>Ga0068859_100006659_pt1 | contig 11731 bp, 12 predicted proteins | sample KBSSwiS22_FD_66585 | JGI IMG/M metagenome (GOLD analysis project Ga0068859, IMG submission 66585) | Switchgrass rhizosphere microbial communities from Kellogg Biological Station, Michigan, USA - KBS Switchgrass S2-2 | ecosystem: Host-associated > Plants > Roots > Rhizosphere > Soil ... | reverse complement strand
GTTTCCGTTGGCTGGATTTACGATCTGATGTTCATAGCTTAGGAGATTTGTCCCATTCATTGCCAAGCTATACGACGGACTGGACGAACGGCGAATGTCCTGCTGATGGGTGCCGATTACGTTTGTTTGTTTGTTGGCTCCAGTTCCAACGGTTAAGGCTAGGTCAGCTCCTCCTCCTCCAGCACCAAAGCGCCCAGTCCCAGTAGACAAGATTCCTAGACCACCACTACTATAAGTCAAACTCTCAGCACTAGTGTTATTGGTTCCATAGAGGTTACTAGAGAGGGAGTATTGGATCGCTGCGTCTCCACCCACAGGGGTAGCACCACCTCCACTGGATGAGATGGTTAGAAGTTTTCCTAGAGCGTTGGTTGTAAATGTAACATTGGAGCCAGCCGCAAGCTCCATCTCCTTGCCGATAACCGACTCGGTAAACCAATAAGTTCCGTTGTAGACGAACGTGATGACCTTGAGACTGTTTGAGGCTACAAAGAATGAAGTTTGATTGGTGGCCTGCGAGACATCAAAAAACGAAGATGAAGCTCCATCCTGGAAAAAGCTTACATAGATGTTGCTGAAAGCTGTGCTCGTGTTTGTCACAACAAGCGTAACTACCTCGCCAAGTATTTCTGTCCCGTTGAAAGATATGATTGTGTCTTGGTTGGTTGGAAATAGGAGAAGCTTCCTAACTCCTGTTCCAACGGTGATATTTGTGCCTGTGGTCACGGCAGGCGGATAGTTAGTTCCGCCGCTTCCACCTCCAGTCGAGGTTAATGTTCCATTTGCCGCGTTGAACGTCAGGCCGCTGCCGACAATGCCTGTCTTTACGATTCCACCTGGAGCCAAATAGAGGAATGTGTTAGTCGCATATGCGCTGAGAACCATGTTGCTTTTGACATGAACCGTTGCGTCGTTGCTGACGACGAGCGAGTTGACCGTGGAATTTAGCGCCACTCCGCTTGCACCCCCGACTGCCGTCTGGAATCGGATATTGCCTCCTTTTGCGGTTCCTGTTCCCTGGCCGGCTGCGAGGTTAAGATCGCCGCCTGCATTGTCTGTTCCCTGTCCAGATGTCGAGTGAAGCGTCACACCGGACGGCGAAATGTTGGAGATACCCTGTCCGAAAAACGCATCATTGATATAGCCTCCGATGTTGGTTCCACCTACCACCAATTGATTGTTTGCAGATACTCTTGCCGTGTATCCAATGGCAATGGAGTTCGATACTCCGGCATCAGGACCACCGGAAAGAGCGCCGATGAATACCACGTTGCTTCCTCGAAGCATATTCTCCCCAGCCTGGTCTCCGATAAAAACACTGTCCCAAACATTGGTTGCGTCATATCCGGCAAAATGGCCGCTGGCGATATTCCTAGAACCTCCATAAAGCGTCCCGAGCGCACTCTCTCCGAGTGCGTTGTTGTAGCTTCCGTTTGTAAGATTTCGCAGTGCGCCGGAACCGGCTGCAATGTTAGCATCACCAAGACGAAGCTGGCTCAAAGCGCTGAAGCTCAAACCGATATTTCCGTTGCCGTTAGTCAGCGCATTCAAAGCCGAGCTTCCTGCAGATACATTTCCGAAGCCGGTGATGAGATTTGTTCCGGTATCCCATCCGATGAAATAGTTCTCAGCGCCGGCTGGTGCGTCATTGTTGATTCGGAAGAATGGCCTACCATTTCCAAATAGGACGATACCAAGGCTATTGTTGTTTCGCTGCTGAGCGCCAATTGAAGCATCGGCAACGTTGTCGCTTAAGCTTGTCGTCGTATTATCGGATATGGTTGCAACAAGTCCCATCCCTGAACCGCTTCCGTCGGTTCTGTAAATCTTACGAGCTGTAACCACTGGAGGACCAATAGGAATATCAGTAATGCTTACTCGCTTCGCAATTAGATCCACAATTGACGCGGATAATCCGGCTCCTGTTTCTCCCCATGGCCCAACGAATGTCACCGTATAGCTGTAATCTCCGCTGAGATTGCCAGCCGAGCCTTCGGTTAGTGTTGGAGCCGTCGCTGGAGCATTGACCCCGAAGAATGACGCATACCCGTTTGTGAATAGCGCATACCCGTGGTGCTCGATGTTCGCTGTGTAATTTGTCCCGGCTAATGAGAAATTGATGTTCGTTCCCTGCCTTCGGTCAAGATATAGACTGCCTTGTACCTTTACAGTCTGTCCTGAGTATGAGGCCAAGGCATTGCTGGCGGTTGAAGGTGAGATGGTGGATACGCCCTTTAGAACCAGCCCGGCGCCCTCGACCTGGATCGGGAAATTTGTGATGCTCGTAACGTCCCGCGAGTCAACCTCGATTCCGTTAATCCTAGTCTCGCCCGCTGAATGGTAGATCCCTCGACCGCTGGAAACGTCGAGTTGATGACCCTCGATATAGTTTGTTCCACCGTTTATCCTGATGGCAGATCCGCTTCCAGTGTAAACGATGTTTGGACAAAATACCCATTGATTGCCGCGGTCGGCTCCAATGGCAAAGCTTCCGGTGCATTCGATCTTTTGCGCCCATACCCATTGTTGCGGATTACCGGTTACCCCAGACACCTCGACGGCTAAGCCATCCGATAGGATCTTTTCGGCTATGACGTATTGTTTACCGCCGACATAGCATGAAACCGATCCCGTGATTTCCTTAATCTCGGCCCATGATTTCCAAACCGGACTTGGACCTGCGGCATCGTGGTAGAGAGCGGCACTCGAAGAATACCACTTCTCGCCGGTCATATAAATATTGTTCGTGGCAAGCCTGTCTGGCTCCTCTCCCCAGTAGCAATACCCATCAACCCTCATGAATCGAACCCGGACATAATCCTCGCCGTCCTCCCAGAATATCCCATTGAATCCCTCTGATCCTGCCCCGGCAACCTGATCGTTGAAATTGTCCGAATCGATGAAATCCACATCGAAGTTGTTTGTTCCGTCCTTGAGCACTAGCGCCGAAAATCCTTGGTTGGCCACACCTCCAGGCCAGGAGCCGCGGATTGAGTTAAGATGGACGCTTAGCCGGCTCAGTCGGTTGGTGACGACAAAAGCACCTCCGAAGTTAGTTGTAAACGGATCGCCGCCGATAACCAGATCTCCAAATCCGTCTATCTTGGATACAACCGGCCCGTTTGTCCTGTCGTCGAATATCCCGAAGCCACCTCGAGCGTTGGCGGTGTAGTTGGTAATCTTCGCACCAGGGTATAGCCAATAGTTTACCCCGTTTTTTAACAGGCTGAATTCGTTATAGGTTCCAGGTCTGACGACAATGGTATCCCCAGACAATGCCGCATTCTTGGCCGCTGTGATCGATGCAAATGGACGCATCTCGTTTGTCCGGCTTCCAGTTGTATTGTTGCCATGGTCCGAATCCACCCAGACAAGCTTTCCGGTCGGGACGTTGGTCGAGGTGCCACCGCCAACGCTTCCAGGATCGACCCAATTGGCGAATGTCTGAAATACGTTTACCATGTTTGAAGCCGTAACTGAGCGCGTCTTCTGTTGACCGTTTGCTGCATTCGTATTGACCAGAAACAAATCGAAAGGTCCAAAAGTCTCAGTCTCCTGCAATTGGCTGATCTTATCGCCAACCGGGTTTTGAGCCTGATTGGCTTGGCCGAATGCAAACCCGCCAAATGCCAGCAGTGTAAGTAAAATGCGTAGCGTTCTCATGGGTCTGCTAAAATGTATCGTCCGTTGTCTTGGAGAAGCCCTGGCCCGCTTCCTACTATGATGTAAGCAGCGTTTGTTAGATTTGTTGAATCCGGGACGTAGATTCGGAAAATGCTGGTCCTAGTGGTCCCCCATACGGAGCACAGGTATAGCCCATAGACCATATTAGAAACCGTCACAGATGCATTTGTCCCTACGTTATAGAAACGCTTCTCCGATGTGATCACATTGTTGCCGTTCCCGAACACCGTAGAACGCGGCTCTACAACAAGAGTTTTTCTGGAAAGCTGAGGCGTGGTCTCTATGAAATCCGTCAGGTTAAATAAGACATGGGTAGCCGGAGCGCTCGCCGCCATGCATAGGCACAGTATGGCTGAAATGATTGCTTTCATCGGTCAAGCCGCAGCCTCCATCTGGAAGCGGTTGTGTCGTAATGCAGATAGAGAACGGTCGGTGAATTTGTAAAACTGACATCGGCTCCAGTTCCGGTAATGATGCGGTTTGCCGCCGTAGCATCAACGCCGCTGTCGTTCAGGATGGTATTTGTGACGCTTCCGGAGATTTGGACGATGTGCCAAGATCCGTCCTGCTCAGCGGCAAATCCCGCCAATGCTGCAATGGTTGTCGCGCCTGAAAGTCGGATGTAGACGTTTGTTCCTAGGATGACTCCGGAGTTGTTTCCGTTGGCTAGTCCGGTGTTGGCGCGCGAGGTAAAATCCAGTCTTGCGTTGACGACATTGGTTCCGCGGATGGTTAGGTTTGTAAGCGTTCCAGCCGGAGCGAATACACCCGGAACCGTCACGGTCTGGCTAGATGATCCAAGGGTGATTTGATTGCTGGTTGTGGATGAACCAAAGGAACCAATGACAACGCTATTATCATGGTTGATGGAAACATCGCGACCTATTCCAATGGAGTTTGTATTGTTGATTTCCGATCCAACACCTATTGCAATCGCATTGCCACCGTTTGCAACGGCGCCACTTCCAAACGCCAGATCGCCTCCTTGTAATGCCCAGGCGCCAGATCCCACAGCGCTGGCCGAAGATCCCCAAGAAATCGCATTGGCTCCTATGGCTAAGCTGTTGAGGTTTGTGGCGACTGAATTTGTTCCAAACTGCTCGCTATTACCACCGCTTCCTGGACTTCTGAATGCATTCCCATAATTCGCCCCGTTGGTCATCGTCAGGGAATGAATTACGGCATTGCTGATGACGGCATTTGTCGTGGTTATCAGCGAATTGTTTATGCTCCCTCCGTTAAATGCCGAATTGGTGAAAGTATTCGTCCCGGTGAAAGTCTTATTCCCGGCAACGATCTGATTGCTGTAGAGGTTTACGAGGTTGCTGACGGCCGTAGATGAAGCCGCCAGTGCCTGAGTCGAGAACGTGGACATCCCCTGGATTAATGCGCTGGCTTCGTTGGTCCGATTCGTAGGACCTACCATGTGCTCGATTGGCCATAATGCCGTATAGGTCTGCGGCCCAGATTGAGTAGAGAGAGTTAGCGTGGCCCATGTCCCTGAAACCGATGCCGCGATTGATCCTCCCAGTGTGCCGATTAATTGGATAGCATTTGTATCAGTCCAGCGAAGGAGTAGTGGACCCGTATAGGGATAGCTCGCAATCTGGTTGTAGAGATTGGTCGCGGATGGACCCGCACCAGTCAGGTTCGTTGCAATCGTTGTTGCCGCGCTGGCATTAGTCCATGTGCGAGTATTCCCGTTTACAACCAGAGTATTGCTCGTTACCGGAGGATTGGTGACAATGATGGTAAGAGTCACTCTCTCGACTCCGGCTCCGAACACCGGAAGGCAGACTAAAAGCGGGAGGATGCGGAAAAGGTGCCTCATACTGGTAAAATTATGTCGATGGGTGCTCCTCCGTCATCTACGCCGAAGATCCGCTGATAGGTTCCGCTTGGGCTGGTGATAGTGAACTGGTCTCCGGCTGGTAGCACCTTCTGAGCGAATTGCGCCGAGGTCTGCGCTTTGGTCAAATACTCATCCACAGGCGTCGGGGCGGTGGATGATACCTTAGTCACCGAATTCTTCAGTGTGACCGCGGAAAGGTATATTTTGTTTCTTGAAGTCCCTTCCTGAATCTCAATCTCGAAGTAAGCAGCAATCGATGAATTGGACCCTATGTAGGCATTCATTCCGGCTGTGTTTAAGGCCAGTTCGCCAGAGAACACGTTCAGATCCTCGTCCTTGGTGAATGTCGGCTGATAGGCTAGCGGGGATGCATCGTCGAGGGTGTCGTTGATGGCTACCGAGATGGATAGGTTGCTGATATCCACCCTGTTAAACCGAGAGAGGCCGGAGGCGTCCAGAGCCGGCTCGACCACGCAAATCTCGAATGGAATAGTCTCGTATTTGACGAATGCCGGAAGGATGAACTCGCCGCCATTCCGATCGGAGATCTGCAGCGTCTTAGTTACCCAGTTGACGAATAATTGTCTGACAGCCGTCGCAGGCATTGACCGGGAGCGCTATGTAAGCACTTTCCGATTGTCACGCTGGAATTTAGGCTGGGCAGCCAACCATCTGGGAGGATTGGCGGGGCATTTCTCGGATGCCATTCTGAGCTTAATGGCTGTTGCGCATCCGCAAAGCTTGCACTTTCCAGAACCGAACCAGCGCTTGCCTTCCCAATGAATGCAGGTAGCGCAGGCTGCTCGACGAGAAATGTATCTTGCATGTTCTGATATCGGGAAGCCTTGCCTTGCCCAACTGGCAATACTTCTTAAAAATCTGATCGATCTAGTAATGATGTTACCGCCCTGATACCGGCGAAGGAGCTCTACGTACGTGTCGTCGGAAATCTCAACGAAAGCACCTTCCACTTTTCCAGCATTTATGATGGTTTTAGCATAGTCCCGAGGCCTGTCGGACCGAGAGAGCGCAGATATCGGTATCCGAATCATGGCAATTGAATTGCACTCCTGATGGTCGCACGAATTTCCCGCCAGCGACCGTCGCAAATCCCGCGAAAATCCCATTGAATTCCCAAAAACGTCGGAGCATTGTCAAAACATGTAAATGGAAGTCCTAGTGGTCTGAAGCATTGAATAATGATGGCTAGGCCACTTGGACCCACTCCTGGGCTGTTAGGCGGACATCCGCGCCCGCATATTTCCCCAACCACCCCTCCGGGATGACCGTTCTGATCAATGCTAAAACGGCAGGCGTTTGCGATGACATTGATCGCCCACCCATTGCAAAATTCGAATGGATCTGAAGGGTCAATGTTTGCACCGTCTGAATCCAGTTCGGTCCAATAATACGGTGCAGGATTTTGGATTAGCGGAGTGCGATCTATGGATATTCCGAGGCTGGGATTAATCGACAAATGATAAATCTCATCTCCAAAAACCCATCCAGGGCAATTCGGAATTCCGTTCCCGCAACATTCTCCAAGTGTATTGTTGCAAGGCATCAGTATGGCGCACTTCCTAGAATCATCATATGCATTACCATTCCATCCACGCAGATCGGCACCTCGCGTATTGTAAGAGTTTTACCATTGCAATCGGCAAGATTTATAGTGACGGTTCCATTTGCCGCTCCGGCATTTAATGTGATCTTCGATGTGGACGCAGATCCTTGTGCCCGAGCGACGAATATCGGAGATGCGAACCGCGCCATTGTTTCCCAGTAATCCGGATCTGGTGGCTCCTTTGGCTCTGTTCCTGTTGGGATATCTTGGATTGCTATATAAAGCCCTGCTTTCAGGCCATCTGAAAGTATGGCTGTCGTATCGTTTGAATACGCCGGATTTGCTCCTCCGCGTATCACCATGTCGTTCTCCACGTAGGTTTCCGATGCGCTCCATTCACCCCTCCATTGGACCGCAGATGGAGCTTCGGCTGCTGCTGTCGGTGCTGCCGAAATCATCGTCCCGTTTGGCGTCCTTGATGTCTTTATTCCAAACCCCTGCCTTGGCGATATCTCATCGATATAGTCAATAAGCCTGTTGAACTGCTGCCATACCTTTCTGTGAAGCCCGACCTCGAGCATCTTTCGTGGTCTAGAATTCATTTACCAAGCAAGATTGAATGTTGCATTAGTGAAAAGCCGTGGAGACCATTCGGCGAATTCAAGCTCATAGGTCTGTTCAACCATGCTCCCAATGATTTCAACCCGTTGAGACCGCATCAGCCAACGCCACGGATATGCCGTTCCAGACGGAGTCGCTGGAACGTTGAAAGCAACGCTAGGTGGTAGGTTCAACTGCGCAGTAGTATATAGATATTGAATTGCATCTAACCTTATCTTACCGCCTGCTCCCTGGCTGTATTCCTGAGAGATTCTCCTGAACCTTCGTAATACGAGTGTATCTACCTGGAATGAATTAACACCGTTTCTCAGATGATCAACAACCCAGTTGAATACTTCTATGGTCTCAGTGGCTCCTCCGTTAAGTCCAATATTGACGCTCTCTACGGCATCCTCGGCCCGTTTTCTAAACGTGTCTGCATCATCTGCCGATAGACCCGCATCATAAACAGCCATTTCCGTCACCACGTCGATATGCTGGAAAATGGAAATCTCTTTTGATGCCGTTGAAATCTCCCAGCGGTCGATCTCCTCATTGCTCTCATCGTTAAGCGGTATTCTGGTCTGGATTTCATACACTGGACCTGGACCCCTAATTGTCCATCCATAGCCAGCGCTCTCAAGAGCCGGTGTCATTCCTTCGACGCTTGCCTTTGTTCCCTGGTAAGTTTGATCCTCCCATCTTCGGCCAGTCTCAGGATCGTATCCCGGTTCTCTCCTTACGAGGGTGACTCCAACCCCTTTATAGGTGAAGCTCATGGCAAGACATCCCTAACAGTGATCCCGCGCTGTAGTTCTTTTAGGACCTTTCGCAGCTCGGCCAAAGCGTCTCTGCCGATGTTTGCCGTCGGGTTGAATCCTCCTACGAATGCGCCGGGCAGTGGGCTTTTGAATGGAGAGGAAAGGTCATGGCCGCCTTTCTGAGCAATGGCCAGATTTACCTCTGACAATCGTTTCTTCATCATCAGCGTCCCGATGTCATCCGGATCGGTCCCGATTAGGTTTTGCTGGAGAACTCTGCGCTCTTTGAGAAGCTCGTTGAACCGCTGGCCCTCGGTCATTTTGGCAAGTCGCGTTTGCCTGTCGAGCGTAGCCGATTCCTTTTCAAGCTTTAATATTTCCTCCTGCTCCTGGCGATGCGCCTCCGCCGCCGCCTGGACTTCACGAAGTCTTCTGTCGCGCTCGCTTTCACCTCTGGTTGGCTCAGAGGAAACGAATCCAGTGGCTTTTGCCAGCGATACGATAAATCCCCATGTCGAAGCGAAGAATGCCACCTTGGCCGCAGCCGTAACAGCCATGTCTTTTACCTTGATGAAAATTCGCTCAACAACTCGAAGATTCTCAAGATCCCTGTCATTGAATAGAATTGAGCCCGAGCCAACTCCGGACCCCAGCTTTTCTTCCAATTGCAAACGATGCGCTTCCTCCGTTGTTATCTTGAGCATCCTAGCCAATTCCTCGACACCGCTTGCGGATTCTATGGCCTGTTGTCCAACTGAAAGTAGTGTTGCCGCTACTGCGCCGCCAGTGAAGCCCTTGCCAAGCTTTTTGCTGAAAGCATCTCCGAACTTTCCAGCTCCATCGGATGCCTGGTTAACTCCCCTGTCGAAGTTTCTCTTGTCGAGATCGAGTTTTGCGATGAGCTTTAGTTCTGGCATACGTTGTAGCCTTTCTCCTTAAGCGCATCCGCCAGAGCGCTAGCAAATGCTACAGCTTCCTTAACCGCTAATTGAAGCTCTCCGCCTTCCTTATACATCGTTACATGACCATCCATCGCGCGGAGAGTTATGTAATCCCACAGACATAGCCTCCACGAGCGATCCAGAAGTTCGGATTCAGACAACGATAGGTCCCGCATCAGGCTTATCTTGATAACCTGTGCCTGTTCACACTCGAATCGCTTAAAATCTCCTGGATCGTAGCCGTATGTAGGCCATCTGGAATGCTCGTTTAGATATTCAATAAACTGAGCGCCTTCCGCTACGAAATCTATGAGCTTCGGTTTCTTCCACCTAGCTTTTACCCAGAATGAATCCAGACCAGTTAGCCGGTCGCACCATCGCCGCATGAACCGATCTAGATCTGGATCAAGTATTGTTTCAATTGCCTCCTTGTAGGTTAGGGAACAGATAAGGACGGCTGAAGCCAGATCTGACAGGTCGAATTCATTCCCGGATACAAATGGGGAATCGATCCTGTGTAGAATGATGATATGTCCCAGGCTAAGCGGTCGAAGCTTGAAGCCCAGAACGTGAACCGGATCGGGAATGCAGGCTTTGTAGAATTCGTCGGCCATTCATCAGGAAACAGCAGTGGTGATGTCAATGCCCTCGTCAGAGCCTTCCATTTCGACATCTACGGTGACGACATTATCCACAACGCGCTTTTGACTGACGCTTGTAAGGTTGTAACTAGCCACCATCGTTATTGGTCCAACCGATACGGATTCGGCGACCGTGATGGTTGTCCCAACCGTCGGAATATGCGCCTCGGCGCTCGCGGCGGCATTGGCCAGAGTGGTTCCATTTGGGACAATGGTGGCACGAAGAACCTTTTTCTTTCCATGGAAAGCCACCGCTTTAATGGTCCCTCCGTCGTCCTTTACCTCGGTTTTCTCGCCGGTTCTCGAATAGTCAACGCTCTGGAAAAATCCGCCATTGGTTCCGGTAACTATGCCAGCAGTGAAGGTGACGCCTCCGATGCTCCAGAAAATACCCGTTCCTTTAATTGATACGCTCATACAAGATCCATTTGGCAGGCTAGAACTTCAAAGCTCAGTTCAGTGGTAAATGAGTTGTCCTCCGTGCTGTTTGCTTTGTTCATCGCTCGATACCCAAAGCAGGTGAAGTCATCCAATTGAGCAGTCAACTGCTCGGCTAAATCGTCGATGGTAAGAAAGTCGAAAATTGCGTTTGCTCGTTCCTTGTGCGTTTCTTCTGTTTCGATATCGGCTGAGCTTTTAACCATTACAGAAACCGATACCCAATTATTGCCGGAATTAAGTGGAAACTCCTCTCCAGTCTGGGCGTAAATGACAATGCACGGCCTTGTCGTCGAATCTCCAGATTGACCGTGAAAAACGCGCACAGTTGGAGCTTGCGAGATTATCAGCAATCCAATCGCTCTTTCCACGGATGAAAGGAGGTCCTGCATTATTTGGCCTGGTATGGTTTGAGGTCTCTGGCAAGGCGTTTGGCAAGAGTCTCAATCATGTCCTTGGTGGATAAGTCCATTGCCGCCCGCAGGCCTTGCACGGCAACCGGCATTGGGTCACCGGCCTTTCCATGCCATGTCGTGGAATGCCTTTTTGCATTCAACGCTGTGTTGGCTATTGTGCAGACTGCATGGCCATTATTTGTCTGAGATGGAATTGCGGGTAACGCCCAGCCCTTGTCCGCACCGAGCTTTATAACCGAGATCGACTCCTTCTCAATCCTCGGCTTCCTATAGACGATGTTTGAAAGCGTCCTGACAGCTGGAATCCAGCCGGATTTAATGAAGGCAACCGATCGGACCTTTGCCTTGATTAGATTTAGGGCCTTTTCCTTTAATGTTCCGCCTTTGATTCCCCATTTTCCGGTTGCCTTATGCCGGGCAATTAGGATGCGCTGCGCATAGCTATCCTCCTTCAATACGCGATTAGTGATTCTGACCCATCCCTTCGCGCCGGCATCGCCGCTGCGCAACTTCTCGGTCTTTCTTAAGATTCCAAGCTCTCGCTCGATTTTATTGCGCTGAGCTTTCTTGGTCAGCTTTATCGCGTTGGATGCCACGAAAAGCATTTGGCCATTGGCGAAATCGACAGCCGATCGCGATGATGTTTTCAGTAGATCCTGAGCGGCTTTCTGAAACTCACGGGAATCAATGACGACGACAGGGTTCATTTGTTCGGCGTCCTCAATTCCATGACCACATCATTGCCGTAAGCGCTCGCCTCGATACGGTCGATTCGGTAGGTTTCGCCCGCCAGTAGGACGGATGTCCCTACGGTCGGTATAATCGGGAATACTC
>Ga0068859_100006657_pt1 | contig 11735 bp, 10 predicted proteins | sample KBSSwiS22_FD_66585 | JGI IMG/M metagenome (GOLD analysis project Ga0068859, IMG submission 66585) | Switchgrass rhizosphere microbial communities from Kellogg Biological Station, Michigan, USA - KBS Switchgrass S2-2 | ecosystem: Host-associated > Plants > Roots > Rhizosphere > Soil ... | reverse complement strand
GCCAACATTCATCTCGCTATCAATCTCGAGCGCGATCAGCACGCCATAAAACGGAACGCCATGGACGAAAGCAAACGTACCGTCAATCGGGTCGATGATCCAACGCCGGCCGGATCGTCCGCGCGATTCACCTTCCTCTTCGCCCAGAACACCGTCGTCGGGAAACCGCATCGCGATCTGCCGCCGGATGTACGCCTCAGCTTCGCGGTCGGCGATCGTGACGTAACTACCGTCGGTTTTGATCGTGGTCTCCGGCTGCTTGCGAAAGTACTTGAGCGTGATGTCGCCGGCCTTTCGCGCCAGTTCGACCGCAAACTCGAGAAGTTCGTGATCGATAGTCGTCAATCAGTTCCCTTTCGTCGCCGCCCAAGTTCGTCGCGGACCTCAGCGAGACTCACACCGCGCGCAACCAGCAAAACGAACAGGTGATAGATCAAGTCCGACACTTCACTCACGAACTGCTGCCCGTCTTCATTCTTCGCGGCGATGATTGTTTCGGCAGACTCTTCGCCGATTTTTTTCAAAATCTTATCAATACCCTGATCGAAGAGGTACGTGGTGTACGAACCCTCGGGACGTTCACGTTCGCGGCTTTCGATCAACTCGTAGAGTCGTGCGAGCAAGACGCCGAGATCTTCGTTCTGGTTGAGATCAAAACAAGACCGCGCGCCGGTGTGACATGCCGGCCCGGCAGGCTTGACGAGCACCACAATCGCATCGTTATCGCAGTCCGCAACGAGATCGACGACCTGCTGGGTGTTACCAGACGTCGCGCCCTTGTGCCACAGCTCGTTTCTCGATCGCGACCAGAACCATGTCTCGCGCGTCTCGATCGTGCGTTCGAGGCTCTCGCGATTCATGTACGCAAGCGTCAACACTTCGCGCGTGATCGCGTCCTGCACGATTGCGGGCACCAGGCCTCGCTCGTCAAATTTAACTTCGGGCACATTCATCTGACTTCAACACCGCGCCCTCTCAGATAATTCTTAACGTCGCCGATCGAAAGCTCGCCGAAGTGAAACAACGACGCCGCCAACACCGCACTCGCGCCGCCATCGACCAGCGCCTCGTAGAAATGTTCGACTCGCCCCGCGCCGCCGGAAGCGATCACCGGAATGCGCACGGCGTCGGAAACAGCCCGCGTCAACTCGATGTCGTAACCGTCGCGCGTCCCATCACGGTCCATGCTCGTCAACAATAACTCACCGGCGCCGAGATTCTGCGCGCGCACGGACCACTCGAGCGCATCCATTCCGACTGCTCGGCGACCGCCGTGCGTAAAGACTTCCCAACCACTGCCGCCCGCGCGTCGCCGCGCATCGATCGCAACCACGATACACTGGCTACCGAAAGTCTCCGCACAATCGCTGATCAAACGCGGGTTCTCGACTGCGGCGGTGTTGAGCGTGATCTTGTCAGCGCCGGCGCGAAGAATGGCCCGAATGTCTTCCACTGATCGCAAACCTCCGCCGACGGTAAATGGAATAAAAACTTCATCCGCCACCCGCCGCACGAGCTCAGTCACGATGGCGCGCGTGTCAGACGACGCCGTGATGTCGAGAAACGTCAACTCATCCGCGCCTTCCGCATCGTAACGCTTCGCCTGCTCGACCGGATCGCCCGCATCCGTCAACGAAACGAAGCGAATTCCCTTCACCACGCGGCCGTTATCGACGTCGAGACACGGAATAATTCGCTTAGCAAGCATGGTCCACAAAGAGGCACAAAGAGATTCAGAAGACTGAAAAGTTTCTCAACATCTGCAGTCCGACGTCCTGGCTCTTTTCCGGATGAAACTGCACGCCGCAGATATTCCCCTGGGCCACGACCGACGCGTACTTCACGCCGTATTCTGTTTCGCCCACCGACAAATCCGCGTTAGCAGGTTCGCAGTAATACGAATGCACGAAATAGCAAAACGCGCCATCCGCAACGCCGGCAAACAACGGATGCGATTGCCGCTGCTGAATCCGGTTCCAGCCGACCTGCGGTACAACCAGATCCGTTTCAAACTTCCGCACGCGACCAGCTAACAAACCCAGTCCCTCAGTGGTTCCAAATTCATCCGACACTTCAAACAACATCTGCATCCCAACACAGATTCCGAGCAACGGCGTTCCTGCTGCCGCACGTTCACGGACCAACAAATCAAAACCTCGGTCGCGCAGCGCTTTCATGCACGAAGCAAACGCACCGACTCCCGGCAACACCAATCGCTCTGCACTACACAACACATCATGAAGGTCACTCACGACCGCCTCGCACCCCATCGCCGCAAACGCCTTCTCCACGGAACGCAGATTCCCCACACCGTAATCGATGATTGCAACCTGATTCACAGCGATCCTTTAGTGCTCGGCACTCCAATCACGCGCGAATTAACTTCCACAGCCTGCCGCAACGCGCGCGCCGACGCCTTGAACGTCCCCTCAAGTATGTGGTGAGTGTTGCGACCGCGCAGACAGTCGATATGCAAATTGAATTTCGCCGTCTCCGAGAACGAACGCCAGAAGTGTTCGGCGAGCTCGACCGAGAAGTTACCGATCTTCTGCCGCTTCGTCTGCACCTCGTAAACGAGATAGAAACGGCCCGATAGATCGATCACCGAACGACACAACGCCTCGTCCATCGGCACCACGGCTTCACCGTAACGATTGATTCCCTGCTTGTCCCCGAGTGCCTGGACCAACGCCTGGCCCAACGTGATCGCGATGTCTTCAACCGAATGATGATCGTCAATTTCGAGATCGCCTTTGCAGTTCACCTGCAGGTCGAACAGGCCGTGCTTAGCGAAGAGTTCCAGCATGTGCTCCAGGAATGGCACGCCGATCGAGATCTTCGAACGGCCGCTACCATCCAACGAGAGCTTCACGCGTATGTCTGTTTCCTTCGTCCTGCGACGAACGTCCGCTGAACGAGAATTCGTTTTTGTGTTATTCACCGCAGATCTCCCGCAGTCCGGCTAACAACTCGTCGTTCTCCTCCGGCCGTCCCACGCTGACGCGAAAATACTGCTTCAACATCGGGTAGCTGGTCATGTCGCGAATCAACACGTCGCGCAGCAGCAACTCTTCGAAGATCAACTTCGGATCGATCTCAGTCTTCACAACCATGAAGTTGCCCTGCGAAGCTACAGGCGTGAGGCCTTTGATCTCCGACAAATCGTCATACAGACGTTGTCGCTCGTTGATGATGCGCTTCACCAGCGGACGCAGATCGGTTTCGTACCTTTCGATCGCGATCTCCGCGGCCATTTGCGAGAACGAATTCAGGTTGTAAGGCAACACAGCTTTGCGAATCTCACGCACGAGATCCGGCTCAGCCATCAAGTAGCCGACGCGCAACCCCGCGAGGGCCATTGCCTTCGAGAACGTGCGCAACACGACGAGGTTCTCGTGCCGCTCCAACAACGGCACCACCGAATGCTGCGCAAACTCGTGATAGGCCTCGTCTATCACTACCAGTCCACGGGCGATGCCGAGTAGTTTGACGAGATCCTGATCGTCAATCACGCAGCCGCTCGGATTGTTTGGCGAACAGATGATCGTGACGTCGGGTTGTCGCTCTTCGACGACGCTGAGGAGCAATGAGCTGTTGTATTGCAGACTGTTCGTGAGCGAAATGCTCTCAACATCGCCGCCGAGCACCGTCGCCACCTGGCGATAGAGAGCGAACGTCGGCTCGTTAATTAGTACGCGCTTCTTTGGACCAATCGTCACCATCAACACGGCCTGGATCAGTTCGTTGGAACCGTTGCCGGCGATGATCTGGTCCGCGCGCAGTCCCGCGAAGTCAGCGAGACGCTCATGCAAACTTGCAGGAAAGAAATCGGGATAACGCGACCATCTCGTGTCTTCAAACCGGTTCAGAATCTCCTGTCGCAGCACGAGCGACATGTCCCACGGGTTCTCGTTCTGATTGATCTTAACCTGCGCGCGATGGGGTGAAAGCGAGTAGGCGCGGAGGCTTCGGACGGCAGGTTTGACTGTATTCAGTGTGTGTTTCATTTGTGATTACGAATGGTTGCGGACCGCGCATGGGCTACGAGTCCTTCGCATTCCGCGAGGACCGCGATCGAGTCCGACACTTTACTAAACGCCTCAGCCGAGTAGCGCAACAGACTCGTGCGCTTCACAAAATCGTAAACGCCCAGGGCGGACGAGAAACGCGCCGCGCGTCCCGTCGGCAGCACGTGGTTTGGACCAGCAAGATAATCGCCCACCGCTTCGGGCGTGTTTTGCCCGAAGAAGATCGCACCGGCGTCATGGATCTGGGCCGCGATTGCGTCGTCATCCTCTGTGACGATTTGCAGATGCTCGGGCGCGATCCAATTCGTGATCGGGCACACCTCCACCATGGAGTTAAGCACGACAATCGCGCCGTAGTTTTTCAATGAAGCAGCGGCAATCGCGCCACGCGGCAGTGACTCGATCTGGTGTTCGACCTCCTTGTTTACCGCGTGCGCTAACACTTCGCTAGTCGTGAATAGAATCGCAGCCGCATCTTCGCCGTGTTCTGCCTGGGCCAGTAGATCCGCAGCAATGAAATCTGCGCGCGCGGTGTCGTCAGCGATAATTACTACTTCGGTTGGGCCGGCGATCGCGTCGATGCCGACGACTCCGAACACCAGTTTTTTTGCGGCGGCAACGTATTTGTTTCCCGGACCGGTAATCTTGTCGACGCGCGGCACTGTATGCGTTCCGAAAGCAAGTGCGGCGATCGCCTGCGCGCCTCCGACTCCGTAGATTTCGGTGACGTTCAGAGTCCGCAGGGCGGCAGCAACGGCTGGGTTTTCGGTCAACGTGCGTGGCGGCGTAGCGACGACGATTCGCTTCACTCCGGCGACTTGCGCCGGTACTACGTTCATCACCACTGACGATGGATAGGCCGCTGTACCACCAGGTACGTACAAGCCGACGCGATCGAGCGGCGTGATGCGTTGGCCCAGTCGAACGCCATCAGCAGGCGAGATCTCCCACGATTGTTCCACTTGTTGTTCGTGGAAAGCTCGCACGTTGTTGATTGCCTCGTGCAAAGCAGCGAGCACACGCGGGTCGACTTTGTCTGCGGAGGCGTTCAGCGTTTGTTCGCTAATCCGCAATTGTTCCGGCTGCAGTTCGACACCGTCAAAACGCGCGGTGTAATCGATCAACGCATCGTCATCGCGCTCGCGAACGTCCGCGATGATCGCCGCGACAGCCGTCATCAACTCGGAATCGAAAGCAACGCCACGAGCCCGGAGACGTTCCAACAACTCGTGGATCACAAGCGCTTCGTGGTGGCGAATGATGCGAATCACTTCGGTTTACGCTCCGTTCAGCGCCGCTCGCAACGCGTTTACAAGCCGCGCCACTGCCTCCGCTTTCAATTGATAACTCGCGCGATTCACTACCAGTCGCCCAGTCGATTCCGTAATCTCGTCGACTACAGTTAATCCGTTCTCACGCAATGTCCGGCCACTCTGGACCAGGTCGACGATCAGATCCGCCAGCCCGAGTGCGGGCGCCAGTTCGACCGATCCGGAGAGCGTGATGATCTCGACGGGCATCCCTCGCGCTCCGAAATGCGCCCGCGCAATCTGCGAATACTTCGTCGCCACGCGCAACATCCCAACCGCTCGGGTCATCACTTCCGGATCCGCAGCCGCAACGACGATCCGGCAACGCGCGATGCCGAGGTCCAGCGGCAACAATAGATCGGCTTCCGACTCGAGCAGCACGTCGCGCCCCACCATCCCGCAATCTGCAATTCCGTGTTCGACGTAAACCGGAACGTCAGCGGGTTTAACGAAGAGAAAGCGATAGTCACCGGTGTCATCCGTCACCGCGAGCTTTCGCGAATTCACCTCTTCGGTGTTCAGTCGAATGCCGGCGCGCCCAAGTAACGCGAGCGCGTCGTCCTGCATTCTGCCTTTGGCGATCGCGATCGTGATCATTTCGCTTTCCTACGCCCGACGACCTCCGTCAGCGCATCGAGATTGAGGACAAAACCAACTGCCGGTTCGGCTCGTCCGAAGTTGCCCGTCAGACCGTCGTAGCGTCCACCGCGTCCGACGCTCGCGCCCGCGCCGTGAACGAAGATCTTCAGAGTCAGACCGGTGTAATAGTCGAGGCTGGGCACGTCGCCGAGGTCGATTTCGAAATCGTCTTGCAAACCAAGTGCTTCGATTTCGTTCCACAGTTCCTCCAAAGCATTCAACGCCGCGAGCGAACGATCGTTGCGGATCACACTGCGTGCCGCTTCAAGAACATTCCGTTTGCCGGTGAGTTGGGCCAGTTGCGCGAACGCGCGACCGTCGTTGGCTGAATAGTGTCGCAGGAACTGATTCAGCTCGTCGGTCTCGCGTGTATCGATCAACCGGCGCAGTTGTTCTCGCGCCGGGGTGTCGAAATTCAGTTCCGAGGCGATGCCGTTGAAGATGTCGACATTATTAATGGTGATGCAATACTGGAGGTCGAGCCGCGAAAGTATCTCCGCCGCCAAACGCAACACTTCCAGGTCCGCGTTCTTACCGCCGGTGCCGATCAGCTCGCAACCGAGTTGCGTGTTCTCCCGACGCCACTCGGCGTGCGATTGCGGTTGTTGTCGGAAGACCGGCGCAGCGTAACAGAACCGCAACGGTCGCGGTCGATCGGCGAGGAGCGTCGCGGCTATGCGCGCCACGGAAGAGGTGACATCGGGGCGGAGTGCGAGCAGGCGGCCGTCGCTGTCGGTGAACCGGAAACCGCGCTGCGCTTCAGTTTGGCCCATGCCCTGTTCGAACAGGTCGTAATAGTCGACCGACGGCGTGATGACCTCTTCATACGACCAACTTTCGAAGACAGACATCGCCGCGTCTTCAATCGTGCGGCGCAGACGCGCTTCCGCTCCGATGTAGTAACGCATTCCGGCTGGGATTCGAGAGACCATGGTCACAGAAAATAAAAACCCGCCGCCAGTTTCGGTTGGCAGCGGGTTCTGGAATCGTTGTCGCGCTGGTTATGGTTCAGTTGAGCGCGTGCAACACGATCGCCGGCCCGCCACCGGTGTGGTGGTGATGCCAGTATCCATGATGATGGCGACCTGTGCTGAACATTGCCCGGGCCTTATACCTGACCGGCGCTACGCTTGTCAAATTCTTTGCGTCAACCTTGATGACGCGAATCACTCCTCGCGCAGCGCAACGAGCGGGTCAACCTTCGTCGCCCGTCGGGCAGGAAGATAACAGGCGAGCAGCGCAACCATCGCCAACGTCAAAACCACCGACACCAGCGTTACCGAATCCGTCGGCGTCACGCCGAAAAGCAAAGTGCTCATTAACCGCGTCAAAGCCCACGCACCTGTCAATCCGGCCGCTACCCCCAAAAGCGCCAGTCGAAGACCTTGTTTGATGACCAGGCCCAGGACGTTTGCGCGTTGCGCACCAAGGGCCATACGGATCCCCATTTCTCGCGTCCGTTCGGTCACGAAATACGAGAGCATCCCGTACAGACCAATAACGGTAATCAAAAGCGCAACACCGCCGAACACGACAAACAACGTAAGACTGAACCGCCGCGCATTAAACGACGAAGCGACAACCTCGTCGAGGGTGGCAAAACTTATCGGGACATCTGAGCTAAGCCCCTGCACAGTTGCCCGCAGCGAAGGAATCAGAGTTCGCGCGTCACCTGCTGACCGCACAACAATCGACAGTCGCGATACCTGCCACCACTGTGGCCGCTGCAATGAATAACCGTACACCGTCGGCTGCGGTTCACGCTCGAGTGTCTCATCACGAACGTCGCCGACGACACCGACGATTTGCATGAGATGCTTGTCCGTATCCATGTTGCCGAATTGAATGCGTTGGCCGATCGGATCCGCGCCGGGCCAGTGGCGCTGGGCCAACGATTGACTGATCACCGCTACGTGCTGGCCGTCGGCTTTATCGGAAGCGTCGAATAAACGGCCGCGCAGCAGTGGAATCTTCATAGCCGGAAAGTATCCGGCACTTGCGACGCGGTATTCCCCGTAACCCGGCGTGGATTGATCGTCGTTGATGAGAAACTGTCCGTTCGCGCCGCGGTCGTTCAGCGGCAACACATTTATCCCACCGGCCGCAGACACACCGGGAAGTTGGCTGACACGTTCGAGCAACTGCACATAAAACTGACGCAGACGTTCGTCTTCTTCAGGAGACACGGTGCTGGGCAACGACAACATCATCGCCACTGCTCCGCCACTCTCAAAGCCGGGCTGCTTTTCCATCACCTTGATGAAGCTGCGAATAAGTAGTCCCGCACCCGTCAACAAAACGAGCGTGAGACCGATCTGCCCGACGACGAGTGCGCCACGCAGGCGGGACCCTTTGCCACCCACCGTACCGGAAATGCCACGCTTCAAACCCAGAGTCAGATCTCGACGCGCGCGCAGACCCGGCAGAAAACTGAGAACCACAGCGATCAGAACACCGAGGGCACACGCAAATGCCAGCACGCGCGGGTGAACGCCGATCGCATTGAGGCGTGGCAGCGATCCGTCGTCGAGCACTAACAACATCCGGACAGCGAAGCTCGCCAGCAGCGCACCAACCAATGCGCCGGGTATAGCGAGCAGGAGGTTTTCCGTGAGGATCTGACGCGTCAAACGGAAGCGGGACGCTCCCAACGCAACACGCAAGGTGAACTCGCGCTGACGCGACATCATTTGGCTCAATAAAAGATTCGAGAAGTTTGCGCAGGCGACCAGCAGCAACAAACCGACCGCGCCGAGTAAAAGCCAAAGGCCCTGCCGCACGTTGCGCGTCAGGTACGTTTGCAGGGGGATCACGGCGAAATCGACCGCATCAGTCTTCGCCCCATGAGTTTCGCGCAAGTTTTTGGCGACCAGGGTCACGTCCGCTTGCGCCTGTTCCAGTGTGACACCCTCACGCAAGAGACCGATGACCGGCCAGTTGTGCGCGGTGCGGGACGGATTTGGCGGCTCAGTGTTCGTGGTGATCCAGACGTCGGTTTGCGCGGGATAGTCGAACGAGGGCGGCATCACACCAACTACGCTGCAACTGACGCCATCCACATTTAGTTTCACCGCGTCCAGATCCGATCGGCCACCTAAAAAGTTCTGCCAGTAGCCGTAACTCACGATCGCCGCTACTGGTCCACCAAACTTGTCCTCCTCCGGAAGTACCGATCGGCCCAACAGCGGCTGCACACCCATCGCGGCGAAGAAGTCGCGCGAGGCATAGGACATTCTCGCCCGGGTTGGTTCACTTCCTCCTGTCACTACCAGCGGGTAACTGCCCGCGGATACCGCGAGATTCTCGAAAGTTCGATTCTGCGCCGCAAGATCATAAAAATTAGCGCCCGCGAAGCTGACCTGTTTCCCTTTCGCGTTCACTTCGCGAAGCTGGACCAGACGATCGGCATGAGGGTAAGGAAGCGAACGAAGCAGCAAGGCATCGACAATCGAAAAGATGGCCGTCGTCGATCCTATGCCGAGCGACAAAACCAGAATCACAACTGCCGTAAAACCCGGACGTTTCAGCAGAGTCCGCAATGCGAACCGAACATCTTTAGTCACGTCAGCCTCCTTAAGGTGCTGGTGTCCTAAACCACCTTGTTAGGTGCCAGGAACGAAGGGTCGTGCCTGAACGATATAGATCTGGCCTTTCATGTAGGCCCACTCGATGTCCTGTTCGCGATTGCCAAACACGCGCTTGATGTCCAGTGCGGCACGAACGAGACGGCGTATCACATCGTCCTTCAGGACCACGCGGTCGCCGGTAATCGGCACTTCCTTTACGCCGCCCTTTTCATCGAACGTCAACAGACTGTCCTCCGCGGATCGCGTCAACACCTGGACCGCGTTCGTTCTCGGTCGAAAGATGATCTGTTCGGCGATTCGCTGACCTTCGACCACCTTGATTCCCAACCCGCGTTTGGCGCTGATGTAGATCGCCGCTTTGTTTTCGGGGTCGAACGGATCAGTGCTGATCATCACGCCGGAGCTCTCGGAGTTGATGCCTTCCTGTAACAGAACAGCCATGAAGATCTTCGAGTGGTCCACTCCCGCACGCTCGCGAGCCTCATAAGCCTCGAAGTTCCACAGCGACGCCCACACTTTTCGAATCGCGTCAATCAATTCCTGATCGCCACGCACGTTGGGCACCGTCGTGTACAAACCAGCGCCGCTGAAGTTCGGCAAGTCTTCCGAGTTTGACGAACTGCGAACAAACAACCCCTTCCCGGCATATTCGCGCGCAACCTTCGCCAACACCTGCTCGCGCAACGTCGGATCGAACTCCGCGGTCGCCATCTGTTCACGCAGCTTAACCAGCTTGTCGCGCCGGTAAGCCGGATCGTGGACGAATTTCTGATCGTTGAGCAGACCAAAGATGACGTCGTCGAGTTGATTGTGTTTGATGAACTCGTCGTAGTAGGAAAAAGGAATCGTAAATCCGTTCGGCACGACGATGCCCGGCAGTCGCGCAAACATCACCTCGCCGAGATTCGCCGACTTGCCGCCGTACGCGATGCTCGATCGCGCGCGTTGCTGATTGAGATCGAGCAGGCGGGTCTCGGTCAGACTGTAGCGTGGCTTCATCAGATCGAGTCGCTGCGCCTGGCGCCGCTGGTACTCGCGCACCTGGTCTATGTCGGCGCGCTTGACCGTATAGTTCTCGCGCAGCGTTTCAAACGCGACCCACCAGCCGTCGTACTGCTTCAACAACTCTTTCGCGTTCTTGATGTACGCGTTGGGAATTCCCCAGCCTTTCGCCAGCAGGTTGATGTGCGACAGCGGTGTCGACGGTTGCGAGGTGATGATGCCGGCTACGGGCGGCAGTTGAACCGGCACTTCGTCGAGCACGAGTATCTCGTTCGATCCGATCTCCACGTGATCGTCGAGTTTCGTAATGATGTGAATGCGCCCGAGTCCCTTCGCGAGGTTGAGCGCCTGGTACGCCTGCTCTTTGGCGATGTCGCTTTGCAACACGCGTTGCACCCCGGCGAGCGAGGCTGACGCTTCGTCCTGGCGCAACGAGTTGGGCTTGAATGCGACCGGAGCGAAGAATGTTTTGTTGACGACGTCGTACGTCAGTTGAATCAAATCGGCCGGGATCAGATCGCCCTCCCAGAACTCGAAAGTCCAGCGGCGTATCGGAGTTTGATAAGCGAGCGTGCCGAGAATGAAGCGCCGGTTGGGCTTGAGATAGTTGTTGATGAAAAACTCGCGGCCGCGTTCGAGGGAGAGATACGTGCCGTTAACGAAGTCTTTGTGAAAGCTGTAACGCTTCTTGTTGACGTAGTAGATCTTGTTGTTGTCTTTGCGATCGATCACGATCATCACGTGCGGCAGGGCGTAGGGCGTGTTCGGGTCGTAAATGACTGAGACGCGGTCGAAGTCGGCCTGTGATTTGATCGCCGGCAGCGACTTCTGAGCGTTAGCGGAAACGCAAAGCAAAACCAAAACAAGAAGTAGTTTGAGTAGTCTCATAACGCGGCTGCCGCTCTTTCGATCTGAGTTACGAGATGGTCGACGTGCTGCTGCTCCGTGAGAAAACTGTTGATATTGACGCGAAGCGCGCGGCTGCCGTGCAGGACCGTAGTCGTGAGCCACGCTTCACCGCCACGTTCGATTGTCTGTTGTATGCGCTGCTGAACTAGATCCGAATTCGATGTGTGGCGAAAACAGCAAACGGCAGTTTCGACTTCACCGACGCGCTCGAAATTGGGAAGTGCGTCGATGCGACCAGCGAGATATTGCGTAAGATCGAT
>Ga0068859_100006656_pt1 | contig 11736 bp, 8 predicted proteins | sample KBSSwiS22_FD_66585 | JGI IMG/M metagenome (GOLD analysis project Ga0068859, IMG submission 66585) | Switchgrass rhizosphere microbial communities from Kellogg Biological Station, Michigan, USA - KBS Switchgrass S2-2 | ecosystem: Host-associated > Plants > Roots > Rhizosphere > Soil ... | reverse complement strand
AGCGCTCGAGAACGGCAACAAGTTTGCCAAGGGCGAACTGTTCGCCATCTTCGACGCCGACTTCGTTCCCAAGCCTGACTGCCTGCGCAAGCTGGTCGATTACTTCATCGATCCGATGGTCGGTTGCGCGCAGATGCGCTGGGCGCACATCAACGGCCAGTACAACCTGCTGACGCGCTTGCAGACGATCATGCTCGACGGTCACTTCGTCGTCGAACAGACCACACGCAATCGCACGGGGGGATTTTTCAACTTCAACGGCACGGCCGGCATCTGGCGCCGCGACGCCATCGAGATGAGCGGTGGCTGGCAGCACGACACGTTAACTGAAGACACCGATCTGAGCTTCCGCGCGCAGTTGATGGGTTGGAAGTTTGTCTACCTGCTCGACGAAGAAGCGCCGGCGGAGATTCCCGTCGAGATTAACGCGTTCAAGGCGCAGCAGCGACGTTGGGCCAAGGGCGTGATGCAGGTTGGTCTGAAGCTCTATCCACGCATCTGGCTGGCGCCGCTGCCGCTGCGCGTCAAACTGGAAATGTTCTTCCGATTGACGGGAAACATCAGTTATCCCCTCATGATCGTGGCGAGCTTTCTACAGTTCCCACTGTTGCTGGTTCGTTACAACCAACCGTTTTATCACCTGATGGTCCTGGACCTGCCGCTATTGTTCTTCTCGTCGATCTCGGTGGTGCTGTTTTATGGTTCGGCGGTCTGGTATCTCGACGAGAAGCGCGCGCCGCGCTTGTTGCACTTGCCGCTAGTGATGGGTCTCGGCATCGGGCTCGCGTTTTCGAACGCGCGCGCGGTGTTGGAAGCGTTGCTGGGTGTGAAATCGGAGTTTGTGCGCACGCCGAAATATCGTGTGGAAGAAGACACTACTGACGCGACGTGGAAGCGGAAGAAGTACAAACGCAAACGCGGTCTGCTGCCGTTGCTCGAGTTGAGTTTTGCGATCTACTTCCTGCTGGCGATTCTTTATTCCGCGCGTCTGCACATGTGGGGAACGATTCCGTTTCTGCTGCTGTTCTTCTTTGGGTTCGGGTATATGGGCGTGATGAGCCTGTTACAGACAGCGAGCGGAAAGAAAATCGCGGCGTTGTGGAAGCCGTTAAAAACCTAGCCACAGATTACACAGATAAATACTGTTAAATCCGTACTTTATCTGTGTAATCTGTGGTTAAGCTCTTTCTAACGACGCGCGATCCCAGTTTGCAAGGTTCGCGCCTGCCTCGTAAGTGCTCTGACAAAATTCCATCAACGCCGCATCAGGATCCGGTGCGTTCCGCACGTCGTCGTACAACAATAAAAACTCAGAAAGATCTTTGCTGTAGAACGCCTGCTTGGGTCGAATCTTCGCCTCGCTCAGACCGTCCGGTGCGGGAGCCGTGTAGGAATAGAACGCGGGTTTACCCAGCGGGCCGTGGCCGGGCCACCAGCCGTGACTAATCACTTCATGTGAATACGCCTCACGTGTGATCGGATCCGCATCAGGCCGCGGCGGCGCCGGTCTTCCCGAGAACCTCGTCACCGCAAGGTCGAAGCTGCCCCAGAAAAAATGTACCGGGCTGCACTTGCCAATAAAACGAGAACGAAAGTCCTGCAACACACGCTCCGACGACCGGAGAACCTGCCAGCACCGTTCTACATAATTTCTATCGTACGACGCATGTTGCTCGTCCTCGTCAAAAGGAATCGGATCGGGAATTTCAACCGGCATCTTCCAGATCGTTATCTCCATGCCGAGACTGTGCAGCGCCGCCATTGTTTGCCGGTAAAATATCGCGACCGACTTCGGCTCCAACGCGACATTCGCGCTTGCACCATCGCTACACGTGATCACCAGGTAATGATCGACGAAGTCAAACTCCATCTCGAAGAATCTGTCTTCGTACGGCATCGCGGTCGTTGTTAGACCACGTGCCGAAACGTAGAGCGGAACGTTCCAGTAGTGATTCACGAGCGGTGTTTGCTCGAGGCGAACTTTCCCGACGATCTGCGTCCACATGTGGAGCGTCGCGCGTGTGTCTTCCCATTGCTCGAGTGGTAATGCCGGCCATGCTTCCATGCGGCAAAGCTTAACGCGGATGACCGCGGATAAGCCAGCTTGACACTGCCCCGACCGAGGCCTATAGTTTTTTCGGTCATGATGATGAAGGCCTGCGCATGTTGTCTCTGTTGTCAGTGGTGCTGTTATTGCACCGCGACCGAGAGGCCCTTTGCAGGCCGGAGTAGCACTTGAGCTATCACTGACCAGCAGATTTTGAGGCAAACCCGGTCGCACTTCTCGTAGAAGTCGCGACCGGTTTTCTTTTGGTGCGATTATGCATTTGGACGTTTTAGACACTTACAGCCTCGGCGTTGAGCCCGGCACAGTTGAAGCAAACATCGGACACACGCCACTCTTGCGACTGCGATTTCTCGATGCTGAGTTGAGCGCGGGCGTTCAGATCTTTGCCAAGGCGGAACATCTCAATCCGGGTGGATCAGTTAAGGATCGCGCCGCGTTGTCGATGATTTTGGAAGGCGAACGCAGTGGCAAACTCAAACCCGGAATGACGATCATCGATGCGACTAGCGGCAACACCGGCATCGCGTACGCCATGATCGGCGCTTCACGCGGTTACCCCGTCAAAGTTTGTTTGCCGAAGAATGCAAGCCTGCCGCGCAAACGAATCCTTAGTAGTTATGGAGTCGAGATCGTCGAGACTGATCCGATGCTTTTGACTGACGGCGCGCAAATCGTCGCGCGTGAGATCTTCGCCGGTGATCCGGACAAGTATTTCTATCCCGATCAATATAACAACGACGCGAACTGGCTGGCCCACTACGAAACGACCGCGCCCGAGATCTGGGAGCAGACGGACGGTCGTATCACGCATTTCGTTACGGGTCTCGGAACGTCGGGAACGTTTGTCGGCGTGGTGAGACGTTTGCGAGAATTGAATCCGAAGTTGGAAGCCATTGCGGTCCAACCTGAGTCGCCGTTGCACGGACTCGAGGGGCTGAAGCACATGGCCAGTGCCATCATCCCGGGGATTTACGATGAAGCACTGGTCACCGATACGCTGGAAGTTACTACCGAAGATGCGTTATTAATGACCAGTAAATTAGCTCGTGAAGAAGGATTATTGGTGGGCCCGAGTTCCGGAGCGAATGTTTTTGCTGCCTGGAAGCTGGCCGCGTCGCTGCGCGAGCCGGCAGTGGTGGTGACGGTGCTCTGCGACAGCGGCGAACGGTATCTGGGTGCGGTGTAAGAATGTCTCACGCAAAGGCGCAAAGCCGCAAAGAATCTGAGACGTTCTTTCTTTGCGTCTTTGCGTGAAAGATCTTTCAATGAGAACACAAGACATCAGAACAAAACTCGTACACGCCGGTGAGCGGCAAGGGCTACCCGACACCCAACCGGTTGTAACTCCAATCTACGCCAGTGCGACCTTCACCTACGACTCGATGGCGGAGATCGATCAGGTCTTCACTGGTGAGAAGCAGGGTTTCATCTACACACGCCACGGCAATCCCACGACAGCCGCACTCGAAGAAGCTGTGCGGGTGGTTGAAGAAGGCGCCACTGCGTGCGCCTACGCGAGCGGCATGGCGGCCGTTCATGCAGCGCTGCTTGCCTGTGATTTGAAATCAGGTTCGACAGTGCTTGCGTCGCAGGATGTTTACGGCGCGACCACAAGTCTGCTGAACACGTTTCTCGTCAATTTTGGTGTTAAGACTGTTCACGTCGATTTCAGCGATCTGGAAACGGTGCGCGCGAAGGCGCGTGAGCTGCGACCGCAGGTGATGATCGCCGAAACGATCTCGAATCCTCTGCTGAAGGTCTGCGATATCGAAGCGTGCGTTCAGATTGCGCATGAGAACGGCGCGCGTCTGATCGTCGATAACACATTTGCTTCGCCGTATCTTTGCCAGCCTTTGAAGCTCGGCGCTGACCTCGTGGTCCATAGTGCGACGAAGTATTTGAGTGGTCATGCAATCGCAACGGGTGGACTCGTTGTTTCGCGCGACGAGATGGATGCCGCGGCGCTGTTCAGCGTGTTGAAGTTGGTTGGCGGCGTGCTCGGTGTTTGGGACGCACACGAGATTCTGCGTGGACTAAAGACGCTCGCGCTCAGGATGGAGCGACAGTGTGAGAATGCGAGTAAGCTCGCGAGTTATTTGCAGGAGCACAAGAGCATCGGTCGGGTGCACTACCCGGGACTGGGCGCGCTCGTTTCGATTGAGTTGAGTGACAATACGCGTGACGGGGCGTTTCGTTTTATGGACGCTTTGAAGATATGTGTGCGTTCTACGAGTCTCGGCGATGTGTTTACGAGTGTCCTGCATCCGGCGACGGCTTCGCATCGCGACTTTATTCCGGCTCGCAGACAGGAGCTCGGGATTGTTGATGGTCTCGTGCGTATCTCGGTTGGTATCGAGAGCATCGACGATATCATTGCCGACATCGAGCAGGCATTGGCATGATCACAATTGCTAATGAGCAGTTGAACGAGATTCGCGAGCACGGCGTACGCGATCATCCGTATGAGTGCTGCGGGTTGTTGCTCGGGCGTTTCAGCGCGGAAGGAAAGATCGTCCAGGAGACGTATCCGATTTCAAACGCGCGCGAGGAGAGTGCGAAGCGTAACCGGTTTTTGATCACGCCGGAAGAGTTGATGCGTGGTGAACGATACGCGCGTGGCCGGGATCTGGAAGTGGTTGGTTTTTACCATTCACATCCGGATTGTCCGGCAGTGCCTTCGCAGTACGATCTCGAACACGCGTGGCCGACCTATTCGTACATCATCGTTTCGACGACCGCGGACGAGGCGAGGGATCTTTTTTCATGGGAACAGGAGCCGGATCGGTCGAAATTCAATCCGGAAGAAATCCGCGTAATCCGCGGTTAAAAAGTCAGAGGGTCAAACTATGCCAGTCACAATCTCAATACCGGCGCCGCTGAGACAGTTTGCCGGTGGACAGTCGCAGATCAGTGTTGAAGCGAAGACCGCGGGCGAGGCACTCGATCAGCTCACTTCAACACACGCGGCGCTGCGCCGCCATCTGTTCAACGATCAGAACGCGTTGCGCAACTTCGTCAACGTTTATCTCAATGACGAAGACATTCGTCACGCTTCCGGGCCTGACACGCCCGTGAAAGACGGCGACACGATCATGATCGTTCCTTCGATCGCCGGCGGCGCCGTGATCGAATCCGAGGTGGCCCAGTCGTTGCCGGAACTCTCCAACGAAGAGATTCTGCGTTACAGTCGTCACCTGATCATGCCCGAGGTCGGCATGCAGGGGCAGCGAAAATTAAAAGCCGCGAGCGTGCTCATGATCGGCACGGGCGGACTCGGCGCACCGGTGGGTATGTATCTCGCGGCAGCCGGCGTGGGCCGCATCGGCATCGTTGACTTTGACGTGGTCGAGGAATCGAACCTCCAGCGACAGATCATTCACGGCACGAAAGATCTCGGCCGCAAGAAGATCGAGTCGGCGCGCGATCGTCTGCGCGACATCAACCCGCACATCGAGATCGAGACTCACGAAGCACGACTGACCAGCGAGAACGCCCTCCGACTATTTCGCAACTACGACATCATCGTCGATGGCACCGACAACTTTCCCACGCGTTATCTCGTGAACGACGCGTGTGTCTTGACCGGCAAGCCAAACGTTTACGGTTCGATATTCCGGTTTGAAGGTCAGGCGAGTGTCTTCTGGGCGGAGAAGGGCGCGTGTTACCGCTGTCTTTATCCGGAACCGCCGCCGCCCGGACTCGTGCCTTCGTGCGCTGAAGGCGGTGTGCTCGGCGTTCTGCCGGGAATCGTCGGCGCGATCCAGGCAAACGAAACGATCAAGATCGTTCTCGGCGCGGAAGATTTGATGATTAATCGTCTGTTGCTCTTCGATGCCTGGACCATGAAGTTTCGCGAGTTCAAGTTGCGGAAGGATCCGAAGTGTCCGGTGTGCGGTGAAAACGCGACGATCAAAGAGCTGATCGATTACGAAGAGTTTTGCGGCGTGGCTGCTCATCAGGCGCCGCAGCCCGAAACGAAACTCGAGGAGATCTCCGCGACTGAGCTCAATGCGCGCCGGCTGCGTGGCGACAAGATTCAGATCATCGACGTACGCGAGCCGCACGAATTCGAGATCGCGCGTATTCCCGGAACGAAGTTGATCCCATTGGGTCACGTCGTGGGGCGCATGAACGAGATCGATCCGGAAGTGGAAACTATCGTTCACTGCAAGGGCGGCGTGCGCAGCGCGAAGGCGATTCAGGCTTTGAAGCGAGCAGGCTATCAGGGACGTTTGATTAACCTGAAGGGCGGCATAGCGGCCTGGTCGGACGACGTCGACCCGCGCGTTGCCAAATATTAGCCGCGGATTACACGGATTTTATACAGATCGGTTTTTCAATCCGTGTAATCCGTGTTCCCATTCACCACGGATAAACGACAGTTCAAAACAAATTTAACCTCATCATCCTTTATCCTACTAAACTGCACCTCGGGGGATAAAGATATGAAAAGAAGAGAGTTTATTAACAACACCGCGTGCTTTGGTGTCGTTATCGCCACTACGCCGCTTAACTCGTTTGCCTTATCGAGCAACAAACTGACACCGCCGGCGAAGGGCAAAATCCCGGTCGCGTTTGCGATCTCCGAAGGCGCCACGGTGATCGATTTCGCCGGGCCGTGGGAAGTCTTTCAGGACGTTCATGTCAGTGGACGCGGCAGCACGATGGACGAGCAGATGCCGTTTCAGTTGTACACGGTATCTGAAAACTTAGAGCCCATCACTGGCTCAGGCGGACTCAAACTCGTGCCTGACTACACTTTCGATTCGGCTCCACAACCCAGGGTCATCGTCGTCGGCGCGCAGCGCGGATCGAAGGCGCTCCACGCGTGGCTAAACAAAATGGCGACTTCCACGGATCTGATCATGTCGGTCTGCACCGGCGCGTTTCAGCTCGGCCGGGCTGGTCTGCTCTCGGGCAAATCAGCTACCACGCACCACGATTTCTTCGATCAGTTTGCGAAGGCGTTTCCGGACATCAACTTGAAGCGGGGACTGCGCTTTGTCGAGGAGGAGAAGGTCTCGAGCGCTGGTGGTTTAACTTCCGGAATCGATCTCGCGCTGCACGTAGTCGAGCGATACTTCGGCCGTGAAGTTGCGCAGAACACGGCGACTTACATGGAATATCAGAGCAAAGGGTGGGTAGTGTGAGTTTGCGAATGCGCTCGTGATATCTCTGCGGCCCTCTGCGTATCTCGGTGTCCTCTGCGTTCAATAATCTTCCTAACGCAGAGAACGCTGAGATACGCAGAGGGCCGCAGAGGAAAACTCAGATAACTAAGATGACCTCAACTAAAAAGTGGGTGGCTATCGTTGCCGTTTGGGCAATGCTCGGTGTGATCTATGCCGGCCCAATTTATTTCGAGGTGCGTGCCGAGGGGATGGACCATGCGGCGTGGCGTGTCTTCTCGTGGGGCATATTGACGTGGCTGGCGTGGGCGCCGCTCACGCCCGCGATCGTCTGGCTCGCGCGCAGGTATTCGCTCGTCGAGGACGCGTGGAAACGAAATCTACTCATCCACCTGCCGGCTTTCTTGTTCATCTCCGCACTTCATACGGCCGCCGCGACCGCGATCACGTTGAGCATCAAACCTTTCGACAACATGGGTTCGAGCCCGTTTACGTTCTGGCCTCGCTTCCTGTCGCGGCTGAAAGGCTCATTCGGTTCCGACTTGCTGGTCTACGGTGCGGTTATCGGAACGTGTTATGCGCTCGATTACTATCGCAAGTATCGCGAGCGCGAGTTTCTGGCCTCGCGCCTCGAAGCGCAACTCGCGCAAGCACAACTCGACTCGCTGCGCATGCAGTTGCACCCACACTTTCTATTCAACACGCTGAACAGCATTGTCGGGCTAGTGCGCGATAACAAGAACAGCGCCGCGATCAGTATGCTCGTCGGACTCAGTGATCTTTTGCGTCACGCGCTCGAGCATTCCGCCCGACACGAAGTCGAATTGAGGGAGGAACTCAACTTCATTAAGCTCTATTTGAAGATCCAGGAGATGAGATTTTCCGACCGGCTTCATGTCGAATTCGATATCGATCCCGCGACGACTAAGGCCCTCGTCCCAAACCTGATCCTCCAGCCGCTCACGGAAAACGCACTGCGACACGGTATCGGTCGCAGCGCTGACTCGGGTTTAGTCGGAATTAGTTCCGCGATTATAAATGGTCACTTGCGATTGACCGTGTACGACAACGGCGCCGGTCTGCCGGACGACTGGCAGATGAAGGGCAGCACCGGAATTGGACTCGCGAATACCGTAGCGCGTCTGCAACAACTTTACGACGACAATCACCAGTTTGACATTCGCAATCGCGACGGCGGCGGCGTTGAAGTCGTGATCCTGATGCCCATGAGGACGGCGTAAATGTCGGCAAAGATTAAAACTCTCATCGTCGACGACGAGCCGCTGGCGCGGCGCAATCTCCGTCTGTTGCTGTCAAAAGATCCGCAGATTGAAATTCTTGACGAGTGTCGCAACGGCCGTGAAGCAGTGAAGGCAATCAACACCCTGGCGCCCGATCTGATCTTTCTCGACATCCAGATGCCCGAGATGGACGGCTTCGACGTGCTGGCGCATGTTGGACCGGAGAATATCCACGCGATCATCTTCGTCACTGCATTCGATCAGTATGCACTGAAGGCATTTGACGTTCACGCGCTCGATTATCTGTTGAAGCCTTTTGACGACGAACGCTTTGCGCACGCACTCCAGCGCGCAAAGACGCAGATCGAAGCACGCGAGATCAACCGTTTGAGCAAACGATTGCTCGCGTTGCTTGAAGAACGAGAGAGCGAGCGCAAGACTCCAGCGGAGCAGAGTAGTTACCTGACGAGAGTGATGATTAAAGCCGCGGGCCGCGTGGTGTTATTGAAGGTTGCCGAGATCGATTTTATCGAAGCTGACGGCAACTACGCGAAGCTGCACGTCGGTCGCAAAGCACATCTGCTACGCGAGAAGATGAACGATCTCGAGGGGCAACTTGATCCGGCGAAGTTCGTGCGCATTCATCGCTCGGTCATCGTGAATCTCGATCGTATCAAGGAGATGCACCCACACTTCAACGGTGACTACATCGTGGTGCTCGAAGACGGGCGGCAACTGCGGATGAGTCGCACCCGTCGCGAGCACCTCGAAGCGAAGCTAAAACCGTAACGCGGATGACACGGATTTTAGGCGGATTTAGTTGTTGTCCTCAGAGGTCCTGTATTTCTCTTTCTCTTTTTCGCGTTGGAGATAGGGAATGCCTTTTTCCATCCACTCCGGAGCGGGAGCGCCCTTCAGGAAGTGATCGAAAAACTCCTGCAAGCGTCGCGTGTAATCTTTCTGGTTGATGCGCTTGCGCAGACCATGCTTCTCGCCGTTGTAACTGAACAGGTACGCCTCTTTGCCGAGACGCCGCAGCGCGAGGAAGTACTCGATGCCCTGATACCACGGCACCGCGTCGTCTTCATCGTTGTGGATCATCAATAGTGGCGTCTCGACTCGATCCGCGCGAAAGATCGGCGAGTTCTCCAGGTAGCGCAGCGGGTAGTCCCACAAACTGCCGCCGATGCGCGACTGCGAACGTTCGTATTGAAACTGTCGCGGTAGTCCAGTGCCCCAACGAATACCACTGTACGCGCTGGTCATGTTCGCCACGAGCGCGCCCGGCGCGGCCGCCTTGAAGCGATTCGTTTGCGTCACCATGTAAGCGATTTGATAACCGCCCCAACTGTGTCCCTGAATACCGATCGCATTCTCATTGACATAGCCTTTATCGACCACCGCCTGCACGCCGGGCAACACGCATTTCATGGCACTTTGTCCCGGATAGCCGATCGTGTAAACGATGTCAGGCATGTAAACGAGATAGCCGTTGCTGACGTAGTAAGTCGGATTGATCGACGTGCCTGGTCCAGGGTTGCGGAACTGATGCAAGCCTTGCGAAAGCCGTTCGTAAATATAGACGAGCATCGGGTACTTCTTGCGCGGGTCGAAGTTGTCCGGCTTGAGCAGTAGTCCCTTTAACGGCACTCCATCCGTATTTTTGAAACTCACTAGCTCCGCGGTGCCCCAGTTAAATGCTGCGCGTTGCGCGTCGCCGTTGCTGACGCGTTTCAACTCACGGAAATTGCTGTTTGTGACCCAGATATCCGGAAACTGATCGAACCGCGACGCGGTCATGATGAGAACATCCGAATCTTTTGCTTTGGTAGGATTGTTGAAATCCTTTGCGGCCATGAGCAGTTTCTGCGGCAGTGCGTCACTGTTGACTTTCTCGCGATAGAATCCCGTATCGTGCGTCTGCTGATTGTCCGCGCTCAGAAGCATCGGCTTATCAGGATCGATCGAGCGCTCTTTCGGATCGAGACGAACGTAGCGCAGCGTTGTCTGTTCTTTTCGACCGACACCGTCAGTCAGGTTGCGGGACTTGCTGCCATCCGGCGCCAGTTGCCATACGTCATAACGGTCGTAAATCAGGACGTCGGCATCGTCCTTGGTCCAACCGGCGACACCGTATGGACCTGGCGTCGAAGGCACATCGTTCTCTTCGTTGTAGAAATGGACTGCGATGTCTTTGGTTAGGTTGACAGTCGATCCGTTTGCGATTGAATAGGAATACCAGTCTTTGCCGTCGAAGTAGACTGCGTATTTCGCGCCCGGCGAGAGTGAAACGCCGCCGCGTTGTTTGGTCAACAAAGGCTTACGCGAGCCATCCGAGGTGTTGATTAGATAGTAGTCAGTGAAGCCTGGATCGTAATCACTGATCGTTCGGTATTTGCGGTTGTCGGAGCCGATCGCGTAACTGCCGTCGTTCGACGGTGAGATCGATTCCATCGAATCGTCTGCGAGTTGGACAAACTTCTTCGCCTGTAGATCGTAAACGGCGCGATATGAACGATTGCGATCCTGTTCGGCGCGCACTCTTTGAATCGGCTGCACGTAATCGTCTTTCCAGTGCCAGAGATCTACGAGCACCTTCTCGTCGGCGGGGATCTCTTCGTCCGGGTTCTTTTCCGGTTCCGGAGGCGGTGCTGTGCCGAGGAAGAGGTGACTGCCGTCGAGCGAGAAGTTCAGATTAGCGCGGTCACTGACAACAAACTCTTTGCGAAAGCCGGGTGAACTGATTGAGACGATCTCGGTCGCCTGTGGATCTTTGAGGTTCCAGTAATAGAGGCGAAACTTCGGCTGCTTCGCTTCGGCGTCTTCCTTGTCGCTGATGAATGCGAGCTCAGTGTTCTCTTCGTCCCAGGTGAGTTTTTGATACTTTCCTTTGCCGCTGAGCAACACTGCCGGCTCACCATCGCTGCCGGTGGTTACGGCATAGACTCCGTTCGTCTCTTCCTTGCGCGATGCGGTTGTGAACACGAGTGTCTTGGCGTCTTTGCTGATAGTAAAGTCGAGCACGTCGCTAAACTTTCGCTCGTTACCGGTCGCGGTGTTGCGCAGGACGAGCTCGGTGCCGTATTCCTTTTTCTTGCCCGGGCGGCCTGACGCAGCGCGTGGTGTTGGTGTTGCGGGAGCCGGACTCGATTCCGCGGCCGGACTCGCAGCCGGATTCGGCGAGGCACTGGGTTTCTCTTCCGGCTTCGCGGCTTCCATCGAGTAAGCAATAAAGCCTGCCCCGTCTTCCGGCACGCGAAAAGTCTTCACACGTTCGATGCGCGTCACTGTGCCGTTT
>Ga0068859_100006655_pt1 | contig 11738 bp, 11 predicted proteins | sample KBSSwiS22_FD_66585 | JGI IMG/M metagenome (GOLD analysis project Ga0068859, IMG submission 66585) | Switchgrass rhizosphere microbial communities from Kellogg Biological Station, Michigan, USA - KBS Switchgrass S2-2 | ecosystem: Host-associated > Plants > Roots > Rhizosphere > Soil ... | reverse complement strand
GACGAGTTGGCGAGCCGGATCAGGTCGACGTTTTCAACACAGAATTCAACACAGAAAATGTGACGGCGTATGTTCAGCGTTTGCCGTAGACGCAAGTGGGGCTATGCTTCAAGACATGGACAAGAACCTGTTTGAAATTTTTCCTGATCTGCCCACGCCTCGCCGTATTGGTCCACTATTTCGTCAAGGGCTGCAGAGCATCGAGTATCCCCCGCCGCCAACGACGCACGTCGCGCGACTCGGTCTCTCGGCCGCCCATCGACAGACAGCGACGCAGGCGCTCCGCAGGCGACACCACATCGATGATGCGGCGCTTCGCCGCATTCGCGCCATCGCGCTAGCGGAGTACGAACGGCTTACGCCGAAAGGCCGTCTCGGCGGGATGCTGCGCACGATCATCGCCGTTGCGGATGCCGCCATGCTTCTCCCCTGATCCTCCTCTAATCCCTAGCGACACCTTCTGTCATAAATCGTTCGCCCGAGTCGCGCCGACGGTCAATCTGACCGCGCTGATAAACCTCTTTGCGAACTGTTCGGACATACGCGGACATACGTTATTTCTTGTGAAACAACCACCATCGGCGTGTTCGAAACGCCGTGCGACGACGTTCTTTCTCATGATAGAAGGGACGTCTCTCCAATCGTCCCGACGCGTGCAGACATCCGCGGGCCATGCGACGAGTACGTTCCCACTACGCTGCTCGATCGCCGATCAGTAACGTTTCGCTCACGCAGGAGGCGCAGATGGCAAAAAAAGAGCCCACTCAACCCAAGGGAGAGATCCGTGTTTCGTCAAGCGTCGAAGATCTGCTGGCGTCCGCGCTCGCACGAGGCGATGAAAGCCTCGAGACGGGCCGCTACATCGTCACCTTCAAGGAGAATGCCGGCGATGAGGCGCTCAAATCGCTCGGCACGCACGGACTGCGCGTGGCCGATACGCGCGACTTCACCGACCAGGCCATCACGCTCGAAGATGCCGGCGACGCCGACCTCGTGGTGTTTCCCGAGGTGGGCGCGGCCGTCATCAGCGGCGCCGCGCTCGAGCAGCGCAGCATGAGCGTTCTGGCCGACGGGAGCGACGACAGCCCGATCGAGACGATCGAGCCCGAGTACTTCGCGTTTGCGGACGCCGACGCGGTGGGTTATCTGCGCGGATTCCGCCGGGCGGTCGAGACGATCGCGCAGGATCTTCGACCCGGCGAAGAAGAAACCGAAGTCGACCCTGCGGAAGATCCGCTTGTCATAGGTGCGACGTGGGGACTGATCAAGTGCAAGGTTCCGCCGAGCGTGCGGAGCGGCGTCGGCATCAAGGTGGCGATGTTGGATACCGGCTTCGATCTCGGACATCCGGACTTCGCCGGCCGTCCGATCGTCGGCCAGACGTTCGTGGGCCAGCCCGTTCAGGATCTGCACGGTCACGGCACGCACACGTGTGGAACCGCAACCGGTCCGAAGGCGCCCGCAGGGGCGATTCCACGATATGGCATCGCCTATCGCGCGCCGATCTTCATCGGCAAAGTACTCAACAACTCGGGTGGAGGCACGACGGCCACCGTGCTGGCCGGCATGAACTGGGCGATCGCCAATCGATGCCCGGTGATCTCCATGTCGCTCGGTGCGCAGACCGGCGTTCAGGCGGCATACACCGCGGCGGGGGCCGCGGCGTTGAACAAAGGCCTGCTCATCATCGCAGCCGCGGGCAACTCCAGCGGACTTCCTACGGGGGCTCCGGCCAACTCACCGACGATCATGGCGGTGTCGTCGCTGGATCCCACGCTGGTGCCGTCGGCGTTCAACAGTGTCGGGAAGATCGAGATTGCGGCGCCTGGACGCGACGTGTTTTCGTCGTGGCCTCGTCCGCTGAAGTACAAAACGATCAGCGGCACGAGCATGGCCACACCTCACGTGGCGGGGTGCGCGGCTCTCTGGGCCGAGAGCAGCATCGCGCTCCGCGGCTTGACGCTCTGGAAGAGGCTGCAGGCCACGGCCAAGCCGCTTCCGTTCCCGGCGTCAAGAGTGGGCAGGGGTCTGGTTCAGGCGCCATAATCGGAAGAGACGTGGTACCCGCCGGGAGTTGGTCCTGGCGGGTACTGCGGCGTGCGAGGTGCGTGTTATGGCAAGCAAGGAATGGATTGTGACGACCTCCGGCGATCGGCCGATGGCCGACGTCAGAAAAGATCTCGAGGACGCGGGCTTCTCGATTGGACAGGTGCTCGAGGAAGTCGGCAGCATCACCGGCGCGGCGGCCGACGAGACGGCCAAGAAGCTGCGATCGATCAAGGGCGTCGCCGACGTCTCGGAGAACGCGCCGATCGATATCGGGCCTCCTGGTTCGCCTGAAACCTGGTAGTGACGTCGTAGGTTGTGAGCGCCGGTTCGTCCGTTGTGGGCGCCGGTGCAGCGTGCGCAGGTTCGTCGTGTGCAAGTTCGTGGTATGCAGGTTCGTGGTGCGCAACATGGAAGTCCATATTCTTCCGCTCGTCACCGATGCCGTTGTGCCGGTCGTGTCGCCGGCCACCGCGCGACCGCGCGTACCGCCGGGGTATGGCGTGCAGGAGCAGTGCGTTCCGTTCACCGCCGCCACCGCGCTTGGGCTGCTCGTACCATCACCGATCGCGTTTGGGCTTTGTCATCCATCCGAGGTTCCGTCCGGCTCGCAGCCCTTTCGCGGGCCGCTCGAGCGACCGGACAGCGCTTCACTAGATCCACGAGTCTTCTATGTCGTGGACGATCCCGTGTGCCGCTTCAGCGGGAACGCCTTTACGTTCGCGGCGATCGCGGATTCCGAGCGGGGCGAGTACACGCCGGTCGCCCCGGGCATCAGTTTTTTCGATCGGGAGGATCAGCTCGACATGTTCAAGCTGCACCTGCCGTATATCTGCCGCACGAGCGAGGGAGTGGAAACCCTTTTTCTCGCGCCGATCAACCGGAAGGCGCCGTTCGAGGTGATGAGCGGGCTGGTCGAAACAGACTGGTATGCGAACCCCGTCAATTTGATTTTGCGAAAACCGGCGGGCGGCCGATCGGTTCACATCGCGCGGGGTGATGCGATTGCGCAGCTCGTCTTCATCCAGCGGGCGCACCGGCGGCCGGATCTGAAGGTGCTGCCGTATCATGCGCGGCTGGCGCGCGACCTGAAATCGATGATGGGAGAATGGTATCGCCGCCACGCCCGGGATCGAAGTGCGTACAAGCACCTCGTGCGCACGCAGCATGGCCAGGTGGACACACGGGTGCTCGATCCTCGCAGCTCGCAGAAATAGCAGAAGTAGAGGTTATTTAATCTGGTCCGCGGCCAACCCGAAGCCGGGTGAATTGCCGATGCGGCACCACTCGACCAGGTGTTCGTGCGCGGCCAGGGCTCCGGCGCGTGTGGGCTGCAGCTGCTCTTCGCCGTCGAGCACGCCGCCGAACACGCGGGTTCCGAACAGGAGCGGGCTTCGGCCTTCGCCGTTTTCGGCGTGTTCGTCGATGCCGTTGAAAATCGTCAACACCATCACATCGGGCGCGACGACCGTTCGCGCCACGCTTCGATCTGCCCGTTCGCACCACTGCGTCCACTCGTTGATATCGTTGACCGGCACCGGCTCACCAGAATCGTTGAGCACGAAATACACTTCCATTCTTTTCGATCCTCCGAGTCCGACCCGGACTCGCCGAACGATGCGTGCAAGGCCTATTCCAGTGTGAAGGATTTATGCAGTATGGGCAGTTTTGGGATGCCTTGAGTACGGAGAGTACCGCCAATTCGTATTCAAGTACAGCAAAAAGCTGTTCACGACTCGAGAGTGTAATCGGGACTCTGCCGCGCAGACCTGTTCAACCTGGCACATGTGCGAGATCTGTCTCGTGATAAATTCGCGGCGCCGTTCCCACGTTCGGCTCAGCGCGCAGGTTAAGTTGTGCGGCTCTGGTTTTCTCTGGCCTGGCAGCAACGCCCGGTGGCGCAACCGCTTCGTCACGTCCAGATGCGGAGCAAGTCGGACGCCGGCCGCCGCCGGGCACTGCCCGGCCATCGCGCGCCCGCCGCTGATTGATCATGAACCCCTGGATCGCTAAAGCGGTGATTCTCGCCGCCAGTGTCGTGATGGTCGTGATTCGAGCGCCTCACGGGCGCCGGAGTCGCGGAGTCAAGGTCGCGCGGAGTTGCAAGGGTCGGCGCGAGGTCGCCCTGCTGACTCTCGCGTGGACGGGGTTCATCGTTCCAGTGATCTGGGTCGTGTCCCCTGTCTTCTCGTTTGCCGAGTACTCGCTTCGTCCTTGGCCGTTGGGCGCCGGAGTCTTGTGCCTCGTAGGGGGCCTCTGGTGGTTCTACCGATCACATTCGGACTTGGGCACGTACTGGTCGGTCACCCTTGAACTGCGCGAGAACCATCGACTCATAACGCAAGGGGTCTACCGCTATGTCCGTCATCCAATGTACGCTGCGCTCTTCCTTTACTCCATCGGTCAAGCGCTGGTGGTTCCGAACTGGGTTGTGGGGCCGTCGTACTTGGTAGCGTTTGGAATGCTCTTCGCGCTTCGTATCGGTGCAGAGGAACGGATGATGCTCGAGACATTCGGCGAAGAATACGCGGCGTACATGACAAAGACAAAGCTGCTCGTCCCCGGAATCTGGTGACGTGCGCTCACGCTGCGTTCTTCCAGTCACGATCAACGCCGCAGTATGTAGCAAACCCGTAAGTCGCTACTTGGCGACTACTCAGGACTAACCGCGAAGATTCGCGGTGGTCGAGTTGACATGAACATAGTTCGGCTACGCTTGCTTTCGCCGACTCGATGGGCGCATTCTGAGGAACCGCTTTAGTAACGGAACACAACATTGGGGAAACCTCTTCAGACTTGTAATAGGCATAGAGGCGACCGGCGAACATTGCAGGTGGTTCGCGCGAATCGTGCTGGCATAAGCATTGCGCTACACGTCGAAATGTTGCGCAAGTTTGCTCCCATCGCGCTGTTGGCGATCATCAGTTCAGCCGATTCAGTCCACAGCGAGCTGCGCGTTAATCCGAGCGCCGGTGGCGACTTCACCGAGGCTTGCAACGCATACGGTGAACTTGCAGTCGCGTTCGTCGGACGTCTCGGGGAACCTACGACGTTCCATATGTCGGGTGAAGAAGAGATTGAAAAAGCTCGCCAGGACGTCATTCGTACGCAGGCGGAGGTCGCGCGGCTAAGAGGCTTACTGGATGCAAAGACGGTAGCCTATTTCGAACGCGAATTCGTGATGGCAGTCCACAGAGCAGAAGAGGAATTCAACCGGCGGCGGGCCATGTATCCGCCACCGTACGATTTAACTTTGTATCCGGTCATCGTCGAGCAGGCATTTCGTGGCGTGACGGAGCCCACACTGATGGTGCATCGGGCGAATCCTACTCTCCGGATCGAGCCCGGCGAACCGTACTTGATCGCCGGAATGCGCTCGAACAACTACCTATTCCCTTTTCCAGAGATGGCGCATCTGGTTCCCGTCGAGGAGTACGTGGATGCGATGCGTGCGTTACCTATCGCTGCGGCGCAACGGGAAGTGCGATTTTTTTCGTCGACCACATCGGGTGCAACGGTCCTTGGAACACTTAAAGACCGGTTGGGCGCACCGTTAGGCGGCGTAAGAATAGAAGCGACGGCCGGGACAGGTGTGCGAGAGGCGATCACCACAGAGGACGGCAGCTTTACCATCTCCGGACTCGAGTCTGGTCGCGTGACGCTCAAACCTTTGCTTCACGATGAGCTGGGCGTGATCAACACGTCTGCATTGACGTTTCAGATCGTGGAGCGCGGATGCAAGACAGTACGTCTCACCGCGGCGCTGAACGGGCGCCTGAGCGGGCGAATCATCAGCGCGACAGGAAAGTCGCTTGCTGGTGTCGAGCTCGTACTTCAACAAGTCGATCTGCAGCGACAGGATCCTCCGGGAATCGAAATGGTCAGTCCTCATGGACCCCGCCTTGCGCGTACGTCAGTACGTCCCAATGAGGATGGTACGTTTCAGTTCTCCGGGCAGGGTCCTGGTTCGTACCTCCTGAGCGCGCATCTTGAAGTACGAGTGAACGACGGCAAAGTGCGTCGCGTCTCAACCTTCTATCCTGGCACGCCCGACGCCGCACTCGCGACACCGATTACCATCGGCAAAGCTACTGAACATAACGGGTTCGATTTCTTGGTCATCACCGAATGAGCTGGCGGCGAGCCCTTTATTTTTTGCCAGAAACACTCCGATCCGTTGGGGATTCGAACCCGTGTGAGATACCCGCTCATTAGTTCTCAGAAACGCCCTAGTATCGACCTTAGCGTGATCACGCCGCGTCGTTCCACAACGGTAACGTTCCACACTGTGGGCTTCGCCCGTCTCGTCCCGGGTGACCGCTAATTTTCTCCGTAGTTCCGTTTGCAATCATCGCCACCTGGGAGCATTCTGGAGCGATGAAGAATATAGCTCTTCTGACTTTCATCGTCGCCTTGGTCCTGCTGCCCAGCAAGCAAGGACGCGCCCAATCCGACAGCCACAGAGGTGAAATCGTATTCGCCCAATGGTTGGGTGTCAGAGTGACCGTTTCGAGGGATGGGATTAACGTCACCTCGTTCGAGGTGCCCGATGGAAATTTCCTACGCGTCACTTATACGGCCGCTGGTGAAATAACTCAACGTTCGCCACTCTTCACTCAAGGCCGGTTCGAATTTCACGGGAATGCAATATTTCGCCTCGAAACGAAGCAGCCGATTAACGGTCAGCCCAATGGCAAGCCGGCATTAAATCTGACAGTTACTGACGCCGATGTTTTAATCCTGCTCGGGGGCACACCGTAAGGTTTAGGTCTTTTTTCAGTTCGTGGAAAGTCCTGTATAAAAGCATTTTGTACTCGCGGCGGTGCATGCAGGTAGGCACGATGCAAAACTGCTCATCGTACTTTGACTGTCGAGCGCAACGACTCGTAATCAGGTCCAGAATGACGCTTGGATGCGGCGAACACACGGGTTAGTCCTCCTAACGCCGCAGTGATTACCTGTGACGCCTGTATCAGCGCTCCCGTTCGGCCGGTTGCACGACTACAGCCCTCGGATTGGCTGGCGGCTTGGCCGGCTGATTTATTACCGCCGGTGCAACGACGACCGCTCCCGGCGCCACAGCGCCCGGCGTCGTGCGCCAGCCGCCCGTGACCTGAAGGCGCTTCGTGATCGACGGAGTTGGACGAATCACCGCCGCTTCTTGATACGCCGTCCGGGCGCCTTCGACGTCGGCGCTTGCCGCCCGCACGTCGCCCAGCAGACTCAGCCCGTAGAATCGCAGCGCCGGCACCTGGGCGAACTGCTGCGCCAGACGCGTCGCATCGGCATCCTTCCCGAGCCAACTGGTCTTCGTCACATCCACGGGCGGAGCAGGCGCCGGAACCGTTTCGACCGTCGAGAGAATCTTTGTCTCGCCCGACTGAGTGGCTGCGACGGCCGCGATGTGCTGAACGCTCCCCTGCTGCACAAGCGCCGGGGCCACGCGTTCGGCCTGACGCAGCGCCCGCGCGGCCAGCGAAGGCCAGTTCAACCCGTTGAGCACATCAGCCGCGATCACCCACTGTGCTCCCTCCGGCCACTCGGGCCGTTCGCGCGCGATGTGCTCGCGCACGCTGCGCACAATCGCCTCCGGAATCTCCACGTCGTCGGCCGGCGCGGCCTTCCAGCGATCAACGGTTCCCGCGGACTCCAGTTGGCGGAGTAGCGCCGAGCTCGCGCCACGTACGAGGTCGGCGTGTTGCGCTCGCAGCGCTTCGAGCCCCGGCCCACGAACGACGACGGTCCGCTTGAACCCGTAGTCGGTGCGGAGCGTGAATTCGTATTCGCGCTGGGCGGCATCGCCGACGAGGTAGACGAAGAGGCTGTCGCGGCTCTTCGCCGGCAGTTCCTGAGGACGATCGGGCCACAACAGCAACGCGTTTCGATCGGATGGCTCGCCGAGCGAGTACTTTAAAGCACTCCCGCCAGCATTGACGACCGGCGCCGGCAGCTTCACGTTGACCTGACTGACGTTGAAAATGGCTCGATCACCGTCGAGGACAAAGTCGGGTGTTTCGAGCTTCGGATCGAGAGCAGGATTGAGGACGTAGCTCTTAAGGGCGTTGGTCACAGCCATGACAGCCAGGTCGTTGCCCGACGCCGGCTTCGCGATGCTGATGTGATCGGCCGACACTTCGACTGATTCGTCGCAGTACCGCGTGCTCGACGACCACTCCACGACCTTCACCACCCCCTTGGTCGCCTTGTTTTCGTACGCACAGGCGACTTTGGGCCGCGCCGGCCACGCACGCCAGTCATCGTTCAGGAGCTTGAGCAGATCGTTCCGGTCGGCCGGTTTCATCTGCGACAACGCGGGATTTCGCGCAATGTAGTCCGCAATCCGCGCGATGTCCGCGCCCTCCTGCGGTGAAGCAATCAGGGCGATGACCGGCACCGACGGCAGCGACGCCCGGTTCATGAGCAGCTCGCGCATGATCACCAGGCCGCCCATGCTGTGCCCGACGAACACGACCTTCGAGTAACCGAGCAATCCGTGGTGCACGAGGTTGACATGAAGCGCTTTAGCGGCCGCCTGAATGTCGAATGATCCGGCGGCGAACATGCGCGACGGAAACCCGAAGACGAAAATATCCACCTGGCCCTTTGCCACCGGATCCTCGGCCACCAGATCGAAGAACCGCTTGCCGTTGGCATTCGTCCAGGTGCTGATCGTGTCGCCGAACAGCCCGTGGACGAACACCAAAGCCACTTTGGCCGGAGTCTCCTGCCTCACCACCCATTGCGGGTCGGAGTTGTTCGACGTCTCCTCCGCGGTGGTCAGCGGCGCGGCGATGGCCGCTGGCGGCGTGCCTCCGCAGGAACCAAGCGCCAGCGTGGCCAGACCGATGCCGCTGGCGCATAGGCGTTTCCATCTGATGCTGCGCATACTTTGTGTTGGATTCTACGACGGTTGCGCGTCGGCCGCAGCTCGCGGCGCGGTGGACTCGGGCGCGCGCGTCGCGATGTCGCGCGGCATCACGATGGGCTCGCCGAGGCGGTTGAAATACCACATCGGCTTGCGGCCAACCTCGGGCCGCTCGCCGATGTAAACCGCGCGCACTGCTGCCACGACGTCCATGTAGAACCCGATCGCCGACGAGTGGAGGATGCCGGCTTCGAGCGATTCAAGCCGGGCGCCGGCGACGTCCGGCGGCCGGAAGCCGCGCTTCACGAGCGTCTGCAGCATGCCCGCCTCCTTGATGACCGCGGACGGCAACTCCGGCCAGTGCACCTCGAGCGAGCCGACGTCGCCCCCTGCCGTGAGTCCGAGGCTCACGTACGACTTCCACACTGGAATGCCGTTCACCGCCCGCGCCGCTCTCACGATCTTGCGCAGCACGTACGGCTCGCGGAATTTGAACTCGTTCTCCGACACGCGTTTCGCGGATCGCCCCCATTCGACAACGACGTCAAGCTTCGCGATCTCGGCGACCGGCACTTTGGCCGCCCGCAGGATGCGGCGGCACGTCGACGTGGCGGTCTTGTCGGCGCCCGTCCAGGCGCCGAGCTTGCCCAGCGCGCCATAGCGGGCATCGGTCGCAAAGATCGTGCGGCTGTCGAGCCGCCGACTGAACACGAATGTGGCGTCGCGCAGTCCCGAGGTGTTGGCCGCGGTTCCGAACTCGGGCTTCCTGAACTTGAACCCCGCGATGCGGGACGCCGTCGCGGCGAGCTCTGACGACTCGACGCGCGCCAGGTAGCTGAGGGCGGTGGGTTTTGCAGGCATCGTTGACTCCAATCAGGCGGTGCGCCACTTCCATGCAAACCAGTTGGGGACCGGGTCGGGCCGGTTGTCAGTGATGCGCTCGTTCTCGCGGCGGTCGATCGCCTCCGCTTCGGTCCGCCCCGCAGCGATCGCGACCGCCGAACAGCCAGACTGGATGTCGATCGTGCCCACGTCCATCCACGCGTCGCCGACGCTCTGCTGCGGAAACAGCCACGAGAGAATACCGGGGAGCCCAGCGGTCCGCGCCGCGAGGTTGGTGCCGCGGTCGGGACTGTCGAGCGCGTCGGCGTTACTTGTCCCGGAATGGCCGGTGGCCATGTGAAGATTTCTGAACACTGGGAACCAGTTGTTCCCGATCGACACGAGGTCCATCGGGCACGACGCGTCAACGAACATGAACTGCAGGTTGCCCGATCCGTTTCCCCAGCGCGACTGCGTGCCGACGTTGACCGTGTTCGGTGTGCCGAAGTTGCCGCAGACGATGATGAAGTCGGGGCTGGTCGCGTTCGGGGGGTTCTGGCAGCTGCCGTGGCCCGCGAACAGATAAATCTCCGGAAGCTCGCTGCCTCCGGATGGATCGTTGTCGCCGCCGTCGCGGAAGTCCGAACCCCACACGTCGCCGTTCTCCCACGTCGTCACCCGCGTGTGGCCGGCAAACGAATACCACGCCTGAAAGCCACGCACTTCGTCGATGGTCGCCGGCAAGTCGGGGCCTCCGCAGCCGTTGGGGATGTAATCACGTACGCCGCCAGTCGAGTAGCGCACTTCAACCTCCCTGCAATCATCTAAAACGTCGGCGCCGTGGAATCCGAACAGCCCTCTGCCTTTTTGCTCCCACCGCGTCTCGCAAGAGCCCAATTCGCTCTTCGCGGTGTCTAAGCTTTCGGTCCACGAAATCCTTGGAGGCCGGAATGATTCGCATCCACTTTGGCCCTCTCCTGGTCCTCGTATTTGTCTCGATCGCAGCGGTGCTGGCCCCGTCGCGACCTGCGGCCAAGAGCATCCTCAATCTTCCCGCCACGCCCTATCGCTACGCGAACGTCAAGCTGCCCGCCCATTTCACGGAACCGGGCCGAAACGACAACACGCCGCCCGACAACCCGCTAACGGACCACGGTGTCACCCTGGGAAGAGTGCTCTTCTATGACACGCGCCTGTCGGCGAACAACACAACGTCGTGCGCATCGTGCCACGTGCAGGCGCATGCGTTCTCCGACCCGAAGTCTTTCAGTAAGGGATTTCAGGGTGCGTCGACAGATCGCCGCGCGATGCCTCTCGTCAACCTGCGCTACTACCAGCAGGCCCGATTCTTCTGGGACGAACGGGCCGGCAACCTCGAGGAGATGGTGTTGCTCCCGATTCAAAGCCGGATCGAGATGGGACAGGACATCAAGCGGGTCGTCGACACGTTGGCGAGCGACACGATGTATCCGGTGCTCTTCGCGCGCGCCTTTGGCGATAGACAGATTACCGATCAGAAAATCGGGAAGGCGCTCGCGCAGTTCGTCCGCGCGATCGTGTCGTACGAGTCCCGGTACGACAAGGGGCGAGCCCGTGTACGGACAGCGCGGGACGACTTCGACAATTTCACGCGGCAGGAGAATCGAGGCAAAGCGCTGTTCATGCGCAACTGCAGTACCTGTCATATGAAAGACGGGAACGAAAACTTTTTCGTCCCGACTCCGGCCAACACGGGGTTGCGGCGCGCCGATTTGACTGCGGACGCCGGCGTTGGCGACGTGACGCTCCAGGACGCAGACCTTGGCTCGTTCAAGTCGCCGTCGCTCCGGAACGTCGAGGTTACCGCTCCATACGGCCACGATGGACGCTTCGCGACGCTCGACGCACTAATCGATCATTACAGCGACAACCCGATTTTCGATCCAAACCTCGGCTACATGATCCCTGTGGGCCCGTTGAAGTTCACCTCATCGGAAAAAGCGGCGCTGGTTGCCTTCCTGAAGAC
>Ga0068859_100006654_pt1 | contig 11739 bp, 9 predicted proteins | sample KBSSwiS22_FD_66585 | JGI IMG/M metagenome (GOLD analysis project Ga0068859, IMG submission 66585) | Switchgrass rhizosphere microbial communities from Kellogg Biological Station, Michigan, USA - KBS Switchgrass S2-2 | ecosystem: Host-associated > Plants > Roots > Rhizosphere > Soil ... | reverse complement strand
GGAGATCGTGCGGTATTTCCAATAGTCGAATCTTATTGAAAGTCAGTGGTGACGTAATTTCATTGTCGCGCTTTCTCTAGCCCAGGCGTTTACGCCTGGGTGAGAAACAGGAGAGGCCCTTAAAGCCCCATTAATGGGGCTTTTGAAAACAACCGCTCTTTGTTCCCAGGCGTAAACGCCTGGGCTACGGAAACTCATTTCAAATTGCGACGCTACCTGAAAGTCAGGTGTATGGGTGAGGCGTAGCCTCAACATTTGATAAGAGAGTCGCCGGTAAGCCGGAGGCTTACCGCAGTGTGCGGCGGCAGAGCCGCGGCGTGACCCCGGGTTAGATACGATCAGTATTATTGAGCTCTCCGAAGGAGCGACAGCCTATCGCTGACAGGTCCCCGAGTGTCAGAACCGAGAGCGATAGCGACCGGATCAATGAGGACCGTTGGTGGTTAAGCGAGGGTTACTCTTGATCCCGTCGCTGGCGCTCCGGGTTCTGACACCCTGTCGCCCGCTCGCGGGCTCCGGAACAATCTTGCGATGGGGCGTCCCCAGACGTTTACGCCTGGGTAAGAAAAGAGTAGATGCCTTTAAAGCCCCATTAATGGGGCTTTTGAAACCAACCGCTCTTTGTTCCCAGGCGTAGACGCCTGGGCTACGGAAAAGTCATTTCAAATTGGGGCGCTACCTGAAAGTCAGTGTGGTGGGTGAGGCGTAGCCTCAACATTTAATAAGAGAGTCGCCGGTAAGCCGGAGGCTTACCGCAGTGGGCGGCGGCAAAGCCGCTAGTGACCAGTTGCTAAGAACAACCACCTGCTAACGCAGGTGGAACTGACCTCGGTATGCCCCAGAGACGTCAGAGCGTGAGCAGAAGAAGCCGGTCAGAGTTCCAGTTGCTCGAGAATCCTTTCAAGATCTTCTGGTAGTCCTGATCGCCGCTCCAGGGTGGGCCACAACTCCAGGGCAGATCGCACGGTCTCGTCAGAAAGCGTGACCGCGACCAAATCGTCATGGAGAAACTCGCGCTTGCCGCAATTCAGCGCGTCACATGACATACGTTTCCCGGGCCGACATTCCTTCCAGTGACAGGTGCGGCCGATGTAGTGGCCCTGGGGATTAGTCAGAAAGATATCCGCACCTCGACCCATCTGTTGGGCTCGGCCTTGCAGCTTCCGGCCCAGGCGGGCCAGCGGTTGGAGGTCCGTCTCGTCTTCGACCTCAACCAGAAAGTCGATGTCTTTGGGGTTCGGTTTGTTGGTGGTAATTGAGCCAAGCAGCGACACCCGGCGAATTCCAGAGAGCTTCGTGACCGCCGAAACAAACCAGGGTAAGTGAGATAGTAATTGCGCTCGCATGGTCGAGCCGGATGGTTGCCGGTCTTTGTCGGGCGTGAATTATAGCAGCAGCGGAAAGACGAGGACGGCACCGCCCCCGAATCCGGCGTAAACACTAACCAGTTTTGGAGTGCGCTGACGTGTCTGCGCTTTCGAAAGCGGCGACTAGTCGCCGCACTCCAAAAGAGGTGATTTGGATCGGGCGGCCAGTCGCGCAACGACCAAGCCATCGCCACCGGCGTAAACCAGTTTTGGAGTGCGCTGACTTGTCTGCGCTTTAGAAAAGCGGCGACTAGTCGCCGCACTCCAAAGAGGTGATTTGGATCGGGCGGCCAGTCGCGCAACGACCAAGCCAGCGCCGCCGGCGTAAACCAGTTTTGGAGTGCGCTGACTTGTCTGCGCTTTCGAAAGCGGCGACTAGTCGCCGCACTCCAAAGAGGTGATTTGGATCGGGCGGCCAGTCGCGCGACCAAGCCAGCGCCGCCGGCGTAACACGAACCAGTTTTGGAGTGCGCTGACTTGTCTGCGCTTTCGAAAGCGGCGACTAGTCGCCGCACTCCAAAGAGCTTTGCAAATATTTTTACTTGATCCGCCAATTATGATTGGTGGTGAAATGTCTCCAGATTGGCCCCACGCTCCGGTCCATCGGCTGGACTCACTTGGCATTTATATGGTCACGGCCGCGACGCTTTACAAGAACCATCTCTTTGCCGGTGCCGACAAGTTAACGTTGCTCGAACGGCAGTTACTCTCGCTTTCGAAACAGTATCAATGGCAACTCGAGGCTTGGGCGGTCTTTGCTAATCACTATCACTTTGTCGCCCGGCGCAATGAGGAATCAGCAAGTTTGAGAAAACTTCTGAAGCATCTTCATGCTAATTCGGCACGGGAACTCAATCAGATAGACGGGTCGGTAGGCCGAACGGTGTGGTTCAACTTTTGGGACACGAAACTTACCTACGAGCGTTCTTACCTCGCCCGGTTGAACTACGTTCACCAGAATCCGGTGAAGCATGGCTTGGTGAATATAGCCAATCAGTATCGCTGGTGTTCCGCCGCATGGTTTGAACGAGTAGCCCCACCTTCCATGGTCAAAACAATCTACAGCTTCAAGACCGACAAGTTAAACATCCACGATGATTTCTGATTCGAAAGCGGCGACTAGTCGCCGCACTCCAAAAGAGGTGATTTGGATCGGGCGGCCAGTCGCGCAACGACCAAGCCATCGCCGCCGGCGTAAACACGAACCAGTTTTGGAGTGCGCTGACTTGTCAGCGCTTTAGAAAAGCGGCGACTAGTCGCCGCACTCCAAAGAGGTGATTTGGATCGGGCCGCGAGTCGCGCAACGACCAAGCCATCGCCGCCGGCGTAAACACGAACCAGTTTTGGAGTGCGCTGACTTGTCAGCGCTTTCGAAAGCGGCGACTAGTCGCCGCACTCCAAAGAGGTGATTTGGATCGGGCCGCGAGTCGCGCGACTAAGCCAGCGCCGCGGGCGTAACACGAACCAGTTTTGGAGTGCGCTGACTTGTCTGCGCTTTCGAAAGCGGCGACTAGTCGCCGCACTCCAAAGATCACTTCTTTTTTTTTTCTTTTGGCAGGACGTGCACGACGACGTAGGTGGCGGTGTCCCAGGCGTTATGAATTCCGATAAACAACAAAAGCAGCGCCACGCCCGCTACCAGAAACAGGGTGCGCTCGGGAGAGCGCGGCAGCAGGATGGCCGAGAGCAGCAGGGCGCCGTAAGCAATCGCCGGCACGATTGTGTGCCAGATCCAGTCTGAGAAGACTGGCTTGTATTCAGTTGTCTTCCGCGCCCGGCGGAAAGTGATCACGCAGTACAACAGACCCACGACTCCACAGGCACCGAGAGCCAAAGCAACACTCGAAAGATCGCGCCACGGCGCGCTGAGGATGGCGGACATCAGCAGCGCCGCACAGAAATGCAGGACGGTCGGCGTGGCGAAGGCAGCCAGCTCGCGGCTGGTATTTCGTCGGGTCGTCTCAGTGATCAGCGCGACCACGACAAACTGCAAACCGGTCAGCGCCGCGCCGGACGAACCGACGATGACGTAGAAGCTCTCCCAGGGAAGCAGGAATGTGTGGGCTTCGGGCATGATCGACGGCGAGCATATTACAGTTGGGATCGTTTAGGCGAGCAAGCGCAATTTGAGGTAGAGCCCTAATTTGAATTTCTCTGCGCCACCTCGGCGTTCTCTGCGACTCGGCGGTGAATTGGCTCAAACGTATTATCACCGCAGAGACGCCGAGACCGCAGAGACTACGCAGAGAAGAACTGAAATTAGGCCACTACCAATTTGAAGTAGGCCCTAATTTGAATGACCTTTCCGTAGCCCAGGCGTTTACGCCTGGGGAATGAAAGCTGGTAGTTTCAAAGCCCCATTAATGGGGCTTTAATAGCGCCCGCTGTTTGTTACCCAGGCGTAAACGCCTGGGCTACAGAAAAACCTTGGGCACTAGCCAATTTGAAGTAGAGGTTTTTTTCTCTGTGACTCTGTGGAATCTCTGTGTCTCTGTGGTGAGTTTACCGGCGAAATTTTCACCACAGAGGCACAGAGAAATCACAGAGACACGGAGTTATCGACGATTTACGCGTCTTGGTCGCTCGTTGCGGCGAGGGGTTTCACGGGACATGCGGGCAGATGCACTTCTCTTGATCGATCGGTTATCTGATCGGTAGTTCTTACTTTGCTCGGGAGGCTTTTCACTTGCCGTCAGCACGGACTCTTTTTTCGCCTCGTCAGCAGAATCTCCCAAAAGCCATTCGCCCACGTTGTAACGAATGCCCACGAAAGAGAGGAGCATGAAGGCGAAGATGGCCACCGCAAAGGCGGGCGCTCGACTGGGCTCGGGCAAGAGCCCCTCCGCTTTCTCTGCAGCCTGGAACACAGAGTTGTGTTTGAACACGTTGTCGACGACGTTCGGTTTGGGCAGATTATCGACGACGATGCGCTGCTTCAGTTTGGCCGGAGCGGTCATGGTCGTACTCACACTCACGGTGTTCACAGTTTGCGGCGGGATCGCCAGCGCGAATTCATTGGCCACCGCCCAGCGTGAGTAATCCACCCGGAGCAGCGCATCGCGAAATTCCTCGGCACTACCGTAGCGATCATCCGGATTCAGGGCCATCGACCGATTCAGGATCGTGGCAATCTCTGGTCCAACTTCCGAATAAACCAGGTGCCCGGGACGAAGCGGATCCGGTTTGCCATCAGCCAGCGCGGTTGCGCGAGTGATCGCGTCGGGTGGTTTGACGCCGGTGAAGAGGTGATACAGTGTCGCGCCCAAAGCGTAGATGTCGCTTCGAGGCGTGGTCCCCAAATCCTGAATCTGTTCCGGCGGCGAATAACGTCGAGTGAAACCAAAGATACTGCGCCGTGAATTAACTGATGATTCAGTCGTATCGGATTTAGCCAGACCAAAATCGAGCAGGGCGATCTGTCCCGATGACATCACTTTCAGATTGTGTGGCTTGATGTCGCGATGGACGATCTGGCGCTCAGGTGCATGCAGATAAACCAGCGCGGCCAAAACCTGGTCGGCCCAGGCGAGTACTTCGCGACGAGGAAACGGTCCGCGCTTGCGCGTGACAATCTCAGCCAGGTCGGGGCCGGGGATAAACTGCATCACCAGAAAGGCCCGGTTCGATTCAGTGAAGTAGTCGGTCACCCGCGGCAAGGCTGGATGATTGAGTTTCGCCAGCATGCGCGCTTCGCGACCGAACTGGCGGCGCAAGCGCTGGTCGGCCGAGAAGGTCTCTTTCACTGCGACAGTGATGTTGAGCCGTCGATCGACCGCTTCATAGACCGCGCCCATCCCGCCACTGCCAAGCCGTTTTACGATGCGGTAACGGCCTTGCAGCATTGTGCCGCGTGCTAGAAAAGACGGCCGGGCGTCGGGGTGCAATCCTTTCTTCATTTGTCGGACAGGTTGGCGACGACGGTTCGCACGACTCTGGCGTGCTGGAGCTCGTACCGTTCAATCCACGCCGGAGGCGTGCGTACCATTAAGATCGAGGAGAGAAAGTACGATTCGTGTGGCCGAGACTATACTCCAAAATCCGGGCACAAGACAAATATTATGGGGGGCGGATCCGGGGTGCCGCCGACGAGCCGGGCGGGAACGCGTAGGTTTTGAAGGGACTGTCTGAGAGAGCGGCTTTGCCGCCTGATGTGCGGAAAAGGCTCGGCCTTTCCGAAAACTTGGAATACGAGTTTGGAGGCCAGGCCTCGTTTTCGGAGGCGTAGCCTCCAACCCATCGTTTTCGACGACCCGGTAAGGCAGAGCCTTACCGCACATAAGGCGGCAAAGCCGCGAGAAAACGCCGTCAGGCCGGCCCACTCCAAATTCTGTTTCGGGCGCTATCTCAGCCCCAAGGCCCACCGCGTTATCCAGAGTTTTGAGTTCTTCTGCAAAGCTTCAAGTTAAGTCTTTGTTAAGTGACTTCCACGGGGCAACCTTTTTTTCGCTTTGGTCGTTTAAGTTCTTACAAGGCTCGAGGTCAGGTAATCGTGAACAAAATATGGCACGAAATTAGGGTTGGCGGTGTTTTTAAGGTGGGGCCAAAGGCGGGTAGCGATTCGGAAGTTAACAAAAGCAGAGTTCACACGTCTTTTATACAAGCGCGGTGAGTGCACGGAAGATTTTCAGAAAATAGTTGAAACGAAGTCCGGGTTTGGCGCACTTACTATTTGAAAACGCGAGTGGTACTTGAAAAAGCGGGAGGAAAAGAAAGTTATTAGTCCTCCTTTATTGAAAACCCTCAGGCGGGCGATCCCGCCTGAGGGGCCCGGGTCGGGCAGTCGGTTGTCATACAAAACCCAGGGAGCTTTGCACTAATTAATCAGGGTTAATCAGGAGCCGGCCAAAACTGGAATCAGGGGAGTTTGGTTATGCTGAAAGTAGAAACAAGAAATTTGGGAAATGTGGCTGTCGTTTGTTTGCAGGGACGAATCGTTAACGGTGAAACGGCGTCCCTGCGCGAAGTGGTCGATTCGCAGATGAACGCCGGCGCAGTGGTTTTGGATTTGGCGCGAGTCAGCACGATTGACGCCAGCGGTCTGGGGTTGATGCTCGCCTTGCGCAAGCAGGCGGAAGCAAATGGCGTCGGTCTCAAACTGATGAACGTCAGCAAGTTTGTGAAGCAGGTGTTTGAAATCACCCGGCTCGACACTGTCTTCGAAGTTATCCCCAGAGTCGAGCCCCTTCCGGCGCGCTCGCAGGCGCGCGCGGCGCGAGTTGAATGGGCGGCCTGCGCTTAGGAAGTTAATCCGCAGATTACGCAGATTACACAGATAGGGTAAGAAGAAAGACCGCGCTGGGTGGCGCGGTTTTTCTTTTGGGTTCAAAGAATGTTCACTGGGTCTTTCTTTTTATCTGTGTAATCTGCGTAATTTGTTGAATAGGCCGCCTGCGCTTAATCCGCAGATTACGCAGATTACACAGATAGGGTAAGAAGAAAGACCGCGCTGGGTGGCGCGGTTTTTTCTTTTGGGTTCAAAGAATGTTCACTGGGTTTTTCTTCTTATCTGTGTAATCTGCGTAATCTGTTGAATGGGCCGCCTGCGCTTAATCTACGGATTACGCAGATTACACAGATAGGGTAAGAAGAAAGACCACGCTGGCTGGCGCGGTTTTTCTTTTGGGTTCAAAGAATGTTCACTGAGTCTTTCTTCTTATCTGTGTAATCTGCGTAATCTGCGGATTACATCTTACTCACTTTCATGTTCTTCAGTGCGCGATCGAGTAGGCCCTGGGAGATCTCCGGCCAACGGGCGCGGGCTGATCCACCTTCGATTAGATCGGCAGCGGTCAAACCGCTCTCACTCAAATCTTCGATGTAGATGATCATCAACTCGTTACGCTTCGCTTGATCGACCATGTGGACCAGGCGTTGAGAGATGAATTCTGTGCCAATCATCTTCAAGCCTTTGGCGGACAGAAAGGCGCGCGCCCGATTGCCATCTGAGTCGGGCCGGCCCAGGTCGCCTTTCAAACTGCGCGGATAGACGTCGGCAAAGAAATCAAAGCCGCCGGCGTTCACGATCTTTGGCGACTTGTAGTTGTAAGAATTAGTGTTGGTCGGCAGGTAGCCTTCGAATTGAACCCAGAAGAATCTTTTCATTCGGCCGTCTTTGTCGGCATCGACAAAGAAGTGCTGCTCGGCATTCGCCACGCCATAAAGCACGAAGCTTTGAGCGCCCACATACTTGAAGGCTTTGTCGAATTCGAGTCGCACGGCGGGCGTGTCTTTTGAGGTAAGCACCTGGCCTGCGACGGTGCGTGTTATTGGCGGATTTGATTGAGCGGCCGTGAGCAAGACCAAAGCCAGAAGGGCTATGGCAGGAACTAGTCTTCTTATCATTTCATTCCTCATTACGAGTTGACTGGATTTCTTGATTGAACGACGGAGCGACTGGGGAGGTTCGAAAGAAGTTGATAGGAGGAGACGCTTTGCACCAAAGGTCCATTTCTTTTCTCATTCACACCGGGCTTCAGCCCGGTGACGGCGCGTACAGAGAATGCGGCAGAACAGTTTTAACGGTTTACTCTCGGACTTCGGATAGAAACCGTTGAAACGGTTCCCGAAATCTTCGGCACGCTGTCACCGGGCTCAAGCCCGGTGTGAATGAGAAAGTGTCTCTAGCGAACACGCCCTCCCTTACGGTCGGGCTTCTGACACCCGCCGCGAAGAATTAGTTCTGATTAGGGTCCAGTTGACCATCGTTTCAAACAGACCCGGGACGAACCGTTGGTAGTGCACAAACTCATCTGGCTTATCACTCGGCACTTCGATCAAATTGTGGCGCCCGCGCGGATAGACCTTGACCGTGTAATCCTTCTGGCCGGCTGTATCCATGATTCGTCTAATCGACTGCGCGTTTGCCTTCACCCCTTCCGGAGTGTCCTCCTCGCCAAATATCGCGAGCAGCGGACATTTCAGATTGCGCAAAGTGGGCGCTGGATCATAAAAATAAAAGCGCCGCATGTTGGTCCAATAACCATCGTCTCGTTTGTCAGGTCCGCGAATATCGATGCCTTGAACCCGATACCACTTCTTTTCTATGGCCGCAGCGCGGGCTTTGGCGTATTGGTCCCATTTCTCGTTTGCACGAATGATTTCATTCTTCAGCTTTTGAAAGCTTACGGCGTCGTCAATTTCATTTCGCGCGTATCCTGCTTTTTGCAGCTCGAATTCGGTGTCGAGTAGCTCCTGTTCCGCGGGTGACAAGCCGCCTCCTGATAAGGCAATCGCAAAAGCTGAGTCGGCAAAACGCGCGGCCGCCAACGGCGCAATCCAGCCACCCTGACTTAATCCCCAGAAACCGATCCGCTTTCGATTAATTTCCGTTCGAGACTGAAGGAATTTCGCACCGGCTACGGCATCATCCGCGAGATCTTCAAAGCTGGCCTCGCGCCAGTTGCCCTTCGATTCGCCCACGCCCCGCTTGTCATAAACCAGCACCGCGACGCCGCGCGACGCGTACAAATAACCCAGCCCCCAAAACATTTCCCGTAACGCAGCACCACCGCCGTGTGTGAAGACGATCCCCGGATGCCGAGTTCGACTTGAGCGCGGCAGGAGCAGCGTGCCGGCCAGTGTTACCTCGCCGTTTCGAAACTTAACCTCTTCCTGGCGGACAGCAATTCGCGTCGCGTGCGCAGGAGATTGGCGCGTCGCCGTGAGATCCAATCCTGTCACACCGGCATGGTTGCTGCGAAAGGCGATGGTCTGCATTGTGGGCAGTGGCACAAACAGCGAAGGTCCGGCAATAAGTTGCGTGTCTGACGTAGGAAAAAAGACTCGCACTTCACCGGATTTCACCTTTGTTACAAACAATGTATTTGGCGTATCCGCAAAACGATCGATCACCAGGATCTCACCACTCGGGAAGCGATAGGCGCCCGTGTAACCTGCCAGAATCTCTGGTGCTACCAGTTTGCTGCGTACCAGGTAAAAGCGCGCTTTGGTTCCTCCGGCCTCCGCCTGGCCCTCGATTTTGTCGCCGGCAATGGTCCCGGTGAGGACTAGTTTGAAGGCGTCCCGGCTGAACTCACAATGCAGGCTCGAACCTTCGAATCGCAGCGACGACAGCTTCGCGGTGAACCGCTTCCACGGCAGGCGCAGTTGTCCATCGTTTTCGGCAAGCCTCACACTAATGAAGTCAATAATCTTACCGTTTAGCTCGGTGTTTCCGACCCACTCGGTGTTGAGATTATTCGCAGTCTGAAACGGTACGCACGCCTCCGGCGTGCCGGGTTGAAGACAGAGCAGAACGCCAGAGGCGTGCGTACCGGTTAGCGTCAGAAAGAGCGTGATACCAAGAAGTTTTATTGTTAGTTCGAACATTTTGATCATGGGTCTTTGCTCAAAAAAGTAGAACTACTTAAATCGCTGGACCATTTTCATCTCGTCCGCGGACGACAACTACCAGACTTTTCCGCAAAGCAACGATCATCAGTTTCAGATCCCACCGACGCGAAGCCGGCGGCGGATTAGAAAGTATCCCAGCCAGAACAAAGCTGCGATGGACCAATATATCGCTGCCAGCCAGGTTGTGTTCTGTAACATGAAGAAGCTTATCGAACCATCCTCGATCTTGACTGAGAACGGAACGACACTAAAAAACAATGCCAAAGCCAGGAACCAGGTTTGGAGTTTTATGAGTCGCTTCAGGCGGGTAAGAGATTGCTTCTCGTGATCCGCAGCAAGGGTAATGGGTTGCTTGAGGAGTTCGAATGATTGTTCATTCCGAACGAGTGCCGCGAACTCGGGATCGCCACGCAGGAACTCTTCAACCAGGGCCCTGCTGTCGTCACTGGCCTCACCGACGAGGTAGGCAGGGAGCAGATCATTTATGACCTCACGAGTTACTTTCACGATTCTTCCTCCGACCATCTGCGCGCCAGCTTCAACGTCGCGCGGTGAACCCGGACCTTCGCCGTCGCCACTGAAATATTCAGGCTGGCGGCGATCTCTGCGTAAGACATGTCATGCTGTGTGCGCATGAGCAGTGCCGCCCGATCCACTTCGGGAAGCGTCAACAACTGATTCATCAACCAACGCAGTCTCTCGTTTTCGCTGGTCGCCTTTTCAGGGCTGGCGGCGGGATCCGAAAGCCCCGGATCGAGCGGCACTTCACGGCGTTTGGTGCGCAGACTCTGACGATAGAGGTTCCGGGCAATTGCCAGCAGGTAAACGCGGACGGTTGCGACCCGGAGGTCTCTCGCAGTCCAAAGACGCACGAAAGTTTCCGATGTTATGTCTTCGGCAGTGGCCGCATCGCCACTTAAATACAAGGCAAACCGGTACACGTCAGGCGCGTACTGTCGATAAAGAGAGCTGAAGTCCGGCATGCTCTCTAACAATATCCAATCGAGTCGTGAAAGTTACAGGCTAGCTACGGCGGTGGACAAAAAGCCACGTCGCAGCCGCGTGTGGAGTGGCGCCGGGTCGTTCATTTTGATCGACTGCTTGCGTTCCGGGATTTCTATTGTCCTGCTTCCAGCTTCTTCAGTTTTTCGCGAGCACCGGAATTCTGGGGATTGAGTTCGATCGACTTTTTGTAATTGGCGATCGCCAGATCCTTTTCACCATTTGTCGCGTAAGCCTCTGCGAGACTGTCGTAAGCGTTCCAGCTTTTTGGATAGAACTCAACGTTCAGCTTCAAAAGCGCAATTGCTTCGCTGAGTTTCTTTTGCTGCATCAGGTTGTAACCAAGTCCGTTAATGCGATTCTCCTGGACAGTGACGTTGTTAGGTGTTGCTTGCTTGATTTTGCGATAGCCCTCGATCGCTTCAGAAGTCTTCCCCGCCATCAGAAACTCGTAGGGAACCATCATCTCGGCTGAGATGCGTTTGGCATCGGCGCTGCCACCGGGAGACGTCAGGCGAATGGCAGTGAATCCCGACGGGCCCTCGGTCGCTGCGCCATGCACAAACTCGTACTTGATGCTCGAGGCACGGCGCACGAAGGTGGTTTCAGAAATGGGAAGCAGTTCGAATTCCGCATCGCCGGTGGGATAAGCCAGCAGTCGGGATTTTTTACCAGCCACCTCAGGCTTGATCGTTAAAACACGATCCGGATTAACCTGAAAGCGTCCGGTGAAAGTTTCCAGTTTCGCGGCGTCCATGGAAATAACTTCGTATGGCGCCGGCAGGAACTCTTCCCAGCCATACTCGCGCGCAACGGCGCGGACGACTTCGCGCAGGATACCGCCACTGTCGGAATTCACCATCACCGCGACGCCGTAGCCTTTGTCCCGGCTGACCAGAAGCTCCGAAGTGAAGCCTTCATCTGATCCGCCATGACCAAAATAGACGGCGCTGCCGTGCTTCTCGATAAAGAACCCGAGTCCGACATCGTTAAGCACGCCGGTAGTCATCGTCTCGAC
>Ga0068859_100006653_pt1 | contig 11739 bp, 5 predicted proteins | sample KBSSwiS22_FD_66585 | JGI IMG/M metagenome (GOLD analysis project Ga0068859, IMG submission 66585) | Switchgrass rhizosphere microbial communities from Kellogg Biological Station, Michigan, USA - KBS Switchgrass S2-2 | ecosystem: Host-associated > Plants > Roots > Rhizosphere > Soil ... | reverse complement strand
CTCGTTCAGACGGGGCCAAATGGGCAAACTGCATTTCGCATACAACGGCCGGCGGCGTACAACGCGGCGCACCTCTCCCCGGACGATCTGCAGTGGTTAGAGGCTTGGACCCCCGACTGGCTCTATTACGGGACGTTGTTTTCCTCGACAGATTCTTCGCGGAAATTACTGCACGAGCTGTTCCGTGTTTTTCCCAAAGCTAAGCGGTTTTACGATATCAACCTGCGGCCGGAATTCTACAGCGAAGAGCAGGTGATGGAACTTTTGAGTTTGGCGAACGTGGTCAAACTCAATGAAACCGAGATGGAGCTCGCGGCCGGGTTTGCGAATCTGCCGCGAGCCAGCATCGAAGCATTCTGCCGTGCGGGCAGTGCAAGATTCGGCTGGAAGGCAGCGTGCGTTACTCTGGGCGCGCAGGGATGCGGCATTTGGAACGAGGGAAAGTACGCCGAGGCCGAGGGATGCCAGGTAGAAGTCGTGGACACCGTGGGCGCGGGGGATGGTTTTGCAGCCGCGTTTCTGCACGGACTTTCCCGGCAATGGTCACCCCGTCAGATCGCCGAATTCGCCAATCGGATCGGCGCGGGAATTGCAAGCTCTCCCGGAGCTATTCCCGATTGGAATTGGAGTCAGATGTTGGCGCAAGCTCCTTAAGCACCGACCGCACTCCGGTTGTTCAATAAGCGCTCAGCGGTACACGGCCGTACCAGCTTCCCAGGAAACCGGCGCGTCCGTCAGCCCAGACGATATGCACGAAATCATTGTCGGCCGTGACAGAGGCGAGGTCGTCGCCGTCCCAATTATTGCCGCGCTCCTTGATACTGGACCGCGGAGGCGACGTCCCGTGGCTCACTTGAAGCGGTTCGCTGAACTTGCTGCCGCCGTCGTGAGAAACGGCTGACCAGGCGGTGTAGGTCCCGTCCGGATTCACGGCGGTCCACATCACCGCCAATTCCCCGCGCGGGGAATAGGCCATGTCCGACTTGCCGATGGTTGTCCCCGGAACACGGGCCGCCACAGCGGGACCCGTCCAAGTCTTACCGTAATCGTCGGTGAGGTACACCTGCATTTCAGTGCGTGCGGTGATTGTCCTCAAGGCGAAGCGGCCCGGATGGCTCTGATCGGCCGCCAGCGTTCCGCCGGTCACCGGGCCATTGCCGGGCAGCGTCACGATATGGCGATCGAAGGTTTTGCCTTCATCACGACTGAGACCGAACACCAGGCACGGACACTTCGCGCCGGTACTGGCTGGAGCGCTCGAGGCGTTATACGCGACGGCAACGACACCGTTAGCGGCCACAGGACGCCCTCCCCCACCCGGATAGTCTAGTGAATCAGAACTGTAGATCGGCGACCAGGTCTTCCCGTTGTCGCGTGAGGCCCGAAAGAAAGTCTCCCCGTGGGGCGGTTCCCCTCCTGAGCCGGATCCTGGTATATAGATCGTGCCCGTGGAGTGATCGGTTATGAGGAATGGACGGTCATAGGGCGTTTTGCCGAGAAACACCGGCTTCACCCCCGGAGCATAATCCTCCTGTTTGTTGTATTGACCCATCACGTGCGTCGGTGTACTCCAGGTTTTCCCATCGTCAATGGACCACGCGATGTCCGTGGCGCCAAAAAGAAGACCAGGCCGGGGCTCTTTCTCGAGTTCCAGCATTTCGGGCGAAGCGTTGAGGGGGAAAAAGTTCATCGCCCCGATGAACAGAGTTCCATCCTTCCCCGCTCCCACGAAGGCATCCGCAGTGCCGTTCATCTTGAAATGGTCGCGGAATGGATCGTTAAAGAATCGCCACGTCCTCCCACGATCGTGGGTAATAGCGTACGTGGAGATCGAGGAGCCCGGTGTGTTGCGATACTTTACGCGTGACTCCACGCTGATGCGTTCCTGGCCGACGCCCAGGGGGGCACCTTCCACGTAGTGCAGATTGGCCATCGCGCCAACCAGGATGATATTAGGATTCTTCGGACTGACAACGATTATGGGCTCACCGGAGCCACGTATTGCGTCGCCTATGAGCAGATATTCTTCAGATTTGTAGGTCGGTGCCGGGGTACTCGGCGCGTTATTCGGGCCTGGCTGTCCGTATGCCGGGCTGCCCCCGCCAAAAACCGCCATATACGCTGTGATACCTACAAACAGCCATTTTGTGTGCTTCATTTCAAACCCTCCCTTTCGCGTTCTCTCCCTATACCTTCTCCTGTAAGAGAGCACTAATAGTTCACGAGCGGTACGCGGCCGTACCAGGTCCCGAAGAAGCCTGACCGGTTGTCGCCCCATACCATGTGGACGTACTCACCATCGACGTCGACGGTCGCAAGATCATCGCCGAACCCGAAATTTCCGCGCTCCAGATTGAGCGGAGGCGAGACCGAGTGGCTTACGCGCACCGTCTTGAAGCTGCGGCCGCCATCCAGCGACGCGGACGACCACATGTCGTACGACCGGTCCGCGTAGGTGGCTTTCCACAGCAGGGCCAAGGTTCCCGTGGTGGCCGAATATTTCATCGCCCGGTGACCGAAAGTTGCACCAGCAGGCAGTTGGGCGGCAAGTACGGGAGGCAGCCACGTCTTGCCGCCATCTTCCGTTAGCGAAACCATAAGCTTGTCGCGGCTCTGCCGCGCCAGCGCATAGCGGCCTTCTTTGGTCGGATCAGCCGCCAGCATTGCCCCGCCTCCGAAGCCACCACCACCGCCGCCGCGTCCTCCGCGTCCTGCGTCCGTGGCCGCCGGATCCGCAGGCAGCTCCGGCACAAGTTGGTAATTAAATGTCTTGCCGTCATCCTTGCTGGTGCCGAATACCGTGCAAGGGCATTGGGCGTTCAGATTCGCTGGCACCTTGGTCGCGCCGAAAGCTACCGCAAGAAAGCCGTGAGCCGCGCTAAAGCCTCCCCTCCCGCCTTGATAGTCCTCGGAGTCCATAGGGTAGATCACGCCCCACGTCCTGCCCTGATCGTGAGAAGCCCGAATAAAAGTACGGCCGCGGGGAGTGGCGGGATCATCGGTGTAAGCGGGACCGGTGCCGGTGACGTAAATCGTTCCGGTCCGCCCATCCGCGGCAAAATACGGGCGGTCCACGGGAGCCACCTGATCGGCCACCGGATGCACGCCCGGCGCATAGAGTTGAGGCGAGAGAAGGGGATGGACCCATTTGGGCTCGCTCCAGGTCTTACCCTTGTCCATGGACCACGCGATCGCTGTACCCCCACCCGGGTTCTTGGCTTCACCATTGTTGGGCATGAAACCGCCGGCGAATGCCGCGGCGCCGCGGTACAGGTATGCCAGACACCCCACGTACAGAGTTCCATCCGGTCCCGACCCGGCGAAAGAATCGCTACAGCGATTCATGTTGAAAACTTTGCGGAAGTTGTCTTCGCTGAATTCCCAGGTCTTACCGCCGTCGTGCGTCACTGCGATGTCCGTGCGCGATCCGTCGGGCGTGGAAAGCTCCTTGACGCGGATTTCAACGGTGCCCGGCTGTCCTCGCGGAACCGGGGACTCTCCCGTGGGCAGGTGGTTTAAAGTGGCCATGGCGACGACGATAATATTTTTCGAGTCTTTAGGATTCACGAATACCATCGGCTCGCCCGCCCCGCGGTTAGGACTCCCGAGAAGCAGATACTCGTCAGACTTGAACGCCTCAGTTCGAGGCGGGGCCGCAGTCTGAGACAAAAGCACGGTAGCCGACACCACCGTTAAACCCACCACAACGGCCGACCAAAAACGATTCTGAGTCATGATCATTCACTCCTCGCCCACACCTGTTTGACAGGATAACGTCCACTCTGATAGTTTACAGCGGTGGCAAGGCTTAATCTGTATAGTCAGATCGCCCTTAGCAGTTAGGTCGCTTGGAAAATGAAAGACATCGTGATTTCAAGACGCCGTTTGATTCAAGCCGCTTCGGTTGCGGGCGCTCTCGCTACCAGGCTTGGTGCGGCCGACGCCGATCCTGACCTGGTGAAGGCGACCGATTCGGTCCTCGCCGCAATTCCGCTTGCAGAGTCCGATCCGGACCGCCCCATCTATCATTTCCATCCGCCCGCGCAATGGACCAACGACCCCAACGGAACTATTTTTTACAAGGGCTGGCACCACATGTTCTACCAGCTGAATCCGTTCGCGGCGAGGCTGGGGAGCCAGCATTGGGGTCATGCGCGCAGCCGGGACATGGTCAACTGGGAGCATCTTCCCATCGCCATCTGGCCTTCGGCGGATAAAGGAGAACGCGCGATCTACTCCGGGGGTGCCGCGCTTGCGAGCGACGGCCGGCCCAGAATCCTGTATACCAGCATCGGGCAGCCTCAGCCGGAGCAATGGCTGGCGATACCCAAGGACGATGACCTTTTTTACTGGACCAAATTCCCTGGCAACCCGGTGCTGGATCAGTCCGCTCATATCGCGGGTGCCATCAGCCAATGGCGCGACCCTTTCATGTTCAAGGAAGGCGGGGTCACTCACATGGTGTGCGGAGGCGCCAATGCTGCGGGCAGAGCCCAGGTGCAACTGTATCGCGCGGTCAACGAGGATCTGACCTCCTGGAAACATCTCGGGCCGGTTTTCCAAAGCCTGGATCGCGAGTTCCGGAACTTCGAATGCCCCAACCTCTTCAAGCTGGATGGCAAGTGGGTGCTCATCGTGTCTCCCAACCGCCAGTGCGAGTATTGGGTGGGGGATCTGGATGTCGCCAAAGTTCGGTTCACACCCGAAGCCCATGGCGTCCTGGATGCCGGCAACGCCTACGCCAGCAATATTTCCGTCGACGACAAGGGCCGCACCATTCTATGGATGTGGGGCCGGACCAACACTCCCCAAGGGAAAGGTTGGGGCAGCGTGCTCACGATGCCGCGTATTCTATCCATCGGTCCGGATGGCTACCTGCGCCAGAAGCCCGCACCCGAGTTTGCGACGCTCCGCGGCGCCGTCAAGACTTTTCCCGCAAGCGCGCTGGACCAGCCGATTGGGCTCCAGGGAGTGTCCGGGGACACGCTCGAAATCGAAGCGGAGTTCAGCGGCGGTGGAACCTACGGACTGGAGCTGCGGCGATCGGCGGACGGCAAACCAAGCGTGACGGTCTCGATTCAGCGCGGCATGCTCTCGGTGGGGAACGTCAGCACCTACATTGGAAATGCCAACCGTTACGGTCTACGAGTTTTCCTCGACAAGTGCTGCGTCGAGGCATACGTCAACGATGGCGTAGCGGCCATCTACAATCCATTCGAGGCGAACCGGGCAGACCAGGGCATAGCGGTTTTCGGCCAAGCTCAGCAAGCTGGCGGACGGGGCGGCGCGGGCGCGCCTCCTGCTGCACCGCCACGGCTTGAAGCGCTCCAAGTTTGGCCCATGAAGCCAGCCACCTTTAACCTCGACCGGTTCCACATTTGAAGCGGCCACACGCCCGCGTTAAGGAGAGACGTCTATGAGCGCAACCTCGAACTATCCTCAAGCCACGCAGCGCATGAACCCTTATCTGATTCGCAGTGCTTTGGTGGCAGCGCTCGGAGGGCTGCTGTTCGGATTCGATACGGCGGTCATCGCCGGCGCTACCAGCGCCCTCACGGAAACCTATTCGCTAACGGCAGCAGCGCTGGGACTGACGGTTGCGAGCGCGCTATGGGGCACCGTCGTGGGATCGCTATTCGCGGGACCGCCGAGCGATCGCTACGGTCGCATCGCGAGCCTCAGGGCATTGGGCATTTTGTACGTGGTTTCCGCACTCGGGTGCGCATTCGCCTGGAGTTGGACCGCGCTGGTGGCCTTCCGCGTGATTGGCGGACTTGCGATTGGAGCTTCCTCGGTGATCGGCCCCATGTATATCGCTGAAATCGCGCCGGCCGCGAAACGTGGACGGCTAGTCGGATTCTTCCAGTTCAACGTAGTCTTTGGAATCCTGCTGGCCTATCTTTCCAATTATTTAGTGGCGCAGGCCGGCTTGAGCGGTGATGAATGGCGCTGGAAATTCGGTGTCGCCGCGCTCCCGGCCGCAGCGTTCTTTCTGGCTTTGTTCGGAATCCCGCAGAGTCCGCGCTGGTTGGTTAAGGTCGGCCGTCCGGAAGAGGCCCGTGAAGTCCTTATTCGCATCGGCGAGCAGGACGTGGACAAGGAACTTCGGGAGATCGAGGAAACCGTCCACGCCGAGCGGGGGCAGAAGAGCACGCCCCTGTTCCAGCACCGTTTCCGCAAGCCGATCATCCTGGCGATCACCATCGGGATGTTCAACCAGCTCGCGGGGATCAACGCCATTCTGTATTATCTGAACGACATTTTCGAGCGCGCCGGCTTCAGTAAAGTTTCGAGCGATATGCAGGCGGTCGCCATCGGGCTGACCAACCTGATCTTCACCATGCTGGGGATGTCGATCATCGATAGGGTCGGACGCAAGAAGCTCTTGCTGACGGGAGCGGTGGGCACCGGTGCCTGCCTCGCCGGCGTGGCGTGGATCTTCTCGAGCGGCCGGCACGGAGAGTATCTGTTGTGGCTGCTGGTGGCCTACATCGCCTTCTTCGCGTTCTCGCAGGGCGCGGTTATCTGGGTCTACATCAGCGAGGTGTTCCCGAACCTGGTGCGCGCCAAAGGCCAGAGCCTGGGCAGTTTCACCCACTGGATCATGAACGCGCTGATTTCCGCGATCTTCCCGATCATGGCCAAGACCTCGGGCGCCGCGCCGTTTGTATTCTTCGCTGCGATGATGGCGGTGCAGTTCGTGGTGGTCCTCATGATCTACCCCGAAACGAAGGGCGTCAGCTTGGAGGACATGGAGGCGAAGCTGCAAGCATAAGGGCTGCCACGTTGTAGCGCGGGGGCGCCCAGAGGCGGAAGTCAGCCTCTAGCGGAACAGCATCGAACCGAAGTCGCCCAGGAATACCCGCCAGATGAGATATTCGTGCGGCCCAGGGGTCTCGTGCCAAGACGTCTTCAGGCCGGCTTTCTGCGTAAGTTTGTACAACGTCTGGGAGCCGGAGAGCGCGAAGTCGGTAGTGCCGGCCGCTACATAGTAATGCTTCACTCCCGAGTCTTTTAGCTTGGCCAGAGCGGCGGCGAACTCAGGAGTGTCCTGGCCGCCCGCGCTCCAAACGGCGATCCAACCGAATGTGCCGGGGTTGTTGTTGGTCGCCTGGACGGTGTGCCCCCCGCCCATCGAGAGGCCGGCGACCGCCCGGTTGTCTTTGTTGGCGATCGTACGGTAGTTCTTGTCGATGAACGGGATGACCTCGTTCACCAGACTTTGCGGATAGGACCCAGCATACGGCGCGGGTCCACGGCCTCCGCCTCCCGGAGCTGCGCCTGCCGGAGCTGCGCCAGCCGGAGCCGCGCCCGCTGGAGCTGCGCCAGGCGCTCCCGCGCCACGTCCACCGCCGGCTGGTGCGGCTGCACGCGGAATGGGCCCATAACCGTAACCCTGCGCGACCGTCTGGTTGGCGTTGCCATTCGGCATCACGACGATCATGGGCTTCATCTTGCCCGCCGCAATCAGGTTGTCCATGATGATATTGGTCCGGCCCAAGTTGATCCATTGATCCTCATCGCCGCCGCCCCCGTGCAGCAGGTACATAACCGGATACCGCGCGTTGCTCTTCATGTAGTCCGGCGGCGTATAGACGTACATCCGGCGGCCAGGCTGCTTCAGAATTGCCGAGGGATACCAGACCGATTGCACGGCCCCGTGCGGCACGTCCGGCTTGAATTCCCATGACTCGGAGAACGGCCCGGAGATCATCAGCAAACTGTTGTAGCGGTTGCCGTCGCGAGCGTATTCGCCATTGCCGGGATCCAGCACCTTGACACCATCCACATTGAAGGAATACGCCCAGAGCTGTTCGCCCAGTGGACCTAGAGTCACCGACCAAATGCCTTGGTCGTCTTTGGTCATGGGGATGTCAACTCCGAGGCTCCAGTTTCCGTTCAGAACAACGGCGCTGGCTTTGGGGGCCAGCAGCCGGAACGTCACCTTCTTATCGGAGAGGATCTCCGGCGAGACGACGCGCGGGCCCTGCGGGCCTCCTTTGCCAGGCGCTGGCTGTGAATACAAAGTACCCGCGGATATCAGTATCGCGATCACAGCGCCCAAACTAAACATCGGTTTGCTCATAATTCTCGGCCTCCTGTTTTTGATCCCAAATTCAGCCATACGTTTCGCCTAGAACTGCAGCCGGGCAGAGAACGCAAGAATACGCGCCGGTCGTGCCGCGTTGGCATAACCGAGAGACGAAGCATTGGTCAGAGCGCCGGTGGTGGGGCTGAATTGCATCCCAGTGCCGATGCCGCTGATTTGCGTGTGGTTGAAGACGTTATAGGCCTGCGCCTGAATCTTAAGTACACGCTTCTCACTGCCGAGGGCGATGCTCTTCGTCAAGGTCACATCGAAATTGGTGTAGTGCGGCAGAGACAGGTTGCCCGCACCACCACCTTGCGTACCCAGGACCGGCGGTCCGACGATCGAGTTGTTCGGACCGGTGGCGATTGCCGCAAGAGCGTAGGCTGCCGGGTTGAAGAAAATCGTGCCGTTGCCGTTGTTCTGGTTGATGTTAGCCCGCGGATCGCCCACCACGTTGCAGCGAACGCCCGTAAGGTCTGGCGTTCCCGAGTAATCCGGCGCTGTGCCGGATGCAAGACCGCAGGAAGGGTTGAAGGGTGCGCCGCTTTGGATGGAAGTGATACCCGACAATTGCCAGTGATCAGTAACCATCCCCAGCGCCTTGGCATTCAGGTGTTTGGCTAGCCCGGGAATGTCGTAGATGTAATTGATCTGGAGGTTGTGAGTTCGATCCGAGTTAAGCCGCCCATAGTTCCAGGCCTCATTGTTAGGCACCACCGGATTGAACGCGGTGGTGCCCATCCCCTTGGAGAACGTATAGGTCGCGCCCCATGCCAGACCGTTCAGCAGCCGGCGAGTAATGGTCGCCGTCAGCGCGTTGTAGTTCGTGTGGCCGATGAATGCGCGGCTGTTGATCGCGTTGTACCCGGGAAACTTCGAGCGCAGAAAAATGGGCGCCAGAGTGGTATTCGCCTGCGCGGGATTCACATTTCCTGTATTGAAGGGCCAGTTGCTCCCCAGGGGTATGGAGTTGATGTTGTACGCCAGATTTTGGTTGTAAGCCCAGTTGAACGTATACCCGATGTCGACGACGGTCCCGTTGCCAATGCTGCGCTGAATGTCCAAACTGGCGTTCTGCACTGTATCCCTCGGCATGTCTCCGATTTGCGCCCAGGCATTCGGTGCGTTCGGCGCAACGCTCAGAGTGTTGACGTCCAGCGGACCCTTATTGAGAGCTGCGATCGCATCAAACGTGGTATTGGTGACCGTTTGGGTGTAAACCACCGGCGCCTGCCCTGAAAGCGGATGCACCGAAGCATCGCCGTCGAGCCGGTTGTAGAACATCCCCCATCCGCCGCGAAGCGCGGTCTTGCCATCGCCGGTCAGGTCATAGGCAAAGCCCAAACGGGGTGCATACCCGAAGAGCGGCTGATGATACGCGTACTGCGGATTACCGCTCACGCCAAGTACCTGCAACCCCGACGTCGAGCTTCCCGAACCGGGAACATAGTTGCCAATGCTGCCGCTGGAAACCGTCGCGCCTGTTCCGGGATCCCGGCCGACGTAGTTGCTTCCGGTGCAGGGAAACGTGCCGTTTAAGCAATACGGCGCATAGATTCGCCCCATCGCCGACTTGTTATACGCTGTCTGGCTGAAGTTTACGAAGGTATGGTTGAGATCGTGCGGCGGCTGCTGCTGATAGACGCGCAGGCCGACGTCCAGCGTCAGCCTTCGGCTGACTTTCCAGTTATCCTGGCCATAAAACTCCAGGTTGTTGAAAACCACATTGAATGCGGTGCGCGCCGTCGCCTGACTGTAGGTGTTCACATTCCCGAGCAGCGCGTTCACCAGACCATCGCCAGTATTGATCAGGGGACTGCCGGTGCCGGTGGCGAAATTGAAATTTCCATTGTACTGTTGCGTCGACGGCTGGATCTTCGTGTTGTGTTCCAAATAGAAGCCGAACTTTAGATTGTGGCTCTTCACGACCTTGCTCAGGTTGTCCAGATAACTCCAGATCGGGTTGAAGTTTTCATACGCCCCCGCGAACTCGGTAAAGCGGTTGTAGGTCATCATGTTGGCCGTCGGCGCGTTACCGAAGCTGAACACCGGCAACAGATTCTGATAGCCGTTGGTGGGGCCCAGGGGGCCGTTCTGCGAGGCCGTTGGAAGCGGGAACAGAGCCGGCAGGTTCGGGATCAGACTGCGGTCTTCGCTCTTGAAGCCATCGGTGTTATAGAATGCAAAGCTATTCCAGCTGAGAGCCACCGTCGCTTCGTTGATCAGCGTCGGCGTGACGATCCAGGTGAGCGATCCGGAGTAACTGTGGCCGGGATTCGGGTGGTCGATCGTCGACATCGGAATGCCGCCGAGGCCCGGTGAGGTGCCGCTGAACTGGATGCCATAATACAGCTGCTCCCGGTCGTCATGATCGTTGATCCAGCGGAAAGAAGCGTTGAGCTTCGAAGTCAGATACCCGTCCAGGCGGAGCACGTCGTTGCGGCGCGGGTATTTCGCGGCCTTCGTTTCGAAGTAGTTGATGACGTTCAGCTGTGCCGGCAGCGTCGGGGTGTAGTTGGGCAGGGGGAAGTAGTTCACGAATGCGAATCCCGTCTTATTGATCTGCGACGCGGGAATCGCGTTGTTGGGGAATGCCTTTCCCGTGCTTGGATCGGTGATCGTGACCAGACTGCCATTGTTGTTGAACGTCTTCGAGAAATCGCCAGCGCGTTCCAGCGCCGTCGGCGTATACCTGGTCTGTGTGGCGCCGCTAACAAACTGATTCGTGTATTCCTGCGACCAGAAGAAGAACAGATGTGTCTTCGACTTGTTCGCGACTTTTGGAATGAAAACCGGACCGCCGATGCTGTAGGTGGCGACGTTGTACCGATACGGGTTGCGCGCGGTGGCAGTAGGAATCCCGTTCACGTTCACCAGGGTGTGGTTGTTTACCCAGCTATTGGCATTAAACTGTTCATGCCGGTGGTTCCATGCCGCCGTGCCGTGGAAAGCCTGCGTGCCGCTCTTGGTAATCACGGTGATGGTTCCGCCCGAGTTGCGGCCGTATTCCGCCTGATAATTGGAGGTCAGGACCTTCAGCTCCTGAATCGCGTCCATGTTCGGTTCATAGTGCACCGCGTTGTTGCCGCCCGTATCCAGGTCGGTAACACCATCGACGGTGAAATTCTTATTGGACGCATTGCCGTTAATGGTGATGCCGATGATTGAAGTCTTCGCGGTCACATCGCGGCCGGTGGAAGTATCAATCACTCCGGGAACCAGTTTCAGGTAGCCGAAAAGATCGCGCCCTTTAAGCGTGATCGACTCCAGTTGCGCGGCGTCGATGGTCTGCGATTTTTCTCCGCTGGCCAGCTGAATCGGGGTCGCCTCCGCCGTGACCGAAATCTGCTCGGACACGCTGCCAAGTGTCAGCGGGATGTTCCCCACCGAACGGGTCTGCTGTGCTTCCACCACGATATCTTTCACGGTCTGGGTCTTGAAGCCGGTCGCGCTGACCGCAAGATCATAGGTGCTCCCGGGGATATTGGGAAAGCGGAAAGTCCCCGATTCGTCTGTCCTTGCGGTGCGGACGGTTCCCGTACCCTGGTCCGTCAACGTGACGGGGGCATTGGCGACCGCGGCGTTAGCCGGATCCAGGACGGTCCCTACCATCGAACTGGAAACGGTCTGGCCGAACATACCGGCAC
>Ga0068859_100006650_pt1 | contig 11743 bp, 11 predicted proteins | sample KBSSwiS22_FD_66585 | JGI IMG/M metagenome (GOLD analysis project Ga0068859, IMG submission 66585) | Switchgrass rhizosphere microbial communities from Kellogg Biological Station, Michigan, USA - KBS Switchgrass S2-2 | ecosystem: Host-associated > Plants > Roots > Rhizosphere > Soil ... | reverse complement strand
TGTTCGAAGACGATCGAGTTGTGAATCACGGCGGCGGCCTGTTCGCAGACGCGATCGAGCAGCCGTCGATGATCGTCCTGATAGAAACCTGGTTCGACGTGATACAGGCAGAGTGTGCCGATGAAGCGATCGTGAAACATCAACGGACACACCAGGGCCGATTGCAACGTCGTCGTTGGCGGCAGGCCGGCGGCCTCGAAGTCGGTTGCCGGCCGTGCGTTGACAAGCGGCCGTCGTTGCCGTGACACCCAGCCGCTCAGGCCTTCGCCGTTGCGCATCGAGGTGCCCGGAAGCACCTCTGCCTCGACGCCTACGGCGAAGCGGCAACGCAGCGTTTCTGTCGTTTCCGTATGCAGGAAGAGTGCGCAGGTCGAGAACGGAACGAGCCTGGTCAGCTTTGACGAAATAACCGTCATCGTGTCGGCAGTCCCAAGGCTCGTGCCCATCGTCTGGGCGATCTGATACAGCGCGTAAATCTCACGGTGGGCGAGCGCGATGTCTTCGAATACCGCCGCAGCCGGTGCGGTGGCTGCATCCAGGCCAAGGCGCCGAATCTCTGCGCGCAGCTCTGGAAGGATGCGCACGAATGTCCGTACAGCTTCGGGATCGAGCGCCTTGCCCGCCTCCTGCTCGAGCAGCGCCACTGCCGCGTCCACCGTCATCGCCTGATGATACGGACGCTCCGATGTCAGCGCATCGAAGTAGTCGACAATCGAGAGAATACGCGCGCCCAGCGGAATCTGCCGCTCGCGCAGCCCTTCCGGGTAGCCACGTCCGTCCCACCGTTCGTGGTGGTTCAGGATGAACGGCGCAACAACATAGGGGAACGGGACATGGCCAATGATGGCGGCGCCCACCCGCGGATGAATCCGCACCTTTTTGAATTCTTCGGGGGTCAACGCTCCGGGCTTCGCGAGAATGTGATCCGGCACGGCGAGCTTGCCGATGTCGTGGAGCAGCGCAGCGACCTTGACCCCTTGGATGTCATGCGGCGACATCCCGAGCTCGCGCGAGAGACCGCTCGCATACACCTGAACGCGCCGGATGTGATACGGGGCGGTCTGATCCTTGGCGTCGATCGCGAGTGCGAGCGCCTCGATCGTGGCAAGGTGCGCGGCGGCGTCCTGATTGGCTCGCCACGCGAAGCCGCACGCGATGTAGACGGCGAACAGCGTACCGGGCAGAAGCCAGAACGGAGAGTGGGCCAGTAGCCACGACGCCGCGATCGCTTTAAGGCCCAGAGCGGTGAAACCGGCTCTGCTCCAGAGGACGCGTGACAGCGCGCGGCGCGCACTCATGCCTTCGCGATTCAAGGAATCATGCATTTTGAGCGGTACGCAGGCGCGTAGTGTCTGACGCGAGCGGACGCGGCTTCTTCAGGGGAGCCAGATGATGGTGATACGGGCTCTCATTGTCGTCTCCTGTAGGCAGGGTTTGGCCACCTCTACAGGGGCAAAGAGTCTGCCGCGCACCGCGCGCGATGACACGCGCGTTACTAAGTCGTGGAGAGCTTGGGCGTTACCGCGATTGGGCTGGCTGCCGTGACGCCATCGGTACCGCAGAGTTTTGTGCTGAGTCGGAACAGCGTGTTCTACTCGGGTGTTCTATTCCGGGACGTCCTCGTTTCGGGCTCGAGGTTGTACTCGACGATCTTCCGATACAGCGTCCCTCGGCTGATCTCGAGAACCCGGGCCGCTTCCTTCTTGTTCCAGGAGACAGCGTCGAGCACACGAACGATGTGCGCCCGTTCGGCGTCGCGCAGCGTCGGCAGTCGCGGTGGCCCCTCGGTGGCCGGCATGGATACGCCGGCATGAAGAAACTCGACGTCGGTATCGCGGATGACGCGCCCAGGAGCCGAGAGCGCCGCCCGCGACACGGTGCTTTCGAGTTCGCGGATGTTGCCCGGCCATGGGTACGACTGAAGCCGGGTCATCGCTTCCGACGACAACGTCTTCGCGTCGAGCGGCAGGCCGTTGCCTGCGCAATAACGTGCAAGGAAGCGGTTTGCGAGCACCGGAATGTCGACGGGGCGCTCGCGGAGCGATGGCAGCCGGATCGAGAAGGCGTTGACGCGGTAGTACAGGTCTTCCCGGAAGCGCGCATCGCGAACGAACTGGTCAAGCGGCCTGTTCGTGGCGGAGATCAACCGGAAATCCACCTGCAGGGACTTTTGACCGCCGAGGCGTTCGAAGCGGCGGTCCTCGAGGACGCGCAACAGCTTCGCCTGGGCCACCAGCGAGAGGTCGCCGATCTCATCCAGGAACAGCGTGCCGTGGTCGGCCAGCTCCAATCGCCCTGGTTTGCGATCGTGGGCGCCGGTGAAGGCGCCCTTTTCAAATCCAAAGATTTCGGATTCGAACAACGTGTCGGGCAGCGCGGCGCAGTTGACGGCCTGGAATCGTTCGGTGCCGCGTCGGCTCAACTCGTGAATCATCCGCGCGACCACTTCCTTGCCGGATCCGGTCGGACCGAGGATGAGTACGGCGATGTCGGACTTGGCCGCCGTACGAATCCACTCGAAGACGATCAGCATCTTCTCGTCACGGCCGATCATTTCGCGGAAACGCTGAACCGATGGCGCCTGGTCTTCGGTGCTGATGGCCGCGCGACGCTCGAGGAACGTGTCGAGCAGGATGGCGGACTCGTCATCGTCGGGCCGAGCCGCGGCGAATCGCGGCGGCGTGCCGGCGATGCGGCGCGCCACGCCGAAGACGACGAGCTCATTGAGACAATTCTCGACGTCCAGACGCAGGCGGCCGAACGTCGCCATCAGGCCATCGACGTCGAACGTTTCGTCGGGGCGCGCGCTCAGGAAGCGTAGGAGGCCGGCGCGCAGCGGTGACTGGACGAGGTTGCGAAACCGCGACTCGGGGTCGTTGGGTTCCGGCGTCTTCGGCTGCGAAACCGCGCGCCGGGCGGCAAATGTCAGTTCATCCACAGTGCTTGAGACGGGCCGCGGGGGTCTGAAAAGGCCCACCTGTTTATCGGCGCGTCTCGTTCTAAGGCACAGGGGGAGGAGGACTTGGCGGCTGTTGGCGGTAGTACGTGGATTGGAATTGCTCAATAAGGCGCTTCATTTCAAATGCGTCGCGCTTGCGGTGGCCGTGACACTTCACGGGGCTGGCGCCACCTGACGTCTCAATATAGACATCGCTGAAGACCATGCCCGTATCAACGCGGACCGAGGAAACGTGGGCGACATGGATCGAGTGCTCACTGCGGCCGATGAAGCGCGGCGTGTGATGGACAATCGCCATCGGCGTGATCTGGACCTGCGTGGGAAACAGGTGGTTGCCTGAGCTCATTCGACTGGCGCGAAACACATGTCCCGGCGCGAAAGGCCGTCCTTTTCGCCAGATGATCGCAATCAAGATGACGACAATCGCCAGAACCGCGATCGCGGCGATGAACCAGGGAGATTGGAAGTCGAGCTGATTCATAACGATTGGGAAGTGCGACCCGTCTTCGCGCGAGGATGCTAAGCTAGCCGAGAGCCGCGACACAAGCGCGGTTACGCCGTCTATGCCGCACCGCGCGCCAGGATCCCCGGGCAAGACACGTCAGGACTACCTTTCAGGCAAGCCCATTCGCTACTACCGTCCGCGGGGCAGCGCCGAGATCCGGAACCTCATCGACGAAGGGTTTCAGGCGTTCAATGCCGCACGTCTGGGTGAAGCGTGCCGGATCTTCGCCGACAAGATGCTGCTGCCTGAGCACGACGCGACGATCGCCCTGACGGTTGCAGGGGCGCTCACTCCGGCAGGTCTGGGCGGCTGCATCGTCGAGCTGATGGAGCGCGGGCTGATCGACTTTCTGATCAGCACGGGCGCGAATCTTTATCACGATCTCCACTACGCGCTCAATTTCACGCTGCATCGTGGCTCCCCGTTCGTCAACGATGTCGAGCTGTACGACGAAGGCGTCATTCGTATTTATGACGTGCTCTTCCCGGCGGACGTGCTGCTGCAAACGGACGCCTACATCCGGGAATTCCTCGTCCGCTCCGGAATGGACGGTCCAGTCTCAACGGCGGAATTTCACTACGCGCTCGGGCGCGATCTGATGGCTCGTCAGCCAGGATGCGAAGCGCACTCGGTCGTCGCGGCTGCGGCCGCCGCCGGCGTGCCGATCTACACGTCATCGCCCGGCGACAGTTCGATCGGCATGAACATCGCGTATCACGAACTGATGAACGACAGTCGCCTGATGATCGATCCGAATAAGGATGTCAACGAGGTCTGCGCGTTCATCCTTGCGGGGACGAAAAACGGCTGTGTCATCCTCGGCGGTGGTTCACCGAAGAATTTTTACCTCCAGGGGCAGCCAACGCTGTGGGAGGTTTACGGAATCCCAAAGGGGGGCAACGACTACTTCATCCAGTTGACGACGGACCAGGTCGTCTGGGGTGGATTGTCCGGCGCAACACCCGCGGAGGCTGTCAGCTGGGGGAAAGTGAACCCCGGCGTTCTCCCGGATACGGTCGTCGCGTACTGCGATTCGACGATTGCGTTTCCGCTGTTCTGCGAGTACGCCGTCGGCTCGAAGTACGGTCGCCGTCCGCGCAAGGAACTCATTCACAAGCGCGATGCGCTCGTCGCGAAGCTCCGTGAAGAAGCCAGGAACGCGACGCGCACTCATCCGAAGCCTGATGACAAGACGGAGACGATGCCCGACTTGGAGAGACATCGATAATCCAAAATGGGAACACTGGCGTCAGAGTTAGGGCCCCACGCCGATCGGCTGACCGAGCACCCGCGCGTTTACGTGGACGCGAATGTGCCGGCCGGGCTCGTCACGTTCATGCGCGATGTTCTTCACTGGGACGCGCTGTTCGTGATCGAACACGACGACCTTCGGCGTGCGCGTGACGATGATCATTACCGGCTCGCCCGTCAGCTTCGCCGTACGCTCATCAGCTTCGATCGCGACTATCTCGACGATCGAAAATTTCCGCCCGCGGAAAGCGGTGGCGTCGTGATTCTGACTGCGCCGGAGGAGCGCGGCTACGTGACGCTGCTCAAACGACTCCACGTCGAAGTCTTCCAACCGTCGCTGAACGCGTCACTGCTGCCATTTGAAGGACGCAAGGTGCACGTGCACGTCGACTGGCCGGGCGATACAATCCAACCGACGCCGTGATTCTCGGAGTTGAAGTTCGCGAAGACGCGGTCCTGGCCGTAGCCGCGGATGAAAACGGCACGATTACGAGACGTGCCAGGCACGATGGCGCAGATGGGTCGTCCGCCTCGGCGGCCGTCCGCGCGGCGCTGGCGGACGTTTCGCCATCATCGATCGGCGTCGCGGTCCGTGATCCTCTCGAACAAGGCGTCACCGACGTGGTGACCGCGGTTTCCGCCGCAGCGGGGCATTCTGGCTCTGCGCGAATCGTCACGCGTGGTTGCTCGGTGGCGCTCGGCGAGTCATGGCATGGCGCTGCGAAGAACGCTCCTCAGGTCGTTGCGCTCACCGCCTCCGATTCCGTGTATTCCGGTCTGGTGGTCAACGGTGTTCCGTTCGAGGGGGCGCACGGCCTTGCGGGCGCCGCAGCATGGCTCGCGCTCAACCCCGTCGAACGCGAGGACTATCGTCGCTTCGGCTCTCTCGAGGCCGAGATCGGGGCCGCTGGAATCGTTCGCCGGCTCGTATGGCGGATCAAGTCGGGTGACCAATCGCGGGTGCTCGACATGGCAGGTGGTGACCTTGCGGCAATTAAGGTCCATCACATCTTCGACGCTGCGAGAAATGGCGACGGTGTGTCGATTTCCGTCGTTCGCGATACGGCGCGTTATATCGGGATGGCCGTAGCCAACCTCGTCGCGATCGCGGATCCGGACGTTGTCGTCGTCGGGGGCCTTATCGCGGATGCCGCCGATCAATTGCTGCAGCCTGCGCAGGCCGAAGCACTTCGCCGTCTTCCAAAGAACATGGCCGAATCGCTGAAGATCTGCGCCGCAACGCTCGGCGACGACAGCGGACCGCTTGGCGCCGCACGCGCAGCCATGATCGCACGATGATGGTCCTCTCCGGCGGCGACATCGTCCTGCCGGACCGCATTCTGACCAGCGCATCGCTTATCGTCGAGGGCGACCGCATTGCCGCCATCGACACCACCCAGCGGACGCCATCTGCCGTCGCTGTGATTGATGCGCGTGAAAGTTTCATCGTGCCCGGTTTCGTGGACGTCCATGTTCATGGCGTCGACGGGCATGACTCGTTGGACGGCGCGGGAGCGATTGCCGAGATCGCGACGCGGCTTCCGCGTTTTGGGGTGACGGCATTCTGTCCGACCACGGTGGCGTGTGCGCCGGACGCGCTCGACGCGGTTCTTGAGCAAGTGGCACGTGCGCGCGTGAGCCGTAGACCCGGCGCGGCGCGTGTGCTTCCGGCCCATCTCGAGAGCAATTTCATCAACCCGGAATACAACGGAGCGCAGCCCAAGGCGTGCCTTCGACTGCCGAACGACGACCGCCGTGAGGGCAATTTCAGCGGGCGCGACATCCTGAATGTCGTCCAGCGACGGGCGGCGGATGTCGGCATTGTCACGGTGGCACCGGAAATCGACGGCGTACTCGAGCTCATTCCGGCGTTCGTGCGAGGAGGGCAACGGGTCTCACTCGGCCACTCCGGAGCGGATTACGAGCGTTCAGTGGCTGCGATCGACGCCGGGGCGCGTCATGCAACGCATTTGTTCAACAGGATGACGCCGGTTACTCATCGTGCGCCGGGACTTGCGGGAGCAGTGCTTTCCCACGACGCAGTCACCGCCGAACTGATCTGCGACGGGTTTCACGTGCACCCGGCTATGTGCCGCTTGGCGATCGCCGCTAAGCGCGTGGACGGTGTGATGGCCATTACCGATGGAACGGCCGGCTCCGGCCTGAGCCCGGGTTCATTGGCCCGGCTGGGGGGACGGACGATTCGCGTGTCGGATCAGGCTGCGCTGCTCGAAGACGGTACGCTCGCGGGAAGCACGCTCACGATGGATCGCGCGTTTCGCAACATCGTGACGGTGTTCGATATGTCGATTACCGAAGCCGCGGTGATGTGTTCCACGACGCCTGCGCGAGCGATGGGCCTTGCGGGCTTCGGTGTGATCGCCGAGGGAAGCATCGCAGATCTCGTCGTTCTCGATCGGGCGTTTCGCGTCACGCGCACGATTATTGGCGGCGAGATTGTCTACGAAAGAGCCTCGTAGGGGGTCTATCGGATCGGCTGAACAGCGTACCGCGTCGGATCATCGATTCGGGCTTCGTTGAAGGCGTCACGCCGCTCGCGGCATTTGCTGCACATGCCACAGTGCTCTATCAGTGGCGCCTGCCTCGCCGAAGCTCCCGTCAGGGAACGAAGGCGGGGGTTCATACACGACAGCGTGAGCTCGAGCGGGACGCCGAGCTCGACGCCGATCCTGATGACGTCGGATTTGTCCTTCGTCGCAAACGGCGCATCGATCCGGATGTCGTGAGCCAGGCCGAGCGACATCGCGCGCGCCATTGCGTCGAAAAACTGCGGTGTCGCGTCGGGGAAAGGATTGCCCGCGAGCGGCCCCAGCGCGATTCGGTCGATCCCGTGCTGCGCGCAATAGATCGATGCCTTCGACAGCAGGATCACGTTGCGGCCGGTGAGGTATACGTCTTCGTCGGGCGTGTCGAACGCGGGCGGCTCGCCGCGGAGCGCCCAGTGCGTCGGGGGATAGACGTCGCGGACCGTGAATGTGAGATGCGCGAGCGGCGCAAGCGAGGCGAATGGCGGCGTCGTGAGCAGCCGATCGAGCGCCTCGAGCTCCTGTGCCTCCCACGCCAGTCCGGCGCTGACGTAGATCGGCTGGACGTGGGAACGGCGAGCTTCCGACGCCGCGAGCACCGCGCTGTCGAGTCCCGCAGAAAGGAGAACGGCGACGGAAGACATCGATGATTTACGAATTTACGAATTGACGAATTCGTCAATCCACCCATTCGTCAATTCATAGATCCCAATAAGATTATGAGTTTATGTACTCCGTCACCAAACGCATCGATTTCTGCTACGGCCATCGGCTGCTCGATTACGACGGCATCTGTAAGCATCCACACGGCCACAATGCCGTTGCCGAGATCGAAGTGCGTACCGATGTGCTCGACACGCGGAACATGGTCGTCGATTTCAGCGACATCAAACGGATCGTCAAGGGGTGGATCGATCGAGAACTCGATCACAAGATGATTCTGCGCCACGACGATCCGCTCGTGAAACCCCTGCAGTCACTGGGCGAACCGGTCTTCATTGTCGACAGCAATCCAACCGTGGAACGGATTGCGCGGCTCATCTACGAGGTTTCGCGCGAGCAGGGGTTGCCCGTCGTCCGCGTCACCGTTTGGGAGACGCCTACGTCGTGGGCCACGTACACCGGCGCCTGATCGCGTTCGATCTCGACGGCACGCTGATCGATTCCTCGCGCGATCTGGCGGAATCGGTCAACGAGCTGCTCACCGACCTCGGCGCGCCGCCGCTTCCGCAAAACGACATCACACGGATGATCGGAGAGGGCGCCAAGGTGCTCGTCAGACGCGCGCTCGCGGCGGCCGGCATCGCTGAAGACAACGAGGCGATCGGTCGTTTCCTCGACATCTACGACAGAAGGCTGCTCAATCACACTCGACCGTACGCGGGAATTGCCGACGTCGTGTGTGCGGCTCGCCAGCATGCGCGCGTGGCGGTTCTGACCAACAAGCCGCTGGAGCCCTCCGAGAGAGTGCTCGCCGGATTGGGAATGCGAGAACTGTTCGACGATGTGATTGGCAGCGGCGGGCCCTATCCGCGTAAGCCGGATCCGGCAGCGCTCTTCGCGCTGATGGATCGCGCGGGCGCCACACCCGACCGGACGTTGATGGTTGGTGATTCGCGGATTGACTACGAGACCGCGCGAAGCGCCGCCACGCGATGTTGTCTGGTGACCTACGGCTTCAGCGCCGACACGCTCGCAGATATCCCGATTCACGACGCATGGCGGGTCGCTGATGCGGCGGAGCTTGCCGGGGTCATCGCCCGGTTCGTCGGCTAAAGGGAACGAAGGAACGCCAGCAACCGCAATCGGTCGTCTGGTGTCAGCCGTTGGAAGCCGCGCCTGGCAAGTTCGGCCTCTCCCGCATGGCGTTCGACTGCATCGGCGATCGTCACCGCGCTGCCATCGTGCAGGAACGGTCGCCGGAAGCGCAGCCCCCAGAGTGCCGGCGTTCTGATCTCGTCTGGCTCAGCGGCGCCTTGCTGGATGTCGTCGCCGGTACCAACATCGTGCAGCAACAGATCGGAAAACAGATCGACGCTGCGTCGGTTGAATGCGGGGTGGGCGCTTGGTCCGGTCGTCAGCCGCGGAACGTGACACGCCGCGCAACCAACCGCGGCGAAGAGCCGTTCGCCTGCAAGCGTATTGTCGTCCACATGGCTGCGCGACACCGGCGCGAGAAACCGCATGAATGACTCGAAGTTGTCGATGCCGCGACGTCCCGTGTGTGGATCGCGTCTGTCTTCGGGATCCGGGAAGGGATCGCACGACCGCATCTGCGCAGCCGAGATGCCGAACGCGGATTCCTGCGGAAACAGGTCGTTGGTAATGCCCATCTCGTTGCGGTAGGCGTCGGCGCCGAACGCCAGCAGCGTCGCGTGCTGCGCCTTCCATCCAAAGCGTCCCACGCGGCGCTGCCCCGAGGCGATGTCGACGACGATTGCAGCGCGCCCGCTGACGCCATCGCGATCGCGATCGACGGGATCTTCCAATGCAAGCAGCGCCTCGTCCGGAATCGCTTCGACCAGACCGGCGCCAAACAACGGGATCGGGGCGCGCCTGGCAATCACGGTGACGTCGTCCGGCATCTGCACCTGACAGGCGTGCGCGGGCGTGGACAACAAGTGGATCAACGTGTCGCCAGCCGGGTTCAGTCCTGTATGGGTGCCGGCGCTATCGCGATAACCGGCGCGCAGTTCGAGAATGACGCCGCCGCCCCCGATGGTGGGTACGTTGTGGCAGACCGCACAGCTCGTGCCGTTGTACGCGGGCCCGAGCCCCTCCTCGGCGGTTTCGACCTCCGTGAAATCGTCCAGTCCCAGCCGGAACTCGCTGAACTCAGTGGGCGTGATGCCGGTCAATGGGCCGCCGGACTGCGAGGTCTGCGTCTGACCCGTGGCGTGGACCGCAAGGAAGGCGACCCAGACTACCGCCGCGCCGACGAGCACACGCGTCATCGCGTTCCTCTCGTGGCGGCCGATCGCACGATGATCTCGCCGCGCATGAAATTGTGACCGGCTCCGCAGAGGCGGTTGCACTCGAACGTGTATCGCCCGGGACCGCTGCCAGTGAATCTGGTGACCGCGTATCCATGGCCGCGCTTGGGGATCTCGAGATTCGTACCCATGCCGACGATGCGGAAGCCATGAACCGTGTCGTCACTGCGTAGCCGCAGCTCGACCTCTTCGCCGTCCTGAACGATGACCTGCGACGGCCAGAACTGGAAGCGCTCCGCGTTGATCTCGATAACGCGAGGCGCCGTCGCTTGCGCGAGCCCTGCCGACCGTGACGGCGTGCCTGCAAGCAGGAGCAAGGGGAGCACGACCAACAGGCGGATCGTCATCGCGTTTCCTAAAACCACCAGCCGAGCCCGATGTTGAACAGGCGTCTGTTGGCGAACACGCCGCTCTGGTTGCGCAGGTAGATGTAATCAGCCTTCACGGCCACATCAGGATCCGGGTAGTACGTCACGCCGGTGACCCACGCGTCGCGGTCGAACTCCTTCAGCGGGAGCAGGCCCGGAGGCATGCGGAACTGGGTGTCAAAGTTCTCGTAGCGAACGAATCCGACCAGATCGCGCGGCGCCCCGGAGGCCCAGAGACGGTATCCCGCTTCGCCGTAGAAGCCGCGCAAGGTGCGAGCGATGTTCGGAGGGACACCGGTAGCGCGGCCGAGGGTCTCGTTCAGCTGTGCGGCGTTGCCGATGCTCACCTGAGCAAACTCTCCACGCAGCTCCAGCCGGTTGCGGCCGTAGCGTGCGTCAACCTCGCCCAGCGTCACGTTGGACGCCACGCGTGGCGTCCGCACCAGCTGCGATCTGCCACTCCAGACCCCGCTGCCAACCGTCAGACCGCGGATGCCGAGATACTCCGCGCGGCCGGTGAACGCGACGTGCGCGGCGATTGCCTCCGCACCTTTCTGCAGGCCCCTGCGGATGCCTTCGTCTGCGCTGAACTCGCGGGCATTGAGCGGCGAGACGACGTATGCGCGATACCGTACGCCTCGGCCGATCTGTCCGTACACGCCGGCGCCCGCGTCGAACCACGTTGTGGGAATGATGAACGTGTCGACAAACGGCCGTTCGACACCGTTGAAGACGGGCGGCTCATGGCGTTCGTTGATGATGCCGAGCGGCAGCAGGACCATGCCCGCGCGAAAGTTCAATGGACGGGAGAGCAAAAAGTCCACGTAGGCCTGTTCGAGTTCCAGCTCGCCCGATTCTTCCAGTCCCTCGACGACGGCATGCTCGAGTTCCAGCTCGCCGACGAACCGCACTTTCGAGGTGAAGGAGTGGGTGAACAGGAGCACGAACCGATGAAAGTCGAGGACGGCCGGCTCCTGGTCTGCCTTGTTGACGTGGAACTCCATATACCCGGAGATGGGACCTGTGGACGGGAAGCCGGCGTCGGGATTGGCCTGTTGTGCGCGCGCGCCGGTTGCGAGCGCGAGGACGAGCAGGGCGACGTGCGTGACCTGGACCAGCAG
>Ga0068859_100006649_pt1 | contig 11743 bp, 10 predicted proteins | sample KBSSwiS22_FD_66585 | JGI IMG/M metagenome (GOLD analysis project Ga0068859, IMG submission 66585) | Switchgrass rhizosphere microbial communities from Kellogg Biological Station, Michigan, USA - KBS Switchgrass S2-2 | ecosystem: Host-associated > Plants > Roots > Rhizosphere > Soil ... | reverse complement strand
CGCCCCCGTCGTCTCCGTCGCATAGTTGCACTGGAACGTGAGGGTCGGGGACACGGTCGTGGACAGGTTGACCGTCGCATTCATGGTGGCAGAGCCGGTCACGACGCTCGTGCCATTCGCGAAGTCCGTGCCGTTGTTGAAGTTCAGGCTGAACGGCGCAGACACGAAAGGACTGGCCGCGACGAAGGTGGCCGGCGTGGCATCGACCGCCCACGTGACCGCTCCATTGGTGCCACCGCTCACGATCGTCCACCCCGCCGCACTCGCGAATGCGTCGGAGAAGATCGAGGTCGGGATCAGCGCATCGGCGCCGTTGATGTGCGCGCCGAACACCGTGTGCGTGGAGCCCGAGGCATTCACGCGCAGGAGCAGGTAGTCATTGATCGTCGGAGTGAAGTCCGTGAAGTTCACGGCCGACCCCACGACGCCTGAGCCGAGGGTCGTCGGAGTCCCCGTGACCAGGTTCATGCGGATCACGTCGACCGTGTTCGCGGGGTTCTCGCCGTAGACGATTGCGCTGCCGACCGAGGTACCCACGGCGGGCTGAACCGTTGCAACTTCAAGGTGCGGAGCGTTCGGGTTGTCCACGCCCCAGCCGGAGGGGCCGTTGTCGGACACCACCGGACCGTTGTTGCCTGTCGCACCGGTCGCACCGGTGGTACCCGTCGAACCCGTGGCACCTGTCGCACCCGTTGCGCCGGTAGCACCCGCCGCACCATCCGAACCATCCGAACCATCCGCACCATCGGTGCCGTTGATGCCGTCGACGCCATCTGCGCCCGTCGCACCGGTTGCACCTGTGGCGCCCGTCGCACCGTCATCGCCATCGATGCCGTCCGTGCCATCCGTGCCGTCAGCGCCGGTCGCGCCCGTGGCGCCGGTCGCGCCCGTCGCACCGTCAGCGCCATCGACACCGTCGGTGCCATCAGCGCCGGTCGCACCGGTCGCTCCCGTCGCGCCCGTCGGACCAACCAACCCCGTCGGCGGACCAACCCAGTTTCCGTTGTCGTCGATGACCTGGAGGCCATTGATCGTGACGGTGTTCGGGTTGATGTCATGGCCCGGCACGTCGGCCGCGGCGCGTGCATACGGCACGGACGCGATCGCGAGGCGCGGGAACATCTCACCGTTGGCAAAGACCTCGACACCCATGTACAGCGGGCCGTTCTCGAAGAGGCCGAGCGGGATCGAGGACGTGCCGCCGAGCAGCGTGTTGACCGCGCCGTCGAGGGCCGTGACCGACTGCGTCTCGGACCAGAGCATCGAGCCGAGCGGGAACTGGTCGTCCCAGATCCGCACGGTGATCGTGGTCGGGCCGTTCAGCGGGTTGTTCAGGTTGTCCGTGAGCCGCGCCTGGAAGTGCAGGAGGTTGGGAACGTTCTGAGCGGCCGCGATGCCCAGGCTGCCGCAGGCCAGCGCGACCATCAGGGCGCTGCGGATGTGCCGGAAGGAGAACATGGAGTTGATCCTCGGGGTCTGCGAACGATTCGTGTTGTTGTTGCTGGTGTTCATGGCTGGGCGCTCACGGGAACGACGTCTGGGAGCGGTTGGTGAGCTTGCCCTGCAGCGGGCTGAACTGCGTGATGTCCAGGCTCTGGAAGTAGATCGTGACCCCGTTGAGGATCGGATCGTCCGGAACCGTGAACGTGATGCTGTGGACGCCGCTGGGCGGCGGATAGAACAGCATCGGCAGCAGCTGCACGAAGTCGTTGGGGCCGATCAGGATCGGACCGAACTTCGTGTTGCCGAAGGTCGTGCTGAGGGAGCCGAACATCCAGAACGGCTGCCCCACCGGACCGTAGTTGCGGAACGTGACCTGCGCGGTGCGCCGCGAGAACGGCGTGGAGCGCACGGCAGGCGTGTAGGTCCACGCCTCGGCCGAGCTGTCCGTGCCGTTGACGGTCGAGACCGCGACGGTCTTCGGGCCGTAGGTGCCCAGGGGCACGGTGCCCGTGATCGCCGTCGGCGAGAGCACGCCGACTCCGGTCGCGGACGAGCCGTCGACGGTGAAGCCGAGGCCCGCGGCGCTCAGGTTCAGGCCCGTGAGGAAGACGGACGTGCCGCCGGCCTTGGGTCCGAAGTCGGGCGTGATGCCGAAGAACACCGGCGCGGTGCCCGGGATCGGATTCGCGGTCTCGAGGATGCCGAGCGCACCCTTGAATCCCGGCGAAGCGGACACGCCGCCGGTCACCGCACCGACGGTGACGTGTGCCGCGAAGCCGAGGGAGGCTGTGCCTCCACCGACTCCATCGAGCGTGAAATCGGCCAGCGCATAGCCAGGACTCGAACTTGCCTGCGCGCGCCCGTCGGGCACGAGCAGCAGTCCGAGCACGGCCAGGCACCCGCCGAAGCGGATGATGGACATGGACTACCCCCTATGGATGCACGGAAAGAGATCAGATCCGTTCACGCGTTCCCAGGTGCCGTGCTCCGAGCAAGCTCGAGACGGCGGTACGGCGATACGACGAAACATCCTCAGGCGCGTGCGTGCCGGCACGCCGCCTGCCCTGCAAGGCCCCCAGTTGGCGACAGGGGCGAGAGTACTAGGTCCCGCGGATTTGTGGGAGTCGCGGCGACGTATCAGGAATTGCATTTTGCGCCGAACGTTTTGGTCGCGGTTTATCCGAACCACGACACACGACACGACGACAACCGCTCCGACACGGCCAAGTGCCCATCCGACAACGGGCGCACGCGGGAACCGCCGGTCTGCAAACCAGCTGCTTCACGACTCGTGCGCTTCGGCGCCCGTCGCGAGCGAGGCCGGCATGCCGGGCCGGTCGGAGCCGGAATTGTCCGGGGCCGGGAGCGCCTCGCGATCCCGGCCCCGTGCGTGCGCAACGTCCTCGTCCGGCCGCAGCCCCGCGCGGGCGCGAGCGGTGAGCCCGCGCCCGCGCGGCGTGCGCGCCGCATCGCTCAGAGCTTGCTGGCCTGCAGGTAGCTGCCCGCCTGCACCGTCGTCGCGAGAGCATTCGACGCGTTCTGCGCCCACTGCAGCTGCACCGTGCCCGCCGTGCCGCCGGTCGTGACCGTGCCGCGGATCATGCACATGTCGGCCGGCAGGCCGCCGAAGCACTGGAACACCAGCGGCGAGAGCGCCGAGTCGACCACCCACAGCGAGCTGCCGGAGTTGCCGTTGGTCCCGACCATGGACCACTTGATCGACGCGCCGGCCGGAATGGCGAAGGCCACCTTGAGGTCCGGCGCCGAGCTGCCGGCGAGCGCCGACAGGAACATGTCGAAGATCCAGGTCTCGCCGGCTCCGACTGCGAAGGACAGCTGATCGTCGTCCTGCAGCGCGGTGCTCGAGGCCACGTTCTCGTCCGCGGTCTTGATCACCTTCACGTCCCCGGGACCGGCCGGGCCTGTGGCACCCGTCGCGCCCGCAGCGCCCGCAGCGCCCGTGTCACCCGTCGGACCCGTGGGGCCCGCCGGGCCGGCGTCGCCTGTCGCACCCTGTGCGCCCGCGGCGCCGGCCGAGCCCGTGGCACCCGTCGCGCCAGCCGGACCGGTCGCACCCGGCGCACCCGGTGCACCCGCCGCGCCGGCCGGACCCGTCGGACCCGTCGGACCGATCAGGCCCGTCGGCGGGCCGACCCAGTGACCGGTCGCATTGATGACCGGCGTCCCGTTGATGGTGACCGTGTTGGGGTGGATGTCATGCCCCGGGACGTCCGCCGCAGCGCGCGCGAACGGCATGGAGTTGACGGCCAGGCGCGGCGTCATCTCGCCGTCGCTGGCCACCTCGATGCCCATCCACAGCGTGCCGTTGTCGAAGAGGTCCAGAGGCATGGACGAGGTGCCACCCAGCATGGTGTTCACCGCGCCGTCGAGCGCCGTGACGGTCTGCGTCTCGTCCCACAGCTCGTTGCCCGCGAGCGGGTCGTCCCAGAGCCGCACCGTGATCGTGACCGGGCCGGCGAGCGGCACGTTCAGCGAGTCGGCGAGGCGCGCCTGGAAGTGGATGAGGTTCGGAACGTCCTGGGCCGTCGCGATGCCGAAGGAGCCGCAAGCCAGCGCGACGAGCATGGCGCTGCGGATGTGCCTGAGAGCGAACATGGAACGTGTCCCCTTGATCTGCATCGAAAGTTCGTTGGAAGTCGTGTTCATGGGAGTCGCTCTCAATCCGGGTCGATCAGGGTCGACTGCAGATTGGTGAGCTTGCCCTTCACCGGGCCGAACTGCGTGATGGCCAGGCTCTGCCAGTAGATCGTCACGTAGTCCAGGATCGGGTCGTCCGGCACCGTGAGCGTGATGCTGTGGATGCCCTCAGGTCCCGGATAGAACAGCAGCGGGAAGAGCTGGAAGATCGGCGCGGGCCCGATCAGGATCTTCCCGAACTTCGTGTTGCCGAACGTCGACAGGTAGGAATAGAAAACCCAGAACGGCTGGCCCGGCGGGCCGTAGTTCCGGAAGACCACCTGCGCCTTCTGCTTCGTCAGCGGCGTCACGCGCGTGGCGGGCGTGTAGACGAAGCCCTCGGCGTTGGTGCTCGAGCCGAGGCTGCTCGTCACCGTGACCGGCTGGGGGCCGGCGCCGGAATTCACTCCGGTGCCGGGCGGCACGATCGCCGTGAGCTGCGTGCTCGAGAGCACGTTCACTCCGGTGGCGAACGAGCCGCCGACGTTCACGGTGACCGACGGCCCGACTCCGAGCTTGTCGAAGTTCAGGCCGCTGATGGTCACCGGCGTGCCCCCCGTGCGAGGTCCGAAGTCGGGCGTCGCCGCGAAGAACACCGGTGCCAGCGCCGGCATCGGCTTGTTGGTCTCGAGGATGCCCAGTCCCGCCTGGTAGTTGGTCGAGCTGGACGTGCCCCCGGTGTCCCCGCCGATGGAGACATGCGCCGAGAAGCCGACGGAGGCCGTGCCCCCGCCGGTGCAATCGAAAACGAAGTCGGCGAGCTCGTAGCTGGGACTCGAGCTGATCTGCGCGCGCCCATCGGGCACGAGCAGCAGGCCGAGCAGAGCCACGCACCCGCCGAAACGGTGGATGAACATGGAATACCCCTTCGAAGCCATGAGGAACGAATCGGGTCGCACCACGCGCCCCGAGGGGACCTCCGGCCAGGCTGGCGCGAAACGGCAGTAAGGCCGCATGCCGGCAAGACGCGCAGCTGGGGCACGTGCCTGCGCCTCAGCTGCTCCGCAGAGATCCCCTGGAGAGCGAAGGCAGCACCCTACCCCCGCGCGCCGGCCGCCACGAAAGCCGCGGCAGGCTTCGATGAATTTTTTGCGCCGGCCCGACACGCGCGGCCGCTGCCAACCACGACAGCATGTCGTGCCCGACGTTTTGTCGCGATTCGTTCGGTGATTTTTCGTGACGCGTGGTGTCGGGCCGCTACCGCGCGTAGCCCAGCCCCTGCAGCGCCTCGATGTCCGCCGGAGTCGGCCTCGCGGCCGGCCGCGCCGCCAGCGCCGCCCGACGCTGGCGCTCCGCGTGCTGCCACGCGCTCAGCTCGCGCAACAGGTCGGCGGGCGGCGGATGCTGCCCGTCCAGCAGGTTGTGCAGCTCGTCGGGATCGGCCGCGAGGTCGTAGAGCGCCATGTCGACCGGCCGCGGCCCGACCGTGAGCAGCCAGCGCTCCGTGCGCACGGACCGCAGGTCGTCGTCCGCCGCCGCGCGGTCCGCGAAGCGCGGCTGCTCCGGCAGCGGCCCGCCCCGCCGCAGCAGCTCCGCCACCGAGCGGCCGTCCGCGCCCGTCAGCGGCGGCAGCCCGCACAGATCGACCAGCGTCGGCATGATGTCCACGGCGCGCAGCGGCCCCGCCACGCGCAGGCCCGCCGGCAACCCGGCCGGCCAGCTCAGCACCAGCGGCACGTGCAGCAGCTCGCGATGCAGGTTGCGATGCCCGTGCCCGAAGCTGCCATGCTCCCAGTGCTCGTCGCCGTGGTCCGCGACGAAGACCAGCAGCGTGTCATCCAGCAGGCCCCGCGCCTCCAGCCCCGCCAGCAGCTCCCCGAAGTGCCGGTCGCTCTCCAGCACCTCGCCGTCGTAGCGGTCCTTCATGAACGTGCGCTCGGCCTCGTCCAGCTGCCACTTCCCGGCCAGCGCCTGATGCATCGTCTCCACGCTGCCGTCCAGCCGGCCCGCGGAGGGCTGGTCGCCGAAGCCGTTCCCGTGCGCCTCATAGGGCATGTGCGGCTCGGCCGTGTGCAGATAGAGGTAGAAGGGCTTGCGCGGGTCGCGCCCGCGGTCCAGCCAGTCGAGCGCGGCCTCCACCACGCGGCCGGCCGAGAAGCGCTCGCCCTCGCGGCGCTTGCGGCTCATGAGGTCGAGCCCCTCGTCCAGCTCGAGGTACGTCGCGCAGCCCTGGTCGAAGCCGAAGGCGCGCGCGACGGCGGCCGTCACCGTGATGCCGGCCGTGTCCCAGCCGTGCTGCCAGTACCACTCCGCGCCCAGCGTCAGCGACGCCGGCACCGTCCCGCTGAAGTCGTCCGGGAAGGGCAGGGGCCAGATGCCCGAGAGGATGGACAGCACCGACGGCTGAGTCCAGTTGCTGGCGGCGAGGCAGTCCTCCACCAGAACGCCGCCCGCCGCGAGCGCATCGTAGTGCGGCGAGGTCGCGCGCTCCGCGCCGTAGCAGCCGAGGCGGTCGGCGCGCAGCGTGTCCACCAGCCAGATCAGCACGTTGGGCGGCGCGGCGGCGGGCGGCGCGGCCGGGGCCGCGTCAGCGGCCGTCGGCGCGGCTTCCCCACGCCCACAGCCCCCCGATGCCAGCAACAGCAGCAGCGCGAGGCGCGGCAGCGGGCTGGGGTCGGACGGGCGCTCGGCCACGGGCTGATCCCGGAGGGTCGTGGCAGTCTACTCGCGAGGGGCCGCGGAGCCGCGCGCAGGGTCCCGATCCGCGCGTTTCGACGGATGCCCGACGGAGGCTCTGCATATGCTCAGCCTGAGTGCGCGCACGCGACGTCGCCGTATCGCGCATGCTATGCCTTCAGGCCCGACGCCGAGGAGTCTTCCATGAGCGAGTCCAGCAGCAAGCCCGTGGACGAAGCCCGCGAGCGTGCTCGCGCCGGCATCGAGGCCGGCCGCGAGAAGCTCCGCGCTGCGCGCACCTCCCTCGAGGAGCACGTACGCGAGAAGCCCATCCAGTCGCTGCTGATCGCGGCGGCCATCGGCGTCGCCATCGGCTACCTGCTCCGCGGCCGCCGGGACTGAGGCCATGCCGGCCCTTCCGGGCGATCCGCCCGCCGCACGCGCGCTGGACGAGCTGCGCCGCGCCGCGCGGGCCGCCCACGAGCTCCAGGCCGACGCGACCGCCGTCCTCGATCTGGATCTGGGTCGCGCCGGACACGCGCTCGGCCGTGGCGTGTGGGCCGGCGTGCGCACGGCCGTGCTGATGGGCGCCATCCTGCTGGCCGGCATCGTGGGCGGCGTGCTCGTGTGCATCGGCGCGAGCGGGCTCGTCGCGGCGAGCCTGCAGCTCGGTCCGGAGGCCACGCTTCTGTTCGAGGGCAGTGCGCTGCTCGCGTGCTCCGCGCTGGCCGCCGGCGCGGCGTGGCTCATGCGCCGCCGGCGGCAGGCCGCGCTCGCGGCGCGGCGGCGGGCCGCACGCGAGGCGCTGGCGACCAGCGCGAAGAACCTGGTGGACGCCGTCGCGAACGCGACCGATCCGCGGCCGTGGCTGGAGGAGCATCCGCTTGCGGGCCTCGCGGCCGCGCTCGTGGCCGGGCTCGCCGCGGGCCGCGCGGCCGGGCGCCGGAACGGTCGATCGCCCCAGCCTTCCGCCGCGCCGCCCGAAGCCGCGCCAGCCGGCCCGGCCGAGGCCCGAGCGGGCGGGCCGGACGTTGCCGCGGAGCTGGCTGCGCTGGTGCTGTCCCTCGGCGTGCCGCTCATCGAGCGCCTGTTGCAGGGCGCGGCGGCCTCCGGGGACGAGAACGACTGACGCCCGCAACCGCGTCGCGCCGCGGTATTCTCTCCTCGATGACCCGCTTCGAAGCGCGCCGTGTCCAGGGTCTCGTCCAGTCCGACATCCGCAAGATGTCCCGCCGCTGCATGGAGGTGGGCGGCGTCAACCTGGGCCAGGGCATCTGCGACCAGCCCACGCCCGAGCTGGTGAAGGCCGCCGCCAAGTCGGCCATCGACGCCGACCGCTCGATCTACTCCAAGTACGAGGGCATCGACGAGCTGCGCCGCGCGATCGCGCGCAAGATGGCCAGCTACAACGGCCTGCCCTGCGACCCCGACACCGAGGTCATGGTCACGGCGGGCAGCACCGGCGGCTTCGTGGCCGCGGCGCTGTCCTTCGTGGAGGAGCAGGACGAGGTGATCCTGTTCTCGCCCTTCTACGGCTACCACCTCAACGTGCTGCGCATGGCCCGCCCCACGATCCGCAGCGTCACGCTCCGCGGCCCGCGCTGGGAGTTCGACGAGGGCGAGCTGCGCCGCGCCTTCGGCGCCCGGACCAAGGCCATCGTGATCAACACGCCGTGCAACCCGTGCGGCAAGGTCTTCACGCGCGCCGAGCTGGAGCTCATCGCGCGGCTGTGCATCGAGCACGACTGCCTGGCGATCACGGACGAGATCTACGAGTACATCCTGTACGACGGGAACCGCCACGTCTCGCTCGCGACGCTGCCCGGCATGCGCGAGCGCACGATCACGCTCTCCGGCTTCTCCAAGACCTACAACATGACCGGCTGGCGCCTCGGCTACGCGGTGGCTCCGCCCGAGCTGACCGCGCGCATGGGCATCGTGAACGACCTGCTCTACATCTGCGCGCCGACGCCCCTGCAGCATGGCGTGCTCGCGGCCTTCGACCTGCCGCCCAGCTACTACGAGCAGATGGCGCGCGACTACGACCGCAAGCGCCGGCAGACCATGGAGGCCTGCGACGCCGTCGGCCTCGCCAGCCTGCCGCCGCAGGGCAGCTACTACCTCATGGTGGACGTGCGCGGGGCCGGCTTCGCGGACGACCGCCAGGCCTCGGACGCGCTGCTCTCGCGCTGCGGCGTGGCGGCGGTGCCCGGCAGCAGCTTCTACACCGAGCCGGCGGATGGCCGGCACCAGCTGCGGCTGTGCTTCGCGAAGAAGGACGAGGATCTGGACAAGGCCTGCGCGGGGCTGGCGAAGCTGGAGCGCGTGCGGGCCTGAAGGCCGCGGCGCGACGCGCCTGCGGCGCGCGCAGATGACCTCCCTGTCACTGGCAGGCGGCGGCCGGCATCGCTGTCATCGCGGGCGTCATGCGCGATCTCCTCGGCACCGCCGATGCGCGCCTGCCGCCCGCCGCGCGCTGGGCGCTGCGAGGCCTGCGGCTGGGCCTGGGGCTCATCGTCCTGGTGCTCGCGCTGCGCGCCTTCTCCGGCGCGAGCACGGCCGCCGACGTGTCGACGGCGGGCGAGCCCGGCTGGCTGATGGCCGTCGGCGCCCTGTGGCTGCTGGCCGGCGCGCTGCTGCTGCTGATCGCGCCCACCGCGCCCTACGGCGCTGGGCTGCTGGCGGTGGCGCTGCTCGGCAGCGTGGCCGTGCACCTCGTGCGCGACCCGTCGAAGCCGCCGCTGTTGCCGTGCGCCTGCCTCATCGTGGCGCTCGCGGTCATGGTGGCGTACCGGCCGCCCGTGCTGCGCTGAGGAAGACGCCGGGCGCTCAGCGCTCGGCGTACAGCGGCAGCTCGGTCCCCGGCCCTTTGGCCACCACCCCGTCGAAGAAGTCCCACACCAGCAGCCCGTCGTCGGCGCGCGGGTCGAGCGCCTGGAAGACGAGGCGCCCGAGCGGCTGGTCGACCGGGACGCGCAGGGTGCCCGCCGGCAGCGCGCGGCGCTGCGGCGCCACGTCGAAGCTGGCCTTGCGCTCGTGGTGCTTCTGGTACTCCTCGGCCGCGGCGGAGGTGTCGCGGACGGTGAAGACGTCCACCTGCGCCTCGCGCGCCTCGGCGACGGCCTCGAGGCGCACGCCGTGCGTGCGCAGCACCTCGATGACGGCCGCCGGGTCGAAGTCGGCGCTGGCGGGCGGCAGGTAGTAGGCGCGCGGCGCGCTGAGCGGGCCGGTGCCCTCGAACTGCACGAAGGCGGGGATCGTGACCGTGGTGCGCTCGCCGTCGGCCACGCGCTCGTCCTCGCCGGTGGTGGCGTTGGGCGTGATGTGGAAGGCGCGCAGCAGCACCGGCTCGTCGCCGCGGCTCACGAGCTCGGCGCCGGTGAACTGGCGCAGCTCGCCCTGGCGCGCCTGCGCGACGGTCTCCTGGTCGGCGCGGTGGCAGAGGGCGATGAGGTCGTCGCCGCGCTCGGCGGCCATGTTCAGGATCTCGCGCACGAAGGCCTTGGTGGCGGCGATGCGCGTGGGGAAGTCGGCGTAGCTGTAGGCCTCGGACAGGATCGCGAAGCGGTTGCGCAGGCCGTACTCGTTGGTGCCGAAGCGCGGGCGGTGATCGAAGGTGCGCCAGCCGGACACCGTGTCCACCTCGTCCTTGAACTCTCCCTCCTCCAGGAAGTTCCCGTAGTCGTAGAGCTCGAAGCCGTCGCGGTCGCGGACGCGGGCGCGCAGCTCGGGCAGCCAGTCCTGCTGCTCGGCGTGCAGGATGCCGGGGTGCACGGAGGGGTTCAGCGGTCCGGCGTAGGTGAGGTCGTAGCCGTGCGCGCTGCCGTCGGTGGTGTGCAGGTCCACGAACAGCAGCGGGTCCCACTCGACGTAGAGCCGGGCCAGCGCGCGCGCCTCGGGGCTCTCGAGCTTGAGCGCGTCGCGGTTGAGGTCGAGGCCCTGCGCGTTGGCGCGCTGGCCCGCGGTGTCCGGGCCCTGCTGCAGCGGGCGGTTCTTGGGGCCGAAGCGGTCGTTGCCGTCGGCGTTGTAGATGGGCGCGATGAGCGTGACGAGCTGGTCCACGGGCCACGGGTCCGCGAGCTCGCCGTCCGGGCCGGGCGCGCCCCACACCACGTCACGCAGCAGCTGCAGCACGGCCTCCTTGCCCTCCACCTCGCCCGCGTGGATGTTGGCCATCACGAACACCACCGGCTTGCCGCTGGCGCGCGCCTCTTCGGGCGTCTGCACCGTGGGGTCCGCGACGATGACCAGCGGCAGCTCGCGCCCCTCCGACGAGGTGCCGAAGCGGCTCACCACCACGCGCGGATCCTGCGCGAGGCGCACCTGCCGCAGGAACTCCAGCACGTCGGCGTGCGAGGAGGTCTTGTGGTAGCCGCTGGACTCGGGGACGGTGACCGGCGCGGGCTGCGAGGGGCGCGAGGACATGCAGGCGGGCACGCAGAGGAGAGTGAGGGTGAGGGCGCGGAGCATGGGCCGGGAGGTTAGCGGGCGCGGCCGGCAGGATGCACGCCGAGGGCCGGGACCGCCTCAGTGCTCCTCGTTCAGCTCCGCCGCAGCCGCCGCGAGCCTGGCGGGGTCGAAGCGGATCTCGAACTGCTGCTCGAAGGGATGGTCGGCGACGGTGATGATGCGCGGCACATCCTCCCGCAGATAGGCGGGCGGCGAGGCAGGCTCGTCGCGCCGCAGCAGCACCAGCTCCACGCGCAGCTCGCCCGTGAACTCGGTGTGGCAGGTGAGCATGCCGTTCTCATCGAAGGCGCTGCGACCGGTATCCACGAAGCCGCTGAGGCCCCCCACCTCGAGCGGCGTCAGCTCCACGCACAGTTGCAGCGGCAGCTCCGGCAGTCGCAGGCCGGGCGCGAGGTGCAGGCTCAGCGTCGCGGCGCGGCGCAGGACGACGCGCTGCGAAGCGGTCACCTGCTCGAGCTCCGTGCGCAGGAATCCCGCGGCCGAGAGCGCGACGTCCAGCGGGCCGCCCTGGCTGAGC
>Ga0068859_100006648_pt1 | contig 11744 bp, 10 predicted proteins | sample KBSSwiS22_FD_66585 | JGI IMG/M metagenome (GOLD analysis project Ga0068859, IMG submission 66585) | Switchgrass rhizosphere microbial communities from Kellogg Biological Station, Michigan, USA - KBS Switchgrass S2-2 | ecosystem: Host-associated > Plants > Roots > Rhizosphere > Soil ... | reverse complement strand
CGTTCTTAGCGACTGCGAGAAGAAACGCAAACGCAGGTTGCTCGTCGCTGCAATTCCCCGCGGCTGAGATTAGCCCTTGCCGGATTTCCACATCCTTCACTGCGTCGTACAGACTTTGAATCGCCGGCATCACGCCGTGATCGTGACTCTGTCCAAGCGCATAGGCAGCGCTACGCCGAAGTTTCTTTTCTTCACTTTCATTGCGGACCAGCGCGGAGAGAAACGCCTGCTCACCACCAATCTGGCCCAACCAGTAAACAGCCGACGAGCGAATCCGCTGATTTGGTGAAGAGGTTACGAAACCCTTCAACATCCCTGCTACACGCGAATCGTCGTGTAATGCAATTCCGAGCACGGCGCGTTCGCTGAGTTGATCGAGTGGAGCTGCGGCGGCCAGTGCTTTTAAGTAGTTCAAACTCTCCTCATTGTTTGATCTACCAAGCCAGTAAACCGGATACCCACTATATTCACGTTTTTTTTCGAGGTTGTAGATCTCCATCCGCGTAATCTGATTGTTCGCCGGATCACGGAGTAGAAAGATCGCGAGGTTGTGAGTTTCAACAGGCATGCCATCAGCAGTTGTGCCCACAAGGACTGATGTGTCTCCCATCGTATTGATGGAACCGTGAAACTCACGAATCGCCGCGTCGACTGCAACACCAGTGCGAACATCGAACGCATAGGCTGACCAGTAGGGCGATTGTTTCGCCCGCGCGCGATCCCGAGCAGAATCAAGCCTGGACATCAGGTCGGTACCTTCAACTGAATTAAAACTTTGAACAGTGGCAGTAGCAGACTGAGTTTGAACATCACCAGACGCAGCAGCAACTGTTGTAACTGACTTTCCACCGGCGCATGCCAAGCCAGCAGCCACCAAGCCGAGTAGTGCGTAGATGAACTTTGAATGTCGCATGGATAAGTCTCCAGAATGTCATCCGCAGATTACGCAGATTACGCAGATTCACTTTAGGAACAGGTGAACCCCCACTTTTCGAAAAGGAAATCTGCGAAATCTGCGAAATCTGCGGATGATCATTCGTTCGTCCGCAGAGTTTCTATTTCAAGAGTTCTTCCAAAAACTTCAATGCTTCCGGATCCTTGCTCTCACCCAAATACCTGACTGCCAGCTTCCTCTGTTCGACCGATGGATCACTGCGCGCAATAGTCATGAGTTTATGAACAGCGCTCTTCTGTTTCGAGTTGCCGAATGCTCGCAACAAAACGCCGCGAACCTCCGGGTTCTGTTCATTGTCGTACATGGCGACGAGTTGATCGGTGGTCTGTTCGTCGTCTCGATCACCCACGACGCGAATGGCAAACTTTCGCAGCTCGATCGGATCGCCCCCATGCGCGATTTCCATTAACTTCGCTTTTGCTCGTGGATCCTTGTTATCCGCAAAAGCTCGCATCAAACCCTGTTTGATCCTTACGTCCGTTTCCGAAGTATAGAGTTGGAGCAAATCGTCCATTCCAATTTTCCCACGGTCGCCCAAACGTCGAATTGCTTCGATGCGTAACTCAGGAGTTTCTCCGGAGCGCGCCACTTCCAGGATCTTTGCGCGCGCACGCGGGTCGTCCCGTTCAGCTAACGAACGAAGGACCTGGGAGCGAATCTCCGGAGTCTTGTCAGTGTCGTAAATACGAATTAATTCGTCGAGTGAAGCAGGATCATTCAGTTCAGCAAGATAACGAATGGCATATGCACGAGTCGCAACATCATCACCTGCCCGAGCGATCTCGATCACTTTTGCGCTTCCGCGCTGTGTCCGGCTCTCAACAAGAGCTCGCAGGATCTGAACCCTGATGTCCTTGGTGCGATCAGCGTCGTAGATCTTGATTAGCTCGTCTGTTACTTGCTCACTATGCTGCTCGCCAAGTCGTCTGATTGCGGTCAAACGAAGTTTTAGATCTGCATTAGACCGCGCAATGTCGAGCAAAATGGGCACGGCCCGTGCGCCTCCATGCGCACCCAACAACGAAACAGCAGCCGATTGAAATCCTGGACAGGTCGTCGAGTTGGCCTTCAGCGAATCAGTCACGATATTGATTGCTCGTTCTTCATCTGCTTGAAACAAACTCTGAAGTGCCAGCACTTTGATCTCGCAATCGTCGCTGTTCTTAAAATTGGTAACTACGTTTTGATAACCCATGACGACAAGCAGCGCTTCCGCCTCGCGACGCCAGCTGGAGCCCGGGTAACGCTCGATAAGTCGCTTCAATGGCGTTGCGGCGTCTTCCTTAAGACCCTGCTTCTGGAGTGCGTAGGCATACCAGTAGAGTGCCGCGTCCAGGTCTTTATCCTTGGGATAACCTTTGATGAAGTCGTTGAATTTTTCAGCGGCTCTTTGCCAGTTCTGCGCTTCGATCTGATCGCGGCCTTCTTTAAAAATTTGCATCGCCGCAGTGTTGCCTTTGTTTGCCTGCATGAAGCGATTTAGCTTCTGCACGTCCTGGTCGATCGCTGCGGCACGTTGGGTGTAAACAAGAACAGCTATTACGAAGCTCACGCTGAAAAGCAAAGCAAGTGCGGCTCTCATTCGGGGGAAATAAGCAGTCAGGTGTGTCATCTTCATCTATCCTCTATAAATTGATTTCTTAAGTCGGTTCACCGCACAGGCACAGAGAACCCGAGAGCAAGCGCAGAAGATCGAGCGGTGATCAAAAAACGCACATGGCATCTCTTTGTTCCCTGTGCCTCTGGTGCAGTAGCCCAACTGTCAAGGAGGGCTCCGAGTGCTTGCTCTCGACGCGATGAGCCCTCCTTGACAGTCGGGCTACTGCACCGAATTCGGCATTCAATCCAACGCACGAGCAAGCGCAGTTGAATTGACTTGCAAGAGTGCAACTATATTTTTGCGTTCCACGCGATCCCTGATCGTTCGCACATCAGACGGCCGCGCTTTGTCAGGCAGGTTCGCAATGTCCAACAGAATCGGCTCCAGACTTTCGAGCAACGACGAGACCTGCGTATCACCTGACGCATCAGCTTCGCGGCGCAACATCATGTTTTGGTAGACAAGCTTTTGAGCAAGCTTCTTTTCGTAATCGAGTTCCGGCGACATTCCCGCCTTGTCTAGTCGAACGTTTCGAAACGACCTCAACAACAATTCCGACTTTTGAAAGTGAATCGCAGTCATCGTTTCGGCGTCAGCCGAACGAACGCGTGTGGGTTCATTCATACCGATGTTATTTTCGGCAATGGTGTCGTTGGGTCCTGTTTGTTTACTGGCGATGTTGTCCTGCGCAGGCTCAAACGTCAGCGGCGCGCGTTTTCTGTTCGGCACTTTGTTCTTATCTGTACTTGGTGATGGCGAACTTTTCGGGGCAGTGTTGTTCTGCTTGCTGCCTGTGCCTTTTTGAACACCCGACGCCATTGGAGACGGAGTTGCAGTGGGACTGCGCTTCTTCGGTCCACTCGCGATCTCGTCTGAACTAACTGGCGTTGGCTTAGACCTCGGATAAATTAGTAGCGCGATCACAGTGCCAACGATTAGAAGAGACGCAACTGCAAAGGCTGCCGGGCTGAAAATCCAACGCCAACCCAGGCCACTTCCAACAACTCCCCCCTTACCGAGAACGCGTGATAGAGCTTCTCGTTGACCAACGGGATTGAAGTCCGCTGGAAACTCAGAAATCTTGCTTCGTAAATTCAAGAAGGCCGCGCGCGCTTCCTGGCATTCGACACAACTGATCAAATGACGTTCGAGCTCGCGAGCTTCCGTCGGGGCCAACTCACCGTCGATCAGTGATGAAACTTTTTCAGTGCAATCGCAGTTCATAGATTTAAGAATTTCGGAATTCGAATTTCGGATTTCGGATTGCATGTCTTCGGAGTTCAATCATGGCCACTGCCATCACAAAATGCGAAATCACGCAATTCGAATTCATCCCGCCGCTCCGACCGTCTTCGCTCTCTTCGCCCAGCGTTCGCGCAACGCAGCACGCGCGCGGAAAATGTCAACTTTGACCTTACCCTCAGAAACGTTGAGTACCTGGCTGATGTCGCGGTAACTCAATTGTTCCTGCTCCCGAAGAAGTAGTGCGACGCGTTGATCCTCGGGAAGAGTTCGCAGCATGCTCAACACGAGTTCCTTGCGCTCCTGAGTTTCATACTCCTGTTCAGGATTCCGCGCCTTCGGACTCATGGCTTCAACGACACGATCAAAGAGCCTGTAGCGCGTGTGCGACTTGCGAAACTCGTTAATGGCGAAGTTTCGAGCCACCCGGTAGAGCCAGAAGCGCGCCTCACCATCCGGCAAAGTTCCCCATGCCGTCCGATGCAGTTGCAGGAAACTCTCCTGAGCCAAATCCTGCGCCAGTTCGACGCGACCGCCCAGTAAACACTCCAGAAACCGGCATAGGCTCGGGTAGAACTCCTGAAACAGCATGGTGAACTCTTCATCTCGGCTCGCCATATGCTGCGCTACGTCTCCTAAAACACGTGGGTTCGGGAAAAGTTACAAAGAATTGCAAAAGAAAGAAGGCAATCCGCAGATTACGCAGATTTTTTTCGCTGAGAGAGCACTAACCCAGCCGTTCAAAAGTGAATCTGTGTAATCAGCGTAATCTGCGGATGGCAATCATGGTGTAAAGCCAGGGTGAGAATGAGGCAATTGAAGGTTTCTACCTGGATGTTTCTCGGACCTTGACAAGACCAAAGACCGAAGGCCAAAACCTCCTACACGTTATTCATAATACCCTTCGCTGTCCCTTCAAAAATCTGCTGCTTCTCATCGTCACTAATTTCCAGTCCTGCAATCGAAGTAACCGCGCGATCAATTGACCCGAGCAAGTGTGGATAATCACTTCCCATCACCATATGGTCCCCACCAACCATGTTACGAACCATGGTCAAGGTGTGTGGACTGAACGAAACCGTGTCGTAGTAAAGTTGTTTGAGATAGAAGCTTGGTAACTTATCGATCTTGACGCGACAGTCGGCGAAGTCTCGAAATCCATTGTCCATCCGCTCCATTAAGTAGGGAATAGCTCCGCCCAGATGTCCAATGATCCAGCGGATGTCGGGAAAGTCTGCAAACATTCCGTCGTAACACATCCGAGCCACCGCGAGGCTGGTGTCGAAAGGAAAACCTATGATTGGCCCCAGCACATATTCCCGAAACGAATCGGCATGGGCGGGCAACATCGGATGAAGAAAGATACAAAGCTTCATTCGATTCGCCTCGGCAAAAAACTCTCGATACTCAGGCGAGGTTAACGGCTTGCCACCAATGTTGCTCAACAGAACAACACCATTCAGCTTCAGGACATCTATGGCGCGATGTAGTTCGTCAAGGGCGGCATCGGGTGCATCCAGCGGAATTGAGGCGAAGCCTTTGAACCTTTGCGGATGCCTCGCGATCAAATCTGCATACGAATCGTTCATCATCCGTGCGACGGCCGGTTGATGCTCAGCAGTAGTGAAAAAAACATTTGGCGTAGACAGTGATACCACCTCGACGTCGATGCCAACCCGATCCATATCCTCGATCCGTTTTGCAACGTCAGTCATAGCAGGGGTAACACCGAAGAAGCGCGCGCCGCGATAGGTAATGATCGTTTGACCAGTCGAGCTCTGCGCAAATGAGAACTCCGAAGGAAGATCTCTGATCGTTTGAAAATATTCTGGAGTGTAGAAGTGTGTGTGGAGATCAAGTTTCATTTAATCGATCATTTCTCATTGGTCATTTTCCGTTTGTCATTTTCCATTTGTGGTGTGATTTTCCGTTCTTGTTTTGCACTATCGTTCATTGTCATAGCAACGTTTCTCTCGTCTAAGGCCAAAGCCTCCATAAATTGAAACTGATAAATGGAAAATGACAAATGATCAATAAAACGTTCCACTAAAACCGATCTGCTATCAGGCCTTACAAGACCAAGTCATACCTTTGCTCCATCCTTGGTCCACCCCAAATTTCGCGAGCGTTCTCTTCAGTTATTGTGAAACCAGCCTGGCGGTAGAGACGAGCAGCTGTCGTTAGTTCGCTAATGGTCCAAAGACACACAGACTTGAAGCCTCGATCACGGCAAAACTTTATCGCAGCATCCAAAAGCTTTTTCCCAAGTCCCTGCCCACGCGCCCTGGGGTGCAGGAGAAACCAACGCAACTGCGCAGTTTGATCCGGCAGGCCCATGATGAAGATCGAGCCAACAATCTGTTCGTCGTCCTCAGCGATAGCAACGAAGTCCTTGCGCGCGTCGAATGACTGTGCGAACTCACCCATTCTCGCAGCGACGTAACCTTCAAAGGTGTGATCGAGGTTGTACTCATGCGCATACAAGGTACCGTGAAGCTGGATTATGTAGCCGAGGTCTCCCGGATTGAGGTTGTTGCGTATGCGCATTGAAAGATGTAAACGCTCTTAGAAGACTTAATATCAACTCTCTGCTTACAGTCGCTTCGCTGCTCCTGGTTCCGTAAGACCACAGCTCCCAAATTATCAGGTCAGGAAGGGGACCCTGTCCCCGCTGGCGCAGGCAACTCAAACTCGGAACGAAACATAATCATTACTTAGCGGGGACAGGGTCCCCTTCCCGACCTGATGATTGTTCGCAAGGTTAGATGAGTTCTCACTTGCCCAAGAGCTTATTCTTCGACAGGAACCCGTCAACAGTCTGGTCAAACTCCGCCGGCTTTTCCATCATAAGGAAGTGACTTACTCCATCCCATTCCACGTACTGAAGATTAGGCGCGAGCGAACGAAGAAAAGTCTCCGTGTCCGGTGGCCAGAATGGTGACTTCGCCAGTACGGCCAGAACAGGCACCTTGATCGTGTCAGTCTGGTAAACCGAGGGATCAAACATGTTCTCCATCGCGCTAAGAGCTACAAAATCAGGCGTCGACAACATCGCGGTTTTGACCTCTCCCTTAAGCTTTTCATCCTTCATGGGTGCCACCATTCCGTCGACAATACCAGGAGCAGCAGCCTTATAGTCTGCTTTCATCGGTTCCATGAACTGATCAACTTGCTCTTTCGGAAACATCATCCGCAACGCACCGTCGACAATCACAAGGCCGGCGGTCTTCTCAGGAAACAATCTATAAAACTGCCTGACTACAGGCGTGCCCATGCTGTGACCAACGAGTACGGCGCGTTTTACTTTCGCATCGATCAAGACAGCTTCGATTGAACGGGCAAAGTATTCCATCGTATACGCGATCTGTGGTTTATCGCTCTTCCCATGACCAGCCAGATCAATCGCAATCAGGTGAAGCGAGCCAAAATCGTTCATCTGTGCACGCCAGAAATCGGAGTTGCACGTCCAACCGTGAACGAACACCAGCGCCTGATCACCTTTGCCGCGATTCTGGTAGTGGATCTTTACCTCTCCAAACTTGGCGAAGCGGCTTTCAATCTCAACTGCCGAGACCGTGACGGTGAAGAGCACGAAAAATGAAGCCAGAACAACGAGTCGTTTTACGACAGACATGAACGAGACAACCTCCTTTAATGAACAATTTTGCGAATACGATCATCCGCAGATTACACAGATTTTCTTTTCTAAAAAAGGCCCAATCAAGAAGGACTTAAGCTCCCTCCGTTGAACCTGCGTAATCTGCGGATAGTATTTAATTCTTTCGATGACTCTGAACCACAATCTAATCGTAACATTCCGCTCGATTGCTGCGATGGTATAGTGAGGCAGCAAGCGTTTCTTCTTTTTCCCTGACATGACAATCGGAGCAGCGGCGACCGGTGCTGCGATGCTCCACCTTCCCAAACTTTTAACTGAAGAGGTTGGCGCCGTGAGTACTCAGGCAGTTTTGAGCAGTGGCGAACGCCCACGCACAAACATCAACAAAGATAACTGGCTTGGTTTTGTCGGCGACGTCGTAAATTTCAGTGGCGAGGTCTGCTTTAAGTCGATGCTAAGGATCGACGGTCACTTCTCAGGTAACGTCATATCGCCAGACGGCACATTAATCGTCAGCACAGGCGCTGAAGTAACGAAAGCGGTTATCAAGGTTGCCGTGGCAAAGATCAACGGAACCGTCGAAGGTGATATTCATGCAAGCAAGGAATTGGTACTTGGCCGCACCGCGAATGTGAAGGGCAAAGTTGCAGCACCCGCGCTCATCGTCGAAGAAGGTGCGCGATTCAATGGCAGTTGCCGCCGCGAGTAATGTACCTGGCTGGTATCCTCAGGACTTTACGGATCCCGCAAAACTCTTTGAGTGCGTGGCAGCACCAAAACATTCTGTTCTCTCCGATACTCAAAACTTCAAACGCTCGGGAAAATTGTAGCGCTGACAGACAATTACATACTGTCGGGAAGGGGGCAGAGCGGCCCTTTCTAAGACCGGCACCTTCTCAAACCTAGCGCGCCCCCGCAGGGTAAAAGTACAAGACATCAAGGCTAGAAACTCATCATTCAATCTCTGCCCTCATTGAAAGAGAACCTGCGGGGGCGCGCTGGGTCTGAGTAAGTTCAACTTTGAGAAGGGACCGCTCTGCCCCCTTCCCAACCTCATGAAGTTGATTGCCACAGTTTTACCTCTGTCTACCTCGAAAACCGTCGCACGATAAAGGCGATCGGCAAACCAATGCACAAGATGATCACCGTCAGTCCAATAATCCGACTCGAAAGCGGTATTGGACCTGTCGGCTTCGGTACAGCCGAGAGAGGGATGACAACAAAGTTCATGAAGAGATAAACGATCACTCCGTAAAGCACACCCGAAATGATCGGTTGGTTCACCAGGAAACTGAGTTTTCTGCTGGCGAAGTAATAAATGGCAGTCCAGGTTGTCGCGATGAGAAAGTGAAATACAAGTCCAAGAACTGCAGTCTTAGCCCCCAATGTGCTTGACGCGGCGCCGTAAACTCCGGACGCGACAGATTGAAAGACGCGAACCGGTGGTACTCCCCGTCGAATCCAGGAAACAACGCACGCCCCTGTGATATCGAGAATTCCGGCAATTAGTCCGCCCCACAAAATCGTTCGCCCTGCGCTCGAACGCGAAGAAGAAAGCTCATAAGTAGTGGTACTCATATTTTGGTTCCTCTCGAGACTAATCTTTGATGACCAGTAACAACCCAAGTACGCAAAATACAACTCCCAGGATGTTTCGCATTGACAGGTGTTCTCTAAACACAAACAACCCGATCGGAATCAACACGGCTGTCGCAGCGACATTCGTTGCCACCGCAGTGAGGCTGATTCTCCAACCGATGCGATACGCCACCATGAAGCCGACTTCGATTGCGGCAGCGCCAACGCCCATGCCGAGCACAGCCCAGTTAGATGTCTTCAGCGAATTTACTATTGATCTGTCCGCCGAATAAGTGAAACCAAGAACTGCGCAAACAACAATTCCCATCAGATAGGCAATTGCTGTTGCGTGAAAGGGATTCATCTCTTTCGGAATTGACTTCTGCGAAAGATGATAGAGAAGCATCCCACCTACTGCGATTACGAAAGGAAAATAAAAGGACAGCATTACGCGTAGACCTTTGCCTGCGCATCTTTGTAAAGCGCCGCACCGGCGAGTGTGGCAATGATCGACGTTACCAGGTGAAAGGCTCCCACCTTCAGCCAAAGCGCGTTTGAAAAGAATCCGAGTGGGATGAACTGAACTGGGCCAGTCAATGAAAAGGCTACCCAACCGGCGATGGCCGCAAGCACAGCAGTCCTTGGACCGGGACCAAAGTGCATGCGCATCGTCGCGTAGAGCAGTAATGAAATCATGCCCCGGCCAAGCTCAAAGATTGCAAAGTAAGCCAGGCCTGTTCCATGTGGTTCAGGTTCTGCCGCCCTTAGCCCTGCGTATATTGCCTGCCAGTCAGCTTTGACAATTTTCTCGTGGAAGAACCCGTCGGTGACAAACATGATGAGCGCGGCCACGAGACCGCCGATGATTAGTCGAGTCCAGTTGATCTGAGGCATGGGTTGGATCTCCTTTAGGGGGAAATTGGTCTTCGGGGTTTACAGTACTTTGTATTTTGTACTTTGTGCTTTGTACTTTGTGCTTTGTATTTTGTGCTTTGTATTTTGTGCTTTGTGCTGAGGTCTGATCTTCTAACTCAAAGACAAAGTACAAAGATCAAAGCACAAAGAACAAAGATCAAAGAACCAAGATCAGTTCTTACCCTTTGCTCACCTCGACAAAATACAAATCCGTCGCCACGTCAAACGCATCCTTCGCAATTGTCGTCTTCAGTGTTTGCCATTCTGTGGTTGGCACAATTCTTTGCCAGTTCGTTTTGGAACCGACTTTGACAGGCATTACAAAATTCTTTTCATCAACCTTCCAGCGATACGACACGGCGCCGTCAGCGAACTTCAATTCCAACACTGGGACCGCTGTGTGGCGCAAATACTGATCAAACACCGGCGTGAGATCTTTTCCAGTTCCGCGATTGAAAAACGCCACGACGTCTTCCGTCATGATGTTTTGATACTTAAACTTCTGATAAAACTCGCGAATCAACGAGAACCAGCGCTTATCGTCATCGACAACGCTTCGCAGTGTGTTCAGGAACAACGCGCCTTTGAAGTACATGTCCTGTGGCGGCTCGGCATTCACTCCACGCGCGGGAATGATTGGTCGCTGGTTGCGAACTTTCGATTTGTAACCGTTCGTATACTTCAAACCATCGGCTTTGCCAAACATATATTCCACGTAAAGACATTCAAGGTACGTTGTCCATCCTTCATGAATCCACATGTCAGACGTGTCAGCCGCGGTGACGCTGTTGCCAAACCACTCGTGTCCACTTTCGTGAATGATGATGAAATCAAATCGCGGGCTGATGCCAACACCGGTCCAATCTCGTTCAAGGTAACCGTTAGCGAAATGGTTTCCGTATGTCACGGCGCTCTGATGTTCCATGCCGGAGTATGGCGCTTGAATTAGCTTGTAACCATCCTTCTTGAACGGATACTCGCCAAAGTAATGCTGAAACGCCTCCAACATTCCTTTAGCCTGCGCGAACTGTTTCTTTGCTTTGTCGAGATCTTCGGGCAACGCGTAGAAATCCAACGTAAGATCTCCGAGACGATCAGACCAGTGTTCGTAGTGGCCAATGTTGAGGGAGACGCTGTAGTTGTTGATTGGATATTGGACGAGCCAATCCCAGCGAGTGTAGCCGTCGCGTAGATCTGTCTTGCCCAGGAACTTACCATTCGAGACGTCTACGAGGTCATTAGGGATCGACACACTGATCTTCATCGACTCGACTTCGTCGCGCCATTGATCTTTGTTGGGCCACCAGACACTTGCGCCCTCACCTTCGCATGCTGTGTTGACCCAGGGCCGGCCGGCTGGATCCTTTTTAAAGGCAATGCCGCCGAAGCGGCCTTGTTCGAGTGGATAGCCCGAATAGAAAACCTGAATCTCGTAGGTCTGTCCCGACTTGAGTGTCTCTGGGAAGTCAACAAAGAGTGCGCCCACATCACGCGTGTATTTTAGTTGTTCACTCTTCGGGCTCTTTGAATTTTCTGAATACTCGATCTTGTCGACCTTGAGAGCTTCGTGAAGATCGAGTTGGATACGATTGTCGTCCTTCAACATCTTGAAGCGCACCAGAGTGCTGCCAGTCAGATACTTTCTGTTTGGTTCGACGCGCACATCGAGGTGGTAGTAGAGCAAATCGTTGTTGGCCCGATAGCGTCCGTATTCACCACGAAGAATATCTGCGTGAGTCGGAGCCGCAGATCCCTGGGCCAGCGTCTCGCCCGGTATTAAGCAGATGACCGCAATGACAGACAGCGTGACGAAAAGAAAGATTAGTAATGGCGGT
>Ga0068859_100006647_pt1 | contig 11745 bp, 8 predicted proteins | sample KBSSwiS22_FD_66585 | JGI IMG/M metagenome (GOLD analysis project Ga0068859, IMG submission 66585) | Switchgrass rhizosphere microbial communities from Kellogg Biological Station, Michigan, USA - KBS Switchgrass S2-2 | ecosystem: Host-associated > Plants > Roots > Rhizosphere > Soil ... | reverse complement strand
GACCTCGAGGAGCTTCGCTACGTGCTGCAGCACCAGCGGCAGGCCCAGATCCGCATCCTCCTCGGCTCGGACGAGGAGCGCGAGCGGTTCCTGGCGGGCATCCATGCGTTCCGGCGGCCGCTCGAGCGCTTGCGCTCCGTGGACGTGCGCCAGGTCGACGCGCGCCTGCTGGAGGCGTTGGCCCGGCGGGATGACGAGCGCCAGCGCTGGCTGGTCACGGTCGTGGAGGGGCACGTGTACGTGGAGCAGGACGGGCAGGGGGCCGACGGTGAGGTCGCCCCCGTGCCGATGCCCTCGGAGGAGGCCCTGCGCCGATGAGCGGGCTGGCCCTGGTCCTGACGGGGGCGGCGTCGGTGGCGGCCCTGACCGCGGCGCGCCCTGGCCCCCTCGATCCGGTGCCGAGCACGCAGACGTTCGCGACCGCCGTCGAGGCTGTGCAGGCCGCGCTCGCCGGGGCGACGGGCGGCGTGGTCGCGTTCGGCGAGCTCCATCAGACGCGGGACACGGCCGGGATCCCGTCGGCGCTGAAGCGCTTCGAGACGGACATCTTGCCGGCGGTCGCCCCGCGCCTGTCCCATCTGGTGGTCGAGACCTGGGTGACGACCGGCCGGTGCGGCGAGGCCGAGAAGGCGGTGACCGCCGACGTCGAGAAGACCACCCAGAGGCCGGCGTCGACGGAGAGCGAGATCGAGACGCTGATCCGTGTCGCGCGCGAGCGCGGCGTCACGCCTCGCATTCTCTCGATCTCCTGCGCGGATTACGAAGCGATGCGCCCCGCCGGTGGAGCGGTCGACTACGATCGGACGCTCCGCGTGACGGCCCGCGCCCTGGAGGGCGCCGTCGTTCGCGCGGTCGGCGAGGCCGGGGGGCGATGGGGGGGGCCGGCTGCTGCGGAGGGACCGCGGATGGTGGCGGTCTACGGGGGCGCTCTGCACAACGATCTGGTCCCCGACCCTGAGCTCGCGGCCTACAGCTTCGCGCCCCGGGTGCTGGCCGCCACGCTCGGAAGATTTCTGGAGATCGATCTCGTGGTCCCCGAGTACGCCGCCGGCAGCTCCGTGACACAGGCTCAACCCTGGTGGCGCGCGTACCGCCGCGCGCGGTCGGGGCGGCGCGCGGCGGTCCTCATCCGTCGATCGGCCCGATCGTACGTCGTCGTGTTTCCGTTGCATGTCGCGGCCGCCGCTCGACGCGAGTCGTCCCGCGACCACGGGAGCCCACGATGATCGCGACCATCGCGCGGCCATTCTGCAAGTCGAGCTCAGCAATTCGTGCCGTCATTTGTTGCATCAAAACGCCCGCGGGCATTCCATCCGCACCGGCGCCTGATAGCCTGGCGGCGTTGTCATGATTCTCGTGCTGATGGGCGTTTCCGGCAGTGGCAAGACCACCATCGGCGCCAGGCTGGCCGAGGAGCTGGGGTGGCGCTTTCTCGACGCCGACGACTTTCACTCGCCGGAGAACGTCCGCCGCATGGCCGCCGGAATTCCGCTGACCGATCGCGATCGCCAGCCGTGGCTCGATCGCCTGCGCGACGAGATCACGCGCGCGATCGCGGCCGGAGAGAACATGACCCTGGCGTGCTCGGCCCTGAAACGCTCGAGCCGCCAGAGTCTGCTCGTCGATCCGCAGCTGGTGCGCTTCGTGTATCTGCGCGGCTCGATGGACTTGATCCGGCAGCGGCTTCGCAACCGGTCGGGCCACTTCATGAAGGAAGACATGCTCGCCAGCCAGTTCGCCGCGCTCGAGGAGCCGGTCGATGCATTGATCGTGGATATCGACGAGAGGCCCGGGCGCATCGTCGAGCAGATCCGAGCGGCCCTCCGCCTGTAGCGCTTCTCTTCACGGGATCATCAGCGGTATGCGATCGCTGCGATGGTCAGCTCCCTCGTGCCCGCGTGCCAGCGGACCACCACGCTGTCGCCCAGCGCCTTCCCCAGCAGCGCGCGGCCGACGGGCGACTTCCACGAGATGTCGCCGGCGGCGCCGTCGACCTCGTCTTCCCCGACGATCCGGTAGTGGTGCTCTTCGCCCTCTTCGTCCTCGACGGTCACAGAGGCGCCGAAGAAGACCTGCTCGGTGCGGGTCTGGGCGGCGGGATCGACCACCTGAACGTCGTCGAGGCGCTTCGACAGGAAGCGCAGGCGGCTGTCGATCTGACGGAGCTGTCGCTTCCGATAGATGTACTCCGCGTTCTCGGAGCGATCGCCCTCGGCGGCGGCGTCGCCCAGGGCCGCCACGACCTCGGGCCGCTTCTTCGTGCGGAGGAACGTCAGCTCGTCGGTCAGGCGCTTGAAACCGCCGGGGGTGATGTAGTTGATCGCCTTCGGTCGGGGCGCGCCGGCCGCCTCTGGCGCGCCGTTCGCGCCGCCCGCCCTCCCGGGACCGGCCCCGCCGGCGCCCGGGCGCGCGCCGGCGCCGCCCGAGCGGGCGCCTCCCGAACGGAACACGTGCGATCTGAAGGCCATCGCCACCAGGTTACCGCAGCCTCGCCGTCTCTTGACCGTCTCGTGCCCCGCCTCGTACCGCGCGCGATTTTGTCGTATTAGGATGGGAATTCGATGAAGCGAATCGCTGTCCTGACCAGCGGCGGGGACGCCCCCGGGATGAACGCCGCCATTCGCACCGTCGTGCGGATGGGCATCAGCCAGGGCTGGGAGGTGGTGGGCATTCGCAACGGGTACTCGGGCCTCTTCGACGAGAAGCTGGACGCGCTGGGCGCCCGCGACGTCGGCAGCATCTTGCAGCGGGGCGGCACCTTCCTGGGCAGCGCGCGCTTCCCGCGCTGGAAGGACCGCGAGATCCGGGGAGAGGCGCTCGCCAACCTGCGCCGCCAGAACATCGACGCCCTCGTCGTGATCGGGGGCAACGGCTCGCAGGCGGGCGCCCACGCGCTGTCGCAGATGGACTTCCCGGTCATCGGGGTGGCCTCGACCATCGACAACGACCTGTCCTGCACGGAGATCACCATCGGGGTGGACACGGCCCTCAACATCGCGCTCGAGTCGATCGACCGCTTGCGCACCACCGCCTCGTCGCACAAGCGCGCCTTCGTGGTCGAGGTGATGGGGCGCAACTGCGGCTATCTGGCGCTGATGGCCGGCCTGGCGGGCGGCGCCGAGGCCATCCTGGTGCCCGAGGCCGAGGTCGACCCCGACGACATCGCCGCCGATCTGCAGAGCGCCTGGGCGCGCGGCAAACAGCACGCGCTGGTGGTCGTGGCCGAGGGCGCCAAGCTGAACGCGGCGGGCCTCCTCAAGCACTTCGAAGGGAGCCGCGGGCAGCTCGGCTTCGATCTCCGCGCGACCACGCTCGGCCACGTCCAGCGCGGCGGCGCGCCGAGCGCGTTCGACCGGCTCCTCGCCACGCGCCTCTCGGCGGGCGCCATCGAGCGCCTCGCCCGCGGGGAGCACGGCTGCCTGGTGGGCCTGGTGCAGGGCGAGGTGCAGTCGACCCCCTACGAGACAGTCATGCAAACCCCCAAGACCATCGACTTCCAACTCCTCCAGCTGGCGCGCGTCCTTGCCGTCTGACGCGCCCCCGACCTCGATGCCCGGCCCGCCCGCGGCGCCGGCCGCCCCGGCGGTCACCTCGGCGGGCTTGCGCCCCTGGCTCGACCGCCTGTCCGAACGGCAGATGATCGGCCTGGTGGTGCTGTTCGGGATCCTCCTCTACGTCCCCCTGGCCGGCACCTACGGGCTGTGGGATCCCTGGGAGACGCACTACTCCGAGGTCGCGCGCCAGATGACGAAGCGCGGGGACTTCATCAGCCTGTGGTGGCCGGGCTCGCCGCGCGACGTCGACGTGTTCTGGTCGAAGCCGGTGCTGTCGTTCTGGCTGATGAGCCTGGGCATGCACGTGCTGGGGATCGGATCGCCGAGCGGCGATCCGGGCGAGATGGCCATCGGCACCAGCGCCGAGTGGGCCGTGCGCACGCCTTTCTGCCTGATGGGCGTGCTCGGCATCCTGGCGGTGTACCTGGTCGTCGCGCGCTTCGTCAACCGGCGCGCCGGCGTGCTCGCCGCCATGGTGCTGGCCACCGCCCCCATGTACAGCCTGGTGGCGCGGCAGGCGATGACCGACATGGCCTTCGTGGGGCCGATGGCGATGGCCCTGGCGTTGGGGGCGCTGGCGCTCTTCGACGACACCGACCAGGTCTTGCCGCGGCGAGGGCGCGGGCGCTGGTCATGGCCGCACCATTCGCTGTTCTACGTGACCCTCGCGCTGTTCGCGGTGACGACGGTGCCGCAGCTGGTGATCGATTCGATCCAGCTGAAGATCGATATCCCGATGGGGCATGGCTTCCTGCGGGTCTACGGGATCGTCGCCATGATTCCGTACATCCTCGGCTTCGGGGTGTTCGTGTACCTGGCGGCGCGCACCCGCTACAAGGCGCCGCTCTATCTCTACATCGCGGCGATCCTGTGCGGGCTGTCGGTCCTCGCCAAGGGGCTGGCGGGGCTGGGCCTGCCCGTGGTGGTCTTTCTGGCTTATCTGACGTTCACCTGGAACTGGGCTCGCCTGCGTCGCGCCCAGCTGCTCTATGGCGTGCTGGTCTCGGTGATCGCGCTCCTGGTGGTGGCCGTTCCCTGGCACCACGCGATGATCGCGCGGCATGGATGGGCGTTCTGGAACGAGCTCTTCGGCGACAACCACTGGCGGCGCATGGTGCTGGGGCGACACGGCGACCGCGGCACGTTCGAGTACTTCATCCGCGAGCTGGGGTACGCGTCGTGGCCCTGGGTCGCCCTGGCGCCTTCGGCGCTGGCCTGGGCCGTCATGCGGCGCCGGCCGAGATCGACGGCCCCGGCGTCGAGCGGGTCGGGCACGCCCGTGATGAACGCCGAGGCGCGGGCCCAGGGGATCTTCTGGTTGGGCGCCATCTGGTTCGTGGCGGCCTACGCGATCGTCTCGATGTCGATGACCAAGTTCCACCACTACGTGCTGCCGGCGGTGCCGGGGCTGGCGATCTGCATCGCCTGCTTCCTCGACGATCTGCTGCGCGCGCCGTCGCGCCGCCGAATCGCGCTGGTGGCGCTGCTGGGGTTGCCGCTGCTGGCCCTCGTGACGGTCGACCTCGTCGACGCGAAGAACGCGGCCCAGCGGTTCCTGTGGCTGTTCTCCTACGACTACATCCATAGCCCGCACGGGCGGCCGTGGCCCGATGCCCTCGACTTCCGGACGCCGCTCGTGGTGTTGACCATCCTGTTCGCGGTGGCGGCCATCGGGCTGGTGCTTCTGTCGGCGCGGCGCCGGTGGTGGGGGGCGGCCAGTTTGGCGCTGGTCTCGGTGGCGGCGACCTACTTCCTGCTCGACGACTTCATGCGCCGGGTGGCGCCGTTCTGGTCGCAGAAGGAGGTGATCGCTGCCTACTACAAGGCGCGCCGATCGCCCGCCGAGCGCCTGATCGCGTACCAGCTGTACTGGCGCGGCGAGACCTTCTACACGAAGAACGAGATCTACGAAGGTCCGATGGAGGAGCGGACGGTGTTCGACGCGGAGAGCGCCGACGAGAAGTTCGCCGCCTACCTGCGAACGCACCGGGGCCGCCGTGTCTTCTTCATCTGCGACAAGGGCCAAAGGCCCCGCATCGAGGCGCGGTTGCCGGCCGAGGCGCGGCCTTCGCTGCGGGTGATCCATGACAGCAACACGAAGTTCCTGCTCTTGCAGGCGGACATCTGAGCGATGACCGGGGAGAGGGCGTGGCGGAGGTGACGACCAGCGCCCGCTTCGCCCGCTTCCTCGAGCGGGGCGGGGTCGAGGCGGCCGATGACCGCGGCCGCCGCTTGCAGGCGGCGCTGTTCGCCAGCGGATCGTTGCTGCCCGATCTGCTCATCGGCGACGTCGCCCTGTGGCCGGCGCTGCTCGCCGACCCGTGGCTCGAGCGCCCCAAGCCGGCGGCCGTGGTGCTGGACCAGGCCGAGCGCGCGACCCGCGGGGCGGCGGACTTCGACGACTTCAAGCGCCGGCTGCGCCTGTACCGGCGGCGCGAGGTGCTGCGCCTGGGCGCGCGCGAGCTCGGCTGGGGCACGACCGAGGAGGTCGCCGGCGAGCTGTCGGGCTTCGCCGACGCCTGTCTGGAGCTGGCCTATCGCTTTTGCGATGGGCAGCTCCGCCAGGAGCTGGGCCGGCCCGAGCCGGAGCCGGGCGCGGTGGAGTCCGGGCTGGGGCCGGAAGGTGCGCCCAGCTTCGTCGTCATGGCGATGGGGAAGCTGGGCGGTCTCGAGCTGAACTTCTCGTCCGACATCGACGTCATCTATTTCTATTCCACCGACGCCGGTCAGGTGGTGCGCCGGGACGCCGCCGGCCAGGCGGTGGGCGAGCCGCGCACGCTGCACGGATACTTCTCGGAGCTGTCCCGCCGGATCACCGAGGCCATCGAGGAGGCGACGCCCGAGGGGTTCATCTTCCGCGTCGATCTGCGCCTGCGCCCCGAAGGGCGCAACGGACCGCTCGCGAACTCGCTGGCGGCCGCCGAGCGCTACTACGAGACCTTCGGGCGGACCTGGGAGCGGCAGGCCTTGCTGCGCGCGCGGCCCTGCGCCGGCGATCTCCGCCTCGGGCAGCAGCTGCTCGAGGTCCTCGACGGGTTCATCTACCCGCGCCACATCGATCCGCAGATGATCGAGGACATCCGGGTGCTGCGCGGGCAGTTCCGCCCCAAGGACGAGCGCCCCGAGGCCGGCTTCAACGTGAAGCTGGGCACGGGCGGGATCCGCGACGTCGAGCTGGTGGTGCAGACACTGCAGCTGATTCACGGGGGCAAGCGTCGGGAGCTGCGCGGGCAGTCGACGCCGCGCGGGCTCTACCGCTTGCAGATCGCGGGACTGCTCAGCGATCGCGAGACGCGCGCGCTGACCGCGGCTTATCGATTCCTGCGCCAGGTCGAGCACCGCCTGCAGGTGCGCGAGGGCGCCCAGACGCACCAGCTGCCCGCCGATCCGGCGGAGCGCGAGCCGATCGCGCGCGGGCTCGGGTTCCTGTCGCTGGCCGCGTTCGACGAGCACCTGAGCGAGCACCGGCGCTCCGTCCAGCAGATCGCGGAGACCTTCGACGATCGGCCGCTCGATCTGCCGGCGCGCCTGCAGCGGGCGCTCGATCCGTCGCTGGGGCGCGACGAGCTGGAGGCGCTGGCCGGCGAGCTCGGCTTCGTCGATCGCGAGGCGGCCGCCGATACCATCGAGCTGGTCGGCGCGCGCCTGCCGCCCACCATGGTGGCGGACGCCCTGGCGTCGCCTGATCCCGATCGGGCGCTGGTCGGTTTCCGCGACCTCGCCTTGCGCGGGTCAATTGGCCTGATGGCGCTGCTGCGCGATCACCCGCAGCTCCAGCGCATGCTGGCGACGCTCTTCGGGGTCAGCGAGCGCCTGTCGCGCCTGCTGGTGACCCGGCCCGACATGTGGGAGCCGTTCGTCGAGGGGCTGGGCGAGCCGGTGCGGACGCGCGCGGCCCTCGGCGCCGGGCTGGACGAGAGGCTCGCCGCCGTCGACGCCGAGCTGGGGGATCCCGTCGAAGCGGCGGATCCCGACGCCGCCGAGGAGGCCGACGCGTTCGCGCTGCGCCGGTTCCAGACCGAGGAGACCCTGCGCATCGGTCTTCACGACGTCTCGGGGAATCTGGCCACCGCGCAGGTGGCCGAGCAGCTCTCGATCCTGGCGGAGGTCTGCCTCGACCGCGGCCTGCGGCGGATCCTCGATCGGATGATCGCGCGGCACGGAGCCCCCGCCACCTGGGTGACGGTGCTGGGGATGGGCAGCCTGGGCGGCGTCGAGATGCGCTACGGCTCGGACCTGGACCTGGTGTTCCTTTTCGGCGCCGAGGGGCAGACCAGCGCCGGGATGGACCACCGGGTCCTCTTCGCGCGCCTGGCGCGCCGACTCATGAGCTCGTTCGGGGCGATGCTCGAGAACGGCCGCCTCTACACCGTCGACACGGCGCTGCGCCCGTCGGGCGAGCAGGGCATGCTGGTGACCAGCGAGGGGGCGTTCGAGCGATATCACCAGAACGAAGCCGCCTCGTGGGAGCGGGTGGCGCTGCTGCGCGCGCGCGTGGTGTTCACGACGGCGCCGCCGGAGGCGCGGGCGGCCTTCGAGCGCACGCTGCAGGCGATCGCCTACGAGCGCCCCTTCGATGCCGGGCGCTTCGGGGCGGAGCTGGGGCAGGTGCGCGCGCGCGTCGAAGCCGAGCGCGGCCGCGTGCTGCCTGGCTCGCGCCACCTGCGCTTCGATCGCGGCGGGCTCATGGATCTCGAGTTCCTCGGCGCGTTCGGCCAGCTGGCCCACGGCGCCGGAGATCCGGCGTTGCGGACCACCGAGACGGCGCGGGTGCTGGCGCGGCTCGCGGAGCGTGGCTGGCCCTCGACGCTGGTTGGCGACTATGCCTTCCTGCGATCGCTGGCGATGCGCATGCGCCTGCTGCGCGATCGTCCCGAGGACGTGGTCAGCCCGCCCGACGTGGCGCCGCTGGCGCGCACCCTGGATCTCGACCCCGCCCGGCTGGTCGATCGGCTCGACGAGACGATGACGCGCGTGCGCGCCAGCTTCGTCGAGCGCTTCCCGCCGTGACCGGGAGCGCGGTCAGGCGGCGGCCTCGCGACTGACACCCCGCTGGTGCACGACCAGGACGTTGCGGTCGGCGTGATTCACCACCTTCGCCGCGACGGTCCCGAGCGCGCGCTCCAGCGGACCGTGGTGGCGATGGCTCCCGACGACGATCAGACCCACGTCGAAAGCGTGGGCGGTGCTGACGATGTGGCGCCAGGGTTCGCCCACGAGGACGAGAGGTGGCCCAAACTGGACTCCCGTGGCGGAGCTCATCAGCGCGTGCAGATCGGCGCGCGCTGCGCTCGCAATCGACGCTTCCAGCCCGTTCGGATGCGTGTGCGCCGCGGGAGGGATGTCGGGCGGAATCACCAGCACCCGGATGAGAAAGACCTGGGCCCCGAGGCTCCGGGCCATCATCACCGCCGTCTCGAAGACGAGCGGGGCGCGCGCCGAATCATCGAGGGCGACCAGGATGGAACGCACGGACGGCACCATTGCGGTCATTGCGCGCGTGATGGCTGAAAGCTGACGAAGCCGACTTCGATGGGCCGGCCATTCATCCTCACGCCCGCGTCGGCGTCGAGCCTCATCTCCCGGGCGCATTCGAGACCGCCGCGGGTCATGTACCGCAACTCGAAGCTCTTGGTCTCGCCGGCGTCGAGCGCGAGGGGATCGCCCGCCCCCCAGGTCATGGTCTTCAGGCCACGGCCATCCGCCGCGATCAGGCGAAAGGCGTCTCGCTGCACCGTGAGCCGATTCGAAGTGGTGTTGCGAACATGCGCCTCCACGACCTCCTCCACCAGATCCTGCCCGTAGAAGTCCGGGTCCACGTTTTGGGTGCAGCTCTGGCGAGTCACCGCCAGCTCGACACCTTCCCGCGACGCCACGGGGCCACCCGTCTTGTATGGGAGGCGAAGCGGGGCGCAGGCGGGCGCGAAGGTGACAGCCAGGACCAGCAGCGCTCCCGCGCCGGCCGACTCCAGCATCGACGAAATCATGTGTGAGCCTCCGTGAGACCAGCGGGGACGGCCGACTCCTGGGTCGCTTGGTCTCTCTTCGCGACCAGGAGGAACATGGTGGGAACCAGAAAAAGGGAGAGGATCGTCGATGAGGTGAGGCCACCAACGACCGCCAGGGCGAGAGGACGATTCGACTCGGTGCCGGCCTCGAGGCCGAGGGCCGTCGGGACCAGTCCGATCACCGTGGCCAAGCTGGTCATGGCGATGGGGATGAACCGCGTCCGGGCTGCCGCGACCATCGCCTCGTGCTTGTCCTCCCCTTCGGCGAAGCGTCGGTTCGCATCATCGATGAGGAGGATGCCGTTCGACACGGCGATGCCCACGACCATGAGGATCCCCATGAGCGCTGTGACAGAGAACCCCTGGCCGCCCGCGACCAGCGCCAGAACGATGCCCAGGAGAGACACCGGGATCGTGAAGAGCATGATGAACGGCAGCCGCAGCGACTTGAACTGCGACGCCATGATCATGAACACGACCATGATCGCCAGCCCCACCGCGAGGCCGAGGCCGGAGAAGGTCGTTCGCATGAGGTCGACCTGGCCGACGAACCTGAAATCGATGTCGCTCGTCCGCGGGTCGGTGTGCAGCTTCTTCTCGAGCTCGGCGGCGGCGCTGCCGATGTCGCGCCCTTCCGTCTGCATCAGGACGTGCGCGACCCGTTGCAGATGGTTCCGCTCGACGGCGATGGGACCAAGCGAGTGTCGGATCTTGCTGTAGGCGCCGAGGGTCACCGCGCCGCCGCCGTTGTCGATGCGCACCGGAACGCGCGCGAGGGCGTTCGCGTCGTTGACCATGCGCCCGTCGTAGGCGGTGACCACGTAGTACGACTGGCCATTCGAGCCGTCGATCCAGACGCTGGGAGTGTTGATGTTGCCGAGGGTGGCTTCGAGCGTGGTCTGAGCGGCGGTCCGGGCGCTCACGCCGACCAGCGCCGCCTCGGTGCGGTCGGTCTCGACCCGGATCTCGGGATAGTTGATCTGAACCGAGGGGAAGATGTCGCGCACGCCAGGCACGGTCCGCGCGACCTCGGCCACGGCCCGCGACTCGGCGTCGAGCTCTTCGAGGCTGTCGGCGCTGACCTCGACTACCAAGGGAGCGATGTAGCCGTTCGAGAAGACGCTCGCCACCAGGCCCCCCGGCCACTGCAAGAACTCCACGCCCGGATAGTTGCGGGTGAGGATGTCCCGCATCCGGTCGGCGATCTCGCGCTGCGATAGCTGGCGGCGCTCCGCATCGACCAGCGCCACGCGGATGAAGCCCATGTGCGGCCCGGCGTTCGGGCTGGTCATGGCGCTGCGTGCGTTGCCGGGGGAGCCGACGTTGGTCAGGACCAGCTCGACCTGCCCTTGGGGCAGTTCCTTGGCCAGAAGCGCGCCCATTCCCCTCATCTTCCGAGCGGAGTCCTCGAGCGACGTTCCGGGCGCGAGGCGAACGTAGACGCGCTCCATGGACTCGTCGATCTCGGGAAAGAAGGTGCTCGACAGGCGCGTGGCCATCCAAACGCTCGCCAAGACCAGGGCCAGGCAGCCAGCCAGGATGGTCAGGCGGACGCTGAGGGCGCGACGCAGCAGATAGGTGTATCCGTCCGCCAAACGACCGACGCCCCGGCCCACGACCTGCGCCAGCCGGCCCGGCCGTGCGTCACGAAGGAGATAGCGGCATGCGACCGGGGTGACCAGCATGCTGACGAAGTAGCCGGCGAACATCGCGGTCACCACCGTCAACGCGAGGGGACCGAACAACTTCTTCGCCAGGCCGCTGAGGAGCGTCACCGGAAGCAGCACCGCGACGGTCGTGAGGGTGGCCGCGAGGGTGGGGACGGCGACGGCGTTCGCGCCCGCCAGCGCCGCCGCCGCGGGGCCCATGCCGGCGTGCCCGCGCCGGTGGATCGACTCCAGGACCACGACGGAGATATCGACCAGCGGCCCCATGGCGAGCATCAAGCCGCCCAGCGTGAACGCGTTGAGCGTCTGGCCCGTGGCGTAAAGGACGATGAGGATGATCGCAAACGCGATCGGGATGGCGATCGCGGCAATGAGGACGCCCCGTGGGTTCTGCAGAAACAGCAGGATCACGAGCGAGATCAGGATCAGCGCCTGGATGATCTCGCGCTTCAGGCCGTCGTAGCTCGTTCGCACGAAGGTCGACTGGTCGAAGATGGCCTTGACCTCCACGCCTGG
>Ga0068859_100006643_pt1 | contig 11746 bp, 4 predicted proteins | sample KBSSwiS22_FD_66585 | JGI IMG/M metagenome (GOLD analysis project Ga0068859, IMG submission 66585) | Switchgrass rhizosphere microbial communities from Kellogg Biological Station, Michigan, USA - KBS Switchgrass S2-2 | ecosystem: Host-associated > Plants > Roots > Rhizosphere > Soil ... | reverse complement strand
TGCTGGTCGCTCAAAGGATCGACCCAGCTCTGTACCCAACCCGCCATCTTCTCCACGGTATCAAGAGCCTGTTGATTGCCGGCCAGTGTGTACATGTCGAGATGCCCGGCCATGATCTTGTGGTAGGTGTAGAAGGGAGCCCAAACCTTAACGCTGTCGCGCAGGCGATCGAACCAGGTGATCGGGAAGGCGCTGAGATAACCGTTCTTAAGTTGCGCCTGGCACTTGCCCAATTCAGCCACCATGAAGTCGCCATTGCGCTTAAGTTGCTCGTCTCCCGAGGAAGCGAACGCCAGCGCGCAAGCCGAAAGATAGTGCCCTCCGGCAAAGTGGCCGCGCAGTTCGCAGTCACGTTTCTCCCACTCACCCAGCGGTTCGGCGGAAGAGGGCAGGCCGGCATTCAAGCGGAAGGTATGCAGCAACCGGTCTGTCGCGAGGGTCTTCAAATATTTTCGGTTGTCCTCTGCGGCCTGACTGAATATGCCCGGCTTGAGTCGCACGCTCGTCATCGGAAAGGGGATCGCTTGTGAGGCAACCACTTCGTGGCCCACCGGCCTGGCAGAACCAGCGGAGACGGCTCCTGCATTCTGATTTTCAAAATCTAACGCAGGCGCGCGCAGGACTGCGCCTGCACCCACGACGGCGGCTGTGGCAACAAATTTACGGCGACTGATTGCTTTCACGACAAGCTCCTTTAAATATCCGGCGCAATGCAGCGAGCCCCTGACTTACAAATGAAGTCGCTCACATCTTCGGTTGAACATGGACCGAGGCCGCTTTACCGTCATACTCCACGGTGGCGTCAGGCTCGGGAGTCGACGCGATTCCCGTTCCGTACCCTTCGCGGACGATCACAATACGGAAAGTTCTGTGTTCGAGCATCCCCGGAAAACTTCCTTCGCGGGCCGCAATGGTCAAGGTCGAGGACTTGTCATCCCAGTGGATGGGAATGACCGACCGGACCCCATGCTCATAATCGTAGTTGTCGCCTTCATCTTCGTACAGAGTGAAGTCACCGCTGGCTCCGGCATAGACCCGCAGATCAATCGGATCCTCCTTGCCGGCAGCTGATTGCACGACCGGGCCGAAGGGAACAATCGATCCGGCCCGGACATAGATCGGAATTCTTTCCAACGGAGCGTCCGCGGTCAGGCTCTGCCCGCCGTTCGCCCGCTTGCCGGTCCAGAAATCAATCCAGTTATTGCCGGCAGGGAGATAGACCCTCCGCTGCTTCGCTCCCTCTGTAGTTACTGGATTGACCAGCAAAGCGGGGCCAAACATGAACTGGTCGGAGATCGCGCGCGAACCTGGATCCGACGAGAACTCCAGTGGCAGCGCCCGCATCAGGGTTTCACCCTTGCTGGTGACACCCCAGGCGGCGGAATAAATGTAAGGCAGCAGATGGTAGCGCAGCTCATCGTACTGGGTGGCGATGTCCAGAAATTTGGGTCCGTAGTTCCAGATCTCGGCATTCGAAATCCATCCGTGCACGCGGAAAATCGGGCAGAATGCGGCGTACTGGAACCAGCGAGTCAGCAATTCATGGTACGCCTTATTCGTGTACTGATCTTTCGGCCGGAAGAATCCACCGCCGTCCGTCGTCCAATAAGGCAGGCCGGCCATGCTGAAGTTGAGGCCTGCCGGGATCTGGCGTTGGAACGTAATCCAGTCCGCAGAGATGTCTCCGGACCATGAGATGGCCGCGTTTCTCTGTTGCCCGATATAGGCGGAACGGGTGAAGATCACGACGCGTTTGCGGTCGGTGGTGGAACGCTGTCCTTCGTAGATTGCTTTTGTGACATACAAAGGATAGGCGTTACGCACCGACTCGCCGCTGCCCAGAAACGTCTGGTGGCCTTTGAGGATGTCGAACTCGGGCTCGGAGGCGTCCATCCACCAGCCATCCAGACCGTAGTCGAAGATCCCTGTCTTGAGTTCCGCCCAGAACGTTTTTTGTCCCTCGGGATTGAAGAAGTCCATCCAGGGTGTTCCCGGAATCAGTAAGGATTTAGCGCTCATCCGCTTGTAGATATCCGTATCCTCCCCGAACCTCGACCACACCGAAATCGGAACGTGCTCATCCATGGCGTGGAATTGGTCCATCATCGCCTTGGGATCAGGGTAGTTGGTCTCGTCGAACTTCATGGCGTTCCAGCCATACTTGCCCCAGTACTGCCAGTCCTGCACCAAGGCGTCCACGGGAAGGTTGCGTTTGCGAAACTCCATTCCAACATCCAGGATTTCCTTCTGGGTGTGGTACCGTTCCCGGCACTGCCAGTATCCATACACCCACTTGGGAAACATCGGGGCTTCACCGGTAAGCTGGCGGTAATCGGCGATAACCTGATTCAATGCCGGACCGTAAAAGAAGTAGTAGTCAATGGCCTGCCCCACCTCGGAGCGGAAAGTGGTCGTGTCCTCCGGCGGACGCGCGGACAATTGAAGGCCTCCGGGGCCGCCCTTGGCGGTGATCTCATACTCCTTCTTCCCCTCCAGGTCCACCACGCCGGACGCCGAGCTCGGGGTCCACATGTTCACCAAATCAATCACGTGCTTCCCGGCCACATTCACTACCAGTTGATCCTTGTTGTCGCTGGCCAGCAGGAAGCCATAGCTCCCTTTCGCTCGCGTACTGAACTTTCCCTTGCCGGTCGCTGGATCAATAGCAATGGCTTCGTCGGCTGGGTTGAAGTCGGTCAGCGACGGGTTGTGCCAGAGAAGGCCATATCCCTTGCTCGACAGCAGGAAAGGAACAGAAATGTTGGTGTTGGCCTGGTGCAGCCGGATGGGAACGCCGCGAACGTTGAAAATGCCTTCCTGATGCTGTCCGAGGCCGTATTGGAACTCATCGGAAGGCGATACGAACGTCTGCTGGATCTGCCAGGTCTTCATCTCGGCGAGCGAAGGGACGTTGAAGGACTTGCCCCCGTCCCTGGGCTCGGCCAGTACGGTCTTTCCGTCCCTGGAGAGGAAACTTACCGCGCCCGTGGTCTCATTCACAGAGACCGTGACTCCCGCAGTTGAGAGTTTGACGTCCTTCTTTCCAATCTTGACCACTACCTTGTCCGCCCGGCACGGCTGCAGAACGACAGGTACCTTGGGCGCGGGAATTTCACCCGTCGGGCTGGCCACCACGTGGATAGTCCTATCGCCACAGGCTTCGATCCGCATGGTTCCAGCCGCGGTCTTCAAGGTGACGCCGTTCGAATCCTTGTGAGATTCCTTGATGGCAAATTGCGCTTCACTGGCCCATGCAGCAGCCGTGAACAACAGAATATTCGAGAACAGAATAATCCGGTACGCTTTGTTCATGGGGTTTTATGATTTCCTTTCGCGCCGTTAGGAAAAGTATTGAAAACCATGGTCAAAATGCGCGAGAACGATACTCTCGCGGGCTTTCATTGAGACTCGGTATCGTTCGCGCCTTGCTCCATGGCGACAGTTGCACGGATCAACCCTTCTCGCTGAATTCGTTTTGACGTTTCAAAAGCCTGATCGGCCGACGCTCGGTCTCCCACCTTCATATAGAGACGCGCAATCTGATAGTGCAGGCTGCCGTCCTTATCGTTGTCCAGCGCCAGCTTCAACTCTGCGATCGCCTCCTGCGTCCGATTCGTCTTGGCATACACATTGCCGAGCAAGGCGTGAACCCGGGACACGAACTCGGGCTTGGTATTGAGGCTCTTTTTCAGGAATGGCTCGGCCTCGGCATACTCATTGCGAGCACAAAGGATTTCGCCCATCACAGCATTCAGTTCCGGGTCGTCCGGGTGCTTATTCAGCGCCGCTTGCGCCAGGCTCAGCGCCTCGTCCGTCTGCCTGTTTGCCAGCAAAGCCAGCGCCAAGCCGAATAGTGCGCCCGTATCCTCCGGACGCAGCGCTAAAGCCTGGCGATATTCTTTTTCAGCCTCCGGAACATTCTTTTGCTGACGATAGATGTCCCCCAGGAGCACATGTAATTTAGGCGAGTTGGGGTCAGCCGCGCTGGCGCGCGCAAGAGATTGTGTGGCCAGATTCCCGGCTGACTTTGTTTCCCAATAGAGTCCCTCCACTTCTGCCGAGGGACTCTGGGCCAGTCTTTCCGACGCCTTCAGCACACTCAAATAATCGCCACTGAGATAAGCGCACGAAGCCATCAACCGAAGGTCCTTTACTGCGAGTGGCTGCGGGCGAGAGGCCAGCTCGTCCCGGCATCGCCCGTAGCTGCCGCTCGCGTAGAGGTTTGCTGCATCGCCGGCAGGGCCTTTGCCCCTTCGGGCCGGGCGGCCGGTGCCCGGGCTCGCCGCGTCAGTCAACAGATTTTCCCGGGATGAATCAACAAACAGAGTTTCAGCTTCAGGCGGAATATCGCCCGATGCCTGCAGCTTGCGCAAGGCGCCCAGCAGCTCGCCGCGCTGGGGACCTGCCAGGCCCGCGCTGAACCACCAGGCATTGCTCCGCTCAAAACCAGGATCGGTTTTCCATATTTCTCCGATTTCCCTGGCTGCCTTCTCGCCTGCACCCTGTTCCAGATGCAGCCGCGCCATGCCCAACTTCGCTATTAGAGAGCCGGGATTCGCCCCCATCTCCGCACTCAGTTCCCGCTCCGCTCCCTCCAGGCTATGCCGGTAGAGCAGGACAAAACCGTAACCGGCATGCGCGCCGTCAGGAATCCGGGGAAAGGCCAGCACCTTTTTATAGGCTTCTTCGGCTTGAATGAAAGCCCGCTGCTCCGCGAAAGTTTCCGCGGTCAGCATTTCCACATAGGCTGAGTCCCGGTGGCGGCTCAGCAGGACACGGGCATCGGCTTCGACCTGCTCCAGGTAGCTCACGCCCAGGTGATACCAGGCGTCTGCATTTTCCGGTTCCAGTTCAGAGGCCCGGGCATATGCGGCGCTGGCCAGGCGGGTCTTTCCCATTCCCGTATAAGCCTGTCCCAGGCCGAACTGAACTTGAACATCGTTCGGTTTGACGAGTGCGGCCTGCTTGAAGTGTGGAATCGCCTCGCTGAAACGTTTCAGCTTTACGTATTCAAGTCCAAGAAACAGATGGGGGACCAGCATACCCGGCTTCAGGCGGGCTGCATGATGAAAGGCCTCGATCGCCTCCTTATCTTTCCCCAACTGGTAGTACATCAAACCAAGGTTGGCCTGTAGTTCGGGCATTTCTGGGTGAAGATTTACGGCTTGCTGGTAAAACTTGGCGGCGGACAAAAAATCACTCCTGGCCTGGGCTTCTTGTGCCGAGGCCAGGAGTGCTTCAAACGGATCGGACTGTTGCGGGGATGCAACCCCCGGTAATACAGACACCAGCCAGCAGCAGATTACCGTAACAACCCTGATTGTTCGCCCCACGTATCACCAGTAAAGCTTGAGGGCTGCCTGCATCAGCCGCGGACTAAAGGCGCCCGTCAGGCGCCCGAACGTACCGCTGCTCAAATTGGTGTCCGGCTTGTAAAAATTTACATGGTTAAATGCGTTGAACATATCCAGACGGAACTGGAAACGCACCTGTTCGTGGACGGGGAAGTATTTCTGAATACTCAGGTCCCAGTTGTTGAAACCCGGAGAGCGAAGATCAGAGAAATACCGTGGGGCGTTTCCGAGTTCGAACTGGCTGGGCGCCACGAATGCGGCAGTATTAAACCACTGATTGACGGTCTGGTTGGACACATGGTAGTCGCCAACAACATTCGCATTCTGGCCCACACCGAATGGATTCTGGTTGTCGACGTTGATCCGCAGCGGGAATCCACCCTTAAACGTCGCGACCCCGGAGGTTTGCCAGTCGCCGACAATAGCATTCACCACGCTGTTCATGCCCGCGCCATACTTCCTCCCTTTTCCAACCGGAAGTTCGTACACATAACTGAGCACAAAACTATGCGTGACGTCGTTAGCGTCAACCGATTTTTCAGCCGCCAGGTTGTATACGTTCCGGATATTTTCCCCGAAGTTGGCGGAGGCATTGGCCCAGGCGTTGGGACCGCCCACGTTGTCGAGAAATTTCGAGAACGTGTAGGACGCCAATAAGGTCAACCCCTGGGATACTCGATGGGTGTAATTCACATCCAGCGCGTTGTACCGGCCATCGCCGGAGGGCGACTGGTTCTCATTGATATTGCAGAACTCCGGGTGGGGCCTGAGCAACTGGCCCTGCGAAACTGTGGCCCCGTCGAGGCCGCAACCGCTGGAAGTGATGATTCCGGAGAACGGGTTGGGAACCTGGTTGAGCAGTGCCGCCCCCATGGAGAAGTATTTTGGGTCCAATTGATTGAGATTCAGGCCGCTAGCCAGTACGTGGACGCTGTGATTCCCCACGTATGTAAGGTCGATCACATCGTTCGCCGTAGGCGCATACTGGAACCCATACATCCATTGCTGGTCATAGTAAGTCTTGCGATTAGGCGCGACCGCGCTGGTGTCGAAACCGACGTTGGTCAGTCCGCCGGACGAATTTCCGACCACTGGCACAAGTCCGCCTGGAAACGCATTCTGCAACATGCAGCCTGGGCACGGACTCACGCCATCAGTCGTGGCAACATAAGGCGTTTCGGAAGTATACCCTTGTATCACCGGTACTCCCGGGTACTGGCGAGGGAAGAAGATCCCATACCCTCCCCGCATTACCAGTTTCGGCATCACCTGGTAAGCAAATCCGATTCGCGGTGCGACGTGTTTGTAATTTGAATCATACTGGCCCCGCTGGCCAGAATTCGCAAACTCGACCTGCCCTGTATAATTCTGGCCCACGATTGCGCTGATCGGGTTGATCGCACTGTAGTTAAATGTCGAGAGCCGGTCGAAACGGTCGGTCACCGGGCGCTCGATCTCCCATCGAATTCCAAGGTTCAGAGTGAGCTTTGGAGTGACCTTCCAGTCGTCCTGCAAATACGTTCCATGGAGCCAGGCGCGGGAGACCTGTGAAACCGCAATTCCGGTGCCGCCGGTCGATGGCGTTCCCAGCAACATGGCAGCGATGGCGTCGCCAGTGTTAGGAGTGAGGTTCAACGGATCCGGACCACCGGTGTACGTGCGATCAAAATTGAAGTTTGTCGTGTGGAAGCGGCCGCCGTTCTCATCCTGGGCCACCGCCATGTATCCAAATGTCAACTGGTGCTTCCCAAGAACCTTGACAAAGTCCAGAGACCCACTGGTAGCGGCCCGTGGAAATGCGCCTTGTCCGGCCCCCTGTTGGGGCCCCTGACCGCGATAGCCGGAGGGAGCAATTACCGGGTACTCGGGCGAAATCGGATCGATGAAAGCAGGAAGACCGAGAGTCGAAACCTGAAAGCCATTACTCTGCACATCATTGCCTTCAACCCAATGCATGAGCCCGAAGTTGGCGCTCATGGTGAAGGTCGGAGAGAAGACATGGCTGACGCCAATGCCGATGTTGTAGCGGTTATTGGGGTTTCTTTGTCCCGGTCCGGCGGGATTGTCGGAGCCGAAATATGCCGGCGAAACATCTTTGAATTCCCGCTTATACGAGTACCGCCCGTACAGTCGCGTACTGTCGCTGAAGTTGTGGTCAATGCGGGCGCTGTATTCGTCGGAGTTGTTACCGCCCAGGCCTGCGGCAGTCCAGTTCCCCGAAAGTTGGTCGTTGATTGGCTGCGGGTAAAAGTTGACCAGCGCCTGCCCGACGGGATCAATCCCGCTGACCGCATTCGCAAGATTGTTTCCAGCTATGGGATCGCGAATCCATACAAGTTGCCCCACCGCGATCGCTTTTGTCGGGTCAGCGTTAGGTACAGCGCAGGTGGCATTGACCTGGCGCGTAGTGTACGGATCATAAATCTGCCCTGCCACAACCGGCCGGCACAGAGCATCCGCTCCAACGTTGCCACCCAACAGCGCGGAGAAGTCGCCAGTTCGAAAAGCCGATGTCGGTACGCTGTCTAGCGGGGCGTTCAGAGGGTCGTTCTGCCGGTGGCCCTCATAGTTGAAAAAGAAGAAGGTCTTGTCACGCTGCTTGTAGAGACCAGGGATGTAGACAGGGCCACCAATCGCGACCCCAAATTGATTGCGGTGCGAGTTCGGTTTCGGCTGACCGTTAACATTGTTGGAATAGGAGTTGGCGTCGAGCTTGCCATTGCGGAGGTAGTCGTACGCAACTCCGTGCAGGCTGTTGCCACCAGATTTTGTGACGACGTTGATGACGTTCCCGGTGCTCCAACCATATTGAGCGGTAAACGAGTTCTGTTGCACCTTGAATTCCTGAACATTGTCGGGAGACGGAACGTAGATGACGCCGCCCCAACTGCCGATGGAATCCCAGGCGCCATCCAGCAGGAATGCCGTCGTTCCAAAGAAGCCGCCGCCGAAGTTGAAGAAGGAAACGTCCTGGTCCGCCGTACCCTGTTCGCCGCCCGATTGAAGGATTTGCTGCTGTGAATTGTTGTTGACCGACGAGTTCAGTTGGACGAAATTGAACACGTTACGGAGATTGAGCGGCAACTCCGTCACCTGCTTGGTGGAAATTTCAGCGCCGACGTTGGCATTGTCCACCTGCAACAACGGCGCCGTGTCCGTCACTTCGATTTGTTCAGACGTCCCTACCGTCAGAGTGACGGCCTGACTGGCAGATTGGCCGACCTCCAGCGTGATAGCTTGCACCTTGAAGGTTTTGAAACCTGCCGCCTCCACGGTCAGCGTGTATGTACCGGCTGGCAGAAGAGCGAAGGAGAAATTGCCTTCGTCGTTCGTCTTGAACGCACGTGTAATGCCCTTTTCCGGGTTGGTCAGAGTGACAGTGGCATTCGGGATACGCGCCCCCGATTGATCGGAGACGGAACCCGATAATGCGGCCGATGAAGCCAGCGTCTGGCCATGAGCGAAGGGAACGGTTATGTCGACGGAAAAGCAGACCATCGCCAATAACAGAAAATAGACTCTCGGAAGCTTGGGCATCGACGGGGACCCCCATCCCTCTTAAATTACGGTATCGGTAACTGTACCGAATGTCGTGGATTCTACGACCAATTTACTAGGCATTGTCAAGCATTTCTTTTGGAATGCGCTTCCTTCGCGAGCAACTATCGATAACGACATCGAAGTGTCGGTGACACGCGCACCGCCCGGAAGGTGCCGCGTACAGCACTCCAAGCTGGTTACATGGCATTTCGCGATCCCAACGCAGGAGCGCAGGTACGAACGGATATGCCTTATCCCTTCACGTGTCTAGGCTGGCTACCGTAGCTTACCGGCTGTGGTCCCTGTAAATCCTCGGTTGACAACGGATTACCAACAGGGATAAAAAGCCGGTCATGAGCCAGGATCAGAGGTAAAATACCGTCGGTTTTCCCGCCCGAAACTCAAATGCCTTCACCGGCTGCTCATGGCTACACACCAAAACTCGCTTCTTGACTCAGAGCCGGCGGCGGCTCGCTCTCAGATTCAACAACTAGTCGACGACATCCTTCGGAGCGCCCCGTTTCGAACCAGCCGGCAATGCCAGGATATGTTTCGCTTCGTGGTTGAGCATAGCCTTGCCGGGTCGGAAGAATCGCTTCGCGAACGCATCATCGGGATGGAAGTATTCGGACGGGCCGCGGACTACGATACGGCTGCGGACCCGGTGGTGCGCCTTCGGGCCGCTGATGTCAGAAAACGCCTTGCTCAGTACTATCAGTCTCGAAAAAGCGAGCCCGGTGATTGGACGATCGACATTCCGACTGGATCCTACAAGGCGCAGTTCCATCGCTCAGAGCCTGCTACAGCTCAAGTTCCAGCTCCCGGTAGCCTGATGCCTTCCCCAGCAGAAGCCGCTGGGCTGAGCCTGATCGACTCGTCGGCCTCGAGCGACCGCCGCATTGCTAGAAAGCGATTGTGGCTGTTAGCGGCTCTCGCCAGCGGTTTGGCAGTCGCGCTCGTCTATACCCTGGTTCAGGCAAAACATGCGCTGGTTCAGACCAAACCCCGCCCCACGAATTCGTTAGATCTTTTTTGGGGTCCGGTTCTGGAAAACCCAAGACCAGTACTAGTTTGCACCGGCAGCAATTCCGTGTATCTGCTGTCCCGACAGGCTTTAGACAAATATAAAAAGACTCACTCTTCCCAGCAGGATGCGAGCGCAAACCTCGAGAGGCTGGTTCCACCTGAGGATTTGAAAAACTTTGCCGGTGCGGACTTCTTACCCCTGAAGGACACCTATTTGACCCTTGGCGACGCCTGGGCAACGGCCCAGATTTCATCCCTGCTCACCTCGCACCAACACCCATTTGACCTTCGTTTTGGCAATGATCTCTCGTTCGGCGATTTGCGGCAAAGTTCCGCCATCCTGATCGGAGCCTTCAACAACAGCTGGACCCTTAACATGACGGACAATCTGCGATTCGTTTTCGAGTCTGGCGACAGTCCTCAAATGCACATTCAGGACCGGGTTGACCGCTCACGTTCCTGGTGGCCCAAAGGCTCCCGGGGGAACATCGCGGGAGACTATGCGATTGTTTCGCGCATTCTGGAGTCGAAAACCGGAGGTACTCTGGTGATCATTGCGGGGCTCAATCATGAGGGTACCCGGGCAGCCGGCGAATTCGCCACCAATCCGCAGCTGATCGAAGATTTTGTAAAGAATTCGCCCAAGGATTGGAACAAGAAGAATCTGCAGGTAGTGCTCCACACCGACGTCGTCAATGGCATTCCGAGTCTACCGGAGGTGGTTGCGGTGCATTTCTGGTAGCTTCCGATTCCTCCGCCACGCGCCAGCAGCCACCAGTTCTTCTAGGCTCCGCCTCCGCCGAATTTCACGCGCAATACGTAGGCATATTTAGACGGGGGCCCTGCCGGCAACTGGACATGCAGGCCGTCCGGACGCTGCTCGAAATGCAATGCCGCATCGCTACCCAACAAGGCCAGACTCTGTACGGCTTCATCCCCAGCCGTTTTCGCGAGTGAGTGGATCACCGCTTCTCCATTCCCAGGCCAGCCCAGTCCGATCACATAAAGAACACTGCCTTTTGTCGTAAAGCGGAAGTCCTGCGCGGTGAAGGGCCGCGTGTCGGCGTCGTGAAACGACCCCGTCGACACTTTCGTTGGGCCCTCGCCATAGGTCCGCCACGGGCGAGTACCATAGATGGCTTCTCCGTTGACATTCAGCCAGCCGCCGACTTCAAGGAGCACCTGCTGCACCTCGTCGGGAATGGTTCCATCCGAGCGCGGACCGATGTTCATAAGCAGGTTGCCGTTTTTGCTGACGATATCGGCGAGTTGATGGACGATAAATTCAGGTGACTTGAAGGTGTCATCTTTGATGTAGCCCCAGGACTTGTTGCTCACGGACGTATCGGTCTGCCAGTAAAGAGGACGAATGTCGCCCAGTTGCCCGCGCTCCACATCGAGGACACCGGAGTGCGCCTGCATGGCGTAGTCCTTGTAAGTGATCACGCCGACATGGTCCCCGTATTTCAGGGAACGGTTGTAGTAGTACGCGGCAAAGCGGGTGAGGTTGGGGCGGATCGACGCTTGCCCGATCCACCAGTCAAAGAAGACGACATCGGGATGATATTTCTCCACCAGTTCCGCGCTGCGCGCCAGCCAATCGTCACGCCAGGCGGAAGAAACATATGTGAAATCGTTAGCGATGGGATCGAGCCAGGGCACCAGCCAGTTATGGGCCGGGCCGTAGAATGCGGCGTATTGCGGATCATTCACATCGGAAGGGATGGCGCGGCCCACGCCGAGGAAGAAATTGTGTTCTACGCGATGCGAGGACAACCCGAAATGCAGACCTGCCGCCCGAACGGCTTTTGCCAGTTCACCGGTGG
>Ga0068859_100006642_pt1 | contig 11748 bp, 12 predicted proteins | sample KBSSwiS22_FD_66585 | JGI IMG/M metagenome (GOLD analysis project Ga0068859, IMG submission 66585) | Switchgrass rhizosphere microbial communities from Kellogg Biological Station, Michigan, USA - KBS Switchgrass S2-2 | ecosystem: Host-associated > Plants > Roots > Rhizosphere > Soil ... | reverse complement strand
ACCGATGATTCCCCAACGGATGATCTTGGACATGGCAGGCAAGTGTGCCGCGAAATTTCTCAGCGTCAATCCCGCCAAACCGTTGGTAGTGTCTTAATTTGAATCTCCCCCTTTTTATTTGGCAGTAAGGCTTCAAATTGCTTTCCTATGCAAACAAAACAGCGTTTATCACCAAAATCAGCGCAAAAGGCTTTTGCTGAATGGGCGCGTTTATTTTCGGGAAAAATCTTTGTGAAATTAGCCGCCTACATTGACGAGTCCGGCAGGCACGACAAAACTGGCCAAAAACAAGGTTCTGCCTCAATCATTGTAGGGGGGTGGGTTGATAAATACGAAAACTGGCCTGAATTTTGCCGCAAATGGCAGGCGGTCTTGAAAAAATATGATGTTCCTTATTTCCATTTTTACGAATGGGTAGATGCTGTGGCCGTAGCTCGTAAAAAACGCAAGCCATCATCATCTTTTGCAAAAAATCCATGCCGAAATCTTACATTTCAAAAACTAAATAGTTTACTTTTTGAGCTCGCAGAAATTGCGGGCTACCCTGACAAAATTATGGTTGGCGGATTCGTGCCGACTAGTGACTTTCACAACGCAAAAAATCATCCAGATTTTAAGAATTTTCCGCACACACACGACGACCCATATCATGCGTGTCTCCATCAATTCTTTGGAAATCTTTTGGCGGAAATCAAGGAACAGCGGCCTACATGGGATGAATCCGTCACTGTATTTTTTGACCAAAATGATGATAAGGAATGGAATCATGCCGTGCAGGATGCTTTTATGACCGCAAAGAAAGCCAATCCTCAACTAGCGGAGCTTGTTTTCGCTGATTCAAAAATTCCGCCCCATATACCGCTTCAAGCCGCAGACATGGTGGCCTATCGCTTTCGCCAGATTTTAGGCAAATTTGTTGACCCAGACGCTCTGCCTAACCCAAATAGATTGGATGAGTTGCTGATCAAGCCATCCATGCTCGCTTCCAGCAAAGAATCTATGGCGTCAATGAGCAAAGGAGCCGCTGCGATGATGCCATTGAGATATGGCAATTTTCCGTGGCGTATCAGATAAAGAAAGCGAGAAAGTGAACTTATGGAGATACACACGACCAACTACACCAGAAGGCCGGACAAATCTACGCACCGTTTGAAAATTGACCACGAACGAACCGAAGATTTTACAGTTGGAAAAGACGGGGCCAGCGGCGGAATAGTTTTTCAGGGTAGAAACAAAGAATTCATTTTCGACATAAAACTATCCCAACAAGAAACCGAATTGCTTGTAAAGCTTTTGATTAAAAAGTGAATTTCAAATTAAGACACTACCAAACCGTTGTCCGCAGATTTCACAGATTCCCGCAGATAAAATCATCTGCGGACCTCGGCGGGATCTGCGGATGGCGTTGCCGGTATTTGCGTTAATTGCTTTCCTTGACCCGCGACGGCAAAGGCGACAGACTCGGCTCCCAATTTTATGGCAACCAAAACCATCATCAAACCGAAGAATTCACCCACGGCCGTCGGCCCGTACAACCACGCCGTCCGCATCGGCGACCTCCTTTTCTGCGCCGGCCAGATCCCGATCGATCCCAAGGACGGCAACCTGATCGCCGGGGACGTCAAAGCCCAGACCGATCGCGTCCTCCAGAACGTCAAGGCGATCCTCGACGACCAGAAGCTCACCTTCGCCAACGTCGTCAAATCGACGGTGTTCCTGACCAACCTCGGCGATTTCGCCGGCATGAACGAGGTCTACTCGAAATATTTCACCGACAATTTCCCGGCCCGCTCGACCATCCAGGTCGCCGCCCTGCCGAAAGGCGCCAACGTGGAGATCGAAGTCGTCGCCCACTTCTGATTTACGATTTACGATATACGATTGACGCAGCGACACGAAATCAAAGCGTGCTCGTCAATCGTAAATCAGATATCGTAGATCCAACATGCCTCCGGAGATCCAGATCTTCATCGGCGCCGTGATCGGCGTCGGCCTAGGCGTCCTTTTCGGCTGGTTGAAATGGGGCGGCAAGCGTTCTGACCTGCGGCTCGAAAACGAACTGCGCCAGCAGATCGCCCAGCGCGAGTCGGAACTGGAAAAACTTCGCGGTGAAGCGGCGGTTGCCGGCAATGCCCGTGCCGCGGCCGAAGCGAAGCAGGCTGCCGCGGAAAAATTGCTGGCGGAACAACGGTCGCTCCAGGAAAAGGCCCTCGCCGACCTGCGCGACACGTTCAAGGCGTTGAGCGCCGATGCCTTGAAACAATCCGCGCCGGAATTCCTGCGCCTGGCGGAAGAGCGGCTCGGCAAATTCCAGGAATCCGCCAAAGGCGACCTCGCCCAGCGGCAGGAAGCGATCAAGACCCTGGTCGAACCGCTGAAACAACAGCTCGAAAGCTACCAGCAACGACTGCAACAAAGCGAAGCGGCGCAATCGACCACGCTCGGCGAAGTCCGCAAGCAACTGGAACTCCTGTCGCAACAAAGCCAGTTGCTCACCAGTGAGACGCAACAGTTCCGCATGGTGCTCCATTCCAACCAGGCGCGCGGGCGCTGGGGCGAAGAGACGCTGCGCCGCGTCGTCGAAGCCGCCGGGATGAGCGCGCATTGTGATTTCACCGAACAAACGACCGCCGGCGAAAATCGGCCGGACCTCGTCGTCAAACTGCCGGGCGACCGCGTCATCATCGTCGACGCCAAGGTCCCTGATTTCGATTTTCTGAACGCGCTCGAAGCGGCCGATGCCGGCAAACGGGCGGAGTCATTGGAGGCGCACGCGGCCAAGTTGAAATCCACGATCAAAGCGCTGGCGGACAAAAATTATCCCGCCCAGTTTTCCGGCGCGCTCGATTACGTGGTGCTGTTCGTCCCGGCCGAATCCCTGTTCAGCGCCGCGCTGGAAGGCGACCGCGACCTGATCGTCTGGGCGGCGGAGCGGCGGATCCTGCTGGCGACGCCGGCGTCGCTGATCGCCCTGCTCCGGTCGGTGGCGGTGAGCTGGCAGCAGCACAAACAGACGGAGAATGCGCAGAAGATCGCCGACGCCGCGCGTGATTTGTTTACCCGCGTTTGTGTTTTCACCGAGCATTTGACCGATATCCGCGGCGGATTGGAGTCGGCCAACAAAGCATTCAATAAAGCGATCGGCAGCTATGAATCGCGCGTCCGGCCGGCCGGCGAAAAATTGACCGAACTCGGCGGCACCGCGGTCGAAAAGGAATTGTCCGAAATCCAGCCGCTGGATCCGACTTTGCGTTTGCCGCCCGCCTAGTTCTTGGCATGATTCCGTCATGCGTCCCCTCGTTGTCCTGCTCGCATTGGCTTCCGTGAATCTCTTCGCCCGCGAAGATACGCGCCTGGATTCCGGTTGGAAATTTTTCAAAGGCGACGGCGACGCCACCAACCAGCCGATCAGCCGGGCCGAACCCGCCGGGACCGGTTGGCAGGACGTTTCCATCCCTCATTCATGGGGACAGGACCAGGCGCAGAAAGGCGACGCCAACTATTACCGCGGCCCGGCGTGGTACCAGCGTGACCTGGAGATCACGCCCCGGCCCGGCAAACGTTATTTCCTCAAGTTCGAAGCGGCCAGTTCGGTCGCCGATGTCTATGTCAACGGCACGCTGCTGGGCCAGCATCGCGGGGCGTTCGGCGCGTTTTGTTTCGAGATCACGAAACACCTGGCCGCCGGCGGCACCAACCTGCTGCAGGTGCGCGTCGATAATTCGCCCCAAAAGGACATCGCACCATTGAGCGGTGATTTTGCGTTCTACGGCGGGTTGTATCGGCCGGTCCACCTGGTCGAGACGGAAGCGAATTGCTTCACGTTGACCGACCATGGTTCGCCCGGCGTCGCCTGGCTGCAGACCCGCGTGGACAAGGATAGCGCGTTGCTCGACGTCACCGCCCAGGTCACCGGCGGGGTGCTCAAAACGCAGACTCTTAACATGGTCGCGAGCCTGTTCGACGCGGCAGGACGATGCATTGCCACCCAATCGCAGCCGGTCCTGATCAACACCAACACGACCGAGACGCCGTGTTTTCTGCGCCTGACCGTGCCCAAACCGCACCTCTGGAACGGCCGCGCCGATCCCTACCTCTACAAAGCGGTGGTTGAACTGCGGTCGACCAACCAGCTGTGGGACACCGTCGAGCAACCCGTCGGCTTGCGATCATATTTCATCGACCCGACGAATGGGTTTTTCCTGAATGGCCGGCACTACGCGTTGCACGGCGTCGATAAACACCAGGAACGCTGGGACAAGGGCTGGGCCGTTTCCGAAGCCGACTTGGATGAGGACATCGCGTTGATCAAAGAGATCGGCGCGACCTGCGTCCGCTGCGCCCATTACCAGCACAGCGATTATTTTTACAGCCTCTGCGACCGCGCCGGCATCCTGGTCTGGGCGGAAATACCGCAGGTCGACGAGATCAGCCATCTGCCGGCCTTCGCCGAGACATCCCGGAACCAATGGCTCGACCTGATCCGGCAAAACGTCAATCACCCATCGATCTTCGTCTGGAGCATGTCCAATGAATTGCGCGCCAACAAACCGGACCCGGCCCGGCTATTGCAGGACCTGAACGTGATCGCGCACGGCGAGGATCCGACCCGGCCGACCATCATCGCCGTCAATGGCGACGGCGACAAGCTGCCGCAGATGGTCAAGATCCCGGACCAACTCGGCTGGAACCTGTATCCCAACTGGTACGGCAAACCCGGCACGATCACCAATTTCAGCGCCGACCTCGACAAACACCGGCGGGCCAGCCGTGCCGGCGGTTTTTGTGTCAGCGAATACGGCGCCGGCGCGAACATCCTGCAGCACGAACAAAATCCCGTCCAACCGGTCACCACCAACCAATGGCATCCGGAGGAATGGCAATCGCTCGTGCACGAACGCGATTGGGCGATCCTGAAGACCAAGTCGTTCGTCTGGGGCACCTTCGCGTGGGTCATGTTCGATTTCACGATCCCCAAACGTCACGAAGGCGGCGTGGTGGCCCGCAACGACAAAGGCCTCGTCACCGCCGACCGCCAGGTCAAAAAAGACGCCTTCTTCTTCTACAAAGCGAATTGGTCAGACGAACCCGTGCTCTACCTCACCAGCCGCCGCTTCACTGAACGCACCAACGCGGTCACCGACGTGAAGGTCTATGCCAACGCCAAATCGGTCGACCTGCTGGTCAATGGCGTGTCGCAGGGCAAAAATCGCCGGGGCACGAACTGTGTCTTTGTCTGGAAAGACATTAAATTGTCATCCGGCGACAACCGCCTCGAGGCCAGGGCCGTCGTGAACGGGCAAAGTCTCAGCGATCGTTGCGTCTGGAAGCTGGTCCCGTGAGCGCCGCCATCCATCCGCGAACGCTTCCGTCCCTGAACGGCTGGCGGGCCGTCAGCATCCTGCTGGTCCTGCTTTTTCACACGGGGATGGTGGCCGGCTTTCCAACCGCTTATGCTCACCTCGTTTTCACCGTGTTCGACGGCAACCTCGGCGTCCGCTTTTTTTTCGTCATCAGCGGTTTCCTCATCACGTGGCTGATGTTGAAAGAAGAAGCGCAAAACCAGTCGCTCAGCCTGAAAAATTTTTACGTCCGCCGCACCTTGCGCATCTGGCCGGTCTACCTGGCCTGCCTCCTGGTGCTCGCCGCCTTTCAGTTCACCGGGGCATTTCCCCAACACCCCTCCGCCTGGCGCGGCCTGCTGACATTCACGCGCAATTTTTACAACCCCTGGGCCGGTTCCGGCAATGACGTCTTCAGCGCTCATTGCTGGTCGCTCTCCGTCGAGGAACAATTCTATGTCGCCTGGCCGGTGATGTTCTGCCTGCTGCGGGGAAAAGGCCGGGCCGGCTTCCTGTTGGCTACGATCGCGCTTTCCTGGGGGTTCAAAATGATCGACGCGACCGGCGCTTATGACCGCCATTGGAAAGTATGGTTCCAGCCCTATTCGACCTTCGCCTATATGGATTGCCTGGCGTGGGGATGCCTGGCTGCGATCGTGTTCCTCCGGCGACGTGATCAATTGGAAGCGATCTTCCTGAGATCAGGGACGGCTCTGTCCGTCGGCGCGCTGATCCTCATCATCGCCCCTGCGGCCGTTGATTTCGGCAAAAGCATCCAGCCGGTGGCGTTCACCGTCCTGCTCCTTCACAGCGTCCTTTGCCCGGGATGGACACCGTTTCGCATCCTGAATCTCCGGTGGATGGACCGGCTGGGCGTCCTTTCCTATTCGATCTATATCTGGCAACAACTGGTCCAACTCCTTTGGCCGCATTCCCTGGGCGTGGTCTGGTTCCTGTGGCTGCCGGCCACGGTGGGCATCGCGTGGCTGTCGTACCGGTTCCTCGAACGGCCGTTCGTCCGCCTGCGGTCGAAATTCCGCGACCCGCACACGAAGCTTTCGGCGCTCGTCGACCGCGAAAACCTGAAACCGGCCTCGCCGGCGGACCTCGCCAAAACCTGAAACCTATGCCACTGCAAAAACTTTCGCGCACGGCCACGGTCGCCCTCTCCCTGTTCACCTGGTACGCGCCGTACGGATGGATCCTTTTTGTTGACGGCCGATGGTACTGGCTGAAGATCTGGTTGGTCCTCCCCGGTGCGATCGTGTCCGCCCTTTTCCGCCTCCTGCTGAGCTTCTTCCGGATCGAATTGCCGGCATGGTCCATGATGCCATTGTCCATCGTCTTCGCCATCGGCCTGCTCGCCGGCCTGCTCTTCCTCATGTTCCGGTTCCCGCGCGCATGTTGGTTCACGATCGTCGGCGCCCTGCTCCTGGCCGGCCTGATGAGCTGGTGCGCCTACGGCCTGTATCGCGCCTGACCGTAGGCAGCACCCTAATTTGGTGGTGCATTGCTGCGGCAATGCAGGCGGTGCAGCAGCATCGCCCCATCAAATCAGGGCACTACCTGACCGCGTGCGCGCTCGACACGTCGGTTTCCCATTGCTAGCGTTCGGTCATGAATTTTTTGGTCACCGGCGGCGCCGGGTTCATCGGGTCGCACGTCTGCGAACGGCTCCTGCGCGACGGCCATAGTGTCTGGGCGTTCGATGACCTGAACCCGTTCTACGACCCGCAATTCAAACGCCGCAACCTGCGCGAGATCCAGGCGCTCGCCAAACCGTTCGAGTTCGTCCACGGCGATATCACCGACCGCGCCGCCCTCGACGAAGTCTTTGGCGCCGCCAAATTCGACCAGGTCATCCACCTGGCCGCCCGCGCCGGCGTCCGTCCCAGCCTCGCTGAACCTGCGCTCTACCAGCGCGTCAATGTCGAGGGCACCGTCAATGTCCTCGAAGCCGCCCACCTGTCCGGCGTCAAAAAAGTCATCATCGCCTCGTCCTCGTCCGTCTACGGCGTGAATTCCAAGGTGCCGTTCGCCGAAAGCGATCCCATCTTCGCCGCCATCTCGCCCTACGCCGCCAGCAAACTCGCCTGCGAAGCGCTCGGCCACGTCTGGCATCACCTGTACCAGATGGACGTCACCATGCTGCGCTTTTTCACCGTGTACGGCCCGCGCCAGCGTCCTGACCTGGCCATCTACAAGTTCGCCAAACTCATCCTGGCCGGGAAACCGATCCCCGTGTTCGGCGACGGCACAGCCGCGCGCGACTATACGTTCGTCGCCGACACCGTCGACGGCGTGATCGCATCGACGAAAAAGAATTTCGGCTACGAGATCTTCAACCTGGGCGAATCGCAGACGGTCTCGCTGAGCCGGATGATCGAGCTGCTCGAAAACGCCCTCGGCAAGAAAGCGATCATCGACCGGCAACCGTTGCAGCCGGGCGACGTGCCGATCACCTACGCGGACATCGCGAAGGCGCGGATGAAGCTCGGGTACGATCCCCGGGTGAAGATCGAGGAAGGGATCAAGCGGTTCACGGAGTGGTTTTTGAAGAGTCAGTAACCATGTCGGCCCTCACCCCAGCCCTCTCCCATCCGATGGGAGAGGGAGAGCGGTCTGACGTTCGTTTGCCTTCGAAGGATCTTCACAGCGATAACGCGTACCGTCCTTCGAAGCCGATTACATTTCGAATTAGAGGGACCGTGAGTTCCTGTTCCCTCTCCCATCGGATGGGAGAGGGTCAGGGTGAGGGCCGTGAGGGCCGAGGGCCGTCCCGATTAAAAACGGCTGGCCCGCTATTTCACCGGCACGGTATTGGTCACCACCTTCACCTTCGCGTTCTCATGCTTGAATGCCGACCGCAGCAGCCAATGATGTTTCAGACCCTGGACGAAGCTGTCGGAGTCGGTCACCGCTTTGGAAATGCTGCTCAATATGTTCGAATTGGATTGGACCTGGGCGTTGAGGTTGCTGGTCACGCCGGACAGATTGATCAGCACGGACGTGAGGTTGGTGTCGGTGTGTTCGAGCAGCGAATTGGCGTTGGTGGCGATGGGACGCAGGTTGATGGCCAGGACGTTGAGGTTGGAGGTGGCCGTCGCGCCGTTGTTCAGCATGGTGATGAGCTGGTTGGTCAGGCCGATAAAATTCGGAAGCGCGTTTTCCACCTGCAACACGACTTTTTCCAGGCGTTCCGTGACGGCCGGTGATTCGAGCGCGTCCAACTGGGCCAGCTCCACTTGTCCCGGCATGATGTTTTCATAACGATGTTCCTCGCGACGCCACAAGGCGACGACGCGATTTTTCGTCACGGTGTTGTCATAGGCGTAGATGGCCGGAAGGTTCAGGCCTTCCAACGTTTGCAGCGTCGGTTCGTCCAACATCTTATAGGCGTGGAACAGGAGATTGGAGTTCGCATCAAAGACGTCCTGGGAAAGCTGCCAATGATTCGTCGTCGCCAGGGCCGTCTGCTTCAGGAACCCGAAGTTGGTGAAGACGGTGATGGGCTGGGTCACGCAGGTGGCCGGCCCGTTCGTGCCGCGCGTGATCTCGATCTGCCGTTTGCCGAGGAAATCCGCCGAGTTCACCTTCACCACCGAGCCTTCATCCCGCAGGTAACGGAAATACGGTTCGCGCACCTCGAATTCGACCTTCACGTTCCGCGCATCGCCGGGCGGCAACGCGTGGATGTCCATGATGCGCCCCACCGGGAAGCCCATCATGACGACGTTGTCGCCCACGTTCAGACCCGCGGACGTCCCGAGATAGGTGACGCACTTCGCCTTGACCATGAACCAGCCCCGGCGCTCGGCCGTGTGATACAGGTAATAAGCGAAACCCGCCAGCAGGAGCGCCGTCGCCAGAAAGACGAACCAGCCGACGGCGCGTTCCATCCGGCTCAAGCGCGTGCGCAATTGCGGGGTCAGATCCTGTAAAGCCATAGTTTTCCTTTCATGCCAATCCGATCGGCGCCGACAATAATTCTTTCACCATGGGTTCGTCCAGCGACGCGACCTGTTTCCACGAGCCGAGCGGGACGAAATCGCCGTCCTTCAACAACGCGAAACGCCGCGCGTCGTTCCGCCACGGCCGGAGGTCGTCCGTCGTCGCGATGAGCGTCATCGGCCGTCCCCCCAGCAAAACGTGCCCGCGCCACAAGGCGTCGAGGAACCGGACCCACCACTGCGCGTGCCGGGCGTCGAGTCCGCCGAGCGGGTTGTCGAGCAGGAGGATCTCCGGCTGCAACGTCAGCGCCCGCGCCAGGCCGGCGCGCCGATGCCAGCTCCGCGGCAGGTTCGCGGGCGTCACGTCCGCGATCGGCTTCAATTCCATCGCCTCCAGCAGCGCCGTCACCGCCTTCACGGCTTCGGCCAACGGCAGGTTGCGATGATATTGCAACGGCAACGCGACGTTCTCGGCCATGCTCAGCTCAGGGAACAACTGCGCGTTCTCAAAGATGAACCCCATGCGCAGGCGGTCGGCGATCCGCGATTCATCGAAGATCCGCGTCTCGCTGCCGAAAAATTTATACGTCCCGTGCGCGGGCGGCATCAGGCCGGCGGTCATCATCAGAAAATCGCTCTTCCCCGAATGTTGCTGGCCGGCGACGATCCAGCATTCGTCGCGCGCCACCGTCCAATCGACGTTCTCCAGCACCAGCTCTTCCTGGTCGCGCATGGTGCCGACGGCGACGTCCTTCATCTCGATGACGATCTCGGTGGGTTGGTCGCTCATGTGACGAGGTAAAGGAGGATGAAGAGGGCGTCGACGACGACGCAGACGACGATTCCCTGGGAGACCGCGCGCACGGCCACGCGCGAGACCTCTTCCAGCCGCAACGGCTGCGCGAGCCCGTGATAACAGGTGACGATGGCGATGAAAAAGCCGAACAACAACGATTTGGCCGCCAGCAGCGCGAAGTCCAGGGATGTCAACGATTCCGCCAACTGGAAGAAATATTGTCCGGGCGTCAGCGGCACGTTCTGCAGGAAGGCGAATAGATAACCGGAAACGAGCGTGCCGAGGATCAGGTAGACCGTGAGCGAAAAGACGCCGATGGTCATCCCGATCACCCGCGGCACGACCAGGTAATGCACCGGGTCGATCCCCATCGCCTCGAGCGCCTCGACGTCGCCGAGGGCGCGGGCGTTGCCGAGTTCGATGACGTTCGCCGTTCCCACGCGCGCGAGCACCAGCACCGCCGCCAGCAACGGTCCCAGTTCGCGGACGATGACGATGACCATGATGGAGCCGAGATATTGGATCGCGCCGGCCGCGCCCAGGTGTGTCAGTCCGGCCATCGCCTGGCCGATGGTGAGGAAGCCGAGCGCCAGGGCGACGAAGACGAACATCGGCAGCAATTTGACCCCGGCACGGGCGGTTTCGCGAAAGATCATCGGGCGCATCAGGTTCGGCGCCACGGTCCATTTGCGCAATAGCACGCCGAGCGAGATCAGGGCAAAGGCGCCGATGCCGTGGATGGTGAGGAACAGCAGGAAGAGTTTGCGTCCGAAGTAATTCGAATAGGAGCGTGGCAACGGCGCGCGCCGCAACCATTGCTTTTCGATGTGAAACATCCTGGCCAGTCGTCCCTGCACGCCGCCAACGTAAAACCCCGTTGCCTGACCGTCAAAGTAGTTTTTCCCCGCCCTACCGTCCCGCCGGGACCTCGACCAATTTTTCCAGCCGTTCCAGCCTCGCCTGCAACGCTTTAAGCTCGGCGTCCTTTTGCTGGAGTTCTTTTTCCAGCTTGAGGTTGAGACCCTGGATCGCGGCCAGTTCGACGCCGTCGAACTCCAGCGTCGTGATGCCCGTGTCGTCGCGGCCGGGATAAAAAGCCGCTTTGAAATCCTGCGCCACCGGCCCGATGTTCAACGGGTCGCGGTCGGTCTCCCATTGATAATGCCAGCGCTGGACCGGGACCCGTGAAAGCGCGGCCAGGACCCCGTCATAATCCAGCGGCGAAAAATCTTTTTTGGCGTTGCGGTCGGAGATGGTGCTCCAGCTGGTCGCCCCGGCCGCCAGGAAAGCGCCCGCCGTCGAATTGGTGTTGGAGAAGAAACGATAACCGCCCGCGGCCCGGAAGGTGACGGAATTATTGTTGGTGGAGTTGACCGCCGCGTTGGTGGAGCCGTCGGCCCAGACGAACGACCCGACGTTGGTGGCCTGGGCGCGGAAACCGGCGGCGAACGCGTAGGCCGCCGCCGAATTGCTCACGCCGCCGGGGATGGTCGCATAGATCCCCGACGCGGTATTGAACCGGCCGCCGCTGACGGCCGCGTACGTGACGTTGGTCTGGACGGTGTTCAGGCTGCCGCCGCCGATGGCGGAATGGGCGGCGTTGGTCCCGATGACGTTGTTGTCGCCCCCGGCGATGACCGAATTGGGCGCATTGAAGTTG
>Ga0068859_100006641_pt1 | contig 11749 bp, 18 predicted proteins | sample KBSSwiS22_FD_66585 | JGI IMG/M metagenome (GOLD analysis project Ga0068859, IMG submission 66585) | Switchgrass rhizosphere microbial communities from Kellogg Biological Station, Michigan, USA - KBS Switchgrass S2-2 | ecosystem: Host-associated > Plants > Roots > Rhizosphere > Soil ... | reverse complement strand
GGTGAGCGCAGCGGACAGCCCGCCATCGGTGTTGACCGATTTCAGGCTGGCGCCGGTTTGAAACAGCGTGAAAGGCATTATTGGTTAATCGCGTAAAATATCGGAATCGCGAACGTGCTCGACGCGAAGTTGCCGAACTTCGCAGACCGGTCGACCCACGAGGCGCCACCATCACTCGAAACCCACGCTACGGCAGCGGCGCCGCTATCCGCGCTAGAGATAGCATAAATCACGCCCTGGTCGACATAGAGGTTCAGCGGAGCCGTCGCACCCGCTCCGGAGTCAAACACCGAAGTGAAGGTAAAGCTCGTGCTCGAAGAATCGCCGGGAGCGTTCGCGACGACCTTATAGATAATCGACCGCGTTGAGGGCGCATGCCACGACAGGAAAGCCGTCGTCGCGTCATACACAACCATCGACACGTAGGAGTTACCATTCGTCGTGTTGCCAGTGCGGGCGATATCAAACGTCGCGGCTGTCCACAACACGCTGTTGCCGACACCGCCCGTCGGCGGTCGCGAGGTTAATAGAGCGAGCGTTGCACCCGCCGCCCTGGAGGCGCCCGTTCCCATGAACAAGCGTCCGTTGAACTGGCAGAAGCACGTGATGTTATTCGCGTTCCCCGATGCTCCTAAGAAACTAATCTCGGGAATCCCGCCCGTGCCGTTCGTCGCGATGACGTTCCCGTTCGCCGCGTCAACGTTGTTCGCCTCTCCGACGAACAGATATCCAGCGAAGTAGTTACAGCAATACGGAATGTTCGTGTAAGACGCGGGCGAGGGTGACGCGGTGCCCATGTTCCACTCAACGACATCGCCCGTGGTCGGACGCACCCGATACACACGCCCTCTGCTGCCCGCCGTATCCTGCCCGGTATACTTCTTCTTTACCGTGACGTAGAGGAACCCATCGGTTCCCGCATGGATAGAGGTAATCGCCGCGCGGACAGAGTTATCGCCCGGGGGATTTGCCCCCTCCGCGAGGATGTCGGCAGCGTCAAGCGGCCCCGGAATGTTCGCGAGTAATGCCGCCGTGCCGCCGTTCGTGACGTATATCGGACAAACGCCGTTCACCGTTCCACCGGTCGCTTGATTGCCGTGCGCTGCGGCATAATAGAGCCGCCCGTCCATACCAATACACGACGGTTGCCCTTGCAATCCATTCGGATATGGAGCGCGAAACGTCGGATAACTATACACCGTGCATGGCGCCAGCGGCGTCGTGGTCTTGATAGCTACGTCCGCAAACCCCTTGCTCGACGCATACCACGCGTGACCGCCGTCGTTGCCCCCAGCGTTGTCATCCGCGCCGATAAGAATCAACCGTGCGCCGGCAAACTGCGTCGTGCCGCCGGTAAACGCAGCCGCCCCCGCTGGAACTGTCGCCACGGCCCCGCCATCGAACGTTCCACCCGGTGCACCAATCATGTTGCCCGAGCCTGTGCTCGTGCCGTCGGCAACGTCGCCCGTGCCAATCTCCGCGCCGCCACCGGCCGCAGGAGCCCCACCAGTTGCCGCGATGGGCATCATAATCCCACCGAGAATCGGCCCGCCGGCAAACTCCGCGTTGAACCGCGCGAACCCCGGGCGCTTACGAATCGCGCCCAGGAACCCGGCGTTCATATCGTGCGTGGCGTTCTGTGCCAAGGTCAACCCCTCGGGAGACACCCCCGGCAGCAGATGATGGGGGTCAAGCACGACCCCCTGACTCCCGAGCGAATAGTTCTTGATGCGGTCAGCCATTACCCACCCAGGAAAACTTCAGCCGTCGCGAGCGCCAAGTCGGAGGTGTAGCTCAGAGCGGTAAATCCAACCCCGGTGCCGCTCGACGTGGGCGACCAATAAAGGAAAATCCCGCCCGGGGGAACAACAGCCAGCGTCTGTGACGACCCGCCGGACTTCGTTCCAATCAGCGTGATGTTCGCGGTGGCGTGTGTGTTCTTGAAGTAGAACTGCAGCACCGTGGTCGCCGGGAGGTCGAACGCGTGGTTGCTCGTATCGTTCGCAAGCGTGCGCTTATCGAACTCACCAGCTACACCGTTGTAGCTAATCTGCCCGCTCGAACGATTGACCAAGTTGACGCTGGTTGACCCATCCTGCTGGTTCACCAACACCGATGCGTTATTCTGAACGAGTGACATTTACTTTGCCGCTTTCTTCAGGCCACCGAGCACCATTGCCAGCCGCGCCTGATGACCGAGCTTCCCTTTGGCGTGCTCTTTCTCGTGCGCGTATTTGCTGGTCGACTCGCCGGCTGCTTTTGCCTTCTTACCAAATGCGCCCTTCTTCAGGTGCGCGTGCTCAATCCAGAGAGGGTCGTTCGCCATTGTCGTGCCTCAATACTGATAGTTGTCGAACAAGCCATCGACCACGTCGGCTTCCTGCTCTTGGCGCGGTGTCGACCGCGTCAGCAGTGTCTGTTTATCCGTGGCATACACCGCCAGCCAGCCCGCGTCCGGCATCCGCTGCCCCTGCGCCGTTTCCTTCGCCATCGCGTAGGCAATCACCCAGGCTTTCAGGGCATTGTCACTACCACCCGGAATGGGGTTATAGGGTCCCCTGTTGAGCACCGGGTAGTAAGCGAGCCGCAGCTTGACGGTCGTGGAAATCCTCGGCGCCGTTCTGATAACCGGCGGTGCAATCGGCGCCCCTGGCCCCGTGAGGTCGTAGTAGATGACCCCAGCAGTCAGCGCCGACTCATCGTTCGACCAGCTTCGAGCGGACACGAAATCCGGATGGTTATACTTTCGTGGCACGAACGCACATGCCAGTCCGGCCAGCGAGTCGAGATTGGTCCGTAGAGGCTCAATCAGCATCACGCGGAAGCAATCGTCCGGCACGTTCGTCAGCTGCGTGGCGCCGGCTTCGAGCCTCACACCAGTCGCATCTTCCGTTTCAACCACCTCGAAATAGTGGTCCTGATGGATATCGAGATAGGCGCCCCACAAGTCGGTGGCGCCATCCCAAAAGATGTCCGTCAGTTCCGCATCGGACCAGTAGCGCGGCGTGAGTTCCGTCAGCTGACGTCTCGCCCGCGTGAGAATGTCCGAAACAAGTGTCGCAGCCATTAGCTTCCTTCCACGACCATCTCGGCGTCCACCGTGATAACGAGGGCACTCGCAGCATCCGCGACACCGCTCAGGAACTCGGTCGGGTTGAACTTCTTGCCGGGGCTGAAGAAGATATCATGCTCCTTGTTCGCCGCGACACTATGGTCCTTCACCAGTTCAGTGCCCGCCGCTGAGCCCCCTGTCGCTCCCTTGTAGAGCGAGTAGGTGTGAGCCGCGTTGGTTACGTTGGCCACGTGAATCTGCTTTATCACGAGATAGATGGGCGAAGCCGGGGGCGTGATGATGTTCGCCGCCGCATTCGAGATAAACGCCGGGCCGTAAGTTTTGAGTTGTCCGTTGAGCATAGTTGCCTCTTATGGCGTATCGGTCGTTACGATATCGAAGAATACTTCGTTTATCTTATCGAAGATACCGAACGTCTGTGGGTCTGTCACCGTAATGGAATACGACGCGCCGTCACCGGCGAGATTAATATCCTGCTGCACCACTTGCCCGTCAGCACCGCGCGTTTCCGTCACTTGCCGAATCGTCATCTTTTTCCGAAGAATCTTCATGGCTACCCTTTATGCGACGAAGGTGCCCGTGCTAGCCGCCGGCAAGCGCGTGGCCGTATAAAATGAACCGCGACGGGGTGTCACGGTTCCCGCACCGCTGGTGACACGTAGCCGAATGTTCCCGGCGGTCGCGCACTCCGCGATAGCAATAATCTCGTGATACTGCTCGGTCGCGGTGGTCAAGTTCGCTGCAGTGACCGGGAGCGCGTTCGCCGCCGCTGTCTGCTTATCGATACCGGCGCCGTTCATCGCCGCGTTCGTGCCGATGCCGCCAACCGCGCAGGCGGTATACCACGCGTTGATATTCGTGAGAGTCTGCGTGTGCGTCAACGTCCACGTCACAGTGCCCGCAGTCGTCTTGAGGAACCAGCAATAAAACTTGAACAAATACACGCCGTTTAGTTCAGTAGGGAACGCGGAAGTGGCGCCGAAATAATCCGCGATACCCGGCCCGATAGCGCTGCCGTCCGCAGACAGTCGGAACAGCTGCGAAACGGGGACCAGCCCCCGGCCGCTGGTCGTGTCAATCGTATCGTAAAAGGCTACACCATCGAATTCCGACGAGCCTGCAAGAGGCGTGGTCAACAACGACCCGCTCGCGAACGTCAACGGGTCTATCGCCGTGGTCCCCGCAGCGAGGTTGATGGTTTTGTTCGTCAGGTTGTCCGACGTGTCGACACCGGCAAACACCACCACCGTTCCGGTATCATCGACGGACCCTGGGCGCTTCGAAGAGTTCGCGAAAACCTCAACGGACGCCGCTCCGGGGGTAGTGGGGGTCGATTCGGTATTAATAATAAGCGCCAAAGTTGTTTCCCTTTATGGAACGAAGAACCCGATAGAATCCCCGTTAGCTGGTAGGGTTCGAAGGGTGTAATAGGAGTCCCCTCCCGGCGTTATGGTTCCCGCACTGTTCGACACTTGAAGCCGGATATTTTGAGTGATCAAGTTCGTCACAAGGTTGCTGCACTTGAAAATCACCGTTATCTCAAAATAGCTTTCTCCCCCATCCCCCATCAGGCCAGTGGCCGGTATGAGGACAGAAGACACATTCGAGCTGTTTATCCCCGCGTGTTGCGGCGCTCCCACTGTGGATTCGCCACCGATATTCGTGCCAAGATATGACGCTCGGATGCTACTAAGCACGGACGATGCGAGAACCTTGAACGATAGAATGCCCGCCGTCGTTTTAGAAAAATATAGGTAATATTTTACTAAATACGTCCTACCTAGAAAGTTCCGAAATACCGCTGCGGAATTCGCTCCGAAATAATCCGTCAGCGTCGTCCCGATAGTCGCGCCATTTGCCGTAAGGAAGAACCTGCTTTCTGCAGGGATAATACCTCGTCCACTGAAGGTATCCGGAGTTGCATAAAAACAACTCCCGTCGAATTCGACCTCGCCGCCACGAAGGGGAACATCCGCGTTGAAGCCAACGCGAGCACCGGCAGTAAATCTAAGCGGCGCTCTAGTTGACGGACTGCCGGCCGCTAAATCCCATTGAACCTTGGCGCCGGAATCAATCTTATAGCGCCCGCCGGATTTTATCTCCAGCTTCTTCCCGTCTGGAATCTGGATAGGGCCGATTACAATCCGGCTCGTGTTCGCCGGCACGAAAATCGAACCCGGCACGACGCCACGAGGTTCGCTCGAATTGTCAGCCTCCTCGACGCCGACCATCAAACGCGTGTCGCCGTCCTGACCATCCTGGCCGGGCACACCGCGCGCACCTTCGGCTCCGTCTACCCCGTCTTGACCGGGAATGCCGGAGATACCATCTTGGCCGTCCTGGCCGGGTAAACCAATGCCTATCGCGCCATCTGCCCCGGTCGCTCCGGTAGCTCCAGTAGCTCCATCCGCGCCATCACGCCCGGGAATACCCGTGGCGCCATCCTGCCCATCTTGGCCAACGAGACCCGGAGGTCCCTGTTCACCATCGGCACCAGGAGGTCCCGGGGTTCCGCTCCCCGAGGACCCATCGGTGATTGTGATGCCTGCGAGCAAATTTCCGGACATTTAGTCTCTCGCAACCCAGTTAATGATACCCGTGCCGCTCACCATCGCCACGTAGATACGGGTCAAGCTATTCAACGGAAACGAAATAGCTTGCCCGGGAATCAACGTCACGTATTGAGCCGCCGCAATACCGATGCGCGCGTTCGTTGTATTCGTCGGGTCTGATTGGACCAGCACTTCGCGGATGCTCGCCTGGGGCTCGACAGCGAGCGGCATCGCTACCGTGGTGACGCCCGTTAACTGCCCGGTAAATAGCTTATAACTCTGGCCCATAGTTGCTTCATCGCTCTCCCCAAGCGTTGCCGCCACGTCAGCGGGGTTAACATCCCGAGATGCAGCACCGGCTCCTCGAACACCTCATCCGCCCATCGGAGGTCTAACGATTCGCCTCTATCGTAAAGACGAAACATCTTAACCTAAGAATTCTCCGCCGATGCCGAACGTCACCGCCGCCGTAGCGGTCGTAGCAACGACGCGGAACAGCACCCCAACCGGGTCCTCGATGTCCACGTTTGCAGACTCGGTCACCCCGGGGTAGACCGTCAACGTAGTGACAGCTACCGCTGCGAGCGCCGTCGTCACCGCACCCGGAATGTCCACCCAGGTTTGTGACGCAGGGTCAAACGTTTGCACCTTCACCGTCAGGGTGCCGCCGTTCACAACCGTGAGATTGATATACAGCCGGATACCGAGACGATTCGGGTTGAAATACGCGCCGGAGTTATACGCCGCTGCGGCTCGTGATGCCACGGCGAACACAATCCCATCGCGGTTGTCGACCGGGTCGAGTGCCTTGTTGCCGGCACTCAAACCCTGAGTCGGGAAGTATGCGCTTTTGTTTGCCATGTGAATGTGTCCTTACACCGCCGCCGAGAACGGGTTCGCTTCCGTGCCGCCCGCATCCGAGATATACAGGATGGACCAGATATCGGTCGCGATGTCGGCCAGGTAAATCCGCGCGCCCTTAAAGCCGCCCTGAGAGTTCGCCGTGCCGAACAGGGAACAGGTATCGCTTTCGGTCGCCAGTGTGCCGGTGTTGGCCGTAGGATACTGATGGGGCACGAACGTGCCGCCGTCGATACCCATCTGCGCCACACCAATCATGTAGTCGGTCGCGTCAGCCACGGCGATAGACGCCGCGCCAGTGAACGTCGTTTGCACGATGAGTTCATACGCATCGCCACTCCCGGTCGCTGGGGGCAGCGTGACGGCAATCCCGGTCGCGCGATTGAGCGTAGTCACACGCCCGACATGGGCCGCGCCAAGCGTCACGGACGCCGCCGTGACAGACACAGGGGTTCGTCCCGACACCGTGGGATTAGAGATAACAGGTGCCGTCAGCGTCTTATTCGTAAGCGTCTGCGCGGACGCAAGGTCGACTAGGGTAATCGCGCCATCCGGCAGCAGGATAACGGGGTCACCGCCACGCTCTGCTCTACCGACAGCGTCAAGAAGAGATTTTGCCATGTGAGTCTCCTGAGAAAGCGAAATGGGAGTGACCGAAGCCACTCCCACTCACATGTTATCCGGTGAAGGTGCCCGCAGCCGTCAGAGCGACGAACGCCCGCCCATACCAGTTGGTGCCGTCGGTGAAGATGTCGAATCGGTCGCCAATCACCGCTTGGTTCGCAACGAAGTTGAACTGGTCTGCGCCGAGCGTCGTCTCGGTATCCGCCGACGTCGCCTGCGAGGAGTGCACGCCGCCGACCATCTTGTCGAGGTCAGCTGCGTTCGCAGCAATGACAAGGTCGCCGCCCGTCGGCGCTACGTTCACGATAAACGTCGCATGGAACCCGGGAGCCGCCGAAATCTCCGGCAGCGTGGTGGTAAACCCAGCCGCTAGCCCGAGGAAAAACGTCTTGCCGGAATCAACAGACGTAAGCACACGAGTCGTGATGACATTCTCGATGCTCGACGCGCCGTTCGCTTCCTGAAGAATGACCTCGGTCGTGCCCGAACCCGCCGGGATAAGCTTCAACCGATTGTCGTCGCTGTCAACGTAGATGGGGGCCGAACCATCGGAGGCGTAACCTTTGATGGTCTTGTATCGAGTGATGGAACGAATGCCTGACATGGGAATCTCCTTGGCTAGAATAGGCGGTGTCGAGCCCGCCTACCTATGTGGCCGTGAGAGTAAAGAGGAACCGCTCGACCGATTGAGAGTGGAGCCGAAAGCTGGAGTCAAACCAGCGACCCGCTGTTTACAAAACAGCCGCTCTATCAACTGAGCTACTTCGGCCCAAACGAATTACGCGCCGATAACGACGAAACCGTCCGCCGCGTCAGCCGCGCTCGACTCGGTCGCGCCGCCAACAGTGGTTGCCGCTGAAACGGTCAGTTCCGTTTCGCACGCGAGACCCGAAGGATGCACAACCGCTACCGACTGCCCCGTCGCCTTGAAGCGGAAGGTATCGAGCGTGGTCGTGGTCGCGGAGTTATCCGTCGCCGCATGCAGCGAGACGAAGCTCGCCGTGGTGCCGGTCGTCCGACGGCCCTTGAGATAGATGCCGTAAATCGTGTTAGCGTCCACGTCCGGCGAGTATCCGCCGTTGGTGACAATCTGTTCCGCCGTAAACGGCACGAACTGCAGCTGGGGATTCTGCCCCTGCGTCACGATGTAGGTCTTGAGTTCGCGAAATGCCGATGCCGAAGCGGGGTTCGCACCCGCGAGTGCCTTGGCGACCTTCTGCCAAACGAGGACACCATCCTGAAGCGCAATAGCCATGTGATTAGTTACCTTTACCCTTGGTTCGCCGCCGGCCGATAGTCAGCCCAGCGCGTTTGCGCCGGGACCCCAATCCTGCCGTCCTTCTAGACCCCGTGGTTTTTCTCGGCGCCACGACTTCGCCGTTTGCAGCAACACGCTGCTTCTTGACCGGGAACCTGTCGTTGAACTTAATCGACGACTGTCCCGTTCGAGCGAGATACGAACGCCAGCCATCGCCGCTGCGCTCGTAGATTTCTTTACGACTGGCTGCGAGGGTGGCCACTTTCTCGGCCTCTTCCTGCTCCTCCAGCATGTCCGCGACTTTGTCCGCGCCGCCGTGTGCCCAAATATCCCGCGCCATCAGCGTGCGAATCAATGGGTCGGGACTCCAACTCCCATTCGCCGGCTTGAACACCATGCAGACCGGCACGGCCCCGTTAAGGATGCACATGCGCGTATCCGGCTTGGTGTAGACGCCCTGCACGGCTGCGGGCGTGAGGCCCGGACCGAACTGCTTCCTGCGTCCAAGGACATACGCCCCGGGCTGGTCGCGACTCGGCATCAGCACGAGCATGGCGTCGAAGTCGTAGAGCCGTTGGAGGAAATACGCCGGGGGTTGCTCCGCGTTGCGGTTATCCGCAATCCAATTGCGTATCTCGGCAGTCATTAACGTGGGTCGTGCTCGAAGCTGATAGCGTTCTTGAGGAACGGATTGCCGCCGGCTTCGGTCTTGCTACCTGCTGGCACGTGACGCGATTTGCCCTGCTTCACCAGCTTCGCCTTCGGGTCGCCGCCATACTTTTCTTCGAACGCTTCCTGAGAGTTTAGCCGCTGCGGCTCGCCAAGGTGAGCGAACCACTCCGCGTCCGTGAGCGGCGTGTGTTCATTGTCCGCCGTGTCGTCCGCACTCAAATCCGCCACGAGGTATCTCGCACCCGTGATATGCGGATTATTCGGGTCCTGGCTCCCCATGATGGGGTTTTGGTTCTTGGCAAACTGCACCGCCACCTTCGGCACGTGCGTCACCACGCGCGCCGGAAGAGTCTTGCATTGCCCGTCGAAGGTCACCGTCAAATCGGCCGGCGTCCGGTTGAGTAGCGGCGCCTGTTCGTAAAACACACCCATAGTTCAGTCTCCCTCTGAAAATGCGCATGAGGGCGAAGCGGAATGCCTCGCCCCCATGACTAACTATTACAGGTCGCGAACAACAACGAGCGTCTGGCCGGTGATACCGTCCCAACGCGCGCAGACTCCGGGGTTCCGGAGGAAGTTCTGCACCCGGCGGAAGTAGGTCGCACCGTAGGCGTGACGGGCGCTGGTCCCGCTGCCTTCGCGCAGCCACATACTGCCATCCCGGTCCATGAACTTACCCGCCTCGGCCACGTAACGGGTTCCGCCCATCTTCTGCGTGTCGAGGAAATACGCCTGCGCCAGCCCGACGGTGCGCAGCGCCTTGATTTTGACGTCGTCCACGGTGATATCACCCTGGGTAAACGCCTTGGTCGACGGGTCAGGATTGCGGAGGTCCGCACCGGTATAGCGCCGGTCAGCGTCCGTAATCTTCAGCCACTCGCGACGAGTCGAGGTGTGCATCGCGATGCCGCTGATGATGCCGCCCAGTTTGTTATACACGACGTCGGCCGTCCGCTGCGCCACGTCCATGCTCATGGCACCGAGTGATGCCACGACATAGCTCTGGAGCGACGGAACCTGCGACCGAAGAATCTCGAAGTAGTTGTCGCGGTTCGTGCCGTCGTCCACCAGTGCCGGCAGGCCCCAAAACGCCGCTTCGAACGACGTATCGAGCGTATCGGTCACGCTGGCATTCGCCGCCTGCACGAGGTAGTCGTTGTCCGCCCAGCCGGTAAAGGTCGAGCTATCGAACGTCACGGTGTTGCCGGCCGCGTTCACACTCACAACCTTCCGGATGCTCGTGCGAAGTGCGCCGCTGACGGGGTCAATCGCCGCGTAGAACTGGCCCGGGTCAATGAAGCGGTTGCCGAAGTCAGCGCCGGGAATGTTGCCCGGGCTGTCGACGGTATAGGTCGCGCCGCTCACGGTCGCGGTCAACAGCGCGGCCACGCCGCGTCCGTCCATACCGAGCGCCTGATTCTCCTTGCGGGAGAGGTCGTCAATCAGCCGCGTCTTCTCGTCCGTCATGCCGTTACGGAATGACGCTTCCGAACTCACGAGGTCTTCCATCGCCTCTTCGGTGAGGCGGATACGACCCATGATTTTCTTGCACTTGATGCGGCCCTTGCTGGAGTTCTGGTTACCTGCAACCGGATACGCCGAATCCTCGTTCGCGAAGAACGGGGAAACGTTACGCCCGTGATGATGGTTCCACACGTGGCCGGCGCCACCGTTATAATCCGCCTCCGCGAGCTTGAACCAGTCTTTCAGGTCGAAGTTGTTGTTCACGCCCTCCGAAATAGCATTTTCGTAGACGTCCTTCTCAAGACCCGAGAGTGAAATTGTATCTGCGCCCATGTGATTGCTGTCCTGTTATCTTCGACCGGTGAACTCGCCATTCCGCTCACGGAAGCCCTTCACGAGGAAGTCTTCCACTTGCTTGGGGTCGTTCACGTCGATTTTATGCTGCGGCGTCGTCACGATGCCACGGTCCTTGCCGCTCGGCACTGCGCGAAAACGCTGCGATTCTGATTGAGTTACCTTGCGCCTGACGGGTTCGAAAAAATCCTCGGCCAGCTGCTTGGCGATTTCGCCCGGGAGCGTCTTGTCGCCGGCTTCGTGCCGCCGCACAAGCTCCGGGTCGGCTTCCACAGTGCGCACATACTCCGAGAGTATACGCTTCTGCTGCCGTTCAGTGAGCTTCCCACCGAGTTCCTTCTCGATGGAGTCGTAAACGCCCTGCACCATCGTGCGCCCGTGCTGGACCCAGTAGTGCTCCTGCGTTTGAGCCATCTGCGCCTGGGTAGCACGGAATTCCTTGATGGCGTCAAGGTCTTCCTGCGTCACCCGGGGATAGCCGAGCGCTTCGAGCTTCGCCCGAATCGCCTCGTCCTCCGCTTCCGCATCCGACTTCGGTTCCAAGCCCGCGAGAGCCTGGACACGTTTACGTTCTGCCGCCAACGCCGCTCGCTCCGCCGCGAGTTCCTGCTCGAACTTCTGACGCGCTTGTCGTTCCTTCTGAAGGTCCCCAGTGATACCTTTAACCCTACGCTCGTATTCCTCGATTTGACTGGCCGAGGCACCAGATTGAGCGTCTGGTTTCTTCTCCTGAGAACCGCTGGTATTGCTTCCTTCCGGCTTCTTCGCATCCCCCGAAGCTGATGCTCCACCGTCCACTACTTCGGTATTTTCCGACTGTCCCTCTACCGCCATTTGTTTCACTCCTGTTGTTTTACCTGGGAGGAGCCCAGGCAAATGGCACGAATTTTG
>Ga0068859_100006637_pt1 | contig 11753 bp, 10 predicted proteins | sample KBSSwiS22_FD_66585 | JGI IMG/M metagenome (GOLD analysis project Ga0068859, IMG submission 66585) | Switchgrass rhizosphere microbial communities from Kellogg Biological Station, Michigan, USA - KBS Switchgrass S2-2 | ecosystem: Host-associated > Plants > Roots > Rhizosphere > Soil ... | reverse complement strand
CGGACCCGCAAGCCCTGCACACCCACCGCCCGGACCGCGTCGCTCACGATGCCCCCCGGAACGCCCGCGTCGACCAGCGCCGCGACCATCATGTCGCCCGCGATCCCGGAGGCCGGATCGAGGTGCAGGTGGAGCCCGCGCAGGCTCGCCCCGGCGGGCACCTTAAGTGTCCCGCTTTCGATTCAACATCGCGGCCGTCTGGCCGGCGCCGAAGCCGTTGTCGATATTGACGACGGCCAGGCCGGGCGCGCACGACGTCAACATCGAAAGGAGGGCCGCGACGCCGCCCAGGTTGGCGCCATAGCCGATGCTCGTCGGGACGGCGATGACCGGGCGACCGCAAAGACCGGCCACCACGCCGGGCAGCGCGCCCTCCATCCCCGCGACGACCACCAGGACCTCCGCCTGCTCCAGCTTGGTGCGCACGGCGAGCAGCCGGTGGATCCCGGCCACGCCGACGTCGTAGTACCGCTCGACCTGGTTTCCGGCCATCTCCGCGGCCAGAGCCGCCTCTTCGGCCACCGGCAGGTCGGCGGTGCCAGCCGAGACGATCGCGATCGTGCCGCGCCCCCGGGTGGGCGCCGGCACCGCGCCCACCACGATCGCCCGGGCCACCGGCACGTGCCGCGCGTCCGTCAAGCCCGCCGCCCGCACCGTGGCCACGATGCCGGGCGCCTCGGCGGGCACCACCCGCGTCGCGAAGACGGGTGAGCCCCCCCGCCCGAGCTCGATCAAGATGGCGCCGATCTGCTCGGCCGTCTTGCCCAGACCGAACACCACCTCGGGAAACCCGGTGCGCAGGTGACGGTGGGTGTCGGCGCGCGCGTATTCGAGATTGCGGAACGGCAGATCCTTCAGCTCGACCAGCGCTTCCTCGACGCTGCGGCCGCCGCGTTGCACCTCTCCGAGGAGGCTCCTGATGCGTTCCGGATCCATCGCAGACAGCCTACCTCATCCTGCGTTCAGCCTGGGCAGGCTGCGGGGAACGCCCGGGTCCGTGATCAGGCCAGCGGAAGGATGACGGAGTCATCACCCTCGTCCAGGAAGCCGGCGCCGTCGCGTTGCGCCAACCCGCCCGACCGCTCGACCAGGGAGTTGACCACTCCTTCGACCGTCTGCTGCCCCGCGAAGCTGACGCCGTCCGGCGGATACTCGACCACGACCAGAACGTTGGTCGCCTCGAGATGCGCCAGCACCTTGGCGCGGGCTTTCGAGTCCGGCAGCTCCCCCACGTCGGCCACGAAGTCCGCGAGCTCCGCCGCGAAGGCCGCCGAGCCGTCTCCGGTCGAACGCAGGCACCGTACCCGGAGCGGGGCCTCCCCCCCGTCATAGCAGAGGAGGACCTCCTCCCAGAACGTCGACAGCAGGTCGCCTGCCGAACGGCCACCGCAGATGGTGGCCGGCGTCTCGTACTGCCTGAGCCAAACCAGCAGGTCGGACAAGCTGGGCGCCGAGAAGTCCCGGCAGAAGGCGCGCATGCAGAAGGCCATCGTCGACGGCAACCGTAGCACACAGCAGAAGTTCGGTTGCTCGTCGGGGCGGATCGTGCTTAATCGAATCTGTCCGAAATGAGCTTACAGGCCCGATACACGATCCTTCGTAAAATAACGGACGGCGGAACCGCCGAGATCTTTCTCGCCAACCAGCGCGGCGTTCACGGTTTCGAGAAGCTGGTGGTGTTGAAGCGCATCTTCCCGGCGTTCTACGCCGACCCGCAGTTCCGGAACATGTTGGTCGACGAGGCTCGTATTGCGATGAGCCTCAACCACAGCAACATCGTCCAGGTGCTGGACCTGGGCGAGGACGAGGGGCAGTACATCCTGGCCCTCGAGCTGGTGGACGGGTGGACCCTGGACGCGGTCATTCGACGGGTCCGCGCCGCCCGCTCCACCATGCCGCCCGCGCTGGCGCTGCACGTCACGGCCGAGGTCTGCCGGGCGCTCGCCTACGCACACGCGAAGATGGACGGCGACGGCAAGCCGCTCGGCATCGTCCACCGCGACATCAGCCCCCACAACGTGCTGCTCAGCGAGCAGGGCGAGGTGAAGCTGACCGACTTCGGGATCGCCACCGCGGGCAACCAGCGCGAAGCCGGGGGCGAGAAGATCATCCGCGGGAAGATCGCGTACATGTCCCCCGAGCAGGCGTCGGGGGCCACCCTGGACTCTCGGTCCGACCTGTTCTCGGTCGGAACGATGCTCTACGTCATGTTGTGCGGGCGATTCCCGTTCGATGCCCCGACCGACCTCGAATTGCTCCTGCTGGTGAAAGGCGGGCGCTTCGTCCCGCCCGAATCGGCGCGGCCGGGCCTGCACCCCGAGCTGGTGCGGCTCCTGAACAAGTTGATGGACCCGGACGTGGCAGCCCGCTACCAGGGAGCGGACGAAGTCCTGGCGGACGTCGAGCAGATCATGCGGACGACGTTCAAGGCGGTCGGCCAGACGGAGCTCAAACGCTGGCTGCAGGATCTGTCCATCCGCGACGGCGTGCCGCCTTTGACGAAGGCGGCCCCGGCGACCGGGATCGCACAAACGGGGCGGGTGGTCGCGTCGGGCCGAGACACGAACGCCGGAAGCGGCGCCATTGACGGGCCCACCCGCTCGATGGCAGCGGCGGCGGCGCGCGTGCCGCCGCCCATTCCGCCGGCGGCCCGCGCGGTCCACTCGTCGGGAGGGCGCCCGCCGCCCCCAGCGGCGGCGATGGCGGTCGGGCGCCGGCCCACCACGGGCATCATGGCGGTCGGCAAACCGGGACGGACCGCGCCGAGCGAGGTCATCACATCGGGCGCGCCCAACCTCGGCTCTTCTTCGGCGACCGGGACCATCACCGCCGCCGGGGCGAGCGGCGCCAGCGAGGACGACGTCGAGGAGCTGACGCCCGAGCCCTACGAACCAACGCCGGGCCCGGTGGTGGTCGCCGCTCTGGACGCGAGCGCTTCGAGCAGCGCCGGCGCCGCGGCCTCGCCCGCTGACGCAGGGGCGGCCGACGCCACGGAAGCCCGGGAACGGGCCATGGAAGTGACGGCCCAAGGTGAGGTCGATCCCGAATTCATGGCGCGCCACACGCGACCGACGCCGGGTCCGACCCAGCCGTCGCTGATCGCGCTCTCGTCGACGGCCACCGTCCCGCCCCCCTCGAAGATCGTTCCGCCGCCTCCCACGGGGCACTCGGGCCTGCACGCGATTCCCCCGCCTCCCGTCGCCTCCGAGATCCTGAAAGGACTCGGGACGAACCCGTTGCTCGGGCCGTCGGTCAACAAGGGCGCGGGCGGTGCCGGATCGGAATCGCCGGTCTCGACGGCCTTCCCCGGCGCGATCAACACCTTGCCTCGACCCCAGCGGCCCTGGCGCAGGCTGGCCATCGGCGGAGGTCTCGTCGGCGTGGTCGCCCTGTTGATCTCGCTCAAGACTTGCGGAGGCAATGGAGCGAAGACCGAGGAGGCGACCGGGCCCGCCCCTGGAGTCGGCCCCGGCACTCCGGCCGCCTCCGCCCAGGCCGCACCCAAGCTCGAGCCGGCCGCCGAACCGGCGAAGCCGAACGAGCCGGCGGTCGCCCCAGCGGCCGTAGGCGCGAGCGCGCCGGCGCTGGTCGGTAACAACGATGCAGGTGGACCGGCGAGCGAGGACGCCCGCGCGGCCGGCGCCGCGACCGCCTCCGGAGCGGCGAGCCCCGAGGCCGCCGGTGCGGGCGGCGCTGGTGTGACCGCGAACGGCGCGGTGGCCGCGATCGTCGACGCGTCCGCCCGGAGCGCTACCGGCGGGCCGGCGGACGCCCTCCGAGCCGCGGAGCCCTCCTCCGTCCCGACCGTCCCCGAAAAAACCGTGGCGGCCATTTCGAAGCCCGAACCATCAACGGCAGCGGCCGGGGCCGGGCCGACCGGGCCTGCGCCCGGGCGTCCAGCACCAACTCCGGAGCCCGCGGGACCGCCCGCCAAGGAAGGGCCTCGTGTGGCGGTGGCCGAGGCTCAGCCAGTCGCCCGGCCGGCGCCGCCGGCCGCCGAAGCCGAGCGTGGCAGTCCCGCGGAAGCTCCTGCGCCCGCGGAGACCACAGGTGGGTCGCGCGGAGAGAGCGCCGCCCCGGCGGGAGAAACCGCGGGTGCTGACGGAGGCGCGGAGGCTGGTCAGGGGCAGAAAGTGATGGTCCTGGTGAAGAGCTTGCCCCCGGGCGCTCGCGTCACCACCGCTCATCACGACTACGGAACCACCCCCGTTTCGATCCGGCTACGGGCCGGAAACACCTACGCGCTCATCCTGAAGGCCGACGGGTACAAAGCCACCAAGCAGCGCATCGAGGTGACGACCGAGCCCGACCAGGAAGTCACCGTGACCCTGAAGAAGGGTTCGGGAACGACCGCGGCAGAACCCGCGGCGGCGCCCGCGGCCGGCGCCTTGCCCTCGACACCTCCGCCCCCCTCTCCTTCCAAGCCTCAGGGAAAAGAAGGGGAAGGGCCGTCGTGGTGGCAAAAAATGTTCAAGTCGCGCTGACCCCCCAAGGGGGCCTACAGGCGACCTGTAGGTGTATAGGGGTGGTCGATCCGCCGTCCGTGTGGGAGCCTTTCACGGTCGGGCTTTTGGCGCCAAGCCAAACGTGCCGATACCCAAGGAAGGAGGCGCGGATGACTCTGAACCTGGACATCGGAAGCTGCACGGTCGCGGAGGTCATGGGAACCGACCTCTTCACCCTGACCCCGGAGACGTCCGTGGAATCGGCTCGCCGTCTGGTGGACATGAGCGGCAATCATCACCTGATCGTCATCGAAGAAGGGACGTTGGCCGGTATCGTGTGCGACGCGGATCTCCGAAAGGCCGACCAGGGCGGGTGCGTCGCGGATTGCATGACTTCGCCCGTGTTGTGCATCAGCGCCGAGACGACGCTGCAAGAGGCGGTCGACATCATGGGAGCCAACGACGTGGACTGCTTGCCGGTCGTGACCGGAGCGTTCCTGGTGGGCATGGTGACCCGCGATGCCCTGGCGATCGCCGAGCAACCGGCACCGCCCACGCTCACCTGTGATTCTTGCGGACGGAGGACCGGGCCGGCCGTCGGCCTGGAGGGTGCCTCCGGCAAACGCCGGCCGAAGGAGGACCTGCACCTTTGCGGGCGCTGCCAGCGGATGCGCGCCGCCACCGGGCGTTGCTGACGCGCCTTCCGCGCTCGCGGGGGGGCGGGAGAGGACGCCGTCGGACCTGCTAGTGTCACGGCGGTGAAAGGAAGCGCTGCCTCCCGCGTGAGCGATCGCCCCCAACCGTCGGCGGGCCAGAGCGCGTTGGTCGGACGTGGGGGCGCCAAGCTGCGCGCGGCCCTGGAGTCATTTTCTCTGCGTGGCCGGGTGGAGGGGGCGCGCGCGGTGGACATTGGCGCGTCGACCGGTGGCTTCACCCAGGTGTTGCTGGAGAACGGAGCCGAATCCGTCACGGCCGTCGACGCGGGCCACGATCAGCTCCATCCGCGGCTGCGCGACGACGGCCGTGTCACCAACCTGGAACGAACCGACTGGAAGAAGCTGGCCCTCGACAAGGCCCCCGGACCGTTCGACTTCTTCACGGTCGATGTCAGCTTCGTCGCGGCCCGGAGCATGTTGCGGGGTCTGGCGTTCCGGTTGCGTGAGGGCGCGGAGGGCGTGGTCCTGGTCAAACCGCAGTTCGAGCTGCCGGACAGCGCCGTCCGCAAAGGTGACGTCAGCGCCCCCGCGCTGCGGAGCCGCGCGCTCGAGCGCTTCAGCGAGAAGGCCAGGGCGCTGGGGTTCGAGGTGTGCGCGCAGACCGATTCACCGGTGCCCGGTGGGGAAGGAACGGTCGAGATCCTCGCGCATCTGCGGTTTCTGGGACGCCCGGCCAACCTGCCCCGGCCGGGCGAAAAACGCGGGGGCGATCCCGGCGCGAATGCTGCCGCGCGACCGCGGAGACGGTCCGCCGCCGCGGGCTTGCCGGCCCGGCTGCGCTGGTTCGCCGTCGTGACTCCGGGGGCCGAGGAGGCGTCCGCCCACGAAGCCGGTCGCTGCCTGCCTGACGCCAAGATCGCGACCGTCACCGGCGGGCTCGAGATTGAAGGTCCCCTGGCGACAGGGTTGGCCGCGAACCTGGAGCTGCGCATCCCGACGCGAATCCTGCTCCGCCTGGGCGAGGCCCGCGCCCGAGAGTTCGGCAAGCTGCGCCACCAGCTGGCGAGGCTCCCGTGGGAGAGCTTCCTCGAGCCCGGGGCGCCCGTCCGGATCTCGGTGACCACGTCGCGCTGTCGCCTGTACCACACCGGTGCGATAGACGAGAACGTGCGGGCCGCGATCGGAGATCGCATCGGTGCCGAGCCTCCGAAGCCCTCGGCCGAAGACGAGACGGCCAAAGACGAGACGGCCAATGACCAGACGAGCCCCGGGGCGCGCGCCGCCGTGCCCCTGGTCCTCGTGCGAGGCGTCGGGGACGTCTGGACGGTCAGCATCGACAGCTCCGGCGAGCGCCTTCACCGCCGCGGCTGGAGGACCGACGCGCTCGAGGCGCCCCTGCGCGAGACGCTGGCGGCGAGCCTGCTGGCGCTCGCCGGCTGGCAGCCGGGGCAGGCGCTCGTCGACCCGATGTGCGGCGCCGGGACGATCCCGATCGAGGCCGGCACGATCGCCCTCGGCATGGCGCCGGGGGCCGAGCGCGCCTTCGCATTCGAGGCGTGGCCGGCCCTCGACGCCGGCGCGCGGGAAGACTGGCGCTCGCTGCGCGCTCGCGCCCGGGCGCGGCGCGGGGACGCGCTCGGCGCCCCGATCTGCGCGTCGGACGCAGACCCCCGCGCCATCGCGGCCACCCGCGCGAACGCCGCCCGGGCGGGCGTGGACGGGGTCCTTTCGGTCTTCGAGCGCGAGGTCGCCGACGTCGCGCCGCCCGAGGGCGTGGGGTCCGGGCTCGTCGTGGCGAACCCTCCGTACGGCCGCCGCCTCGGAGATCCACGCGCGCTCCCCGCCCTCTATCGCCAGCTCGGGCGCGTGCTCCGCCAGCGCTTTCGAGGATGGCGCGCCGCCGTGGTCGTCCCCGACCCGCGGCTCGCCTCCGCCTTCCGCATCGACGTGACCGCCTCCCATCGGCTGGCCCACGGCGGCCTCACCGTCACCCTGTTGTTGCTCGCCCCCTGAGGCCGGCGAATCACCAGCGGGTCAAGACAAGATGCGGCGAAGGGCGTCGTACGCGAAAGGCTTTTCGAGGCAAGGGCGCTGGCAGGAGCCCAGGAAATCGGCCACCCATGGGGTGAACGCGCCGCCGGTCATGAACACGAAGCGGCGTTCGATCCCCGGCAGCGCCCGGGTGGCGTCGCGGTAGAGGTCCGCGCCCGAGACGTGAGGCATCATCAGGTCACACAGGATCACGTCCGGCAGACCCACGCTCCCCGTGAGGTTGGCCATCGCCCCATGCGCGTCGGCGGCGAGCTCGACATCGAACTCATCCTCGATCATTCGCGCGATCATCGCGGCCAGGGCCGGCTCGTCGTCGACCACCAGGATACGCCGGCGCCTGGCGACCGGCGCGGTCATGCCCTCGCGCCAGGTCCCACCGCCCTCGGCCTGTCCTACGGCCATCATCCCGGATGGCATTCTACCCCAGGCGAGCACGTCTCGACCGATCATTCACGGGCCCGCAGGCCGAGGCGGCGGGCGGTGGCATCGAACAACGCGCGGATCGTGTCGGCGTAGGGACCCTCCCCGCGCCCCCGCACCCCGAAGCGCCAATCGTAGAGCCCACCGCCGCGCGTCTCACGGATCCGATGGAGAATGCGGTCGGCGCTGAGCGGCATCGCCGAGCGCAGCCGCTCTTGGAAGACCTGCGCGACCGGTCCCGGAAGGCGAAGCAAGACGCAGCCGGCGCTGGACGCGCCAGCGTCACGCGCCGCCGCGAGGATGGTCGGGATCTCCGCGTCGTTCAGGCCCGGGATGATCGGCGCCACGTTCACGCCCACGGAGATTCCGGCGTCCGCCAGCGCGCGGATGACACGCATGCGGCGCGCGGGCGTGGCGACGTACGGCTCGATGGCGCGGGCCTTCTCGGGATCCCAGAACGGGATGCTCACGATGACGTGCGCCGAGGCCGCTCGAGCGACGGCTTGCAAGACGTCGAGGTCTCGCTCGATGAGGGGCGCCTTGGTGATGACACCGACCGGATTGCCGATCTCCGCGCAGACCTCCAGGCACCCGCGGGTCAGGCGATAGGAGGCCTCGAGCGGCTGGTAACAGTCGGTCACACCGCTGAAGACGACCGACTCGCGCTGCCATGACTTCTTGGCGAAGGCGGCCCGCAGGAGCTCGGGCGCACGGACCTTGACCATGATCTTGCGATCGAAGTCGGTGCCGGCGCCGAAGCTGAGGTACTCGTGTCCGGGGCGGGCATAACAATACGCGCAGGCGTGGAAGCATCCCCGATAGGGATTGACGCTGTATTTGAAGCCCACGTCCGGGCTGTCGTTGGTCGCGAGGATGGACCGCGTGGCGTCCTCGTAGACCTCGAGCCGGACCTCGGGCGCCCCTTCCAGGTATTCGACGGCGGTGCTGGCCCACGGGTTGGGCGGGTTCGCGATGGGAACCGGACGCATGTCCCCAAGGGTGGAACTGAAACTATGTTCAGTCAAGGGCTCCATGGGGCCGGGCCGGCCGCGAACGCGCGCCCGCGGGTGGCGGAAGGCCTCGGGCAGTGCAAAAACCACCGTGCGGCGGCGTTGCGCGTCCGCCTGTCACCCACTAATGTGACGCCCCCACATGGCCGGCCCTCCCTCACCCACGCGCGGCGGCGGACGCCTCGCGACGCTTCCCCCCTACGTCCTCGCGACCGTGGACGAGATCAAGACGCGCCTGCGCGCCGAGGGGCACGACGTGTTCGACTTCGGTCTCGGCAACCCCGACGGTCCCAGCCCGGCGGCCGCCATCGAGCGCCTCACCGCCGAGGCGCGCCGCCCAGGCAGCCAGCGCTACATGCCGTCGAAGGGACTGCCCGAGCCGCGCAAGGCCATCTGCGACTGGTACGCACGGCGCTTCGGGCAGGCGTTCGATCCCGACCGCGAGGCGGTCATCACGATCGGGTCGAAGGAGGGGATCGCGCACCTGTTGCTGGCGCTCGTCAGCCCAGGGGACTGCGTGCTTTCGCCCGATCCCTGTTACCCGATCCACCGCTTCGGCGTGATCATCGCGGGCGGCGAGCCGGTCCCGGTCGCCTGTCGCCCCGAGCTGGATCACTACGCCGAGATCGAGCGGGCGCTGGCGCGCGCCCCGCGGCGTCCGGTGGGGCTGATCGTGAACTTCCCCCACAACCCGACCGCCGCCATCGCCGATCTGCGCTTTTACGAGAAGGTGGTGGCGCTGGCCAAGCGCGAGGGGCTGTGGGTGATCTCGGATCTGGCTTACGCCGACCTGTGCTTCGACGACGCGAACCCCACGCCCAGCATCTTCCAGGTCCCGGGCGCCCGTGACGTGGCGGTCGAGTTCTTCACGGTGTCGAAGAGCTATTCCATGCCCGGGTGGCGCGTGGGCTTCTGCGTCGGCAACCCCGAGATCGTCGGCAGCCTGGCCACCATCAAGGGCTATCTCGACTACGGCATCTACGGACCCGCTCAGCTGGCGGCGGCGACGGCGCTGGCGAGCTGCGACGCTGACGTCGCGCAGAACCGTGAGCGCTACCGGCATAGGGCCCGGCTGCTGGTCGAGGGGCTGGCGGCGGAGGGGTGGACGGTCCCCATGCCCAAGGCCTCGATGTTCGTGTGGGCGCCCCTTCCGGCGTCTCACCGCGAGATGGGATCGGTGGCGTTCGCGGCCGCTCTGCTGCAGCGGTCGCGGGTGGCCGTGGCCCCCGGCGTCGGATTCGGCCCCGGAGGCGAAGGTTACGTGCGCTTCTCCCTGGTCGAGGACGACGAGCGAGCCCGCCGGGCCTGCGCGGCCATCGGCGCTTTCTTGAAGGCGCCCGCTTGATGCTTTTTTCCTGACGCCGCCGCCTTCAACTGCGTTGACAAGGATGGGGCCTTCGGTTAGAAACCCGCCTCCCATGCCCGCCTCAGCACCCCGCAACCGCAGTACTTTCCAGGCCAAGGCCGATGCGCCGCACGCCTGGTTCATCGCCGACGTCGAGGGGAAGACCCTCGGGCGCGCGGCCACGAAGATCGCCGACGTTCTGCGGGGCAAGCACCGTCCGACGTTCACCCAGCACGAAGACGCCGGCGACTTCGTCGTCGTCATCAACGCCGACAAGGTGAACCTCTCCAAGGACAAGTGGCAGACCAAGCTCTACCGCGACCACTCGCTGTTCCCGGGCGGCCTGCGCACCCAGACGGCGGAGCAGCTCAACAAGCGTCACCCCGGTGACCTGGTGAAGCGCGCGGTGTGGGGCATGCTGCCGAAGGGTCCCCTCGGCCGCCGAATTTACAAGAAGCTCAAGGTGTATGCCGGCGGGGCCCACCCGCACGCCGCGCAGCAGCCGCAAGTTCTGAAGCTGGATTGAAGGAGCCCTCGCGATGCCCGATACGAAAACGTCCACCTACGCCACCGGCCGACGCAAGCACGCGGTCGCTCGGGTCTGGTTGCAGCCCGGCAATGGCAAGGTCGAGATCAACCAGCGCACGCTGGAGGAGTACTTCGGGCGAGAGACGTCGCGCATGGTGTTCCGCCAGCCGCTCGAGCTGACCGAGACCACGGGCCGCTTCGACGTGTTCGTGAACGTCGCGGGTGGTGGTCTCTCGGGCCAGGCGGACGCGATTCGCCATGGCATCTCGCGAGCTCTGATCAAGATCGACGCCGCCCTCCGGCCGCCGCTCAAGAAGGCCGGCTACCTGACGCGCGACGCGCGCGCCAAGGAGCGCAAGAAGTACGGCCAGCGCGGCGCCCGCGCCCGCTTCCAGTTCTCGAAGCGCTGAGGCGTGGAAGGGGCTTCGCCCCTCCCACGAGCCCGGCATTTTTTCCGGGGATGTGGCTCGCTTTCGCTCGCACACCCCCGTGCCCCCCTCGGCGAAGCCGCGCCTCCTGTCGACTTCGGTCCCTCTGCTCTAGGCGATCAGGAGCCGCCTGATAGGAGGCGGGCTTTTGTCCGCCTCCGGCGACGCTCAATCGTGGGTCAACCGAACAGGACCGAGCGCATCGATAAGGAGCCTAGGTCGAAGCCGGTGGCGGGGAAGGACACGGCGTCCTCGGAGTTTGCGGCGCCGGCGGCGTAGAGGAGGGGGAGGTAGTGGTCTAGCGTTGGGTGGGACATGCGGCCGGCTTCCGCGCGGACGACATCGGCGAGGAACTTGCCGTCGTGCTGTTCGAGGGCCTGCGCGACGTCGCGATCGAAGTTCGCGGCCCAGGCGGGCGTCGACAGGTCGCCGGATTGGTAGTGCATCATCGCGTAGCGCAGGTTGTGGGTGATGTTGCCGCTCCCGAGGATGAGCACGCCCTCGTCGCGCAACGGCGCCAGGGCGCGGCCGAGCTCGAGGTGACCGGAGGGCGCCATCCGCCCGTCGATGCTCAGCTGCACGACGGGCAAGTCGGCGGCGGGCCGCATGTGGTGAAGCACGGTCCAGGTGCCGTGGTCGAGCCCCCAATCCAGACGAACGCTGGCCCGCGCAGGGCCCAGCAGATCGACGACCCGGCGCGCGAGCGTCACATCCCCGGGCGCCGGGTACTGCATCGCGAACAGCTCGTCGGGGAAGCCACCGAAGTCGTGGATGGTCTTCGGCGGCTCGTTACCGGTCGTGAACGTGCCCGCCACGAACCAGTGCGCCGAGACGCACAGGATGCCCTTCACGTTCGCCGGTACGAGACG
>Ga0068859_100006636_pt1 | contig 11753 bp, 8 predicted proteins | sample KBSSwiS22_FD_66585 | JGI IMG/M metagenome (GOLD analysis project Ga0068859, IMG submission 66585) | Switchgrass rhizosphere microbial communities from Kellogg Biological Station, Michigan, USA - KBS Switchgrass S2-2 | ecosystem: Host-associated > Plants > Roots > Rhizosphere > Soil ... | reverse complement strand
GAGATGTCTCCCCCCAGCCCCTTCACGATGCCGTGGCAGATGAAGAGGCCGAGCCCCGTCCCCACCCCGATGGGCTTGGTGGTGAAGAACGGATCGAAGATCCGCTGCAAGACCTCGGGCGCGATGCCCGCCCCCGTGTCGGAGATGGTCACCACCGCGCGCCCCAGCTCGTCGGTGGCGGTCGCGATGCGGATCTCGTTGGCGGAGACGTTGCCCTCGACGATGGCCTGGGCCGCGTTGATGAGCAGGTTCAAGAAGACCTGTCCCAGCTTGGACTCGCTCGCCTCCACCGTCGGAATGGGACCGAACTCGCGGACGACGCGGGCCCGGTGCCGGATCTCGTTCCAAACCATGCTGAGCGAAGACTCGAGCACGCCCTTCACCTCGATGGTGTTCTCCCGCTCTTCGCCGCCCCGCGAGAACACCTTCAGATCGCGCACGATCTGGCGCACACGCACCGCGCCCTCCTGCGCCTCCGCCAGGGCCGCCCCCAGCTCGCCCAGCTGCTGCGCCAGCGCGTGCTGCGGATGGCCCGGACGCTGGGCGGCCTCCTCGGGCAGCGCCTGCGCCAGCTTGGAGAGGCGCTCGCACACGAAGCCCACGTTCGCCATCACGTAGGTGAGCGGGTTGTTGATCTCGTGGGCCATACCGGCCGCCAGCGTGCCCATGGACGCCAGCCTTTCGGCCTGGATGAGCTTGCCCTCGATGGCGCGGCCCTCGGTCACGTCGAGCATCGAGGCGATCATCCGCACCGCCTTGCCGGCGGTGTTGCGTGACAGGACGCCCCGATCGAGCACCCGGGCGTAGCTGCCGTCGGCGCGCTGGAAGCGATACTCCTCGGTCCAGGACACGGCGTCCGAGCCGATGGTGCACTGCAAGCGCGCCAGCACGCGCTCGCGATCGGCGCGGTGGATCCGCTCGCTCCACCAGCTGAATGTGCCGCCCACCTCGCGCCGCGGAACCCGGAAGGCCACGGCCACGCTGTCGTTCCAGATGACCTCGCCGGTCGTGATGTCCCAGTCGCGGACCACGTCGTTCGTGGCCTGCGCGATCATCCGATAGCGCTCCTCGCTCTGGCGAACCGCCTCTTCCGACTCGGCCCGATCGGTGATGTCCAGCGCCACCCCGATGGTGCCGCTCGGCCTGCCCTCATCGTCCCGGAGCGGATCGACGCGCGTCCGGTAGGCACGCCCGCCGAACCAGACGTCGGTCGAGCTGCCCCGTCCCTCGAGGGCCGCCTTGTGAGCGGCGACGTTGCGCCACCCGTCCGGCGAGGACGCCACGAAGTCGACGAAGCGAGTGCCGACCAGATCCGCCGGCGTCCGCCCCAGCGCCGTCAGGCCCGCGCCCATCGCCGAGGTGAAGATCAAGTCCCGGTCGGTGGTCCACAGGATCGCCGGCAGCTGCTCGGTGACGAAGCGGAGCTGCCGAGCCACGTTCAGCGCTGCCCGCTCCGTCGTGTGGGACCCGCCGCCGGCCTGGGAGCGGATCAGCGCGCGCAGCGCGATCTCGTCCATCGCCACGGCCGCGAACTGCTCGAGCAGGCGCTGATCGGGCAGCGAGAAGGCCCGCGGCGCGAGATCGCTGATCCCGAACGCCCCGATGCGCATCCCGGTCGCGCTGATGAGGGGCGCCCCCGCGTAGAAGCGGACCGACTGGGACACCACCGTGGGGTTCTGGGCGAAGCGCGGGTCGAGCCGCGCGTCCTCCACGACGAGCACGTGGGGGCTGAGGATGGTCTGAGCACAGAAGGAGATCTCGCGCGGCGTCTCGTCGACCGGGATCCCGAAGCGAGACTTGAACCACTGCCGGTGGCGATCGACCAGCGTGATCATCGAGATCGGGACGGCGAACAGCTCCGCCGCCAGCGCGGTCAGGCGATCGAAGGCCGCTTCGGGAGGCGTGTCGAGAACGCCGAGGGCCTCGAGCGCGGCGAGGCGCCCATCTTCATCCAAGACCTCCACCCCGCTTTTCTCCTGGCGACGGCAGACTAGCACCGTTGGCAGAGGGTTCCCACGGCCCAGAATGGCAATTGACGGGGCAATGGGACGGTCACTTCGGTGGAAATTTGAGTGGTAAGTTTGGCCGCGAGGCGAAGACCATGATCTGCCCGACCTGCAAGCGAACCTTCGAGGCGACCGAGGAAGCAAAGGGCGGGCAGCGGCGGCCCCTCCCCTTCTGTTCCAGCCGCTGTCGACTGGCCGACCTCGGAAACTGGCTGGACGGCGGCTACCGGATCCCAACGGCCACCGACGACCAGGATCTCGACGCGCCTCCGCCCGACGATAAGCCCCCGTCCGACTCCGACCCGCTCAATTGATGACGGTGGCCGTCAACCACGACGCGCGTCGGCCGAAAAGCACGCGTCAGCCGAAGACGCGCGTCAGCCGAAGACAATAGTCCGGTTGCCCGAGACCAAGACGCGCCGGTCCAGGTGGGCCCGCACCGCGCGCGTCAGGACCTGACGCTCGAGCTCCCGCCCTTTTTGCACAAGATCCTCCACCTCGTCACGGTGGCTCACGCGGCAGACGTCCTGGTCGATGATGGGGCCCTGGTCCAGCTCGCTGGTGACGTAGTGGGCGGTGGCGCCGATGACCTTGACGCCCCTCGCCTTGGCCTGGTGATAAGGCCGGGCGCCGACGAACGCGGGCAGGAACGAGTGATGGATGTTGATGACCTTCGCCGGCCACTGCGCCACGAAGGCCGGCGACAAGATCTGCATGTACCGGGCGAGCACGATCAGATCGACGTGCGATGCGGCGAGGAGGGCCTGGTGGGCGGCCTCGGCGGCGGCCTTGTCTTCTCGCGAGACGGGGACATACGCGAACGGCACGCCGAAGTGCCCGGCGATGGGGCGAAGATCCTCGTGGTTCGAAACGACGGTCACCAGCTCTCCGCGCAGCTCGCCGAGCTGGTGAGCGAGAAGCAGGTCATACAGGCAATGCGGCGCCGTGCTGGCGAAGACCGCCAAGCGCGGCCGCTGATCGGAGAACGTCAGCTCGTAGGCCAGATCGAAGCGCCGCGCCAGCTCGACCAAGGCCGCCCGCGTCTGGTCGCGATCCAGCTTGAACGCGCTCAGATCCCAGACGAGGCGCATGAAGAAGAGGCCCGTCTCGGTCTCGGCGTGCTGGTCGGCGTCGAGGATGTTGCCCTCGTTCCGGAACACGAACTCGGACAGCGCCGCCACCAGCCCCGTCCGATCCCGGCAGCTCACGAGCAGCGTGGCGCGCAGGGGCTCTGCGGTCATCTTCGCGCCGCCGCGCGGACGTGCCCGGCCAGGTCTTCGAGGACCCCCACGGTGTCCTCCCAGCCGAGGCAGGCGTCGGTGATGCTCTGACCATAGACCAGCTTCGGGCGGTCCCGCGTGGGCGGATCCTGACGCCCCGCCACCAGGTGGCTCTCGATCATGACTCCGGCGATGGAGCGCGAACCGGCGCGCAGCTGCAGCCCGATGTCGCGCGCGACCTCGGGCTGGCGGGCCGGATCCTTGCCGCTGTTGCCGTGGCTGCAGTCGATCATCACGCGAGGCGTGAGGCCGGCGCGCTCGAGCGCGGCCGCCACGTTCGCCACTGCTTGGGCCTGGTAGTTCGGCCCCGAGGTGGCCCCCCGCAGGATCACGTGTGTGTAGGCGTTCCCGCGCGTCGTCACGATCGCAGACATGCCCTCCTTGGTCACCCCCAGGAAGCAGTGCGGGTGGCTGGCGGCTCCGATGGCGTCGATCGCGATCTGCACGTTACCGTCGGTCCCGTTCTTGAACCCGACCGGCACCGATAGGCCGGAGGCCAGCTCGCGGTGGACCTGGCTCTCGGTCGTTCGTGCTCCGATGGCCCCCCAGCTCACCAGATCGGCGAAGTATTGCGGTGAGATGGTGTCCAGGAACTCGCAGCCGGCCGGCACCCCCATCCGCGCCAGGTCGAGCAGCAACCCGCGCGCGATGCGGAGGCCGTCGTTGATGGCGTAGGAGTTGTCGATGCGGGGATCGTTGATGAGGCCCTTCCAACCCACCGTGGTCCGCGGCTTCTCGAAGTAGACGCGCATGACGACCAGCAGCTCCTTGGCCAGCCGGTCGGCCTGTCGCTTCAGCTTGCGGCCGTAGTCGAGCGCGGCCCCGACGTCGTGAATCGAGCAGGGCCCCACCACGACCAGCAGCCGATTGTCGGCGCCGCTCAACACCTCGCTCACCTTCACGCGGGTCTGCTCGATGAGCTCGGTGATCGTCTCGTCCGCGGGCAGCTCGTCGAGGAGCTGCTGCGGAGACTGCAGGGGGCGGATCGTCTCGATCCGCAGGTCGTCCGTGCGGCGTTCCTGGCGCATCACCGTGGCATCCTCGCGTCTTGCCTCACCTCTTGCCTCGTGTCTGGCCTGGTGTCTTGTCCCGCCCCCGCCTTGCGGCGCGCGCGCACCGCCTCGGCCAGCCGCTCGAGCACGGGCGTCGTGTCGTCCCAGGCCAGGCAGGCGTCCGTGATGCTCTGCCCGTAGGTCAGCTCGCGCCCCGGAACCTGGTCCTGGCGGCCACCCACCAGGTGGCTCTCGATCATCACCCCGGCGATCTCGCGCGCCCCGCCCGCGATCTGACGGCCCAGATCAGCGGCCACCTCGGGCTGCCGGCGCGGATCCTTGCCGCTGTTGCCGTGGCTGCAGTCGACCATCACGCGCGGGCGAAGGCCGGCCTTCTTCAACGCGGCGACCGTCGCGGCGATCGCCTCGGCCCCGTAGTTGGGTCCGGCGGCTCCGCCGCGCAGGATGAGGTGCCCGTCCCCGTTGCCGCGCGTCGACACGATGGCCGACAGGCCCTGCTTGGTGACGGACAGAAAATTGTGGGGGTGGCTGGCGGCCTGGACGGCGTCGATGGCGATCTGCACGTTACCGTCGGTCCCGTTCTTGAATCCGACCGGAACCGACAGGCCCGATGCCAGCTCGCGGTGGACCTGGCTCTCGGTCGTGCGCGCCCCGATGGCGCCCCAGCTCACCAGGTCGGCCAGATACTGCGGCGTGATGGTGTCCAGGAACTCGCAACCGGTCGGCAGCTCCATCTCGGCCAGATCGAGGAGCAGCGAGCGGGCGACGTGCAGGCCCTCGTTGATCTTGAACGAGCCGTCCAGGCGCGGATCGTTGATGAGCCCCTTCCAACCGACGGTGGTCCGGGGCTTCTCGAAGTAGACGCGCATGACGATCAGGAGGTCCGCCGACAGGCGGTCGGCGACCGCCTTCAGGCGCGCGCCGTAGTCGAGGCCGGCCTTCACGTCGTGGATCGAGCACGGCCCCACCACGGCGATCAGTCGGTCGTCCTCCCCGCGCAAGGCCCGGCTGATCGCCTCGCGCCCGCGCGTCACCGTGGTCGAGGCCCGCTCCGTGAGCGGCAGGTTCTCCATGAGGATGGCGGGCGGCACGAGGGGCCGGATCTTCTCGATTCGCAGGTCGTCGGTCGCGTAGAGCATGAGAGCCGCACAATCTAGCCGTTTTTCAGGCTCGGTGCGAAAAGGCAGCGGTCCGTCGCAAGGGGCCGGAAACGACCAAGGCCGCGAGCAAGGCGGCGGCACCGAACGCCAGACCGGCGTCCACCCGGAACGCGACGCTCGCCCCGTGGCGATCCCAGAGCCAGCCGAGGCATAACCCGGCCGGCAGCGCCGCGCCGCCCACCACCGCGTGATAGAGACCGAAGGCCGTGCCGCGGCTCGGCGCGCCGACCAGGTCGGAGACGAGGGCGCGCTCGGGCCCCTCGGCGAGGCCGTGGTAGAGGGCATAGCCGGCCATCAAGGCGGCCATGTGCCAGGCGCGGGTCGCGAGCGAGAAGCCCCAGTACGCCGCGCCGAAGGCCACCCACCCGCCCACGATCAGCCAGGGCCGCGGCAGACGATCCGAAAGAGTGCCGCCCACGGCCACCGTGACCGACTTGATCAGGTGGTGGCCGAGCCAGAGCAACGGCAAGGTGGCCGCCGAAAAGCCGAGCTCGCCGGCGCGAATCAAGATGAACGCGTCGGAGGAGTTGGCGAGCGCGAACAGCCCTACCGCGGCCAAATAGGCCGCGAACCGCCGCCAGCCTGGCTCACTGCCTGCGGATGGCGGGACCTCGCCGGGCGGGGCCGCGCTCGCAGACGCCGCCACTGGCGCCGCCGATTCCCGCAGGCGCACGGCCAGGAGGACGGGCGCCACCAGCCCCATCGCGGCCGCGACACCGAACGTGGCGGCCAGCGACATCCCGCCCCACAGGCACAGGCTCGCCACGAGGGGCCCCACCGCAGCGCCCACGTGATCCATGGCCTGGGCCACGCCAAATGCCCGGCCCCGATCGCCAGACTCGACCGCGCCGGCCAGCATCGCGTCGCGCGCCCCCGACCGCAGCGCCTTGCCGACGCGATCGAAGCTGCGCGCCACGAGGACGTGCCAGGGGTGGCTCGCCAGCGCGATGAGCGCCCGCCCGCCGGTGGCGACGAGGTATCCCCCGATGACGAGCGGCTTCCGGCGCAACCGATCGGCGACTCGCCCGGCCAGGATCTTGACCACGACCGCGATGGCGTCGGCCACCCCCAGCGCCAGCCCCACGAAACGCATGGGCGCCCCCAGGGTCCCGAGGAAGACGCCCAGCAGGGGAAAGACCGCCTCGCTCGACGCGTCGTTGAGCAGGCTGGCCCAACCAAAGAGCCAGACCGCGCCGGGCAGACGCGGGCGGGGCCGCCTCCCCGGCGCGGCGGCCTCGGCGCCAGGCGACCGGCCCTGCGAGGCTTCGGACGGACCTCCAGAACGCGAATCGGACAAGGTGGGGAAATGAACACATGGCGCGGCGATCAGGGCAACTCAGAATTGATCACAGCTGATATGGCGAGCCTCGGCCATCTGGCGATCGGGATGTGCGCCGGACGAGCATTCGTCAATGACGCGCGCGAAACCCACCGGGCCAGCGTTCATCCGGCCTCGGTCATGGCGATCTTTGCCGGTCTCGCCCTCCTGCCCGATCTCGACTACGTCGCCGTCTCGCTCGGGTTGCCGGACGAGGGTCCCTTCGGTCACAGGGGCGCCGCGCATTCGCTGGTTCTTCCCCTGCTGGCAGCGGGGGTGGCCGTTGTCGTGGCGCGCCGGCTGCGCCTGCCGGCCTGGCGCCTGGCGTTGGCGGTGGGGCTGGTCGTGACCAGCCACGCCGTCCTGGACGCGATGACGGGAGGCGGCAGTCGCGGCGTCCCGTTGCTCTGGCCATTTTGCTTCTACCGTTTCGAGGCGCCCTGGCGACCGATTCCAAACGCGCCCTGCGGGCTGGCCTACGTCTCGCGCACGGGCCTGGCGGTCGCCGTCACGGAGCTGGTGCAGTTCTCGCCGTTCTTGCTCTATGCCCTTCGTCCGCGGGTCTTGCCGCAGCTGCTGGCCCGTGCGAGACGTGTCGGCGCCGCTCGGCGGCAGGCCGGCCCGTCGCCCACGGCCGCCCCGCTACCGGGCGAGTGACAGGACGTCACGTGCCTCCTTGACGCACGACGCCGCCAAGTCGGCGAACTTTCGAGGGGAAACGCCCAAAAAGCAACCGTTTTCTTCTCGACAAGAAGCCAAACTCACTTCAAAGTGTCGCCCACCTATGACCTCGCTTGGTCCAGAACTCGAAGAAAATCAAGAGGAAGAGTTAGCCGCGCCAGCCGAGGCGGCCGCGCCGGCCCCGGAAGTCGCCACCCCCACCGAGGACGCCGACGAGGCCGGGGATGCGCACGACCCCGTGCGGATGTACCTGCGAGGCATGGTCTCCATCGCGCTCCTCACGCGCGAAGGTGAAGTCGCGCTCGCCCGTCGTATCGAGGACGCCGAGCACCGTGTGTTGAAGGCTGTGTTGCGGGCTCCCGTCGCCGTGAACGAGATCCTCGATCTCGGCAATCAGCTGCGCAAGGCAAAGATTCGTGTCACCGAGGTGACGCGTGACGCGGACGATCAGGATCCGGACTTCGACGAGGCGTGGCACACCGAGCGGGTTTGCAAGGCGCTCGAGGGGATCGGGCGCCTCTTTCGCAAGCACCAGAAGCTGCTCGAGACGGCGCCCAAGCGCCCGACCGCAGCGGTCAAGGCGCGCTTCGAGCAGAAGGCCTTCGCCAGCCGCGAGGAGCTGTTCCAGGCGTTGCTCGACATCCGCCTCAGCAAGGAGCGGGTGGGGCCGATCCTCGAGCAGCTGAAGACGTACGTGCACCGCCTGGACGCCTGCCGGAGGCAGACGATCGACTGCGAGCAGCGCGCGGGGATGAGCCTGTCCGAGCTGCGCAAGACGTTGAAGCAGGTGCGCGCGTCGCCGGTGCGCCGACAGGCGCTGACGCGCAAGCTGGGCCTGCGCGTCGAGGAGCTGGAGAAGATCTTCGAGCAATCCGTCGAGATCGGGCGGCAGCTGCGCCAGGTCGAGTCCGACGCCGGCATGGACGAGGTCGCGCTGCGCGAGACCGTGCAGGAGATCGCCGACGGCGAGAACGCGGGCGAGCGCGCCAAGGCCGAGATGATCCGCGCGAACCTGCGCCTGGTCGTGGCCATCGCCAAGAAGTACGCGAACCGCGGGCTGCTGTTCCTGGATCTGATCCAGGAGGGCAACATCGGCCTCATGCGAGCGGTGGAGAAGTTCGACTATCGCCGCGGCTTCAAGTTCTCGACGTACGCCACCTGGTGGATCCGGCAGGGCATCACGCGAGCCATCGCCGACCAGGCGCGAACGATCCGGATCCCCGTGCACATGAACGAGTCGCTGCACAAGCTGACCCGCACGACGCACGCGCTGGTCCGCAAGCTCGGCCGCGATCCGCTGGTCGAGGAGTTGGCCGAGGACATGGGCATGCCCGTCGAGAAGGTGCGGCAGCTGCTGCGCATCTCGAAGACCACCGTCTCCCTGGAGACGCCCGTCGGCACCGACGAGGACGCGCGGCTCGGTGACTTCATCGAGGACAAGGACGCCATCTCGCCGGCCGACGCGCTGGTGGCGGCGGACCTTTCGGAGCAGACCCGCCGCGTGCTGGCGACGCTCACCCCGCGCGAGGAGAAGATCCTGCGCATGCGGTTCGGCATCGGCGAGCGGTCCGATCACACGCTGGAGCAGGTCGGCGAGGAGTTCGACCTCACGCGCGAGCGCATCCGCCAGATCGAATCGAAGGCGCTCAAGAAGCTGCGCGCCAGCCGCGAGTTCCGCGAGCTGCGGAATCACTAAAGGCGCGCAGGGGGGACTTCGTCCCCCCTACGAGACCCCCAAAGTTTTGGGAGCGGGCCGGCGCGGCGAAGCCGCGCCTCCCGTGGAAAGACCCGCTCGCTACGCTCGCTCTGGCGCTGCGAAGAGCACGGGGCGCCTAACGGCTGTGTTGGGTTTTGAAGGGGCGTTTGGGGCGCGCTCGCGTGGCGGGCGCGCGGTGGGCTTGACCCGCGGGTTGGTGGAGGGGGATGAGCTGGTGGGGGCCGTTGCCGATGAGATCGGAGCGGTTCATGCGGCGGAGGGCTTCGCGGAGGAGGGGCCAGTTCGCGGGGTCGTGGTAGCGGAGGAAGGCTTTGTGGAGGCGGCGGACCTCGGGGGCGCGCGCAATGTGGACGGGCTCATTGGCTGAACGCTTGAGCGGTCGGAGAGGGTTCAGGCTCGTGTGGTACATGGCGGTGGCCGTCGCGAGCGGGGATGGCAAGAAGGCCTGCACCTGATCGGCGCGGAAGCCGTTCTTCTTCAGCCAGAGGGCGAGCTGCAGCATGTCTGCGTCGGTGGTCCCGGGGTGCGCCGCGATGAAGTACGGGATCAGGTACTGCGCCTTGCCCGCCTCGCGCGAGTAGCGATCGAAGAGGGACTTGAATCGATCGTACGTGCCGATCCCGGGCTTCAGCATCTTCGAGAGGGGCCCCGCCTCGGTGTGCTCGGGCGCGATCTTCAGGTAGCCGCCCACGTGATGGGTGGCCAGCTCCTTCACGTAGTCGGGTGAGGTCGCCGCGAGGTCGTAGCGGAGGCCCGACGCCACCAGCACCTTCTTCACGCCCGGCACCTGGCGAGCCTTTCGATAGAGCCCGATCAGCGACGAATGATCGGTGTTCAGGTTGGGGCAAATTCCCGGGTGCACGCACGAGGGGCGCCGGCACGCCGCCTCGACCTGCGGATCCCGACAGGCCAGGCGGTACATGTTGGCCGTCGGCCCCCCCAGATCCGAGATCACGCCCGTGAAGCCGGGCACGCGATCGCGGACCTCGCCGATCTCGCGCAGCACCGACGCCTCGGAGCGGTTCTGGATGATGCGCCCTTCGTGCTCCGTGATCGAACAGAACGTGCACCCGCCGAAGCATCCCCGCATGATCGTCACCGAGAACCGGATCATCTCGTAGGCGGGGATCTTCGTCTCGCCGTGGCTGGGGTGCGGGCGGCGGGTGTAGGGCAGCTCGTAGACCGCGTCCATCTCCGGCGTCGACAGCGGCAGCGGCGGGGGGTTCAGCCACACGTCGCGCTCGCCGTGGCGCTGGACCAGCGCGCGCGCGTTGCCGGGGTTGGACTCGACGTGCAAGACGCGCGAGGCGTGCGCGTACAGCACGGGATCGGTGGCGACCGCCGCGTGGTCGGGGAGCCGGATGACGGTGCGAGCGCGATCGGTCCGCCGCGCCCGTGGCACGCGCAGCGGAACGAGATCCGCGGCTGCCTGACCGCTGCCCGCGGCACCGCAGGCGGGCGGCGACGTGGCCGGTGCGTCTCCCCCTGCCCCGCTGGCGCCCGGCGAGGCAGCGGCCGACGCATAGGGGTTGTCCGGCGCGGTCACCGGACCGGGAGCGTCCACCGAACGAGAATCGATGACCGCCCACCCGGCAGGGATCTCGCGCGCCACGAAGGCCGTGCCGCGAACGTCGGTGATCGACGATGGGTCTTCCCCCGCCCCGAGCCGGTGCGCGATCTCGACGATCGCACGCTCGGCGTTGCCGTAAACGAGCAGGTCGGCCCCCGTGTCCAGCAGGACCGATCCGTGGACCGCGTCGGCCCAGTAATCGTAGTGCGCGATCCGCCGCAGGCTGGCCTCGATCCCCCCGATGATCACGGGGACATCGGCGAACGCCTCGCGACAGCGCCGGGCGTAGACGGTCACGGCGCGATCGGGGCGCCGGCCGGCCACGCCGCCTGGAGTGTAGGCGTCGTCCGAGCGCCGGCGGCGATCGGACGTGTAGTGGTTCACCATCGAGTCCATGTTGCCGGCCGTGATCCCGTAGAAGACATTGGGACGCCCGAGCGCCCCAAACGCCTGCGCCGAGCGCCAGTCGGGTTGGGCGATGATCCCGACGCGGAACCCCTGCGCTTCCAGGAGGCGGCCGATGAGGGCGGCCCCGAAGCTCGGATGATCCACGTAGGCATCGCCCGTGATCAGGACGACGTCGCAGCTCTCCCACCCGAGCGCATCCATCTCCGCCCGCGAGGTGGGCAGCACCGGCGCGATGCCGAAGCTCTCCGCCCAGAACTTTCGACGCGAAAATAGCGTCCGGGGCACCAGGCCCGGCGAGACCATCTGCCAGTCGTTCCCAGCGCCTGCCGTCATTCGAGCCGTCTTGCCATAGCACGGTCTCCCGCCCTGCGCCGACCTCCTCGACGGGCGCAGCGACCTGGGTACCCCTAAAATGGGAGCCGCCGACGCCATGCCCCCATTCCCGTCCTCGTCCTCGTCCTCGTCCGTTACGACGGAACCGTCACCCTCGCCTCCCCTGTTCCTGTTCGCGCCGGGCGCCGGTGCGCCGTCGACGTCGCCCTGGATGCAGGCTTGGGCCGAACGGCTCGGCCAGCTCGGGCGGATCGTCTCGCTCGACTA
>Ga0068859_100006635_pt1 | contig 11754 bp, 10 predicted proteins | sample KBSSwiS22_FD_66585 | JGI IMG/M metagenome (GOLD analysis project Ga0068859, IMG submission 66585) | Switchgrass rhizosphere microbial communities from Kellogg Biological Station, Michigan, USA - KBS Switchgrass S2-2 | ecosystem: Host-associated > Plants > Roots > Rhizosphere > Soil ... | reverse complement strand
CTCCGCCCCCGGCAGCTCGCCGAAGATCGGCCGGAGGTCGACGTCCGCGCCGAGGTCGGCGTCGCTCAGTCGCGTCTGCACGCGGCGGATCTCCCCAGCACCCGGCAGGAACACGAGCAGGTCGCCGGGCACCTCCGCGAGCGCGCGCCGCACGACACGCGCGACGACCGCCTCCGGCGGCTCGTCGCCGGGCCCGAGTGGACCGGGCAACGCGGGCAAGCCTTTGCCGACGTAGTGCGTCTCGACCGCATGCACGCGCGCCGCGTGCTCGATCACCGGCGCGCCGCCGAGCAGTCGCGCGACGGCGGCGCCGTCGAGCGTCGCCGACATCGCGAGCAGGCGCAGCTCGGGCGAGAGGTGGCGCTGCGCATCGCGCGCCAATGCTAGGCCCACATCGGCGTTCAGGCTCCGCTCGTGGAACTCGTCGAATATCACGGCCGCGACGCCGCCGAGCGCGGGGTCGCTCTGTAGCATCCGCGTGAGCACGCCTTCGGTCACGACCTCGAGCCGCGTCTCCGCACTCACGCGCGTCTCGAGCCGCATCCGGTAACCGACGGTACCGCCGGGCCGCTCGCCGAGCGACGACGCCATCCGCGTTGCAACGGCACGCGCGGCGAGTCGGCGCGGCTCGAGCAGCACGATCTTCTGCCCGCGCGCCCACGGCTCGTCGAGCAGCGCAAGCGGCACGACCGTGCTCTTGCCCGCGCCGGGCGGCGCGACGAGCACCGCGTTGCGGCCGCTCGCGAGCGCGGCGAGGAGCGGCGGCAAGGCTTCGTCGATCGGGAGGCCGGAGCGCATGAGGCGCGCATCTTAGCGCGGCCCGGCGGGCGAGCTTCCGACTGCCTGTCTAGCTCGGCAGCTTGCCCGTCTTGAGCCAGCGCGCGCAGGCCGGCGTCAGGTAGCGCGCCGCGACCTCGTCGCAACGCGCGATCTCGCTCGCCGCCAGCACGTCCTTCCAACGGCCGTTGGTGCCCTTGTGGATGAAGGTCGCGCCGCCGCCTTTGAAGAACCTATCGAGCTCTTCGATCTTCATGGACGCGCCGCGCATGTAGTCGAACGAGCAATGCTCCAGGATCGCAGGCCACTGTGCGGCGTCGATCTCGACCTCGAGAAAGCGCGCGATGCGCTTGATCTCGCGCCCCATGTTCGCTTTCAGATCGTTGAAGTGAACGAGCAGCACGTTCGGCAGCGCGCGGAGGTTCCACCAGCCCTGCGTGTGCTCCCAGAGGCCGCCGAACTCGAAGCCCGGGAAGTCGTCGTATTCGAGGAAATGCAGGTAATAGTCGCGCACGTCGCACGGCGGATTCGTGATCCGCGGACCGACGCGGCCCGGCGTCTCGTTGAATGCGTCGAGCGCTTCCTGCGTGAACCCTGCCTGGTGGTTGTAGGCGCTCCAGACGATGTCGCGGGCGTCGCGGCCGACATAGATGTATTTCGCGCGCCGCGAGAACACGAGCGCGTCGACGGGCAAGTGGGTCTTGATGAAGCGACGGTCCCGCTGGGCTTCGAGCTGAGCCAACATCGGCTCGAGCGGAACGATCCGCATGTCGAGCCACGGCGAGCTCGCCGCCGCCGAGACACCGTCCGGCGCGCCGAGGAGCAGCTGGCCCACGATCTGCTGCATCCACGTAGTGCCCGCCTTGCCGAACGTGTCGATGACGACGTCGTCGTCGCGAAACTTGAAGCCGTTCCAGCGCGTCGAGTCGACGATCGCCGTCTGGATCTCGCGCGTCTTCTTCGGCCAAGAGATCTGGCTCGCCCGCTTCGTTGTCGTTGTCTTCTTCTTCGTCTTCTTGGGCATGACCCCTCCCCGCAAAGCCGCGCGATGATCGCAGTGGCCGCACGGTGGGTCAAACGCGAGCGTGCTCGCCTGCAGCTCGTTTTCGCCAAACCTTGCGCGAACAGGACACGACTTGGCGATTTCCGCACGGCGCGCCCGTCGCGGCACGACCGGGCAAGTCGCGTGGTTGCTGACGTCTGGCGCTGCCCGAGCCGCTGGCACGGTAACTGCAAAGGCCGCCTGTCGTAGGCCGCTTAATCCGCGCCGAGCTTGTCACGCACAGCGGCGCCCGAACGTATAGAGCCAGTGGAGGAGCCCATGAGCGTCTCGTCAACCCACATCCAAGCCGATCGAACGATGGCGTTGGTCGCTTACATCCTGCATCTGATCGGGTCGGTCACGGGCCTGCTCAGCATCGCCGCGCTGATCCTCAACTACGTGCGGCGCAACGATTACGCCGACGGCGTCGCGAGCCATCACCGCTACATGATTCGCACTTTCTGGTGGACGCTGCTGTGGCTCGTGATCGGCTGGTGCACCACATTCATTTTCATCGGCTGGGTGTTCTGCCTCGCGGCGTGGTGCTGGTACGTGTACCGCCATATTCGCGGGCTCGTCGCGCTCGCGAACGGCGAGCCAATGCCGGCCTAAAGGCTCACCACGCGGGTAGCAAACGCAGCGCTGCGCATTTTTGGCGAGCGCGACTGCAACCGCCCGGCGCTGCCGAGCATCTGTCACTTGCGGAGCACGACGAACGGAGAACGAACGATGAGCTAACGGCGACCGCGCCTGGGAGGGGCGCGTAACAGAGGCGACTCGGCGACTCGCTCTACGCGCGCCCCGAATCGCGGGCTTCACACCCAAGGTCCACGAACGTCGTGCACGAAAGTAGGCACGACTAGGAGAACCGGAGTGATGAACCCCCACAAGCTGCTACGCTCCCTCGCCGCGTCGTCCAGCGTCCTGCTCACCGCCTGCGCCGGCGGCGGCCAGTCGTTGCAAGTGTCACCGCCGAACGGTCCGACCTACTACTTCCGCGGCTACGCACGCGTCGACGTCGATTACCTGAGTCGCTACGCGTGCAGGGATCCGCACCTGCTGCTGCAGTGCAACTGCGACTCGAAGCTAGGGCATTATTGCGATTGCCGGTGCTAGGCGCCGGCGGTACGCTCTGGCGCCGCAGACGTCGGCGCGCGCACTCACGCGCCGTGGAGAGCTTCGAGCATGCAAACGCGTCGTGCCCACCTCGCGGGGCTCGCGGGCGCCGCGGCGTCCGCGCTGTTGCCGCGCGGCGTCTTCGCGCAGGCGCGCGATGCGCCGCACGCTGCGCCATCCGTTACAGGCGCGGCGGCGAGCATTCCGCCCGAGGGCATCGGTTACAAGATCCGGCACGTCTCGTATAGCGACCAGGGCGGCCGTCCCGACGGCGTGCAGGTGATGGCCAGCCGCGGTCATCTCTACGTCGGCCACATGTTCAGCGACGGCGTCACCGTGCTCGACGCGCGCGACCCGCGCGCGCTGAAACCCGTGCACTTCTTCTCGACGCCGTTCACGCGCACCCACCACTTGCAGACCGCTGGCGACTATCTCCTGCTCGCGAACGGCGCGAACCTGGCGCGGAGTCAGCGCTACGACAACTCGCGCGACTACTTCGAGAACACGCTCGCGGACAGTCTCGGCAAGCGCGAGCCGTTCCGCGCCGGCCTCTCGATCTTCGACATCGCGAAGGATCCCAAGAAGCCGCGCGAAATCGCGTTCCTCGAGATGCGAGGCATCGGCGTGAACCGGCTCTGGTGGGCCGGGGGCCGTTACGCCTACGTGTCGGCGCACTTCGACGGCTACACCGACCACATCCTTTGCATCGTCGACTTGGCGAGCATCACGAAGCCGCAAATCGTCTCGCGCTGGTGGCTGCCCGGCATGCATCGCGCCGGCGGCGAGACCGCGACGAATCCGCCGGGCAAGCGCTACGCGCTGCACCACATGATCGTCGCGGGCGACCGCGGCTACGCCGCATGGCGCGACGCAGGTCTAACGATCCACGACGTGAGCGACGCGTCGAGCCCGAAGCTGCTCGCACACTTGAATTGGTCGCCGCCCTACCCCGGTGGCACGCACACGCCGTTGCCGCTGCCGGGCCGCAAGCTCGCGGTCGTCGCGGACGAGTCGAACGCCGACTTCTGCGCGAAAGGCACGTTCTACACGTGGCTCGTCGACGTGCGCGCGGACGACAACCCGGTACCGATCGCGACGCTGCCGACGCCGTCCGACCGCGACTACTGCGCGCTGGGCAATTTCGGCCCGCACAACCTGCACGAGAACCGGCCGGGTAGCTTCGTGAGCGAAGAGACGATCTTCGCGACTTATCACGACGCGGGGGTGCGGGTATTCGACATCCGCGACGCGCACGCGCCGCGCGAGATTGCGTCGTGGCTTCCGCCGGTGCCGGCGAAGATGCTCGACCCGCGCCCGAACGTCGTGCGCGGCGCGCTCACGTGCGATTGCTACGTGACGACGGAAGGGCTCATGTACGTGACGGACTGGAACGCGGGACTCCACGTTCTCCAATACGAAGGCTAGACGCTGCCGCTCAGCGGCAGTGCGCGACGCTCATTGCAACGCGTGCGGCTGCTCGGACAACGCGCGCGGCTGCGCGGCGGAGCGGCGCGCGGGAGCCGTGAGGATCTCGCGCAAGCGCTCGATGTCGGGCGGCTTCACGAGATGGTGATCGAAGCCCGCGGCGCGAGACTGACGCAAATCTTCGTCCTGACCCCAGCCCGTGAGCGCGACGAGCATCACGTCGTTCGCGAACTGGGCGCGAATTCGGCGCGACGTCTCGTAGCCGTCCATGTCCGGCATTCCGATGTCGAGCAGCACGATGTCGGGCGAGAACGACGCCACGGCGTCGAGCGCTGCGCGTCCGCTGTATGCGATCGCGACGGTCACGCCGAGGGCACGCAGCAACGTCGACAGCGTATCCGCCGCGTCGCGGTTGTCGTCGACGACGAGCACGCGCCGCGCGGGCAGCCTGGCGGGCACCGTGTCTTTTTGCGGCACGAGGTTGGAGCGCGCTAGCGCGGGCAGCGTCACGACGAACTCGCTGCCGGTGCCCGGACCGTTGCTGTGCGCGGTAATCTGGCCACCGTGCATCGCGACGAGGCTGCGAGCCAACGTGAGGCCGATGCCGAGGCCGCCCTGCGAATGGCGACTCGAGCGGTCGACCTGCATGAACATCTCGAACACCGAATCGAGGTGCTGCGGCAGGATGCCGATGCCGTTGTCGCGGACGCGCACCACGGCGCGGTCGCCGACGCGCCGCGCGCTGACCTCGATTCGACCGCCTTGGTTCGTGTACTTGGCCGCGTTCGTGAGCAGATTCGCGAACACCTGCGTCAGACGTACCGCGTCGCCCTCGAGCGCGATCGGCTCGCTCGGAATGGTCACGTAGAGCTCATGCCCGGCCGCTTCGACCATGCCGCGCGTCGTTTCGAGCGCCGCCCGCAGCAGCGTGCCGAGGTCGATCGGGGCACGGCGGATGTCGATGATGCCGCGCGTGATCCGCGAGATTTCGAGCAGGTCGTCGACGAGCCGAACGAGATGCGCCACCTGCCTTTCCATCGTGGCCCAGACCCGCTCGACGGTTTGCTGGTCGTCGCCCGATAGACGCAGCAGTTGGAGTCCCGTCAGCAACGGTGCGAGCGGGTTGCGCAGCTCGTGACCAAGGGTCGCGAGGAACTCGTCCTTGCGCCGGTCCAACACCCGAAGCTCTTCGGCAACGCGCTCGCGCTCCTCGAGGTGACCGCGTATCTGGTATTGGCGCTGGCGGGCTCTCAGCGCCGTGCGAACCGCGCTCACCAGGGTCGTGATGCGGACGGGGCGCTCGAGCAGCGTGACATTGCCGAGCGTACGAACGGCGTTGCCGGCCGTCTCGGAGTCCGCGCCCCAGCGCGTCAACAGCAACACCGGCAGGTCGGACCACGGCGGCTGTGTGTGCAGAAGCGCCGCGAGTCGCGCGCTGTCGGCCGTGGACATACGTTCCTCGGCGATTGCAATCGCGGCCGCGCCACGGTGGAGCTCGAGCAGCAGCGCGTCGAAGCTTTCGCAGATATCGACCTCGACGTCGACCTTCTGCAACAGGTCCCTCGACGTCGTTGCGTCCCGATCGGTCAGCATGAGCAAGAGCACGCGGCTGTCGCGTGGCCGCTCAACCGGCGCTCGCGTCACGCCGGCTTTCCCTTGCCCATCAACGGGTCAAAGGATCCTTCGTAGACCGGCACGCCGGTGAGCACGCCGCGGAAGTCGCGCAGCGTGTCGCCGACGCGGATCCCACCGCGCTCGATCCGGAACTCCCGGATCGCGCGCTCGTGAGCGCCGCCGCGCTTCTTCACGACGGAAATCGCCTGCCGCACCTCGCCCTTCGCTTCGAAATAGCGCAGCAACACGACGGCGTCCGCGAGATAGCTCGCGTCGATCGGCGTTTGCATCGCGCCGCCGATCAGCCCCTGGTGTGCGCCGATCAGAATCGTGGCGACACCGCGTTGCGAAAGGTACATCAGCAGCTCATGCAGCTGGATCGTGAGGAAACGCTCCTCGGGCATCGCATTGAGATAGCCGTTGAGGCTGTCGATCAACACGATCTTCACACCCTCGTCGACCGCGAGGCGCACCGAGTGAATGAGCTCGCCCGGCGTGAGCTCCGCTGGATCGATTTGCTGCAGCGTCACGTTGCCAAGGTCGATCTGTTTCGCGAGGTCCACGCCGAGCGCGGCGCAGCGCGTGAGGAGCGTCTGCGCATTTTCGTCGAACACGAACAGCGCGCTGCGAGCGCCACGTTGCGCCGCCGCGACCACGAACTGCGCAGCCAGCGTCGACTTGCCGGTGCCCGCCGCTCCGACGATCAACGTGCTCGTGCCTTCCTCGAGCCCACCGCCTAGCAAGGAGTCGAGCTCGGGAATGTCGCTCCCGATCCTGCCTCGCGGGACCGGAGCGCGGTGCTCCGCGGCCACGAGGCGCGGGAACACTTCGATTCCGCCGCGCCGGATCACGTAGTCGTGAAAACCGCCGCGGAACTTGACGCCGCGATACTTCACGACCCGCAGGCGGCGCCGCTCGGCGCCGTATTCGGGATTCGTCTGCTCGAGCAGCACGACGCCGTGGGCGATGCTCTGCATTTGTAGGTCGCGATCGGACGTCGTCAGGTCGTCGAGCAGAACGACCGTGCAGTGCCGCTTCGAGAAGAAATGCTTCAGCGCGAGGATCTGCCGCCGATAGCGCAGCGCATTGCCGGCGAGCAAGCGAAGCTCGGAAAGCGAGTCGAAGACCAAGCGCGTCGGCTTGAGCTCCTCGACGTCGGCAAGGATGCGCTTCGTCGTGTCCACGAGCTCGAGCTCGGACGGATGGAACAACGTGTTCTGCTCGCTCGTCTCGAGCTCGTTCTCGGACGGAGTCAGCTCCCTGATGTGCACACCATCGAGATTCCAGCCGTGCGACTCGGCGATCGCGCGCAGCTCGTCGGCTGTCTCCGACAACGTGACGTACAGCACCGGCTCTCGCGCTGCCGCGCCGGCCAAGAGGAACTGCATCGCGAGAGTGGTCTTGCCGGAGCCCGGCATGCCTTCGACGAGAAACAATCGGTTGCGGGTGAACCCGCCCACGAGGATGTCGTCGATACCTTCGATGCCGATATTCGCGACGTCCCTCGGCGGAATAGTGTCCGAGGCGGCCATAGTCAGTACCCCCATTGCGTGACGACCGCCGGCCCGAGTTCGAATTCATATAGGGCCGGCGAGCCACCTCGGATCATCCCCCGGAGTCGCGGGAAAATCCAAAGCTGCGAAACGGGCCAGAGATTTTTGGAGTTTGGCCCCCGCCAGATGCAACGTCCCGGGGGTCGTTCCGGCGGTGCGAAGCTTTGGCGCAGCCATCCCGCCGCACGATCCCGCCGCCGAGAGCGCCGCGCAATCATCGTTCCGCCTCAACGTAAATACACCCGCGGGATATTGCGTGCACGTGCCGTGCCAGCTCCAAGGCGTGAACGACCGTTGCGGTTGGACGGCTCACAGGGGCAAACCCCCGACGGCGCTACAGCGCCTTCCAGCGCCGCGACAGCACGAGCTTGAGCTTGCGTTGCTCGTGCTCGGCGAGCGCGCCCATGCACGCAGCCAGCTCGTCGTCGAGCGCCTGGAGGTCTGCGTGGGCGGCCGCGGCGTCGAGCCGGCCCTTCAGATCGTAAAATAGCGCCGAGTACTCGCCGCAGAGCTCGCGGATGAAGGTGAACGAGCGGCGATGGATCGTGCACGGCCCGTGCGCGCTGATCGCGGCCTGGTGCTCGGGCGTGCTGTAGCCCTTGTGCCGCTCGAAGCCGTAGAGCGGGAACTGCAGCGCCAGCTCGTCCATGAGCCTGTCCCGATGAGTCTTTGCGACGATCGACGCGGCTGCGATCGAGAAGTCGATGCCGTCACCCTTGTTGAAGCAGTTCTGCGGCGCGTCGACGCCCGGAATCGTGCGCGCGTCGACGAGCACGTGCTGCGGGGCGATCGGCAGCGCCTCGAGCGCGCGGCGCATCGCGAGCAAGCCGGCATGGTAGATGTTCACGCTGTCGATCTCGGCGACCCCGGCGACGCCGATGCCGATCGCGGTCGCGGCTGCGCGGATCCGCCGCTCGGCGTCGAGCCGCTGCTCGAGATCGAGCCGCTTCGAGTCGTCGATGCCGGGCAGCTCGGTGTGCGGCGGGAAAATCACCGCCGCCGCGATCACGGGTCCGGCGAGCGGGCCCATGCCGACCTCGTCGACGCCCGCGATGTGCTGCACGCCGGCGCGCCAGAGCACGCGCTCGAAGTTCAGCATCGCGTCGAGCCTCGTGCGCTCGGCGCTGTCGCGCGCGTAGCGCTTCTTGAGCGCCTCGTAGAGTTGGCGGACGCCGTGCCGAGGATCGCGCTTGAGCTTGTTCAACGCTTGCGGCGTGACCGCTACGTCGTCGCGCGCGAAGCGTGCGCGGATTTCCTCGATCGACAGTTTCGATAGTCCGGACGGCACTTTTCCTCGCGAAGCGGGGTCAGTATGTTTGTGACGAACGTAGTCGCAACTTAGCCAACCGGTCGGCACGCGACAAGATCTACCGCGGGCAGCCTGCAGCCGCGCCGGCCGAGTCGGCAGCGATCCACGGCAAGGAGGCCACTCATGATTCGCAAGCTCAAGTCCGGAACCTATCGGCTGTATTCGCGCAAGCTCGACCCGCGAACGGGCAAGCGCCGCAACCTCGGAACGTTCGCGACCCGCGCCAAGGCGGAGCAACACGAGCGTGCGGTCCAATACTTCAAGCACCACTGATGGCCGCTCGCAAACCGGCGAGCCGGCGGAAGCCGGCGGTGCGCCGCGTTAAGCCACGGCGTTGGTCGGCCGAGGTCATGCGCCGCAGCGGGATGCGCTCGATCTCGAGAACGGCGTGTTCAAAGGCGCGAGCGCACAGAGGATCGCGGCGTCGCTGAAGCGGTCCGCCGAGGCGAGCCGTCGGCGCAAGGGCACCCCGTACCAGTCCGCGATGTCGATGCTGACGTTCTACATCAACCGCGCGGGACGGGACCTGCCCGCAGCGCGCAAACGCGTGCTCGAACGGGCGAAGTCGGAGCTTCGCAAGGCGTTCGGCCGCGCAGACTAAGGCGTCGGCTACTTAGCGGGCGGCGGCTGCGGCCGCAGGTAGTAGTTGAAGGGCTGGCCGTGCCCGCGCGCGTTGGCCCAGATCACGAGCATCTGCTCGAGCGCGTTCGCGTAGCGCAGCGGTCCGAGGTCGACGACCTCGAGACCCATGCCTTTGACGAGGCCCGCGATCGTCGCTTTCGCCTGCGCGTCGTCGCCGCAGATCGGGATCGTGATCGGGCCGCCGGCGCTCTGCGGCGAGATCATCTGGCCGACATTCAGCGTGTTGAACGCCTTCACGACCTTGGCCTTCGGCGCGAGCGACTGGATCAGCTCGGCGTTCGAGTTCGCGCCGGCCGGCTTCGCATAGTCGACGTTACCGTCGGGGGTATTGCGGTTCGCGAGGTTGGTCGGATCGAGGATGATCTTGCCGGAGAGATCGCCGAGCTGCTTCACGACGTCGCCCGCGGCCGTGCCCGGCACGGCGATCACGACGATGTCGGCGCTCTTCACGGCGTCCTGCTGCGAGGCGGAAGTCGCTCCGTGGCCCGTCTTCGCGACGAGATCCTTGACCTTCTGCTCGGACGGATTGCGCGAGCCGTAAACGATCGTGTTGCCCTGGTTCGCGAACCCGGGCCCGAGCGCGTTCGCGACGTTGCCGGTGCCGATCACCGCGATCTTCGCCGCGTTCGCCGTCAGCGGCGAGAACGATACCAACGACAGCACGGCAGCAGAGGCCGCGAGAACTCGAGCTAGGCGCATGACCATTCCCCTCTTCTTGTTCGTAAGTTAGCCGCGACGCGGACCACGTCGGAGCCGAGATGATAATGCAAGCGCGTCGCCGCGTCAGAGCCCCGCGATCGCGCGCGCCTTGCCCGTGAGCTCGAGGATGTGCAGCCCCGTCGACGCGCGGTCGAGCGCGTAGATGTAGCCGCGGTCGTCGAGGTTCACGTTGTTCGTCTGGATCGCGCGCTTGCACTCGCGCTGGCCGTCGATCGCGATGCACGACTCCGTCGTGTTCGCCGTGATCTCCGGGATGAAATGCGCCACCTCGACCGGCACGAACGGGTTGCGGATGTCGACCACGCGCACCCCCGCGTTGAAGTACGCGACCACGACGAGCTTCTTGTCGAACTTGGGGTGGTACGCGTCGTTGAACGAGTGCGGACCGAAACGGCCGCCGCGATGACAGAAGTCGCCGGGCTCCTCGGGCACTTGGAAGGTCGAGATCGGCAACGGGTGTCGCTCGTCCGTGATGTCGAGAATGAACACCACGTCGCGGCTATTTTGACAGCGGAACGTCTCCGTCTCCGACGACACGAGCAACAGGTCCCGCGTGCGCTCCTCCTTGTCGTCCGCGTAGTCGGCGATCTCGAAGCCGTAGATCGGCTTCGCGGTGTGCACACCCCAAAAGCGCGGGAAGTCGAGCCGTGCGATCTGTGGGTACGCGAGGTTCGCGGGCGTCGGTGCGAGCGGCTCGCGCGACTGCGGATCGCCGTGCAGAAACTTGTCGGTGTCGAGGATCTGGAGCACGCCGTCGTCGCCGCTGTTGTAGCCCAAGTACATTCGTTTGCCGACGACGAACGGCTGATGCAGCCCCGCGACCTCGGCGTCAGGGAACGGACCCTTCGCGTCGGGTTCGTAGCCCTCGAGGCCGAAGTCGCGGATGTGCTTCGGCGCGGCCGGATTGCCGACGTCGTAAACCTGGAGCAGGCGCGTGACGCGCCAGCCGGGCGCCGTGCCGTTCATGTATGCGATTCCGGTTGCGCAGTCCCACTGGAACTTGTGCGTCTCGCGGTTGCCGCGGTCCGACTTCGGCCGCGACGAAGCGCCGGTCTCCGCGATGGTCGTGACGAACGTAGGCTTCGCCGGGTTCGACACGTCGAGCACCTCGTAGCTCAAGAGCCCGTTCGTGCGGATGGCGTAAACCTTGGATCGATCGGCGCGCGGCAACGCGCTGCCGTCGCAGACTTGAACGTGCTGCGTGCCGCTCGCCTCGTTGCCCGTGGGCGGCACGTGCACGAGGTATTTCGGCGCGGCGGGATTCGTAACGTCGACGATCGAGAGCCCGTTCTTCTCGACCTTCCCGTTCTGCGGATTCGGCGCCTCGCCCGCGTGATGACCGACGAACAGGATCCGCCGCTCGCCGTACGCGTGCACGACCGGCTGATACGCGGAACGCGCCTGCAGGTCGTCGTGGCCGACGAGCCGCAAGTCGGCGGCATCCTGCGAGCGCGAGATTCCCGGCACGAAAGCGGCGCATACGGCCGCCAGAGCGAGCTCGATCCTGACAAACACGGTCCACCCCCTGCCGCGCCGCGGCGCCCGCCATCCTAGGA
>Ga0068859_100006634_pt1 | contig 11754 bp, 10 predicted proteins | sample KBSSwiS22_FD_66585 | JGI IMG/M metagenome (GOLD analysis project Ga0068859, IMG submission 66585) | Switchgrass rhizosphere microbial communities from Kellogg Biological Station, Michigan, USA - KBS Switchgrass S2-2 | ecosystem: Host-associated > Plants > Roots > Rhizosphere > Soil ... | reverse complement strand
GAATCATGGTCACCACATGGCTCGAGGAGGTTCGCCGCGACAAGCTAGAGCTCGCGCGAGAGGTCGAGGATGCGGACTTCGGCAGTCGCCGCGATACGACCGGCGAGCGAATGGATCTCGATGCGGCGCTCGCGCAGCTCCCGGCCGAGCCGCGGCTCTGCGTGGTGCTCGCGTACGACGAAGGCCTCACGCATCCGGAGATTGCGGCGCTCACGGGCATGCCGATCGGCACCGTCAAGTCGCACATTTCGCGCGGCGCTGAACGCCTGCGCGAGTTGCTGGCAGAATACGAAGGAGTTTAGAGCCATGGATTGCAGACACATCCCGATGGACGACGAGAGACGTGATCACGACTTGCGTGCGCTGTTCGAGCGAGAGCAGATCCGTGTCACCGAGCAGCCGTTCGTGAACGACTTTGCGCAACTCGTAGGGACGGCGCGGCGCCGCCGTACGGTTGTGACGCGCGCCGCCCAAGCCATGGCGATTGGCGCGCTGATCGCTGTGTCGCCTTGGTTGGTCACCGGATCCGCGTTGCTGTCGGCGAAGCTCGAACAGCTCTTTGCGAATACGGCGAGCGCGCTCGATTCGCCGTATGGCTACGGCGCGGGATTGCTGTGCTTCGTCGCGGCGGCGTTCGTTTCCCGCCGGCGGCTATTCGGCTAGATAAGCCTAAGAGCGGCTCCACTCTTCGGCGAGATGCCCGGCGCGCTCGATCTTCGCTTTGAGATAGCGCTCGTTGTGCGTGTTGCTGCTCGTGACGAGCGGCAGACGGCCGACGATTTCGATGCCGTGATCGCGCAGCGCGCTGATCTTTTGCGGGTTGTTCGTGAGCAGAGTGATCCGCTCGATGCCGAGCTCCTCGAGCAAGGCGGCGGCAACCTCGTAGGTGCGCTCGTCGGCGAGGAAGCCCAAATGTTGATCCGCGTCGACCGTGTCGAGCCCTTCGTCTTGCAGCACGTACGCGCGCAGCTTGTTCGGCAAGCCGATCCCTCGACCCTCTTGATCGAGATACAGCAACACGCCGCCGCCCAGCGCAGCGATCCGCGCGACGGCGGTGCGCAGCTGCTCGCCGCAATCGCAGCGCAAGCTACCGAGCAGATCGCCCGTGAGGCACGCGGAGTGCAAGCGCACCGGCACCGCGCTCTTCTGGTCGAATTTGCCGATGATCACGGCGACGTGCTCGGCGAGACCGTGCTCGTCGCGGAAGAGCGCGATCTCGCTGTCGACGGCGTCGGCGAGCGGCACGCGTGCGCGACTCACGAGCTGCACGCTGTGGCGACCGACGCGCACGTGCTGCTCGATGTCGCTCATGGCGATCGACACGAGCCCGGAATCCACTTCCCGATCGCTTTCCAAGAAGCCGAGTAGCGCCGGCACGAGGCGCCCTGCCTTCGCAAGCTGAAAGCCCGCAGCCGCGAGCGCGGCACACGGCGGCTTCGAGTTGGCGACGAGCGCGCCGCGCTCGACGATTCTCGAGCCGACGCCGGCGATGGAGCGCAACGCATCGAGCCCGATGTTCCGTGGCAATGCGAGCGCAACCGCGCCGCCGATCTGTTGTGCGAGCCCGGCTGCGCGTGCGCGCTCGGCTGTTACGAGCAGCACGCTGTGGCCTGCGCCGGCTGCGACGAGGCGCGAGAACACCGGGCTCTGCAGCGTCTCGATCGCGCCCGCGAGCATTGCTCGATCGCCATCGGTGATTCGAATCGCGCGTCCGCGTCGCAGCTCGCCGACGGCGCGGTCGAATGTCAAAGCCGCGCGGTCGCCGTTGATGGAAGAGTCCGCGTCGCGTCTTTCGCTAGTCATACGAATGCTAGGATAACAGCTCGGTAGCGTGGGTTCCGAGCAACGCCGAGACCGTTCATGCCCCGTACGCACTATTCGTGACCCATCCGTGACCTACGAGCCGTTGCAGCAGGCGGCCTGGAGGGCATTGTTGGCGGCCGCGGCCGTGGCCCGTGCGGCGACAGTCGATCCCGAGACCGACGATTCTCTCGGCTTTGGTCGCGCTGCCATCGGCATCGGCGCGGGCGGCGCGCGCGCGCCGCCGGGGCGCTCCGCCGAGCACTGGCTCGCCTCCGGCCCGACCGGTTGGACCGTCTCGCCGAGCGCGCCCGCAGCGGCGCGCACGCTCCTCGATCTGTACGCGCCCGTTTGCGCGCCGGCGTCGAAACGCCCGCTCACGATCGCGCATCTCGGCCAAAGCCTCGACGGCTGCATCGCGACGGCAAGCGGCGATTCGTACTACGTGACGGGGCCCGACAACGTCGTGCATTTGCATCGGTTGCGCGCGCTATGCGACGCGGTGATCGTGGGCGCGAGCACGATCGAGCGTGACGATCCGTTGCTCACCGTACGTCACGTCGAAGGCGAAAACCCGCTGCGCGTGATCATCGATCCGAGCCGCAGGCTCGGCGCGCACGCTCGCGTGTTCGGGGACGATGCCGAGACGCTGCTCATCTACGGAAACGACGCTCCGTGCAACGCATCGCATGGCGCAGCGGAGGTCGTCGCGTTGCCCGTGCGCGAAGGGCGGCTCGATCTCGAGGCGCTGCTCGCGGAGCTCCGGGCGCGCGGCTGCCGGGCGGTGTTCGTGGAAGGCGGCGGCGCGACGGTGTCGAGCTTCGTCGAGGCCGGCCTGCTCGATCGCCTCCAGATCGCGATCGCGCCGCTCGTGACGGGAAGCGGCCGCCCCGGGTTGACGCTGCCCGCGCGCGATCGGATCGCCGAGTGCCTACGTCCCGCGCATCGTGTGTTCACGATGGGCGGCGACGTCCTGTTCGATTGCGACTTGCGCGCGAGCGGCCGCGAGCGCACGTCCGCGTCGGGCGAGCTGAATCGAGTCGTCTAGAGTCGCGTCGCTAACGCGCGCAAATTCCGATGAGATCGAGGTGACCGACGACGAGCGTCGACACGCCCGCGTCGACGTGCGCGAGTCGGCGCCGATGCCATGCTTCGAGCGCGTCTCGGCGCTCCGGCGCGATTTCGAGCGCGGCACGGAGCCAGCCGGCGAGCAGCTCGCGTTGGAACGGCGCCGCGGTCGCCTCTATTCGCCAATCGCTCGTGCGCGACGCGACGCGATAGCCGCGGGCCACGAACGCGTCCACGGCACGCAGGCCGGCGGCCGGGCCGAGCGCCGGGCCGAAGCCCTTGTCCCCGAGTTGGTGGCGGTTGAACAGCTCGAGCACCTCGGCGTCCGCGTCGTCGGCAGGCGTGCACACCGTCCTACCGTCGTAGATCAGCGAGAAGTAGACGTCGGCGGACGCGCCGACGCAGCGGCCCACGAGCGCGTCGAGCCAGTTGGTCGAGACGAGATCCAGCAGAGCCGACGACGTCACGAGCGCGCGCTCGGGAAGCTCGATTCGCTCCAGGTCGGCGACGAGGTCGGCGCGTGCGCGGCGCGCGCGGCACGCGAAGCCGGTGCCGGTCACCACGATGTCATCGAGCCATCCGTCGCGGCCTGGGCCGCGAGCAGGGCTCTCCGCAAACGCCGCCGCGCCGATCCGCGACGCCCAGGCGTGGATCGCCTTCTCCGCCGCCGCGAGCAGAGCGTGGTCGTGATCCACGAGCAGCCACGTCTGCTCGCCGCCGAGTGTTGGCGCGAGCCAGCGCAGATTCGCGCCGCTGCCGGCGCCGAGATCGACGATCGTGCGGGCACTCGCGCTGTGAGCGGCTTCCGCGCCGCTGCCGGTCACCGGTGCTCGTGTGCGCAGCAAGCCGACCAGCTCGGCCGCGCGCGCGCCGGCATCGTGCGGCTCCCGCAGCGCTAACCATTCGGCCGAGAAGCCGCTCACGTCAACGTCTCGCGCCGCGCGCGGGTGCCGCGCCGTCGAGCGCTGCCGCGAACTTCTCGGCTGCCGCCCGCCAGGTCGGCAACGCCGAGGCCGCAACGCGTGCGTTCGCCGCGAGACTCGCGCGCTCATCGTCGCGATCGAGCAGCGGCGCGAGCGCCTTCGCGAGCGCGCGGCTGTCGCCGGGCGGCACGAGAACGCCGGCCGCGGCCGGCACGGTCTCTGGTATTGCGCCCGCCGTCGTGCTGACGACCGGGATGCCGCGCGCGACCGCTTCCGCGAGCGCCATGCCGTACCCTTCGAGATACGACGCGAGCACGAACAGGTCTGCGCGCTGGTACTCGCGCTCGAGCGCGTCCGCGTCGAGGTCGCCGAGGAAGCTCACGCGCGCGCGCAGCGCGAGGCGATCGACCTGATGCTCGAGTGCCGCGAACGTCGCCGCATCGCGCGTCGTGCTGCCGGCGCAGGTGAGATGCCAGCGACGATCTCGCAGCTCGCCAAGCGCCTCGAACAGCACGGCGTGCCCTTTGCGCGGCGTCACCGTCGCCACACACAACAGCCGCACATCGCGCGGCGTCGACCGGCCGGCGTCCGGCGCCGCGCCAGTAGGCGTCGACGACTGATCACGCCGGACCGCTCGCGTCGACGTCGAGAGCCTCTCCCGAGACCGTCGCCGCACAGGGATGTGCGGCGCCGAGCCCCAGGGATGGTCTTCCGGCGTGTCTCGGGAGAGGCTCTCGACGGCGGCGCGAGCGGTGCGAGACGTTAGCCCGTCGACGGCGGCGTGCGCGGTCCACCGCCGCCGGTCGACGCCGGGCTCGACGACGCGAATGCGTTCGACCGGCACGCCGTACGTCGCGAGGGTGCGGGCTGTCCACTGGCTCGTGCAGATGACGCGCGAGACCAGCGCGAGCGCGCTGCGCTCGGCGGTTTCGAGCAGTCGCGCTTCGGCGGGTTCGAGACCGGTCTCGAGCGCGAGCGGATGATGGATCAGCGCAACGACCGGCAGACGCTTCGCTTCGGTGTCGAGCACGCGCTCGAGGCCCGCGAGCGCGAGTCCGTCGATCACGACGACGCCGTCGCCGGGCAGCGCGGCAATTTCGGCACGTGCGTCGCGCAGCGCGGACGGCGTCGGCCGCGGGAAGCTGTCGTCGAGTGAGTGGACGCGCGTGCGCCAACCCAGCTCCGCGAGGCCCGCGAGGATCTGCGCGTTGTAGATGTAGCCGCCGGTCGCCGTCTTCGGGTCGCCCGGCACGAACAGGTCGATCGAGCGTGTGTTTGGCACGGCGGCCGGCGCGCTCGTTCAGTGCTGCAGCGCGCCGTCGTACGACGCCGACGCGACGTGTGACTCGTGCAGCGTCACGCGCAACGCGGTGAGCCCGTGTGCGCCTTCGCCGAGCGCACCCGCCTCGATCTCCGCCGCGATGCGCTCGAAGACCAGCCGCGCGAGGAATTCGGTCGTCGTATTCCGCCCCTCGAACGCCGGATCGTCGTCGAGATTGCGGTAGTTGAGCTCCGCGAGCACGACGCGCAGAGCTTGGAGCGCCGCGCCGATGTCGACGACGAGCCCGTCGTCATCGAGCTCCACGCGCTTGAACTCGACATCGACGACGTAAGTCGCGCCATGCAGGTTTTGCGCGGGACCGAAGATCTCTCCTTTGAAACTGTGCGCGATCATGAAGTGATCGCGGACCGTGACGCTGTACATCGGTAGTTCCTTCTACGAGTAGCGAATCCTATGACAGAGACCATATTCCGACGGCGACGCGAGCCGCTCGAGAACGCGAGGCAGATCTTCGAATGCGCTCTCGCCGCTGATCAGCGCATCGAGCCGCGGCTCGGCGAGCAGCCGGAGCGCGAGCTGCATGCGCCGCGCCGTGCTCCAGCGGGCGCGCTGCGGAGCCGCGACGCTGCCGACCTGCGATGACTTGAGCGTGAGCCGGCGGCTGTGAAACGACTCGCCGAGAGCGACGGCCGGGCGCCGCGCGCCGTACCAGCTCAGCTCGAGCACCGTCGACTCGAAGCCGGCGAGCGCGAGCGCCACCGCAAGCCCAGCCTCAGTGCCGCTCGCGTGCACGACGAGATCGACGTCGCGCGCGGCGTCGTCCGGAAGCGCGAACGCGACACCGAGCTCGGTCGCGATCGCGCGCTTGCGCGGATCGACGTCGACGAGCTCGACCTCCGCGCCGGCGGTGCGCGCGGCGAGCCAGGCAACGAGACAGCCGACCGTGCCGGCGCCGATCACGGCGATGCGATCGCCGACGCGCGGCCCAAGGTCCCAGAGCCCGTTCACCGCGGTTTCGAGGTTGGCGGCTAGCACCGCGCGCGCTGGCGGCACGCCGGCGGGCAGCATGTGCAATGCGGACGCGGGCACGACATACCGTGTCTGATGCGGATACAGGCAGAACACATGTCGACCCACGAGCGCGGCCGGACCGCTCTCGACGATTCCGACATTGTTGTAGCCGTATTTCACGGGTGCGGGGAACTCTCCGGCCTGAAACGGCGCGCGCATCCGCTCTCGCTCGCTCGGCGGCACGGCGCCCGTGAAGACTAGCGTTTCGGTGCCGCGGCTGATCCCGGAGTAGAGCGTGCGCACGACCGCGTCCTCGGGCTCCGCGCCGCGCAGCGTCTCGGCCCGAATCTCGCCGCGGCGGGGCTCGACGACCCAAAACGAACGTGCGTCCTCGCCGGCCATTGGCTCTCAATCGGCTCCACTACGCGGGGAGGCCGCATACTTGCAACGCAGTCGCAAACATGCAAGCGTGCCGCCCCCATGCGCGGCACCTCCGCCACAGCGGCCGGACCCCGGCCGGAACAAAGCCCACTGGTCCGCCGAGGCACGCAAGTCGGAACCGGCGTCGCGATTGCCATCGCGATCACGGCGACCTTCGCGATCGCGTTCGTGCACACGCGCATCGCGGCGGCCGGCGACCTCAGCTTGGTCGTGCGTGCGCTCGTGTACGCGACTATCGGCGGTGCGCTGATCGCGTGGCTCGCCGTGAAGCACGACGTGACGTCCACGTTCGGCGCAGCGAACGCGGTGACGCTTGCGCGCGGCGTGCTCGCGCTCGATTTGCTCGCGTTGCTCGGCAGCCCGCCGAGCGTCGCGCTGGCTTGGTCGATCGTCGCGCTCGCGCTGATTGCGCTCGTGCTCGACGGCGTCGACGGCAGAGTCGCTCGTCGGCGCGGTGAGACGAGCGCGTTTGGCGCGCGCTTCGACATGGAGACAGACGCCCTGCTCATTCTCGTGCTCGCCGCGCTCGCGTGGAGCCTCGGGAAGGCTGGAGCCTGGATCCTGCTCGCGGGCGCGCTGCGCTATCTGTTCATAGCGGCGGGCGTCGTGCTGCCATGGCTTCGGGCCCAGCTGCCGCCGAGCCGCCGCAGACAGACGGTCTGCGTCGTGCAGATCGCTTCGTTGATTCTCTGCCTTGTGCCTTTCGTCCCGCCGCCCGTGAGCGCCGCAATCGGCTTCACCGGTCTCGTTGCGCTGACCGGCTCGTTTGCGGCCGACGTCGCGTTGCTCGCGCGCCGCGCGAGAGACTGAGGCATCGCGATGTCGGCGCCATCGCGGCCGGCCATCCGGCAGTGGTTTACGCTCGCCGCGGCACTCCTCGTCCTGAACTTCGCACTGACGCTCGGAAACGTCTGGCCGACGCCGTGGATCGAGCCGCGCCCCGAGATTTCCGTGGAGGTCGCGGCTTTGGTGCTAGGGCTCGCGGCATACGCAGAGCTTGCCGCGCGGCGCGGCTTTGCACAGCCGGGCCGGCGCACCGCGCTCTGGCTCGCCGCGCTGATGTTCGTCCTCACGATCGGCCGCTACGCCGACGTTACCGCGCCCGCGCTCTATGGCCGCCCCGTGAATCTCTACTGGGACGCGCGGCATCTTCCGAACGTCGGCGCGATGCTCGCGGAGGTCGCGAAACCATGGATGCTCGCCGCGTTTCTCGCAGGGCTCGTCGCATTCGTCGCGCTGATCGGCGGCGCGTTGTACTTCGCGCTCGCGCGCGTCGAGCGGAGTCTCACCGACGCGCGGTCTCGCCGGCCGCTCGGCGCGCTTGCCGCAGTGCTCGTCGCGGCGTACTTCGTCGGGTACGTGCTCGAGCCCATCGGTTATTGGTTCTCGGCGCCCGTGCTCGCGACGTATCGCGATCAGCTCGCGTTCGTGCTCGAGGCGCGCTCGGACACCGCGCGCCGGGCTCTGCCCGATCGGCCGCTCGCGCCGTCGGATCTCGGCCGTGTGCGCGGCGCCGACGTGCTGCTGATCTTCCTCGAGTCGTACGGTGCCGTGACCTACGATTCGCCGCCGATCGCCGAGATCGTCGCGAACGGACGTCGCGAGCTAGCCGCAGCGGCGGCGGCGACCGGCCGCGAGGTGTCGTCGGCGTTCGTCGAGTCGACGACCTTCGGCGGCTCGTCGTGGCTCGCGCACTCGTCGCTGCTCACGGGCCTCGACGTCCGCGAGCCCGGGACCTATGACCTGCTGCTCACGCAGGAGCGCCCGACGTTGCCGAAGCGATTCGCGAGCGCGGGTTACAGGACGCTCGCCGTGATGCCGGGCCTCAAGAACGACTGGCCCGAAGGTGGGTTCTACGGCTTCGACGCGATCTTGGGCGAGCACGAGCTCGACTATCGCGGTCCCGAGTTCGGCTGGTGGCGGATTCCCGATCAGTACTCGCTCGCGAAGCTCGACAGTCTCGCGCTCACGAGCGGCGCGCGCGCGCGGGTGTTCCTGTTCTTTCCGACGATCAACACGCACATCCCGTTCCGGCCGACGCCGCCATATCAAGCCGATTGGAACCGCGTGCTCGGCGCGCACCCGTTCGACGACGCCGCCGCCGCCGCGAGCATCGCGCAATCACCCGATTGGGCGAGCCTCGAGGTGCCGTACGCGGAGTCGTTCGTCTACACGCTCAAATATCTCGGTGGCTACCTGCGTGCGCGGCCGGACGCGGACTTCGTACTGGTGCTGCTCGGCGATCATCAACCTGCATCGATCGTCACCGGACTCGGCGCACGCTGGGACGTTCCGGTGCACGTGATCACGACGCGCGGGACGGTCACGCGCGCTCTGCGCGACGCCGGCTTCGTAGCGGGATTCGACTTGACGCCAACATCAATGAGCATCGGCGGGATGGCCGAGCTCACGACGATCCTGCTGCGCGCGTTCGACTCGCACGGAGCCGAGTCGGCCAGCGACGACTCGCAGGCGCGGCCGGACTGACCGTCTACGCCGCGCGCGCGAGCGGTCGGCGCGGATTGACGAGGGACGCGTAGAGGTCGCCCGACGACGCGTCCGGCGGCAACGCCGCGATGAGCTCGCGCGCAGCGTCCGCGTCGACCCAGCTCGCGAGCTCCAGCCGGTGCGTTTCGCCCTTCGAATAGTTGTAGCGATAGACGCCGAGCTGCTCGAGCCTGTCGATGCACGCGATCGCGGTCGTGCGCGCCGCCGGTAAGTACTCGAACGACAGAAACGGAACCGCGACCTCGAGCCCGGCGAGCACCTCGGCCTCGAACCCTTCCACGTCGATTTTCACGAACCGCGGCAAGCCGTGGCGCTCGATCAGCATTTGCAGCGTGAGAATCTCGACGGGCCGATCGGGCGCCCAACGCACGTCCGCAAATCGCGGGTCGGTGCGCACCTCGTCGATCCACTCGGGCGATAGGGTCGTGACGGTCGGCGTGCGCTCGCTCACGAGCAGCGTGCCGCGGCCGCGCGCGCGGCCAAGGGCGGCAGCTACGATCTCGACGTTCTTGTTGCGTCCGTAGAGAAAGCGCAACAGGCGCACGAAGTCCGGCTGCGGCTCGACCGCAACGACTCGAGCGTTGAGCTGGAGCCAACAGCGCACGCGGTTGCCGGCGTGCGCGCCGACGTCGAAGCAGAGGGAGCCCGAGGTTACGAACTGCGAGTAGAAGCGCCGCAGCCGACGCGCGCGCAGCGGTATGCCGTAGTAGGTCACGACCGATCGGACGATACCGAATGTTCTATCGAGGCGGCTCACGGCGGACATTCTATATAGAGCGGTGGGTCATGCTGTCGCAGTCGAGAACTGTGAGCCATGTCCGATCTCACAGCCCCTTTCTAAGGTTCGCTTAGCGTGTGTCGATTATGTGACGAACGGCTCCGCGCAAGGCCGCGCGAACACGCGCGCGGGCAGTGCGAGCCGACCGCCGAAGGGGGCGGGAGAGAGTATGGCGCAGGAGGCAGGCGAGCTGCCGGGCTACCAACGCGGCGAGCCTATTCAGGACAGCAGCGCGTCGTCGGTTTATCGGGCCCGCCGGCTCAGCGACGGCGCCTGCGTGGTCGTCAAGCGTTCGCGCGGCAAGGAGGTCTCCGCAGGCCAGCTCACTCGTTATCGCAACGAGTTCGAGCTATTGCGGGCGATCGCGTCGGACGGCGTCGTCAAGGCGTACGAGCTCGTGCGCCACGACGGCCAAATTGCGCTCGTGCTCGAGGATCTGCCCGGCGTCTCGCTGCGCCGCTGGCTCGAGTCGCAGATCGGCGTGACGCTCGAGCAGCGCTTGGCGGTAGCCGCACAGCTCGCGAAGGTCCTCGCCGAGGTGCACGCGGCGAACGTCATCCACAAGGACATCAGCAGCCACAACGTCGTTTACGACGCCGAGTCGGGACGCTGCACGCTGATCGACTTCGGCATCGCGACGCGGCTGCGCAGCGAAGAGAACAAATTCCAAGCTCCGGCGGCGCTCGAGGGCACGCTCGCCTACATCGCGCCCGAGCAAACCGGGCGGATGAACCGCAGCCTCGACTATCGCGCCGATCTCTACTCGCTCGGGGTCACTCTCTACGAGCTGTTCACGGGCGTGCTACCGCACGAAAGCGCCGACCCGCTCGAGATGGTGCACTTCCACATCGCGGGCAAGCCGATGCCGCCGCGCGAGCGCACCGCCAGCGTGCCGGCCGCCGTGTCCGACATCGTGATGAAGCTGCTCCAGAAGGAGCCCGAGAACCGTTACCAGAGCGCGAACGGGCTTGCGGCCGACTTGAGCGCATGCGTTGCAGTCGTCGCGGCGGGCCGCCCTCTCGAGCCGTTCCCGCTGGGGCTTCAAGACGTCGTCGACCGCTTCGAGCCGCCGCAGAAGCTCTACGGGCGCAGCGCCGAGACGCAGGTTCTGCTGCAGAGCTTCGAGCGTGTCGCGCGCGGCAGCGTCGAAGCCGTGATGGTCGCGGGCCAGGCCGGCATCGGTAAGACGACGCTCGTGCAGGAGATCTACCAGCCGATCACGCTGCGCCGGGGCTATTTCATCGCGGGCAAGTTCGATCAGCTCCAACAGAACGTACCGTTCAGCGCCCTCGTCACGGCGCTGCACGATCTCGTGCAGCAGCTGCTCACCGAAAGCGAGGAGCAGATTGCCGCGTGGCGGCGCGCGATCGTCGAGGCCGTGCATCCGAACGGTCAGTTGATGGTCGACGTGGTGCCCGCGCTCGAGCTGATCATCGGCAAGCAGCCGCGGGTCGCGGAGCTCGAGGCGTTCGAGGCGCAGAACCGGTTCAACCTCGTGTTCCAGAGCTTCTTGCAGGTGTTCTGCAAGCCTTCCCACCCGCTCGTGCTGTTCCTCGACGACATGCAGTGGGCCGACGCCGCGAGCCTGAACCTCGTGACGCTGATCGTCTCGGCGCGCGCGACGGAATCGCTGCTGCTCGTGATGACCTATCGCGACAACGAAGTATCGGGGAACCATCCGCTCACGCTCGCGGCGATCGAGCAGGCGAAGCAGGGCGTGCAGATCCATTCGATCAACCTGCGGCCGTTGAACGCGCCCGACGTCGTCGAGCTCGTCGCCGACTCGCTGCGCCAAGACGTCGCCGAGGCGCTGCCGCTCGCGGAAGTCGTGCACCAGAAGACCGGCGGCAACCCATTCTTCATGCGCCAGTTCCTCGAGGCCCTGCACGACTCGAAGCTGATCCAATTCGACGCTCGCGAAGGTGCGTTCCGCTACGACTTGG
>Ga0068859_100006633_pt1 | contig 11756 bp, 4 predicted proteins | sample KBSSwiS22_FD_66585 | JGI IMG/M metagenome (GOLD analysis project Ga0068859, IMG submission 66585) | Switchgrass rhizosphere microbial communities from Kellogg Biological Station, Michigan, USA - KBS Switchgrass S2-2 | ecosystem: Host-associated > Plants > Roots > Rhizosphere > Soil ... | reverse complement strand
ATCGTGGCATCCTGGACCACTGATTTGCCCGGATCGAACACCGCTCCTTGCAGGATGGCAGTGGATTGAGCTCGGGTGATGGATGACGTTAGAAGAAGTAGGAGGAAGGCAGTCTTCAACACCGTCGCTGAGACTTCTTTAGGGAACATCGGGCAAAGCCTCAAAAAGTAACTTGCAACCGTTTATCGGCACAAGAAAACGGTCAGTTCTCAGCCGATACGAAATTTACTCGGGCGGGGGACCGCTCGACCGCGAGGCCTATAGAACCCGTGTTCTGGCACTGTCATCGCCGGCGATGGTGTCCGATTCCCTCCAGATCTGCCATAAATGACCTGTACACGGAACTGGCAATTTTTACAGGAGGTATCGCAGTACGGTTAGAACAAAGAATGGCAGGCGATCCTGGTCAGAACATCAGTTTTACTTGAGGCTGAATCTGTCTTGAGAGCCGAATCACCGGTTGGAAAATACGTACAGTGCTTACCACTCGCGCTGGTTGCACTGGGAGCTCGCGATCCGGATCGTTGGCGTTTGCATCGTGATCTACTGCTGGCGTCGCAACAATATGGCGAGGAGCTTAGTAAAAGGTCAAACGTCCTTGCGCCCTTAAAGATCTTACTTCGAGGCAAAGCCATGCATCCCTCGGATGTGTTATTCTCAGAATGTTGATCAATCAGTTTCTTAAGTTGCTCCAGTTTTTCAGGCGTGATGTTTGGTCAGCACGACTCATTACCAGGATCTCCCGCCGAGCCATCCGAATAGCCTGATTACCTGGGCCTACTGACTAATAGTTAAAAGCTCGATCTCTCAGCGAGCGCTGAACCTCCCGGGCGCCGCAAGCTGTCAGAACCGGGAGGACCACAAGTTGAACTCGCCTTACAACATCTCTCATTCCGCCGCCTCATCAGTTAAGCTTGAGCAAGAGAAAACAGCTTTGCCCCAACACCTCGTTCATCTTCCCGGTGGCGCCTGGCATTTATGGCGCTGGGTCGGCCTGAGGGGCGCAGGCTTTCCCGCGGCGGAGGTCCTTAAACTTTCGACTCCTGAATGCGCGACCGCAGCCGATCAATTGATTCAGGCTGAAGACGAGGTTAAACAGCGACGCGAAAAAGCATTGGAGCAGCTACAAAGCATGCTTGATGATCTGCGCCGCGAAGATCGCTGGTCCGATGTGCACACGCGTAAGCCTCTGCTGAATGCAATCGATTTGTTAAGGCGACAGCAAATCCCAAGTGGAATCAAATTTCAGGACCCTACTAAAACAGTCATAGATGACTTGAAAGAAAGTTTGGCTTTCCAAGCCAAAGTCGAAGCAAACTTTCATGAAACATTTCGGCGAACTCAGCGCCCATTGGATGAAGCGGTTTCCGCGATCACTGCAACTGAGCGTTTCCAGGAAGCTATCATTTGGCAAAATCGCGCGGCATTTCATGCAGGGGTACAGTCGCTGTTGCGGCACCCGGCCAGCACCGGATCCAAACATCGCCAAAACAGGCAATTGATAGCCAACTATTTGCAGAGATACTCGGTAAAGAACGATACGATTGGTTTTTTTGGACCAGTAGGTTGGGCCCGGTTCGTCGAAAGCGCCCCCGCCGTAAGCGTCCGACCCGGCCCTGATTTGTTGGCCAGTCGCACAGTTTATTTCGAGTCATGGCGAATTGACGAGCTCGCGGAGTTTTTCAACAAAGATCTTGCACTGCGTCCCTGGATGGCCCCGCGGCCGCTCCCGTATCTTTATCTGAACGGAACAACCCTGACGCTGCCAATGACTCGCCCGACAGTGCTTTCGCCACAACATGCAATGGCGCTTCAGTTGTGTGACGGAGTTCGAATCGCCAAAGCCATAGTTGCAATACTGATGCAGCGCTTTCCAGGCCAGGTACGAAACACGTCTGAAGGGTATCAAATCATTAACCAGTTGAGCTCGAAGGGTCTTGTTTTGTGGAAGCTCGTACTGCCACCGGAGTTATTCCCTGAACGAACACTGCGAAAGGCCCTCGAACGCATCGACGAAGATGCTTTGCGAAAACCTGCGCTCAAGGTAATGGATGAACTCGAAGAGGCGCGAGCTACACTCGCCCGAGCCGCTGGTAGCCCGCAAGAGCTTGATGCAGCGATGGGCCAACTGGATGCGTGGTTTGCGCGCTTCGGCGGTGCGGCGGCCACGCGTGCTGCAGGAGAAATGTACGCTGCGCGCACTTCAATCTATGAAGATTGCCGTCGTGACATCGAAGTGGATTTGGGAAATGAGCTCATCAAAGAGCTTGCTCCTCCCTTGAACCTGCTCCTAACAAGTGCACGTTGGTTAACATTTCAACTCGGAGTGTCCCTGCGCGAGTTTCTTCACCAGCAATATACCGAGCTGCGTCGTGCAAGCGGATCGCCAATAGTTGACGGCGCCACCTTTTGGTACCGCATACAGTCGTTCCTTATGGCTGAGGGGAAAACCCTTGCTCATCACGCGGTATCGACATTCCAGCAGCGTTGGGCCAGGTCGCTGTCGAATCCTGCGGACGGCCAGGCTCCGCTCAACTTCAGCTCGCAGCAACTACGTCCTCTCATAGAAGCAGCCTTTGCAGTCCCTAAGTCCTTCCGGAGTTTTACCCCTTATCAGAGTCCGGATGTAATGATTGCTGCTTCGGATCCGGATGCCATTCGCCGCGGGGAGTATCAACTGGTGCTTGGGGAATTTCACCTGGCGTCAAACATGTTACGAGCTTCGTTATTTGGCGCCCAACATCCTAACCCTGAAGAAATGTGCCGCGCCTTGGAAAGTGATTTGCCTGAAGTTGCAGTAAGAATCACACCTCCAAAAAGTTGGCCCAACCTGACTGCGCGCACAACTCTGACGCTGTTACCAGCCAAAAACTTCCGCTTGCTGGTCACGCACGATTCGTTTTGTGACCCGGAGGCTCCAGCGCTGATGATTGGCTCGCTGGTGATCGAAGAAAAAGACGGAGAATTGTTGATGCGGACGCGGGATGGACAACTGAGCTTCGACATCAGTGACGTCTTCGCCGATATTCTTTCGAGTCAATCCGTGAACAGGTTTAAGCTCATGCCACCAGCCGGCCACACACCGAGAGTTTCGATCGATCGCCTCGTGATCTCACGTGAATCGTGGACCTTCTCAGCCGAGGAGATTTCTTTCGCCGAGGAAAAGGACGATGCGCGGCGTTTCGTCGAGGCGCGCCGTTGGGCTCGCAAACACGGAATGCCGCGGTTCGTATTTGCTAAATCCGAAGTGGAGATGAAGCCTGTATACGTTGATTTTGACAGCCACCTTTATGTGGACATGCTTGCGAAAGTGGTTCGCCGCACTGCAAAAGGCGACAAGACCAAATCTCTAATTACAATCTCAGAGATGTTGCCCACTCATGATCAAGCGTGGCTCCAGGACGCGCAAGGTAACCGTTATACCAGCGAGCTTCGACTAGTTGCGGTAGATTCTTGAGCTATTGGATAAGCTTTCTTCGACAAGCTCGGCCGCGGCCAGGATCATTTCCTCCGCAAAAGGGCGTCCCACAATCTGCACCCCGATAGGCAGGCCTTCATTTGAACGTCCGACGGGAATCGTTACTGCCGGCAAATCGAAGATGTTGAATGTTTGCGCGTAGCTGAATGCTTGAAACTTTTCCATGGTATGACCACGCACCGTGACCTTGACCGTGCCGTGTGCGTACGCCGGCGTCGCGCCAACTGGAGCGATGAGGAGCGGTGTCATTCGCATCCATTCGACTAACTCTTCTCGAAGACGATCCCGTTCCATCCATGTGGCAATGTATTCATCCAATGTTGGCGACGGCTTGTCGTCGGCATGGGCCATCCTCTCACCTACCACCAGACCTGCATCGCGTTCGCGGCCCGCGTAAACTTTGCGAAGTACGACGACAGAGGGGCGCGAAAACAACCTGGAAAAGATCTCATGGCCACGGTCCACGTACGGCGGACGACGTTCCTCGGTTATCAATCCGGCGTCGTCTAATACTTTCGCTGCGGTAGCGACCGCACGAGCAGTTTCATCGGTAACTGGCGCAACTCCATCGTCCGTGTACCATGCTACTCGCGAGCCGCGCAGTTCCTGCCTGGCAAAACTAGCATCGCTAAGCACGCTTAGGAGAGTGCGCAGATCTCTAACTCTTCGCGCCATTGGACCAATAACGCCCCATGAACCTATGCTGGGCGGAAACTGTCCCTCAGCCGGCACCCGACCCGTTGTCGGTTTCAATCCAGCTATTCCACAAAAATGAGCCGGGATTCGAATCGACCCTGCGGAATCATTGCCAAGTCCTCCGGGTGACATGTGGGTTGCGATGGCTACCGCCTCACCGCCGCTCGAGCCGCCCGGAGTTAGCTTCGGATTCTGAGGGTGATTGGTTCGACGAAATACAGGATTGTCAGAGGTGTAGTCCATCGCCATCTCAGCGACGTTGGTCTTTCCCAAAATGATTGCGCCGGCAGCTTTCAATCGTGAAACCGCGGGAGCATCGGTTTTGGGCACATAATCCTTTCGAATTAGGGAACCACTCGTAGTGCGCAGACCGGCGGTTTCGATCGTGTCCTTGATAGTTAGCGGTATTCCGTGTAGCGCGCCAAGAGTCTCGCCACTCATCACCGCTCGTTCTGCGTCTCTGGCGCACTTCATGACATCCGGCGCGAGCGTTACGATTGCATTCAACACCGGATTCAGTTTTGAGATCTGTTTGAGATTCGCTTCCGCTACCTCGACCGGTGAGACTTTACGCAGCCGGATCAGTTCTGCAACTGTTGTGAGCGGCTGGCGGATAAGATCGTTCATAGTGCCTTTCTGGCGCCCGTCAATTTTGCATTTCTGCAACCAGACAGACTGTATTAGCTTTCGGCATTTTACAACGTTGCACGAGAAGTCGATCAGGCTAACTGACTCATCAAAATTGATGTATTGACATCCGACAATAAAAGCATATACTCCTGCCACCGACAGCCACACCTCAGTCCCTCATGAGATCTGTGGTAAACGCCCAGCATAAAAAACTCCTTTACCAGTTTTGTCGCTTTGGCGCAAAATGCGGAAGCTTTGCCCGACGCTAACTCAACTCAACCTACAAATGATCGCATCCACAAATTACGCAGATACATTCACATCATCCGTGTAGTCTGTGGATGAAGACCCTCAAATCAACGCATCCTCCTCGATACGTTAATACTCTCAACAAGCTTTAGCCGAAAAAGTCATCTGTCGTGTTCAGCATCTCACGTTGACATCTTTGTCAGCTCACGTAGGAGTAAAATATGATTCGGGTTGGAGAAGAGACTGGAGTAACGAACCTTCGCGAAATCGTCAAGGTAAACAGCATCCACTTTCAGAAAAAATTGATGGTCTACATCTTCGTGACTGTCATTCTCATAAGCCTGACTTTGTTTCTGCCATTGCCCTATTGGATATTGCCCTCGCTGCTCCTGGGCCTGGCTTACGCTCACGCTGTTGAGCTACAGCACCAGTGCTTGCACAACACTGCTTACCGCAGTAGGCATTGGGGGCGCGTAGTGGGCGTTCTGCTTGGGTTACCATCATTAGTATCCTTCTCTGATTACCAGAACAGCCATCTCAAGCACCATCGACTGCTGGGTACACCCGACGACAAAGAGTTCTTCAATTACGCTTACAAAAAGCTGAACTCCTTGCCAGCGCTGATCACACACCTGTGGATGGTGCGCCACTATCGCGACGTCATGGGCTACATCTTTAATTCAGCGCGCGGCAAACTCATCCGCAAAGATCAAGCCACGCTTGCGATGGCGAAGAAGATTCGCTTCGAGTATCAGCTGATAACTGTTTTCCTTACAACGATTGTGCTCGTCACCATCTTCTTTGACGCCACGCTCTTCCTGAAGTTGTGGCTCATTCCGCTGCTGATTGCGGTGCCGACGCACGCACTCATCGAGCTGCCCGAGCACATTGGCTGCAATACGACCAGAGTGGACGTGCTGGTCAACACGCGGACGATCAAGACGAACAAGCTGCTCGTGTGGTTCGTCAACGGTAACAACTACCACGTCGAGCATCATTGGCTACCCGCAGTACCGAATGACAAGTTCCCGGAGTTGCATACCTATGTGGCGTCGAGAATCACGTATGCGGATATATCGTACAGATCGTTTTACGTGCAGTTCTTCCGCAACCTTCGCAAGAACAATCTGCATCAGGCATGGGAGCCAGCAGGGGTTGGTTTTGGGCTGAAAGATATTTCCGTCTCGGAACTTAAACTGGGAGACGAGTCTGAAGCGAGCAAGCCGGCGGAAGAAATCCAACCTAAGAGCTCTTCGGCGCGAGCGTGAACCACCACTAAGCCCTAATACTTCGAATGGATGAAAAAATGATGAAGCCTACTCAGCATACAACACACTCAAACGGCAACATCGAATCACTTCGGTTTTTAACACCGGAGCAGGTCCGCACGATTAGGGAACAATTCGGAACACCTGTCTTCGTCTATGACGAGCTTTCACTGGAGCGTCAGGCAAAAGCCATGGCGGATTTCCCGAACGCCTTTGGCCTTACCGTCTTCTACTCATTAAAAGGTGGGGCCAACGGAGCAATCATCAGAATCTTCGATAGACTCGGCCTCCACTTCGACGCCAGCTCGATCTATGAAGCACTGAGAGCGATGGCTGCCGGAGTCGCTCCGGCAAAAATCCTGCTGACGGCACAGGAAATTCCGCAAGACTTTGGAACGTATGTCGAGCGCGGGATGCAGTTCAATGCTTGCTCGGTTAGACAGCTCGAAATGTACGGCAAGCAGTTTCCCGGGCGCGAGGTGTCAATTCGCGTTAACCCTGGTACGGGTACGGGCTTCATCAACCGCCTGGTCAGCGGTGGACCAAGATCAAGTTTTGGAATATGGCACGAGTATCTCGACGAGGTTCGCGCGTTGGTGAAGAAGTATCGGCTCAACATCAAGCGTGTTCACCATCACGTCGGCTCGGGTCATGATCCGGAGACCTGGCTGCGGATCGCGGCTGATACTCTCAACATAGCGAAGACGTTCGGCCCGATTTCGATTATCAATCTCGGTGGCGGCTACAGAGTTAAAGCGTTGCAGACGGAGACGGAGATTGACTATCAGGACATCGGCAACCGCCTGCGACGTTTGTTTGAAGATTATGCACGCGAAACCGGTACGAAGCCGCGCCTCGAGATCGAGCCGGGAACTTTCCTGGTCGCGAACTGCGGCTCGCTGGTCACGACTGTGCTGGATGTAATCTCGACCGGTAAGGATGGGTTTGACTTCATTAAGCTGGACGCGGGTTTGACGGAAGTGATCCGTCCGGGCTTCTACGGCTCGCTGCATCCTTTGGTCAGCATTCCTGCGGCAGGAGAGTTGCGCATGACGTCCAAAGAATATCTCGTAACCGGGCACACGTGTATTGCCGGCGATACGTTGACGGTGGCAGTGCGTGATCCGGAGACGTCAGTCCCGCAGTTGATTGCTGAAACAGAGGCGGGAGATCTGCTCGTGGTCGAGCGTGCGGGTGGCTACTGCTCGAGCATGAACATGAAAAACTTCAACTCGTTTCCCGAAGCACCTGAAGTTCTCCGTCGCAAGAACGGAAGTTTAGAAGTCATTCGCAAGAGACAAACCGTCGACCAGATGACTCAAAACGAAGTTCTCCCGAAAGACCTGATGGCAGTCGCTACTGCCTGAAATATTCTTTGCTCCACCTGGCTTTGCCTCAGAGAAGACATGGTTTCAAATTTGTGTGAGGTCGACCTGCGCCAGTCTTTAGTTGAGCTCCTTCGTGGCAGGTTGCCGGGCCAGTTCAACCGGACGGCTTACACGTTCCTGGTTGATGGCGAGACTGAAGAGGTCAGCTTAACTTACGGTGAATTAGACACCCGCGCGCGTGCCATTGCTGCACGTCTGCAACACCTGGGTGCATACGCAGAGCGCGTACTGCTTCTTTACCCGCCGGATCTGGAGTACATCGCTGCTTTCTTCGGCTGTCTCTACGCAGGGGCGGTGGCGGTCCCCATCTTCGCGCCACGCGCGAATCGCTCGCTCTCTCGTCTCCAAACTATCGCTGCTGATGCTGAGGCGAAAGTGGTGGTGACCACGTCAGCAGTTTTCTCTCGCATCGAGCCGTTTCTGGCCCAGGTCTCTGAGCTGCAGGCTATGCATTGGCTGGCGACCGACAACATCGACGCGGGGATCGCGCTGGACTGGAACCAACCGTACATCGATGGCGACACACTCGCATTCATTCAATATACGTCCGGCTCGACTGCGTCGCCGAAAGGCGTCATGGTCAGTCACGCCAATGTCCTGCACAACGAAAGGATGATTCAGAGTGCATTCAGGCAAACCGAGCAATCGGTGATTCTTAGCTGGTTGCCTCTTTATCACGACATGGGTTTGATCGGTGGTGTGTTACAGCCGCTCTATGTTGGCGCGCGTTGCATATTGATGTCGCCCGTTTCCTTCCTGCAAAAACCCTCACGTTGGCTGCAGGCGATTTCTCGTTACCGCGCAACCACGAGCGGTGGTCCAAATTTCGCCTACGACATGTGCGTGCAAAAGATCGATCCCGCCCGTCGCCTAGAACTCGATCTGAGCAGTTGGAGTGTAGCTTTCAACGGTTCTGAGCCTGTTCGCGCAGAAACGCTGAAGCAGTTTGCCACCGCTTTCGGGCCTTGCGGCTTTCAGCCGGAAGCTTTCTTCCCGTGCTACGGGTTGGCTGAAGCCACCTTATTTGTCTCAGGCAATCCAGTGGCTGGACCACCGGTAATCAAAAGATTTGCAGCCGAGTCGCTGGCTAAACATCTCGTCGAAGAGCAGACGGATGTTGACGCACAAGAGTTGGTGAGCTGCGGTACAACTTTCCATTCCCAGGAAATATTGATCGTTAACCCGGAAACCTCCACACCATCTGCACCCAATGAAGTGGGTGAAATCTGGATCGCGGGCGACAGCGTGGCGCAGGGATACTGGAGGCAAGCGAAAGAAACACAGAACATCTTTCGCGCGTGCCTCACGGGTGGGTCAGGCGAAACATTCCTTCGCACCGGCGATCTCGGGTTCCTGCAAGACGACGAGTTGTTCATTACCGGGCGCCTTAAAGATCTGATCATTATCCGCGGCCGCAACCTCTACCCACAGGATATTGAGCAGACGGTGGTGGAGTGTCATGTGGATTTGCGACGCGGAGGGGGCGCGGCCTTTTCCGTCGACGTGGAAGGCGAAGAGCGTCTGGTTGTTGTGCAGGAAGTTGAGCGACACTCGTCTTCAGACCTCGACGCGCTCATTCAGCGTGTGCGGCAAGCGATAACCGAGGAGCATGAGGTTCAGCCGCACGCGATCGCGCTGGTCCGCGCAGGCAGTGTCCCGAAGACCTCGAGCGGCAAACTTCAACGCCGGGCCTGCCGCGAGATGTTTCTATCCGGGAGTTTTGAAAGTCTGGCAGAGTGGCGCGACGATACGACACATGACAGCGAAACGCTTTTGGCCGTACCCGGTTTCGAGCCAGAGACTGAAGCAGACATCCAGGAATTTCTTAAGACTCTCTTCGCGACACGTCTGGGAATTGACGCTACCGAGGTTGATGTTGACGAACCTCTGACCCAGTACGCGTTTGATTCGTTACAGGCGATTCAGTTAATGCACGCCGTCGAAGTCAGTCTTGGCATCGTGCTACCGATGACGAGCTTTCTGCAAAGCCCGAGCACTACCGAGTTGGCCCACCAGGCGATGCAATATCTCGCCGCTAAGAGACTCAGCGAAAACGAGGCGCCCGCGAACGCGGCCGTCACTACTATATTGCCGAATACGTTGACGACGCATCCGCCGTCGTACGGCCAGCAGGCACTATGGTTGATCTCACGCCTCGCTCCTCAAAGCGCCGCTTACAACGTGTCCTCAGCCGTGCGGATTCTGAGTGCGGTTGATCGGGCAGCGATGCAGCGTGCCGTTCAAAAGCTCAGCGAGCGTCATGCTTCCTTACGCACGACTTTCAACACCGTCGAGGGCACACCAGTCGCCGTTGTGTGTGAAGAGGTCGAGGTCAGCTTCGAGTTTGAAGACGCGGCTTCATGGAACGAAGCGCTACTGAACAAGCGTCTCATGAAACTATCGCTGCACCCGTTCAACCTCGAGACCGGTCCATTATTTCGCGTGAGCCTCTTCAAGCGTTCCGATGAAGAATATGTGTTGATGTGGGTCGCACATCACATCGTTGTTGACTTTTGGTCACTAGTGATTCTCGTGCACGAGTTCGGCGAGCTTTACGAAGCGGAGCAAAACGGGCGCGCTGCGAGTTTGGCCCCCATTTCAGAGACCTATTCGGGTTATGTGGGCTGGCAGACGGAGATGCTCAAACAAGCCGAAGGGCTGCGGCTCAGGAGCTATTGGGAAAAGCAACTCGGAGGCACGCTGCCCGTGCTGAACTTGCCGGCCAATCATCCAAGGCCCGCCATTCAGACATTCTCTGGCAGTGCTTACGACTTCGAGCTCGACCTCGCGTTGACACGACAACTCAAGGCGCTTGGAAAAAATCACAATGCCACGCTTTACATGACATTGCTCGCTGCCTTCCAGGTTTTGCTGTATCGCTACACGGATCAGGACGACATTTTAGTTGGTTCGCCTGCTGCGGCGAGAAGTCGTGCGGCCTTTTCGACTGTAGTGGGCTACTTTGTTAATCCACTCGTGCTACGTGCGAATCTTTCAGGCAATCCGACCTTCACTCAATTTCTTAGTAATGTCCGCCGTACCGTGCTTGATGCGTTCGCTCATCAGGACTATCCGTTCGCTCTGCTGGTGAAACAACTACAGCCGGAGCGAGACCTCAGCCGGTCTCCTTTATTCCAGGTGAGCTTTGTTTTGCAGCAAGCTCAACTTCTAAAAGAGCAAGGGCTGCCGGCGTTCGCGTTGGGCCAGGCTGGCGCACCGCTACGGCTGGGCAAGCTGGTCCTTGAGACCATGGCTTTAGAGCAGCGCGTGGCGCAGTTTGATTTGTCGCTCGTCATGGCTGAAATAGGAGGAGAGCTGCGGGCCAGTCTGGAATACAACACCGATATCTTCGAAGCATCCGCTATCGCGCAGATGGCGCGACAGTTTCGCGTCTTGCTGGAAGGTCTCATCGCCAATCCCTCGCAAAGCATTTCCTCACTGCCATTGCTTTCCGATGAAGATCGGCGACAGGTGTTGGTGAAATGGAATGACACCGGCAGAGACTATCCGCGGCAGTCATGCATACATGAGCTCTTCGAGCAACAGGCGGCGCGAACACCCGATCACGTCGCCGTTGTCCACGACCATGACGAGGTGTCGTACTGCGAGTTGAACGAGCGCGCCAACGCGCTGGGCCAACGGCTGCGAGCCCTGGGAGTAGGACCAGAAAGTCGAGTAGGGATCCTGCTCGAGCGTTCGGTGGGAATGATGGTGGCGCTGCTGGGAGTGTTGAAAGCGGGCGGCGCTTACGTACCGCTAGATCCGGAATATCCGAGCGAGCGATTGGAAGTCATGTTGGCGGATGCACAGGTCTCTGTGCTGTTGACCGAGCGACGATTGAAAAGGCTGCTGCCCCCGCCTGACGCTCGCGTGATTTGTCTGGACGAAAGTGGAGAACAACCGAGCGCAAATCAACAGCTCGTGGTCCAGCCGGAGAACCTTGCTTACGTCATTTATACGTCCGGTTCCACCGGCCTGCCCAAAGGCGTAGCCATCACGCACCAGAGTGCGACCACGATGTTGCGTTGGGCGCAGGAGGTATTCAGC
>Ga0068859_100006631_pt1 | contig 11757 bp, 10 predicted proteins | sample KBSSwiS22_FD_66585 | JGI IMG/M metagenome (GOLD analysis project Ga0068859, IMG submission 66585) | Switchgrass rhizosphere microbial communities from Kellogg Biological Station, Michigan, USA - KBS Switchgrass S2-2 | ecosystem: Host-associated > Plants > Roots > Rhizosphere > Soil ... | reverse complement strand
ATAGAATTTGTCATAGTCGGCGAACTGGGTCCGGTTCCGGATCGAAACCTCATCCGAAAAGCGATGCTCGACCGCGAAGGACGCGATGTTGACGTTTGCGTGGTTGAAGCTGTCGTCGGGATCGCCGAAGAAGGTTCGGCGGTGCCCTCCGATGGGTTTGCCGTCGAGCGACGGAATCCCGCGATCCGACGTACGGCGGTCGCGGAAATATTCGTATGAGGCGTCGATCCGCGTCTCGCCAAAGGTGGCGCCAAGCGTCGGATTGATCCCGTAGCGCTCCAGATCGACAAAGTGGCGGAAGCTGTCGCTGTTCTCATAGACCGCGTTGAGGCGACCGGAGAGCGAGTCTGTCATCGGCAGATTGCCGTCGGCGGTAAAGCGGATGGAGCCGCGTTGGTCGGCAAGCACGGAGGCGGTGGCGATCGGATCGGCCTCGGCGCGCTTGGTGACCCGGTTGATGACGCCGCCGCCGCCGCCGCGCCCGAAGATCATCGCATTGGGGCCCTTGAGCACCTCGACCCGCTCGGCATTGTAGAGGTCGCGGAAGAATTGAACGTCATCGCGCACGCCGTCGATGAAGAAGTCCGCGGTGCTGTTATTGCCGCGCAAGGTGATCTGATCGCGGTTGCCTTCCCCTTGGGCGGCCCTCGCACCCGGCACGAAGTTGAGCAGGTCGGCGACCGAAAGCATCGCCTGCTCTTCGATCCGCTGCTCGCTGACGATGCTGATCGCCTGGGGAGCGTCCTTGACGTCGGTCTCCGTCTTGGTGGCGGTGCGGGTCACGCGATCGCGCTCGATGGCGCGGCCCTGAACGAGGATGACATCGCCTGGCGCGGCATCAAGTGCCGCATATTCGGTGCCGGCAAGGGCTTCCGGGCCGCTCGCCGAGATGCCAGCAGAAGGGGCCTCCGGCTGCTTCGCTGCGTCGACGGGAAGCGGCCACGCGGATGTCAGGCTGAGGAGGGCAAGCGCACGAACGGACATTGGGACCCCTTGGTATTTCGGGTCTCCTATTACTAATGAGAATAGTTCTCAATAGCGATTTTAGATGCCCACGGTTAGATGTGCGAGCATGCCCGCGAGCGCGGATCCGGCAAGTAGCCACAACACATTGAGACGGAAGCGAAACGCTGCGATGAGTGCGATTATCGAGAGAGCGACGGCGATCGGGTCAACGCTCGCCAGCCGAGGCACGACAATCGAGACAGGACCGATCAGCAGCGCTGTCGTTGCCGAGAACAGGAAGTGGAGTGCGAACCACAGGGCAAGGTTCAGGATCACTCCGACGACCGCGGCGGTGACCGCCGCGAGAGCCGCGGCGAGTGCCTGATTCTCACGGAGTCGCTCGATGAAGGGCGCGCCGACAAAGATCCACAGGAAGCAGGGCGCGAATGTGACCCAGGTGGTGAGCAGACCGCCCAGCGTGCCGGCGACCAGCGGCGGCAGCGCGCCGGCGTTCCGGTAGCCAGCAAGGAAGCCGACGAACTGGGTGACCATGATCAACGGGCCGGGCGTCGTCTCCGCGAGGCCCAGGCCGTCGAGCATCTCGGTCGGTCCGAGCCAGTGAAAGGTATCGACCGCTGCCTGGGCGACATAGGCGAGGACCGCATACGCCCCACCGAACGTCACCACCGCCATTTGTGAGAAGAACAGCGCGATCTTGCTGAACACATTGTCGGGGCCGGCGGCGATCAGCAATCCGGCCGTCGGCGCGACCCAGAGCAGGAAAATGAGCACGCCGAGTCGCCCGAGCGAGCGCCGGCTCGCCCGGGCATGCGCCGGTAGCGCCTCGCCGAGCGCGCTCTCGGCATCGCTCGAGCCGCGCGATCCCGAGTCGTGGTGAGCCGACATCCCGAACGCGGCGCTGCCCAGCCTTGCCGCGAGCGCGCCGATCAGTGCCGCGCCGAGGATGATCAGCGGGAACGGGACACGGAACAGGAAGATTGCAAGGAAAGCCGCAGCGGCAATCGCATAGCTTGCCGCGCCGCCAAGTGCCCGCCGGCCGATCCGCACCACTGCCTGGAACACGATCGCGAGCACCGCCGCCTTGAGACCGAACAGAAGCGCGGCGATCGATCCGATGCCGCCATAGAGGACATAGATCCAGCTCAACGCCATGATCGCCAGGAGGCCGGGAAGGACGAAGACGATCCCGGCAAACAGGCCGCCGCGGATCTTGTGGAGCAACCAGCCGATGTAGATGGCGAGCTGCTGCGCCTCGGGTCCCGGCAACAGCATGCAGAAATTGAGCGCGTGAAGAAATCTTTGCTCGCCGATCCAGCGCTTCTCGTCGACGAGGATGCGATGCATCACGGCGATCTGGCCGGCAGGGCCGCCGAAGCTCAGCAGCGCGATGCGGATCCAGACGCGCGCTGCCTCGCCGAAACTGATGCCATGGGGTCCGAGCGTCGCCATCCGGACGAGACTAGAGCAACGCGCGGTAGAGACCGAACAGACTGGTTGCAGTAAGTACGAGGCCGACCATGGTCAGCAGCGGCTTGGGCGCGATATGCTTGGTCGCGAAGGCTCCGAACGGTGCGGCCGCAATACCGCCGATCAGCAGTCCAATCGTCGCGTCGACGAACGCGCGCGGGCCTAGCGCCCAGATGAAGGTCGCTGATATCACCACCGTCAAAAAGAATTCACTGGTGTTGACGGTGCCGATGACCTTGCGCGGTTCGGCACCTTGGACGAGCAGATTGCTCGTGACGATCGGGCCCCAGCCGCCGCCGCCGGCGGCATCGAGGAAGCCGCCAACCAGCCCGAGCGGCGCGATCACCTTCGGCCGCTTGGTCTGGTGACTATGGCGCAGCGCTCGCCACAGCAGATAGAGACCGATCAACGCCAAATAACCGAGCACGAAAGGCTTCGCGACGCCGGCATCGATCCGGGTCAGCACGTACGCGCCCAGCGCACCGCCGACCATGCCAGGGAGCGCCAGCCGTGCGAACAGCCACCAGTCGACATTCCGGTGCAGCACATGGCTGATGCCCGACGCGGCCGTTGTGAACACCTCGACGGTGTGGACACGCGAGGAGGCGAGCGCCGGCGGAACGCCCAGGCTGACCAACAAAGTGTTCGATATGACGCCGAACGCCATGCCCAGCGCGCCGTCGACGATCTGCGCGACGAACCCCACTGCGATGAACGGGAGCAGGTCTAGAATCCCGAATCCGTTCAATTCCATTGTCGATAAAGCCCCCGATTGACCGGCGGTTCGCTTAGCCGGGGAGTCGGGAGGTCCACAAGCATCTTCGCGTTGCCGGGCCAGTCCGGGGTTGCGTCGCTCTCTCCGCACCGCCATGTCGCCGGCGATGGCCGATGCCCCGCTCCACGCCGTGATTGTCCCGGTGACTGCCTTTCAGCAGAACTGCACGCTGCTGTGGTGCACACGCACCATGCGCGGCGTCTTCGTCGATCCTGGCGGCGACCTCGATCGCCTGAAGGCAGCGGCAGCGCAATATAAGGTCACCATCGAGAAGATCCTGCTGACCCATGGCCATATCGATCATTGCGGATCGGCAGGAATCTTTGCCGCGGAGCTTGGCGTGACGATCGAGGGACCGCAGGAGGCCGACCGTTTCTGGATCGCCCGCCTCGACGATGACGTTCGCCAGTTCCAGATCCCGGGCAAGACCTTCGAGCCTGACCGCTGGCTCGAAAATGGGGATCAGGTCACCGTTGGCGAGCTCACCCTCGATGTCTATCATTGTCCTGGCCACACCCCGGGCCACGTGATCTTTCACCATCCGGAATCGCGGCTCGCCATCGTTGGTGACGTGCTGTTCCGCGGTTCGATCGGACGGACCGACTTTCCGATGGGCAATCACCAGCAGCTGCTTGACGCGATCACCGGCCGGCTCTGGCCGCTCGGCGATGACACCGCCTTCATCCCGGGCCACGGCCCGATGAGCACCTTCGGTCAGGAGCGGCTCAGCAATCCGTTCGTCGGCGACAGCGTGCTCGCCGGCGGTTGAGCCGCATAGTGGATCGCGTTCATCCGGGCGCGGTGGAGATAGGGAATTGCGATCGCGTAGATCGCGAGGCCGGCGGTGCAAAGCAAGCTAAGGCCGATGCCGGCACCGCGCAGCGTGTTGACGGTCTGGCGATCCATGCCGAAGACGTGAAGGATCCGGCCGAGGACGAACAGCGCGCCGACGCCCCACAGCCATGGCCGTGAATCCTCGGCAAGCTCGACCAGGGCGAGCAGGATCAGGAACAGCGGCACATATTCGCTGAAATTGGCGTGGGCCCGCATCCGTGCGGTGAGCAGCGGATTGTCGCCGTCGCCGATTGCAATCTTGAGGCGCCGCCGCAGCGTGCCAACGCGGGAGGCGATCCAGATGTTGATAAGCGCGGCGGCGGCCGCGATGGTGAGTGTGATCGGCAGCACGATCATGGCAGATTTCTCCCGAAGATTGGCCCAGCTTGCACGTGCAGCCCGTGCTTGCAACTACAGGCAAAATCGCTATAGGCGGCGGCGCCCGGGTCCCGGCGGACGAAAGGTTCGGCGGGCTCCCTTCCGCGAGCGCTCCCCGCCACGGTTGGTGGTCGACCGAAACGGTCTTCGCTCGCGCATCATGAACTTTACGGAATGGAACAGGTGCCAGAATGGCTGTCCCCAAGAGAAAGACATCCCCCTCGAAGCGGAACATGCGGCGCAGCCATCACGCGCTGAAGGCGGTCAACTACCAAGAGTGCGCGAATTGCGGCGAGCTTCACTTGCCGCATAATTTGTGCCCGGCGTGCGGCCACTATAATGGACGTGAAATTAGGCCTGTAGAGGCGTAAGACCAGCTTTGGGAGGGCCGAACCGGTGGGCAGCACGCCACGGATCGCAATTGACGCGATGGGTGGCGATACGGGCCCGGCGGTAATCGTCGCGGGCGCGGCTCGCGCACGGCGCCGCCGCTCGGATCTCCATTTCCTCCTGTTCGGCGACGAAGGTCAGATCCGGGCGGAGCTTGCCAAGTTCCCGGACCTCGCACCTGCGGTCGAGATCATACACTGCGAGGATGTGATCGCCGGCACCGAAAAGCCGACCCAGGCGATGCGGCGCTCCAAGACCACTTCCATGGGTCGCGCGATCTGGGCCGTGAAGGCCGGGGGCGCGAATGCTGCGCTATCCGGCGGCAATACCGGCGCGATGATGGCGATCGCAAAACTGGCGCTCCGCACCATGCCCGACATCGATCGGCCAGCCCTCGCTGCGCTCCTGCCGACGCTCGGTGACAACGACCTGGTGATGCTCGATCTCGGCGCAAACACCGAATCCGATGCGCGCAATCTCGTGCAATTCGCCCTCATGGGTGCAGCCTATGCGCGGGTCGTCCTCGACGTCGCCTTGCCCAGGGTAAAGCTGCTCAACATCGGCACCGAAGAACTCAAAGGAACCGATGAGCTCAAGGAGGCCGCGGCCATGCTGCGTGCCGCCGACTTCCTGCCGATGCGGTTCGACGGTTTCACCGAAGGCGACAAGATTTCGCACGGCGACGTCGATGTCGTCGTCACCGACGGCTTTTCCGGAAACATTGCCCTCAAGACTGCCGAGGGAACCGCCCGGTTCGTCACCGATCTTCTGCGCCGTGCCTTCAAGAGCAGTTTCCGGTCGAAGGCCGGCTTCATGCTGTCGCGTCCGGCGCTTCATATTCTCAAGGTCCATCTCGACCCGAACAATCACAATGGCGCGGTCTTCCTAGGCCTCAACGGCATCGTCGTGAAAAGTCACGGCAATGCCGATGAGAAAGGCGTCGCCAACGCGATCCGCGTCGCGGCGCGCATGGTTCGTGAGGAGATCAACCGCAAGATCGCCGACGACCTTGAGCAATTCTACGCGCACAATCTGCAGAGTGCCGCCGCCAAATGACCCGCCGTTCGGTGATTATCGGAACCGGTTCAGCGCTTCCCGATCGACGAGTCACTAACGATGAGCTCGCCAGCCAGGGGATCGACACGTCCCACGAATGGATTGTCGAGCGCACCGGTATCAGCGCCCGCCACATTGCCGGCGATGGTGAGACGACTGCCAGCATGGCCACCGAAGCCGCGCGGCGTGCGCTTGCCGCAGCCGGCGTGGATCCGAAAAACGTCGGGTTGATCGTGCTTGCCACGGCCACTCCGGACCAGACCTTCCCGGCAAGTGCGACGCGGGTCCAGACGGCGCTCGGCATCGACGATTGCATCGCCTTCGATGTGCAGGCCGTCTGCACCGGCTTTCTTTACGCGCTCTCGATTGCCGACAATATGCTCAAGGGCGGCATGGCCGAAATGGCGTTGGTCATCGGATCGGAAACCTTCAGCCGCATCCTCGACTGGGGCGACCGGGCGACCTGCGTGCTGTTCGGCGATGGCGCCGGCGCGGTCGTGCTCAAGGCGGAGGACGCCGACGACCGGGGAATCCTGGCGACGCGTCTTCATGCCGACGGCCGTCACAATGACCTGCTCTATGTCGATGGCGGCCCTTCGACGACCGGTACGGTCGGCAAGCTGCGCATGAAGGGGCGCGAGGTATTCCGGCATGCGGTGGTCAACCTCGCCGCGGTGCTCGGCGAAACGCTTGCGGCGGCCGGTCACCAGATCAGCGAAGTCGACTGGGTCGTACCGCACCAGGCCAACAAGCGCATCCTCGATGCGACCGCGAAAAAGCTGGGTCTTGCGCCGGAGCGCGTGATCGTCACCGTCGACCGCCATGCCAATACATCGGCGGCATCGGTGCCGCTGGCGCTCGATGTCGCGGTGCGCGACGGCCGCGTGAAGAGAGGCGACCTCGTCGTCCTCGAGGCGATGGGTGGCGGCTTCACCTGGGGTGCGGCGGTATTCCGCTACTGATCAGTTCGTTAGCTCCTGGAATCCCTAAACTGTGTTAAGTACCTTAATCACAAAGCGGGTTTGCACTTGCGGCGAAGCTCGACTATCATTTCGCCCTACTTCGGGGGGAGAATCTCAATGGCTGACCTTGGCGTCGTGAGAAAGACGGATGCCGGCACTCTCACGCGGGCCGATCTGGCCGATGTCGTGCATCGTGAAATCGGACTGTCTCGCGCCGAGTCGGCCGCGATCGTCGAGCGTATCTTGCATCATATGTGCGCCGCGCTCGCCGATGGGCAGAATGTGAAGATATCAGGCTTCGGAAGCTTCATCCTGCGCGACAAGGGGCAGCGCATCGGACGCAATCCGAAGACCGGCGTCGAGGTGCCGATCGCGCCGCGACGCGTGCTGACTTTCCGCGCCAGCCAGCTGATGCGGGAACGGATCGTCGACGGCGACTGAGACCGTGGCGGAAGCCCCGCAGAAGAGCGATCAGGCCTTCAAGACAATCGGGGAACTCGCCCAGGAGCTGGGCGTGCCGCAGCACATTCTGCGCTATTGGGAAACGCGGTTCACGCAGCTGCGGCCGCTGCAGCGCGCAGGCAATCGTCGCTACTATCGTCCGCCCGACGTCGCGCTGGCCCACCGTATTCATCGCCTTCTCAATGAGGACGGCTACACGATCCGCGGCGTTCAGCAGCTGCTGGCGAGCAATCGAGGCACGCCGGAGGAAACGGAGCCGGTGGCGCCTGCACCCGCACCATCGCCGGTGGCTGCCCCTGTCGCGGCGGCTGGTCCATCCTTCTCCGTAGAGCAGCTGCGGTCACTTCGCGACCAGCTTGCGAACGCGCTCGCGGAAAGCCGGGTCTAGCTTCCGTCCGGTCCGAGACTCGGATCGAGATCGCGTGGCCTGACGAACCGAACCAGCTTGCCGACACCCGCCGTCGCGTCGCGCCAGCGGTCGATCGGCAGTTGGATTTCAACCAACGCGCCGGTCGGATATTTCTCTGCGATCCTGTCGCGCAATCGGCCATCGTCTGCCGAGGTGAGGAACAGGGCAAAACGCTCCAGGCCTGGATTGTGACCGACGAGGAGCAAATTGCGCACCTTTTCATCGGTCTCGCGAAGGAGGGCGAGGAGCACCTCCGCCGAAGCGAGATACACGCGCTCGTCATAGTGGGGCTTCAGCGCTGCACCATAGCCGTCCTCGACCGCCTCGATCGTCTCGACCACTCGCGTTGCGGTCGATGCGACGATCCGATCGAAGTGAAGCTCCGCCTTTCGCATCGCCTGGCCGACGGCGCGTGCAGCGCGGCGGCCGCGGCCGTTGAGCGGTCGGTCGATGTCGCGCGCGACGGGATCGTCCCACGAGGATTTGGCATGGCGAAGCAAAGTCAGCGATTTCATGGCCTGCCTTCGAAGCCCGCCGATTCAGGCCGTTCACGCCGGACTGACTGGTCCGGCGGAAGCCCCTCACGCACCGCCGCGATTGCTTCATCGAGGGACAGGCGGCGGATCGGCGTCCCCGCCGGGAAAGCATTCAGCAGCCGCGATGGCGTTGCTGCCGAGAGCAGCACGAACATGCCGCGATCGCCCTGCCGGCGTAGAAGCCGGCCAAACGCCTGCGCCAGTCGCGATCGGACGACGCGATCGTCAAAGGCCGTACCGCCGCCGACAACGCGCCGTGCGGCGTGCAAGACGGTAGGGCGCGGCCACGGGACGCCTTCCATCACCACCAGCCGGAGCGAATGGCCTGGTACATCCACGCCGTCGCGCAGCGCATCTGTCCCGAGCAGCGATGCGCGCGGATCGTCGCGGAAAATGTCGACCAGCGTACCGGTGTCGATCGGGTCGACATGCTGCGCATAGATCGGCAAACCGGCGCGCGCGAGCCGGTCGGTGATCCGGGCATGGACGGCCTTCAGTCGCTGGATGGCGCTGAACAATCCGAGCGTTCCGCCCTCGGCCGCCTCGATCAGCCGCGCGTAGGCGCCGGCGAGTTGGGCGATGTCGCCGCGCTTCACGTCGGTGACGATCAGGACTTGGCTCGCGGTGGCATAATCGAACGGACTTTCGGTCGAAAAATGCGTGGCGGCGCTGTCCAGGTGACAAGCGCCGGTGCGGGCCTCCGCAACCTCCCACGCCTCCGCCCCTTTGAGGGTCGCCGACGTGATGATCACGCCATGCGCGGGCTGCAGCACGGTCGCGGCGAATGGCCGGGTGGGATCGAGCCAGTGGCGATGCAGGCCGATGTCGAGTTCGCGCCCGTCGATTCGATCGACGGCAAGCCAGTCGACGAAATCAGGGTCGGCCGGACCGCCGAGACGGCCGGCCAGCGCGATCCAGGCGGCTAGCGTCTGTGTCCGCCAAGCAAGACCACTGAGGGCCCCTTCAATGCGCGCACGCGCCTGCCCGTCGAGCCAGTCCGGCGCGTCCTCGAGCACTGCCTCGAGGCGCTTGGCGAGTGCCATCAACGGTCGCAACAGTCGTTCGAAGGCTTCGAGGGCCGGCGCTGCGGCCTCCACCAGTGCGGGATCAGGATCGGCGAGCTCCGTTTCGAGGCCATAACCGGCATCCTGTGCTGTTGCGCGCGCATAGACGGTGGCGCGCACCTGATCGAGCAGGGACTCCACCGGGCCAAGCGGCGCCCCCTCCGCGAGCCGCTGCAGCCAGCCATCGCCGGGAAGGGCGGCGGCGGCATCGACCGCGGCTTCGATCGCCAGCGCCCCGGCGTCGTCATAGGAGCCGACGTCCATCAGGCGGGCAGCGAGACCACGGCGCCTGCCACGCGACCTGCTCTCCGGACCGATCACCCAACGGCGCATTTCGATCGCTTCCTGGCCGGTCAAGGCGGTGGCGAAGGTCGAATCGGCGGCGTCGAAGATATGATGGCCTTCGTCGAATATCGTTCGCGTGGCATGCGATCCGCTCTCCCGGTCGCGTGCGCTGTTGAGCATCACCAGCGCGTGATTGGCGATGACGAGATCGGCGCCGGCGCTGGCTCGTACCGAGCGCTCGATGAAGCATTTGCGGTAGTGCGGACAGCCCGCGTAGATGCATTCGCCGCGCCGATCGGTAAGCGCGGTCGCGCCGGCCCTCCGGAACAGGCTCGGAAGCCACCCGGGCAGGTCGCCGCCCACCATGTCGCCATCCCGCGTATAGCCGGCCCAGCGCGCAACGAGCTGTGCAAGGATCGCGGCCCGGCCGGTGAAACCGCCCTGGAGCGCCTCCTCTAGGTTCAGCAGGCACAGGTAATTCTCGCGGCCCTTGCGGACCACCACCTTGAAGCGGTGCACGTCGGGATCGGGAAAAAGCCGCCGGCTTTCGCGCTCCAGCTGCCGCTGCAACGCCTTGGTGAAGGTCGATATCCAGACGGCGCCGTCGGCGCGCTCCGCCCACAGCGAAGCTGGCGCGAAATAGCCGAGCGTCTTGCCGATGCCGGTTCCGGCCTCGGCGAGCAGAAGATGCGGCCTGCCCTCGGTGAGACGCGGGTTGAAAGCGGCGGCAGCCGTCGCCGCATAATCGCGCTGCCCCTCGCGGGGCTCGGCTTCGCTGCCGGTCAGCTCGGCAAGCCGTTCCACCGCCTCGTCGGCCGTCACGGCGATTGCCTTCGGCTGGCCTCGCGGCGGCTCCTCTTCCCACTCGCCCAGGCGCGAAAAGAGCCACGGTTCGTCGCGTGGCGGCGGCGGGAGGCGTGCGGCGACCGCAGCGCTCCAGGGCCAACGCATTCGTTGTAATGCGCGCGCCGTCGTCCAGGCGCCTTCGCGCTCGGGCCAGTCGGCCTCGAGTGTTGCGAGCAGGCGCTCGGCGGCTTCGCGCAGGAAACGCGCGCCGTCGGAGTTGCTCGTCGGCTCGGCAAGGTTGAGCGCCCCAGCCAGCCCCTTCGGCGTCGGTACCGCGAAGCGGGCGGGATGAACGAACGCGAAAAGCTCGAGCAGATCGAGGCCGGAAAGCTCGGGATAACCGATCCGCTGGCCGACGAGCGGCGCGTTCAGCATGATCAGTGGCGATTCCGCGGCGCGGGCGATTGCCTCGCCGCGTTCGAGCACCCGAAGCTCGCCGTCCGGCTTGGCCAGCCAGATCCCGGCGTGGGTTGCGTAGAGCGATGGATAAGGCAAAGAGGCCGCCACGGATTCTCCTTGCACGGGCCGGTCTTCAACGCGGTAGGAAATCCGGAACGAAAGGGCAACGGGTGACGATCGACGAGCAGCTCCGTGCGGCCGCACGCGTTTCGAAAGCGTGGCCCTACGAGGAGGCGCGCAAGCTGCTGAAGCGCTATCCGGATGGTCCGGGAGAGCGGCCAATCCTGTTCGAAACCGGCTACGGCCCGAGTGGCCTGCCCCATCTGGGCACTTTCCAGGAAGTGGCCCGGACGCTGATGGTCAAGCATGCCCTGAGCGAGATGGTCGACTGGCGATCGAGGCTGGTTTCCTTTTCCGATGACATGGACGGCATGCGCAAGGTGCCGCCTAACGTGCCGCACCAGGACATGATGCATCAGCATCTCGGCCAGCCGCTATCGAAGGTGCCGGATCCATTCGGCTGCGGACACCACAGCTATGCCGATCACAACAACAGCCTGCTGCGCCAGTTTCTCGACGATTTCGGCTTCGAATATGAGTTCCTCGCCTCGAGCGATTGCTACGCGTCTGGCCGCTTCGACGAGGTATTGAAGCTGGTCCTCAGCAGCTATGATGCGATCATGGACGTCATGCTGCCGACGCTCCGCGAGGAGCGCCGCAAGACCTATTCTCCGGTGCTGCCGATCAGCCAGGCGGACGGTACCGTTCTCCAGGTTCCGGTCGAGGTCGTCGATGCCGACGCGGGGCTGGTCCGCTACGTCGAGCCGGCGACCGGCGAGCCGGTCGAGCAATCGATCCTGTCGGGCGGCGCCAAGCTGCAATGGAAGGTCGACTGGGCGATGCGCTGGGTGGCGCTGGGCGTCGATTA
>Ga0068859_100006625_pt1 | contig 11763 bp, 10 predicted proteins | sample KBSSwiS22_FD_66585 | JGI IMG/M metagenome (GOLD analysis project Ga0068859, IMG submission 66585) | Switchgrass rhizosphere microbial communities from Kellogg Biological Station, Michigan, USA - KBS Switchgrass S2-2 | ecosystem: Host-associated > Plants > Roots > Rhizosphere > Soil ... | reverse complement strand
AATCAGCAGGCCAGCGCTGGTAAATAATCCCATTTTAATCAGGTCACGACGTGAGACCTGTCCGTGGGAGTGTGCCTGGATAATCTCCCAGCGGTTTCTTCGCGCCTGCTCGGCTTCGCGTAAACGAGCTTTTGACGCTTTGGGTGACAAAAAGAAGTTTCTATCAGACATCTTTTCTCCTTTTGGGTGCCGAAATCCTGAGGTGTTTCGCAGACAGTGGAATGGCGCTCGTCCCACAACGCGTAACCCTGCTTCAGATTCGGACCAACCTGATGTGGCTTTGTAGTTTGAATGACGCAACGATGACGAGAATCAAGTCGTCATTAGCGTCGACCATCAAGTGACTTGCAAACCTGAGTGGCGTGAGGATACAACGCTGCGGAAATCATGAATGTCAGCCAGGTGACAATTGGCAGAAATGTTATTCGCTCGATCAATTTGTAAGGTTAACCTGCGCTCTGTCCGACTATCGACTTCGGTTTTTTACCGGTTTGAGATGAAAGAACGTATTTTTCAAAACCTTCCTCGGACTGTATCCCCGTTATATAAACACCAAAGCCAACCTCGCAAGCCCAGAACTTGAGAGACGAGTTGTTGCCTCCGACCGCAATTTCTCCACTCGATTTAGCAATATGAAGCCTCACAAATAATAGTGGGTGTGGAAGTGTTTTCCGCATGTCCGCCTGATTGTCGAAAGGTCAGGGCAGCCCAGTGTGCGACAGTGTCATGTCTGGATGTCAGTCCAGATTTAAGGAAGAATCAGCATGCTTCAAACACCAGAAACCTCTCATGATTTTCCCGCGCTTTGGCCTACAGCGCGACGCGACTTGCTTAGCGGAATGAGTCAGCAGGCGGTGCATCACTTCAACGCGATGATGCGACCAACTAAACGCCGTCGCGGTGAATGGATCTTCGTGCTTGGCGATCCCGCCGATAGTATCTACCTACTCGAGGAAGGCCGGATGAAGATCACTGCCTTCGCAGAGGATGGTCACGAAGTGTTGTATCAAATAATCGGCCCGGGCGAGATTTTCGGGGACACAAGTGCAATCCTCGGCATCCCGCGCACGACTTCGGCTCAGGCTCTCGAACCCTCGCTGTTATGTGAAATACGCCGAAAGGACTTCGAATCTTTATTGACAGCGTATCCGGAGCTGTCGTTGCAGTTGCTCAAGTCTGTGGGGTTGAGATTAAAAAAGGCCGAAGCTCAATTGCTCAATGTAGTTTGCAATAATGTCTCCACCCGGGTCAGAGAAGCTTTGATTGACCTGATAGCTCTCGAGCCAGGCACAGAACCCGATCAGCCTGTCAGGATCGGAATCACCCAGCAGGATCTGGCAAACTTAATCGGAGCATCCCGGCAGAAGACGTGGCAGGCCCTGAAAGAGCTGGAAAGCTCGAGCGTCTTGAGACTCACGTACCGCAGTATTCTGGTGACCGCTCCACACAAACTCCGCAACGAACAATCTCCTTAAATCCGTGTCGCTGTGTCTCTCTGATGACTCTTTGCTAATGAATTAGTTAACCAGAGAGACACAGAGAAGACAGAGGTTGCACAGGGAAGCGGCGAGAGTTCTGAAACGAATCTACACTCTTAGGTCATTACAGAATAGAGGCGTCAAAATCTTGCCGACAGAGCGAGTATCGAATGGCAAGTTATCACTCAGATATGGCTCACCTCTCTACGATTGAGATTGTTTCTGAGTATCAGTAGTTCTGAGTGTCTTTGCAAACAATCTCCTGTGTAAACGAATGTAAAGGAGAATGAAATGGCACAATTGATAGATTGGACGATTATCTCCAACAAACCTTCCCTCACCTCAGTAATTCCCGACGACCACATATACAGCTATGACCTCTTCAACATCACTGACAGTGAGTGTTTGGTCTATGGCCATCGAGACGGGAATAACATCAATCTACGATGGGGTGATCCAGCAAAATCAGACAACATCCGTTTTCAGCGCGGATCTGGTTCGAAAGGACCCATCAAGTTTGAAGAACTGATTGCCATCCACGTGAGAGGTGGAGACTTTTTGGTATATCAGTCAGGCCGTTGGGGCATTAACCTCGGATGGTCCAAGACACCAAAATTCGAGTGGAAAATCCTGGGCGGTAAAGCCGGCGAGGTAGTGCAGGCCGGTAAAGCGGTCGGACTGTACAGCATGGTCGAGAAAGACTCGCTGATGTACGAATCAAGAGATTGGGGTATAAATCTCAAGTGGTTTAAAGACTCGGGAAAATACCAGACCTACTCTGGAATCCTTAAAGCAGGTGGAACTCTTAAGGACATTCACAACGGACTCTGAAATGAGTGAAGCGTAGATTTCCCTGGTGCAGCAGCACTTCCAATTATTCGTCTTAACCACCAGTGGAGGCATTAGATAGATCGTGATAAGCGAAGCTCTTTTCAACGGAGCTAAAAGCTTTGCCATCCACTTCAGCATACGGATAGACGAAGTAATTGAGCGGCTCTCCCCGCTGCTGCTGTTGCAGGATCAAATCGCGACCAATGGTGAACTCGACGCGGTTCTCATCATGAGCGCCGAAGAAGTATTCGTCATAAGAATCGAATTAAACAATTGATAGTTGGAGCGGGCGACGGGATTCGAACCCGCAACCCTCAGCTTGGGAAGCTGATGCGCTACCGTTGCGCCACACCCGCTCAAAGGATGAGCAAAGATAACACGGATTTCATCCCCGTTCATCCGCGGCTAAATAATTCTTGATGAGGTCTTCCCAGCGACCCTGCGCTTTCAGGATCAATTCGATAACTTCGCGAACCGCCCCAACACCGCCTGTCGCCTGAGTGACGTAGTACGCGTGCTCGCGCGTTTCAAAAGCAGCATCGGCGACTGCGACGCCGAGACCTGATTGCAGCATCAGTGGAATATCGTTGAGGTCGTCGCCAATGAATGCAACCTCCGCAGGTGTGACGCCGGCTTCAGTCAACGTATCAGTAAACGCCTGTCGCTTGTCTTCACAACCCTGCCGAACGAACGACATGCCCAGCGAACGCGCGCGCTGCTCAACCGCACTCGAATTCCGTCCCGAAATGATTCCCGACCTCAAGCCAGCCCGGTGTAAGAGATCGATTCCGAGTCCGTCTCGGGTATGAAACCCCTTTTGTTCCTCACCGTTCTCGAAGAACCAGATACGCCCGTCAGTCAAAACGCCGTCACAGTCCATCAACAGTAGCTTGATGCGTGCAGCGCGTTGTTGAACTTCAGGGTTCATCGCACCTCGAAAAGCTCGATGTCCGACAGCTTCCAGCCCGCAGGTGTGCGCGCCAGCATCAACACCGCCGTGCCCGAGCCGACAGTCCCGAGTTTACTGGCCCGAATCTGCACGTCGGCGGCTACCAGGTTGGCGTTGAGTTGTTCCGTGCGCACGACCTTCGTTTCCCAAACTTCCGTGCCGATGCTCGCATTGATGAATCTCACCAACTCGCCTGAAACAATACGCGCTTCCAATTCAGGCTTTTTATTACTGACGACTGCCTGCGAGAGCTGCGTCGCAAAAGTTTGCGCGTTCTGGTCAATCGGCGGGGTGATGTTGGCTGCCGCTTCAGCACGAATTCTCGCCGCCCGCGCCGCTAACGACGAAGGATAATCACGACTTGCGATCACCGCATCGTTGAAAAGCTTGGCCGCTTCAGCAGCCTGATTACGCTTCATCGCTATCTCTCCGAGGCCGATGTCGGCCCAGGCGAGCGTGGCGGTAAACGGAAGCGGCTCCTCGAGTGCTGCGCGAAACAGCTTCTCCGCGTCTTCAATCTTGTTCTGCCCCAGCAACGCACGCGCAAGAATTATCTGCGCTTCCTGAAAACGCGGGCTGGTCGACAGCATCGCACGCGCTGTAGCTTCCGCCTTCGGAAAATCCTGTGCGCCTAATTGCAAGTAAGCTTCGTTCAGCGCCTGCGAAAGATCTTTACCGCGAGGAAACGCGTCGTTGCCGTAGTCGAGCTGTGGGTAAAGTTTATCCGGGTCGACCTCCACGCGAACGATCTTCGCAGTAGTCTTGAAAACTGCTTCGCCAAAGTTCTTCGCCGGCACTGTTGTTTCGCTTCGTAACTGCTGCCCCTGGTCTGTCGTTGCGAGAACTGTGACGGTAACGTCGATCGAGCCGAGATTCCGCAGTGCTGAAGTCCAATCACCGCCGCGCTGCTGCGGTTGACCAATCATGAGATCCGTGTCGATCACCTGATCGAGCTGCTGGTCCAGCAATGCCTTCACGTTATCGCCTCCGCGCGCGACCAACGCCATACGCACAGCCGGCAGATTCAGACCATTCGGATCGCTTTTTCCCGATTCAATGGCGGCGCGGAGTACACCCATCAGCGCATCGTGGCCTAAACGACGATCGAGTAACCTCCAGAACATCGCTCCGCGATTAGGCACCGAATTGAAATAGGTGCTATCCAACTGGTTCGAACGCGCGATCGGCGCGTCGCGTTGCGCAACCGACGCATAAGCAATGCGCTGGCGGTAAAGTTCTGACCTGACTGCGTCCGGTCCAAACTGCTTTTCGAGAAACTGTGTCGCCAGAAAACGAATGAGCGCGTCGCGCAACACGCCGCCGCCTTCGCCTTGGACGGCTGCCTGGCCGCCAATCCAAAGTCTCGCGACGGCTTCTGCGACCGACAGCGCAGTTGCCGCGTCAAGCTTCGGTAAGCGCAACGTGTCTGCGTCAAACAGTACCGTGCCCCCGTCGCTGAATCCCGCCCCTCTGCGAACCGCGACCAGCCGTACCGGAACATCCGGCGCTGGGCCAAGGCTGGTAGCGTAAAAAGACCGCGCGGTCGCTGCGAATGAGATCAGCGCGTCGGCTCTTTTACGATCTTCGGCGCCCGCGCCTTTTTCCGCGAGCACAACAATTCCCTTCCCGTCACCGGCGCCTTCGACTCTGTCCCAATCACCCTGAACAAAGAATGGCTGTCCATGCAGCGACTGATCGAACGTGATCGATCCGCCGCCACCGGCTTTCTCGACCCCAGATGAAATCGCGTTTGGAATATTGACGGTAAGATGGAACGGCGCAGTATCTGCCCCACGCACTGAGTAAGGAGTGTTAGGCATCGGATACCAGAACGACAGCGGCAGAAACTCCGTCCCGATCGGGCTGATCGCGGCGAGGCCTGTGTTGCTCTCAACCGGAAGAGAGTAGGTCGCGCTAACCGTGGTAGTACCGTTTGGCGCCACCGATGCAGGGAGCCTGATCTCGACTTTTTGCAAATCTCGCTCCTGTCCCGGCCTGAAGTTTGCCGCAGCGCCACCAACCGTCACTGATTTGACGCTGGCTTTGGAATTCAGGCGCAGGGTCATAGTCGTGCCCTGTGCGCCGCCGACGTTGGTCGCAGTGATCGTGGCAACGACGTTCAGCACTCGCTCGGTCTGCTGAACGTTTGCATTTACATCAAAGGACGTGACCTGCCAGATAACTATCGCCGGTGCCTGGGCGCCGGCATGCGTCATCAGACACAGTATGAGCGTCAATAAAAGAATAGTTCGCATAGTTACGGATTTAATAGTGCTTATCGATTACCGGGCTCTGCATCATGCACAAGCTGGTGGATGTCGCGCAACATCAGCAGCAACGGCGCGAGGCGGTCGAGCGGCAGCGCGTTGGGGCCGTCGGACAGCGCCTTCTCTGGACAATCGTGCACTTCCATGAAAACCGCATCGACGCCGCACGCAACTCCGGCACGCGCAAGCGGTTCGATGTATTCGGATTGTCCACCAGTTGCATCACCGAGACCACCCGGAAGCTGCAACGAATGAGTTACGTCAAAAACTACGGGCACGCCAAACTCGCGCATAATAGGAAAAGAACGCATGTCCACCACGAGATTGTTGTAGCCAAAACTCGCGCCACGTTCAGTCAACAACAGCTTCTCGCAGCCAACCTCGCGCGCCTTGTCGACGATGTTGCGCGCATCATGGGGCGCCAGGAACTGGCCTTTCTTAACGTTGACAGCTTTGCCGGATTTCGCTGCCGCAAGGATCAGATCCGTTTGCCTCGATAAGAATGCGGGGATCTGTAACACGTCAACTACCTGCGCGACTGGATCGACTTGCGAAACGTCGTGAACGTCGGTGAGCACAGGGATATCGAGTTCTTCTCTGACTCTTTGCAGCACTTCGAGTCCGGGTTCCATGCCCAAACCGCGAAAGCTCCTGATCGACGATCGGTTTGCTTTGTCGAAGGACGACTTAAACACGTAATCGAGGCCGGCAGCATGAGCGCGGTCGCGGCACTCACGCGCCATCATCAGAGCATGTTCCGGAGATTCGATAACACAGGGCCCGGCAATAACCGTGAGCCGGCCGTCACCAAAAGTGGCTTTGCCAACGGAAAAGGGTTTAGTCATAGGAATGGCCGCAAAAAGGCGCAAAAGCCGTTAGTTATGTTTTGTGCTTTTTTGTGGCTTCCCGAGTATACGCTTTAGTTTGTCTATAAATGAACTGGAGCTTGAGGGTTCATTGTTGGGCTTGGATTCCTGGGCTGGCGGCGCGCCTAAAATCTTGATCTCGTTCGAGCCTGAGCTCAGCGCACGTTTCTCGCGCAAACGGGAGATATCGACGACGAGCCGCCCTGATGGCGACTCAACCCCCGCGTCACGGAGCACTTCAATATCGGGCGCACTCTTGATCGCGTGATGTTCGAGACCAAGGCGCTCAGCAGTGTCGAGCAGTTCATTTCGGAACTTACCGGCATTCGCAGGGCGATCAGACGGCTGTTTTTCGAGTGCATGCAAAACGATTCGCTCAACCTCAGGCGGTATGGCAGCGACGATTTCTCGCGGCGAGAATGGCGCATTGTTCGCATGCTTCTGCGCGATTTCTGCGGGCGTCGCTCCGGAAAAAGGAACCGTACCCGTCAGCATTTCATAAAGAATCACACCCAAACTGTAGACGTCCGTCGCCGGCGTTAACTCAGCGCCGTTATGTTGTTCCGGCGACATATAACGCGGGGTGCCGATCACGGTGTTCGTCTGCGTAGGTACGATCACATCTTCGTCGTCATCGGCGGAGAATGTCGCGATACCGAAATCGAGGACTTTCACAACCGCAGGGTGATCGGCACTCTGCGTGATCAGAATATTTGAAGGTTTCAGATCGCGATGAATAATGCCGGCCTCGTGTGCTGCCGCCACCGCGCCGGAAGTTTGCAGCATGATCGATATCGCACGCGCGGTCTCGAGTGGCGCTTCGCGGCTCAGAATTTCTCGTAAGGTGCGGCCTTCGAGCAGCTCCATCACGATGTAGATACAACCTTCGGACGTCTGTCCGAAGTCGGTTACAGAAACCGCGTTAGGATGGCGCAGCTTCACCGCTGCTCTTGCTTCTGTCAGAAAACGAACGCGCGCCGCTTCGTCTTCAACCAGGCGTTGATGCAAAAACTTCAACGCCACCGGCCGATCCATCAGCAAGTGCCGGGCGCGATATACAGCGCCCATTCCACCCGCAGCGAGCCGCTCCTCCACGCGATACTTCTCGTCGAGCGTACGGCCCACAAATGGATCTTGCACTTCGATCATCGCCTATTAAACGAAGAACACAGTTAAGCAACCGGGAGTTGTTACTTGAAGTGAGGTTATTCTGGACTAACCTTGTAAATCCTGGAAAATCCTGTAAATCTTGTGAAGGCGTTTTACAGGATTTTCAAGAGTGTACAGGATTTACATGATGCTGAGGCACAATTAATCGCCGCTGGTGGCAGTCAATCGGTCGTGCACCACCAAATCGACTTCCCCATTCTTCTCCATAGAGGTCTCCGAGTGCAACCGATTTTCGTGCGCCGCGCGCACAAAAGAGGCGAAGAGCGGGTGCGCATTGAGCGGCTGACTCTTGTATTCAGGGTGAAACTGGCAACCGATAAACCATGGATGCACGTCGCGCGACAGCTCAATCATCTCCACAAACTTGCCGTCCGGCGAGACGCCGCTGAACACCAAACCTTCCAGCTCCAATCGTGGCCGAAACTCCGGATTGAATTCATAACGATGGCGATGTCGTTCGCTGATCTCATCAGCGCCGCGATAGACCTCCTGGACCAGCGAACCCGGCGCCAGACGGCAGGGCCACGCACCCAGGCGCATCGTACCACCCAATTCTTCAACGTCGACCAGGTCGCGCAATTTGAAGATCACTGGATGTGGCGTCTCGAGATCGAACTCAGTCGAGTCCGCATCTTTCAAATCACAAACGTTGCGCGCATATTCGATACAGGCGGTCTGCATGCCGAGACAAATGCCGAAATACGGCGTGCGCGTCTTGCGCGCGTAACCGATGGCGCGAATCATTCCCGCAATGCCGCGTTTGCCAAAACCGCCGGGAACAAGGATGGCGTCGAAGTCACGCAGACGATCCTCATAATCGTCGTCCATCAACTCTTCCGACTCAATCCACTTCACATCAACACGTAGATTGTTTGCGACGCCACCATGCGTGAGTGCTTCGCGTAGAGACTTGTAAGAGTCTTCCAGCTCGACATACTTGCCGACAATCGCAATCGACGTCTCGCCGCCGGACGGTTCGCGAATCGTCGCTACGAGATTGCGCCACTCAGTCAGATCTGTTTGCGCTGCCTGTGTTTCGAGATTCAATTGAGTCACGATCAGATCGTCGAGTCCCTGCTCGTGAAACGCGAGCGGCACTTCGTAAATCGTATCGACGTCCTGTGCACTGATGACAGCTGACTCTTTCACGTTACAAAACAGCGCGATCTTCCCCCGCAGCTCGCGGGACAACGGCTTCTCCGAGCGACACAGCAGAATGTCCGGCTGAATACCAATCTCGCGCAGGTCGCGCACAGAGTGCTGCGTCGGCTTGGTCTTCAATTCACCCGCGGCAGCAATATAAGGAACGAGTGTGACGTGAATAAACAAAGCGTTGCCGGCGCCTTCCTCGTTACCCATCTGGCGAATGGCTTCGAGAAACGGCAACGACTCAATGTCGCCGACTGTGCCGCCAATCTCGACGATGATCACGTCAGGTTTATCGTTGTCGGCGACTTTGCGGACTGCATCTTTTATTTCGTTGGTGATGTGTGGAATTACCTGAATGGTCTTGCCGAGATAATCTCCTCGCCGTTCTTTCTCGATCACTGAAAGATAGATTCGCCCGGTGGTCCAGTTGTTTGCCTGTGAGAGGTGTGCGTGAGTGAAGCGCTCGTAGTGGCCCAGATCGAGATCTGTTTCGGCGCCGTCGTCGGTGACAAAGACTTCGCCGTGTTGAAAAGGCGACATCGTTCCGGGATCGACGTTGATGTAAGGATCGAGTTTGATCAATGCTACGTTGAGACCGCGGCTCTCCAGCAAACAGCCGATCGACGATGCTGCCAGGCCCTTCCCGAGACTCGAGACCACACCACCCGTAACGAAGATATATTTAGGCATCAGGCTCTCCATTGGTTACTGTTCCGCCGTTGTTATCACCCGTCTCCGGAGGATCTCCGGATTCCTGTTCGCCGTCTAAATAGCCTTGTCTAAAATCGGCCTGCACTTCAGCCGCTTTTTCCATCGCCGGATCGAGTGCTTTTTGGATGCCGACTAAACCGGCGCCGAGCAAACCCGGTCCTTCCTGCGCTCGTCTTTCGAATTCCTCGTTCGAGATATCGTAAGGTTTGGTGATACGTGACAATCCAAACAGTCCGCACAAAACTACCAAGCCGATAATAACGAGCCCGACGAGATCGTTCATACAGTTAACTCCTCCAACACCTCTTTCACCCTTTGGAGATCCGCGACTGTATCGACGCCGGTTGAAGCTGAACAAGCTTCCACGACTTTGATCTTTACTCCGTGGGCCAATGCGCGCAACTGCTCGAGTGCTTCACTCCGCTCGAGCTGTGACGGCGGCCACTGCGTAAACTGCAAAAGCACATCCCTACGATAAACGTACAGGCCAGTGTGTTTGCGAAACAGCTTAAACAGATCAGGTTCATTCTTCAGCGCCGCTTCAGGTGAACCGTGTCTCTTTACTGCGTCGCGCGGATACGGAATCGGCGATCGTGAAAAGTAAACGGCGTTGCCGTCGTCATCCACGACGACTTTAACCAGATCCGGATTGAGCACATCTTCAATACAGTCGATTGGCTCCCACGTTGTTACGATTCCAGCGCCGTTCTGTTTCGAAATCTCAGCGGCCATCGTGTCGACTGCGAGTTCGATCGTTGCCGGTGAGATTAGTGGCTCATCTCCCTGAACGTTAACGATGATTTCAGCCTCCGGAATATTGGCAGCAACTTCAGCGACGCGATCGGTGCCACTGGTGTGATGTGCGGCAGTCATGACAGCTTCGAGGCCATGTGCGCGAACGGAATGGGCGATCTGTTCGCTGTCAGTCGCCACTATCACGCGGTCGACGTTACCAGCGGCACGAGCGCGTTCCGCAACCCAGCAAACCATGGGTTTACCTGCAATTTCGATTAAGGGTTTTCCGGGGAGTCGGGTAGAAGCAAGGCGGGCTGGAACAATGGCGACCGTGTGATTCACGGGGTAACAGGATAGCTTGCGCTCACAAAAGCTGTCAACGAAACCGGGAAGCCGCAAAAAGGCACAAAAAGTTTTGTGCATTTGCAGCTACGTCTTATACCGTTGAGAGCGCCTGTGCGAGCGCGCGGCTCTTACGATAAGGAATAGGAAAACGGACACAAATCTCAGTTCCGAGTTGTGGGGCTGAATCGATTGTGATTGAACCGCCCAAAGCCTGCGCTCTTTCTTCCATGCCGCGCAGGCCAAGTGTCGACGAGCCGTTGCGGAGCACGCTCATGTCGAAACCAGCGCCGTCGTCTGAGATCCGCAAAATCAACTCGGGTCCTGATCTTTCGATGAGCACCGAAATCCGGCTCGCTTTTGCGTGACGGACGACGTTCGTTAAAGCTTCCTGCACAATTCGAAAACAGGCGGTCTCCAACTCGGAAGGAAAACGATCGTCTTCACTCAACGTTTCTGCCGTAAATTCTGCGACCACGCCGCACCGTTTTGTCTGCCGGCTAAGATACCAACGCAGCGCGACTACCAACCCGAAGTCGTCCAGCAGATGTGGACGCAGATCCACGGACAGATCTCGCACCTGGTCGACAGCCTCGTCGATCACCTTCATGTTGTCTTCGATTGAAGCGACAATTTCTGCGGCCGTGCATTTTTGATGTAACGCATGCAAATTCATTTTTACGGCCGTCAGGATTTGGCCCACCTGGTCGTGCAACTCACGAGAAATGCGACGCCGTTCCGCCTCCTGCGCTTCGATCAAACGCCGCGAATACTTCCGCGCCACGTCTTCAGCACGCTTACGTTTGGTAATGTCCTGCGCGGTACCTTCGTAATAGAGAATCTTGCCCGTCTCGTCTCGGACCGCACGTGCGTTGACTGAGATCCAAATCCGGCTGCCGTCTTTGCGAAAAATCTCGTGCTCAAAATCACGCACCAGGCCGTTCTGTTCAAGCAGTCGCTTGAATTCGTCACGCCGCGCCGGCTCGACGTAGATCTCGCGCGAGATGTCTCTGCGCGATCGAATCAGCTCGCCCGGAGAATTAAAGCCGTGCATGCGAGCAAGTGCGGGATTGGCCATGAGGTAACGGCCTTCGGGAGTAGATTGGAAGATGCCTTCGCCCGCATTTTCGATAATCTGCCGGTACTTGCGCTCTGCGGCTCTGAGCGCTTCCTTTTGTCTCAGTAATTCGCGGGCTTGGTGGCCGGTGATTTCAGCGAGTGAAACGTCAATCCCGGCAGACTGCTGCCGGGATTGATTTGTGGGA
>Ga0068859_100006622_pt1 | contig 11765 bp, 7 predicted proteins | sample KBSSwiS22_FD_66585 | JGI IMG/M metagenome (GOLD analysis project Ga0068859, IMG submission 66585) | Switchgrass rhizosphere microbial communities from Kellogg Biological Station, Michigan, USA - KBS Switchgrass S2-2 | ecosystem: Host-associated > Plants > Roots > Rhizosphere > Soil ... | reverse complement strand
CGGGGGCGCCTCCTGCGCTCGGCGCCTTTCCCGCGTGGACCGACGCGGGGCTCCTCGCGAACTTCGCGTCGATTCCCTGCGTGATCCTCGGACCAGGAGACCTGAGCGTCGCGCACTCCCCGCGCGAGTCGGTGCCCGTGCGGGAGATCACCGAGGCCGTCGCCATCTACCGCGAGATCGCCTCGCGATTCTGTTCGGGGACCGTGTGAAGCGGTTTCCTCACACCTACGTGCTGCTCCTGCTCTTGATCGCGATCGCGGCGGCGCTCACGCACGTCATCCCCGCCGGATCGTTCGCGCGCGTCTCGTCGGGCGGACGGAGCCTCGTCGTTCCCGGCTCGTACGCGGCGACGGCCTCCCACCCCGCGGGGATCGGCGACGTCTTCCTGGCATGGCCGCGCGGGCTGAAGGCGACGGCGTCGATCGTGTTCTACATCTTCCTGATCGGCGGGACGTTCGGCGTGATCAACGCGACCGGGGCGGTCGACGCCGCGATCGGGACGGTCGTCGCCGCGGGGCGCGGCCGCGGCCCGTGGGTGCTCACCGTCTTGATGCTCGCATTCGCGGTGGGCGGCGGGACGATCGGCCTGGCCGAAGAGACGCTCCCGTTCATCCCGGCGCTCGTCGTGCTCGCGCGGAAGCTGGGCTACGACGAGATCACCGGGGCCGCGATTGCGTTGGTCGGCGCGGGGGCCGGTTTTTCGGGGGCGTTCTTGAACCCGTTCACCGTCGGGGTCGGGCAAGGGATCGCCGGCGTTCCCCTGTTCTCGGGGATCGGCTACCGCCTCATCGTCTGGTGCGTGATCTCGGCGATCGGCATCGCGCACGTGCTGCGCTACGCCAAGCGCATCCGGCGCGACCCTGCCGAAGGGGTGGGGGAGACCGCGGCCGAAACGATCGTCACCCGGCGTCACGTCGCGGTGCTTTCGATCCTCGGCTTCGGCCTGGCCGCGGTCGTGGTCGGGGCGATGACGCTCGACTGGGGGCTCGACGAGCTCGCGGCGCTGTTCGTCGCGGTCGCGGCCGGGTGCGGGATCGCAGGGGGCCTGGGGGGCAGCGTCTCGTCGGAGAAGTTCATCGAAGGGGCCGCGGGGATCGCGGGGGGTGCCCTCGTCGTCGGGCTGGCGCGCGGCGTCCTCGTGATCTTCGACGGCGCCGGCGTGACCGACACGCTGCTCAACGGCATGGTCGGCGCGGTTTCGGGGCTTCCGGCTTGGGCGAGCGTGCTCGGCATCTACGCCGTGCAGGTGGCGCTCTCCTACATCGTGCCTTCGGGGAGCGGGCAAGCGGCGCTGGCGCTTCCGATCCTGGTCCCGCTCGCGGACATGGTCGGCGTGACGCGGCAGACGTCGGTCCTGGCGTATCAGTTCGGCGACGGCTTTTCGAACATCTTCACGCCGACGTCCGGCTACTTCATCGCGGCGCTGGCCTTGGCCAAGATCCCCTTCGCGGCGTGGGCGCGGTTCATCGTCCCGCTGCAGCTGACCTGGCTTGCCGCCGGGGCGATCCTGCTCCTGATCGCGCACGCGATCGGTTGGTCGTAGCCCCGGACGCTTCGCTCACCAGGGAGCCGGCACGTCGGCGCCGAGCCCCGGACCCATCAGCATCGCGTTCAAGAAGAGCCGTCGCGTGCCGAGCGTCCATCCCCGGAAGACCGGGTGGTCGAGGAACAGGATGATCTGCCCGCGTCCCACGCCCTCGCGCGTCGCGTAAGCGGTGCGCGCGAGCCGCGCGGCCGCCTCGGGCCACAGCAGGCCGGCCCGGTGGATCGTCTCGATCCCGGGAAACGACGCGATCACGCGGGCGGGGGAGGTCGCGATCAAGGCGTCGTCGCTTCCGATCCACGCGGTGAGGTCCTTCGGAAGCCCCCACGTCATCCAGTCGTCACGGTTCAGGTCGATCGCCAGGAGCGCGCCTTGCGGCGCGAAGCGGCGCAGACGGTCGTCCGCGCGCTTCCGGTCGTCGTCTTTCGGCTCGCGCTGGCCGGCGGGAAGCGCGGGCTTGAGCCACGCGTCGAGCTCGAGCGGCCGCCCGGGGAGCGGCGTGCCGATCGCGACCCCTTCGACGAAGGGTTTGGCGCCCGGGCCGATCACGGGGGCGACGTCGTACGGGGAGCGCGCGGTCGCAGGCACCGGCTCGGGTTTTTTCTTCTTGTCGTCCTTGTCGCTTGCGGCGGGCTCGAGCTCCCACCCGGCCAGGCCCGAGGCGGATGCGGGCCCGGCACGCAGGGCGTCACGCGCGGTGACGCTCCACACCGGAGACGGGGCGACGTCGAGCGCCTGGCTCCGCAAGCGGGTCTTCGTGAGGCCGCTGTCCTTGTCCGCGAGAACCGTCGCTCCGCCGGCAACCCCGATCAACGTGCCGCCGGCTTCGACCCACTGCTTGAGAGCGGCGAGGCCGTCTTTGCCGAGCACGCCACGCAAGGCGGCGTCGGAGACTCCGGGTGACGGCAACACCAGCACGTTGTAGCGGCGCAGGTCGACGCCCGAGAAGTTCGCGAGGTCGATCCCGGTGAAGCGCCACCCCACCTGGGTGTCGAGCATGTGCCAGATCCAGCCGTAGTCGGACGACGACACCAGCGGCCCGGTGAACACGCCGACACGCGGGGCGACGAGCGAATGGAAATAGTTTCCGCCGAGGTCGGCCCCTTCGTCGGCCAAGACGGTCGACACGCTTTGGACGGACACCCCGCGCTTTCCGGCCGCCTCCGCGATCACACGGCCGACTTCGGGACCGTTTTCGCCCTTGCGGAGCAGGACGGCGCCGGGCCCGTGCGCGACGCCTTCCACCTTGAACGGCTTTTCGGCGACGCGAATCGAAGCACCCGCCGCCAGCAAGTCGGCGACGGCGAGGATCGCGGCGTCGGTGCCGCCGTCGAACACCCAGGCGAGGGTCGCGGGGCTCGCGGCGGCGGGAGCGGGAGCGGTCGGTGCGAGGTCGCCGGCGAGCGCCCAGCTTCCGGGCGCCTTGGCGTTGCTCCAGTACGCCGGAATCGAATACTCGAGCGGAAGCGACCATCCGGTGGTGTCGTAGATACGCGTGCCGCGGCCGGTCTCGATCGACTCCCGCTCTTCCCGGAGGAAGGACGCTTCCATCGGCACGTGCGGGTCGAGGACCGCGCGGGCGAGCGCCCCGCCCGGCTGGTCCATGGGGATCATCAGGCTTCCCGGCGGGAGCTCGACGGATGCGACCTCGCCGGTGGCGGAGTCGTGAAGCCCGGCCGCCTTGACCGACGCCGCGTTCGTGAAGACCTCGATCCCCTGCTGCCTCAGGATGGTCAGCAGGTTTCGCAGGCGGTCGCGGTCCCCGGTCGCCGGGAGGATCCACGCCTTGACGGGGCCCGACGTCCCTTTCGCGATCGCATCACGCCGGGCCGCGATCGTCGCCAAGATCGCGCCCTTGCGGTTGGCCGCGAGCGTCTTCAAGTTCGCGACCGAGCTGGCCACGTGGTGGTCGACCGCCTGCCCGAACGTCCGGACGTCTCCCGCCGGCTTGCGCACCAGCGTTCCGTCCGTCCCGGACATCTCGTACAGGATCCCGACGCCGCCCTGGTACATCGCCCACGACGAGCCGTAACCCGGGAAGAACTCGTCGGCCCACTCGCCGCGGTAGTAGGGGAACCCCTTCGCGTCGAGCGCCTTCGCTTGGTCCGCCGCGTACCGGCGCGCCCACTCGAGATAGCGCGTCGGCAGGAACGGGTTGAAGGGCGGCCGCGCCGGGGAGAACAGATAGGTCTCCCGCGAGCCCATCTCGTGCGAGTCGACCATCACCTGCGGGAGCCATCGCGCGATCTCGGCGACGCGCAGGTTTTCGGGCTGCGTGAGGTTGATCCAGTCGCGGTTCATGTCGAACAGGTAGTGGTTGACCCGACCCCACGGCCAGATCGCGGTGTGGGACAGGTCGTCGGTGTCGGGTGTCGCGGTCGCATGCGAGAACGACCGGAGCTGGGCCAGGTAGCGGTCGCGGCCGTCGGGGTTTTCGCACGGGTCGACGAGAACGACGAGCTCGCGGCGGATCGTCTTCGCCGTCTCGTCCTCGCCGGCGACCAGCGCGTAAAGAACCGCCGCCGCGGCGTCCGTCGAGGAGATCTCGTCGCCGTGGATCCCGTAGGCCATCCAGGCGACCGCTTTCGCACGATCGGCGCCCGCGTCGTCGTCGCCCGACGCGCGCCCGCGCGGGTCCATCAGCTTGGCGTGCTCGGCCTTGAAGGCGTCGAGCCGTGCGATCGTGTCTTCCTCGGAGACGGCGACGACGACGAGGTCACGCCCCTCCCACGACTTCGCGTACGGCAGGATCTTCACCCGCTTGCTCGCCGCCGCCAGCGCCTCGACGTAGCGCATCAGCTCGTCGTGGCGGATCGGCCGCGCACCCGGACGCACGCCGATGACTTTTTCTTGCGTCGGGATCGCGGGGTCGAAGCGGCCACCGGGGAACAGCTGCTCGTAGGACACCGGCTCGTTCCCCTTCGCAGGAGCCGGCGGGGGCGCTTGCGCGAGCGAAACGGTGGCCAGGCCCAGGCAGAGGATGGGCGCGAGACGTGCGGCGATTGTCATGACGGCTCCCGGGAAAGCAGCGCGTTAGCGGGTCGTGGGGAATCCCCGTTTCTTGAGCAGCGCCTGGATGTCGGGGTCGCGCCCGCGGAACTGCCGGTACGCCTCCGCCCGATCGCTGGTGTTGCCGGGGGCCAGGATGTACTTGCGCATCTTCGCGGCGGTCGCCTTGTCGAAGAGGTCGCCGGCCTCGGCGAACGCCTCCCGCGTGTCGGCGTCCATCACCTCCGACCACAGGTAGCTGTAGTAGCCGGCCGAGTACGCGTCGCTCGTGAAGAGGTGGTTGAACTGAGGGAGCCGGTGGCGCATGGCGACTTCTTTCGGCGCGCCGATACGCGCAAGCGTCTCGCGCTCGAAAGCGTCGGGGTCGACGTCGCCGGACGGCAGCGTGTGAAGCTCCATGTCGACGATCGCGGCCGAGAGATACTCGACGGTCGAGTAGCCCTGATTGAACTTGCTCGACCGCTCGACCTTGTCGACGAGGCTCTGGGGCATCGGCTCTTTCGTCTTGTAGTGGCGCGCGAACCGGTCGAGCACCGGCCGCGTGAGCACCCACATCTCGTGGACCTGGGACGGGTACTCGACGAAGTCGCGCGGTGTTCCGGCCAATCCGGGGTAGGTCACCTCGGACAGCAAGGCGTGGAGCGCGTGGCCGAACTCGTGGAAGAGCGTCTCGGCGTCGTCGAGCGAGATGAGCACCGGCTCGCCGGGGGCTCCGGCCACGAAGTTGTTGTTGTTCGAGGTGATCGGCGTGACGACCTTGCCGTTCATCGCTTCGTGTCCCTGGTAGCCGGAGGCCCACGCTCCGGACCGCTTCGCCGCGCGCGCGAAGTAGTCGCCGTAAAACAGCCCGACGTACTTGCCGCTCGCCTTGTCCGACACTTCCCAGACGCGCACGCCGGGGTTGAACACGGGGACGGAGCCGGAGATTTCCTTGAAGGAGAGGCCGTACAGCTCGCCGGCCATCCAGAACGCCCCGTTGGTCATGTTGTTGAGTTCGAAGTAGGGCTTGAGCTCGCTCTCGTTGAGGTCGTACTTGTCCTTACGGACCTTGTCGGCGTAGTAGAGGTAGTCCCAAGGCTCGATCCTGATCGAAGCGCCTTCCTTGTCCGCGATCGCCTGCATGTCGGCGACTTCTTCGTGAACCCGGGCGACCGCCGCCGGCCAGACCTTCATCATGAGATCGCGCGCCTTGCCCGGGTCCTTCGCCATCGTGTCGGACATGCGCCATTCGGCGTGGGACTTGTACCCGAGAAGCTGGGCGCGCTCGGCGCGGAGCTTGACGATCTTGGCGATGGTGGCGTTGGTGTCGTTGGCGTCCCCGTTGTCGCCCCGGCTCTTGAACTTCTTCCACACGCGCTCGCGCAAGTCGCGGCGCGACGACGACGTCAGGAACGGGTCGACCGACGATCGCGTATTCACGACCGCCCACTGGCCTTCGAGCTTCCGCTCCTTGGCGGCGGCCGCGTAGGCCGCGCGCAGCGAGTCCGGAAGTCCCGCGAGGTCGGCTTCCGAGAGCACCACCCAGGTGTTCTCGTCGGCGAGCACCTTGTTGCCGAAATCGGAGAAGGCGACCGCGAGCTGTTGGTTGATGTCGCCGAGCCTCTTCTTCTGCTCGGCGTTCAGCTTCGCGCCCGCGCGCACGTACTGGTCGTAGGTGCGGGTCAGCAGGCGCTTCTGCTCGGCGGTGAGGCTTGCCTTGTCGCGCGCGTCGTAAACGGCCGAGATCCGCGCGAACAGCTTTTCGTTGAAGGTGATCTTGTCGTAGGCCGCCGCGATCTTGGGCGACCATTCACGATCGACGGCTTGAACGTCCTCGGTGTTGAGGTTGTTCGTCAGAACGCCGAAGAGCGTCTCGGCACGGTTGTCGTGACGCCCCGAGTTTTCGAGCGCGACGATGACGTTGTCGAAAGTCGGCGGCGCCGGATCGGTCGCGATCGCCTCGACCTCCGCCTGCAGCAAGGCCAGCCCCGTCTCGAAGGCGGCGGGAAACAGCTCCGCCTTGACCCTGTCCCAGGGCGGCACGCCGCCGTGAGGCCCCGTCCAGGCGGCGAGCATCGGGTTCGCGTCGGCTTGGGCCTTGAGCCTGGCGACTTCGGAGACCGCCGCGCGATGCGCAGCGTCACCGGATCCCGCCGGTCCGGCGGCCGGAGCAGCCGCACCTTGCGCGGGAGGAGGCGTGGAAGACGGCTTGTGTGAGGGACCGCACGCGCAAAAGAGCGCCATCGCGGCGACGGAGGCCAGGCATCGTTTCAGCATGGGGCGCATTATGCATGGTGGCCGAAAAAGGGGACACGCCCCGTTGAAACGGGGACTGTCCCCGTTTTACTTGCCGCGCAGAAGCAGGACGGGGATCTCGACGGTGTGCCGCACCTTGCTGGCGATGGAGCCGTAGATCAGGTCGCCGAGGAAGCGGTGGCCGTGGGTGCTCATGGCGATGAGGTCCGCACCGCGCTCGCGGGCGATCCTGACGATCCCGTCGGCCGGCTCTCCGGTCAGCAGAACCGCCTCGGCGCGAAGGCCGCTCGCAGCGAAGCGCTCGCGGACGCGCTCCAGGTAGGCCCGGTCCTCTCGCATCTCCTCCGAATCAGCCAGGTTGAGCTGGCCCAAGTTCCGGGCGACCCAGCCGTCGGCGACGTGAACGAGGAGCAGCTCGCTGCGCATCAGCTGCGCCAACGGCTCGATGTGGGCCAGGATCGCTTCGTCGGTCTTGCTGTTTTCGAGCGTGACGAGGATCTTGCGGTACACGGTCAGTCTCCGCGGTAGAAGAAGCGGACCCAGATCGCAAACGAGCCCGCGACCCCCACGATCAAAGCCATCCACCCCGCGCCCAGAACCTGGAACAGCAAGTAAAGGTTGAGCGACGCGATGACGGTGCAGATCGTATAGCCGACGATCTTGACGAGCAGCGAGTTGGCGAACTCTCCCATCAGCTTTCGGTCGGACGTGAAGCTCATCAAGGGGAAGATCGCGAACGACAACTGCATCGAGAGCACCACCTGCGAGAACACTAGCAAGCCCACCGTGTTCTTGCCCCCGGAGGCGCCGATCAGGACGATGGCCGGCACGATGGCGAGCAGCCGCGTGATCAGGCGGCGGAGCCAAGGTCGGATCCGGATCTTCAAGAACCCCTCCATCACGATCTGCCCGGCCAGGGTGCCCGTGATGGTGGAGGACTGACCCGAGGCCAGAAGCGCCACCGCGAACGCCGTCGAGGCGATCGGGGCGCCCAGGAGCGGGGCGAGCAGCCGGTGGGCCTCCTCGAGCTCGCTGACATCGAGATGTCCCGTCATGTGGAAGACGGCCGCGGCGACCACGAGGATCGCGGCGTTGACGAAAAACGCCGCTCCCAGCGCGATGATCGTGTCGATCGTGTTGTAGCGGATCGCCTGCCGCATGCCGGCGCTGGTCCTTTCGATGTCGCGCGTCTGGACCAGCGCTGTGTGCAGGTACAGGTTGTGCGGCATGACGGTCGCGCCGAGGATCCCCAGCGCGATGTAGAACGCTTCGGCGTTGGGGACGGTCGGAATGAACAGACCCGTCGCGAGCGCGCCCCACTCGGGCTTCGACAAGACGACCTGGACCGCAAAGCAAACGGCGACGGTCGTCACCAGCGTGATGACGATCGCCTCGATCTTCCGGAACCCGAAGTGCATGGCGCTCAGGAGCAGCAGGACGTCGAAGCCGGTGATCACCACGCCCCAGACCAGCGGGATGTGAAACAGGAGGTTCAGCGCGACCGCCGAGCCGATCACCTCGGCGAGGTCGCACGCGATGATCGCGATCTCGCAGAGAATCCAGAGCACGTACGAGACGGGCTTCGAATAACGATCGCGGCAGGCTTGCGCGAGGTCGCGGCCGCCGGCGATCCCCAGGCGCACGCACATCGTCTGGAGGAACATCGCCATGAGGTTCGAAAGCAGGATCACCCAGAGGAGGGCGTAGCCGAACTTGGCGCCGCCGGCGAGATCGGTCGCCCAGTTTCCCGGGTCCATGTAGCCGACGGAAACCAGGTACCCGGGACCCGCAAAAGCCAGAAACCGCCGCAGCCAGCCTCCGATACCGCCGACCGAGACGCTCCCGTGCACCTCGGGGAGGGACCGGCCCGTCGTCTCAACGATTTTGGTCACTCAAAAATTATTGTTGCGAATAGTCAAAAAAGTCAACGTCGCGGAGGCCTGCGGACTAAAAAAAACGGCGGCCGGATCGATCCGGCCGCCGTTTTTCACGATCTGCTGATCGTGCTGAGGGTCTAGAACAGGTTGGTCGTCTTGGGGTTGCCGTGGCTGTTGGTGTTCCCGCCGCTCAACGGGCAGCCGCCGGGGCCGTTGTTCGCGTCGTCGAGCAAGCCACCCAAGCTGATCATCGTGGACCGGTCACCCGTAGCGAGCGCGGTGTTGACCAGGCTGATGACTCCGTCGATCGAGTAGTCGACGTCGGGGTTCGATTCGTTGAGCAAAGCCGCGACCGCCGCGCGGAGCAGGATGCGGGCACCACCCGAGGCTCCAGATCCACCGTTGTACTGCAGTGCCGCCAGCAGGGTGTCGTCGGCCAGCGAGGGGAATCCGCTCGCCGCGAAGACGTCGCCCACGAGCATGTCGGGCGTGTAGCCGACCCAGTGGCTCGTGTGGTTCTTCCAGAAGCCGGGCGTGCAGCCCTCGCCGACTTCTTCCGTCTGGCAGTCGGCGCTGCAGCCGTCGCCGTCGACGTTGTTGCCGTCGTCGCACTGTTCGCCTTCGTCCAACGTGCCGTCGCCGCACTTTTCGACCTGACAGTTGGAATTGCAGCCGTCGCCGTCGACGTTGTTGCCGTCATCGCATTCTTCGCCGCCCTGGATGATGCCGTCGCCGCACTTCTCGAGGAGGCAATCGGAGCTGCAGCCGTCGCCGTTGGTGTTGTTGCCGTCGTCGCACTCTTCACCGGAGTCGAGCGTGCCGTTGCCGCAACCGGGGGTCTCGATGGTGCAGCTGGCGCTGCAGCCGTCGCCGTTGTCGTTGTTGCCGTCGTCGCACTGCTCGCCCGGATCGATGTTGCCGTCGCCGCACTTTTCGGCTTGGCACGCGGAGTCGCATCCGTCGCCGCTGGTCGTGTTGCCGTCATCGCATTCTTCGCCGGTCTCGATGACGCCGTTGCCGCAAGCGGTGCCGCCCTCGATCGTACAGTTCGCGCTACAGCCGTCCCCGTCGACGGTGTTGCCGTCGTCGCACTGCTCGCTCGCGTCGATGGTGCCGTTGCCGCAGATCTCGATCGTGCAGTGCTCGCTGCATCCGTCGAAGTTGTTGTTGTTGCCGTCGTCGCACTGCTCACCGGCCTCGAGCACGCCGTTGCCGCACACGGCGACGCCGAAGACCGATGGCGCGCGCTCCGTGAGTCGTTTCATCGCGGCGTCCGTGTTGGGTGTCAAAGCGAAATAACTGGCAATTGCGAGGGCCAGGGCGAACAACCCCGTGCGTGCTAACGGTCTTTGCATCATCGGCAAATCTCCTTGGGAGGGAAGAGGATCTCTAGACGCCTCCAAATCGAAAGGCGCGTCACTGTCTGTCTACGCTGGCAGTGCCCCAGAATCAAGAACGATCCGCACGAGTAGGGTTTTACCCCATACGAGTTTCGACCTCCACGGACCAACATCCGTTCCACTCAGCAAGTCCAATGCCGACGGCGGCGAGACCTCTCACGCCCGAGATAGGGAAGCGCGTGCACGAGAAAGCGGTACGTGACGGACCGTCCGAATACGCTCTCGTAACTCGCGTGGCTACGATTGCGCTGTCGGCCATTCTGGCCTGCAGCTGCGCGTTGAACCCGGACCAAAGAAATCACTATCGATTCAGCCCTTCTTTCGCGATCGAGGATCCACAGTTTCGCCGATCGCTCGACAACGTCGGCAGCGTGATGGTCGGAGGGAATTCGGCGACCGTTCTCGAAAATGGTGACGGCGTTTTCGGCGCAATTCTCGAAGACATCCGACAAGCACGAAAATCGATCAATATCGAGGTGTACATCTTCAAGCCCGACAAAGCGGGTCGCATGTTCACGGATGCCTTGATCGAAGCGGCCCGCCGCGGCGTGACGGTTCGCCTCTTGGCCGACGCGCAAGGCAGCAAGCTCGGACCGATGCGCGACGAGCTGACCGAGGCGGGAGTTCACTGTCGCTCCTACCGGCCTGCATCGGAGTACGCGATCTACGGGCGGCGGACGCACCGGAAGATCGTGGTCGTCGACGGCACGATCGCCTACACCGGAGGATTTTGCATCGACGAGCGCTGGCTCGGCGATGCGCGTGACAAATCGGAGTGGCACGACAGCGCCGCGCGCGTGACCGGTCCCGTCGTCGCGCAGATGCAGGCGATCTTCTCCGAGGACTGGACGTTCACAACCGGAGAGATCCTCGCCGGAGATGCCTTCTATCCGAAGCTCGAAGCGACGGGAACGATGCAGGCGCAGGCGATCAAGTCGTCGAAAGGGGACGCGTCGTCACTTCCCAAGATGCTCTACTTCATGGCGATCCAGGCGGCGACAAAGAGCATTCACATCCAGAACGCGTACTTCTTGCCGGACGAGCAGATCCGGACCGCTCTCGTCGCCGCGGCCGGGCGCGGTGTCGACGTCAGGGTCCTCGTGCCGGGACCGCAGAACGACGTCCCTTTGGTCCGCCTGGCCTCGCAGCACAACTACGGCGAGCTCCTCTCGGCGGGCATCCGCATCTTCGAATACCAGCCGACGATGCTTCACGACAAGAACCTCGTCGTCGACGGGGTGTTCTCGACGATCGGCTCCATCAACGTCGACGTGCGCTCGATGTCGAAGAACGCGGAGGTGAGCCTCTCGTTCTACGACCGCGAGTTCGCGGGCCTCATGGAGGCGATGTTCGCAAGGAACCTCGCCGGCTGCCGCGAGATCACGTACGCCCACTGGAAGAAGCGCGGGTCGACGAAGCGTTTCGCCGAGATGATGTCCCACCTGTTCGAGCCGTATTTCTGATCCGCCAGAGCCTCTCGCGCCGGATCCGGTAGGGGATTACCCCATAGATCGGGAAGGCCCCGCTGCGCATGATCGAGACGTGGGGTATGCGGAGGCATGATGAAAAACGCCATCGGAATGCTCGTGGTCTTGGTGGCCGCGATGGCATCACCTGTCGTGGCGCAAGACTACGACGACGAAACCAGCGTGGCGCGCGTGGCTTACGCGGCCGGCGACGCATCGTATCAACGCGGGGACA
>Ga0068859_100006619_pt1 | contig 11766 bp, 8 predicted proteins | sample KBSSwiS22_FD_66585 | JGI IMG/M metagenome (GOLD analysis project Ga0068859, IMG submission 66585) | Switchgrass rhizosphere microbial communities from Kellogg Biological Station, Michigan, USA - KBS Switchgrass S2-2 | ecosystem: Host-associated > Plants > Roots > Rhizosphere > Soil ... | reverse complement strand
GGTCCTGCACGTCGCGTCCCCAGCGTTGGTGGATGCCCGGCAGCGCTGGCAGCTCGTCGGTCACGCCGGTGGCGACCAGCAGGCGGCGCCCGTGCAGGACCAGTCCGCTCTCGACGACGACGGTGAAACCGGTGTCCGTCCGGTCGGCGGCGTGGACCGTGCCTGGCAGGATCGTGACGCCGTAACCGGCGACCTCCGCGCGGGCGGCCGCGAGGAACGCGGTCGGTGCGGTGCCGTCGCGGGTCAGGAAGTTGTGCAGCTGCGCCGCGGCGGCGTTCCGCGGGCGGCCCGCGTCCACCACCACCACCCGCCGCAGGCACCGGGCCAGCATCAACGCGGCCGACAGCCCCGCGGCCCCGCCCCCTACCACCACCACGTCGTAACACGGCTCCGCCGTCTCCACCACCACCACCACCCCTTTCCCCGTTCGCTGATTCCCCGTTCGCTGATTCCCGCGTGCCGCTACGGATTCCGGCAGGGCTTTCTGCCGCCCAGCCGGCGGCCCTTCACCACCCGGCACCGGCCGAGCGGTGACGGCCGCAGTCCCGCGCCAACAAGGCCCACGGGACCGGGCTGGCCGCGGCCACAGCACCCAGCTGGCTTGGGGGAATAGCCAGATCAGGCAGGCCTATCCGCAGGAGCCGGATCCGTTACCAGCTCTGGACGTTGCGGCCGGTCGGCGGCCGGCCGCAGCACCTTTTGTCGCATATTTCAGATATTGAGAGGTAAAACACATTTTGGCAAGCGATTTCCAAAGTGTTACTTGTATAACTTTATGCCGACACGTCCTGGCCTAGATCTTTCGTATGGTGACCAAGCGTGATAACGGGATGGCCGAGCATCTGCCTCTGGCGGCGCGCGTAAGGGATCGCTCGACCCGGCGTGGACCGCCGGGCGGCTCCGGGGGCGGCCGCCGCCCGCGGATGGCCTGCACCGGATCGCGGCCGGAGAGCGCGGTTTTTGGCCCGAATCCCGGGTAATGGGCGGGCCATGGGAATCATGGTGAGCCTAGTGTTCTTCGCGTTTGGCGCGATCCTGACCTTCGCCGTCCGAGCCGAGCCGTCCGGAATCAGCCTCGACGCCGTCGGCGTGATCATCATGCTGGTCAGCATCGCCGGCCTGCTGACGTCGCTGTACCGGGATCAGTGGCGCAGGCGCATCTTCGAGGAGTCGATCGAGCAGGGCACCCCGCCCCCGCTCGTGCCGGACGATGAACTGATCATCGTGGAGCCGACCGCTCCGATCACGGCCCCCACGCGCGAGTACCACGAGGTCGTCCAGACCGAGGTGACTCCGAAGCTCTGACCGGGCGGCGGCCCAGCGGGCGGCCCGTCCCGCAGCGGGACGGCCTGCGTCTCCCCCGCACGTCACCCTCGGCGCCGCGCGGGGATCCCTCCGGTTAGCTAGGCGCGGTCAGGAGGTCCGGAGCGGGGGGAACGCCTGGTCGAGTTCGTTGCGCATGTCGCGCTTGAGGATGTCGTCCGCTTCGGAGGACGGCTGGCCCTCGAGCAGGAAGCGCGCGACGCGCAGCGTCAGGTCGACGCGCTCGGCCAGGTTGAGGGCTCCGGTGAAGCGACCGCCGGCCTGGCTCGAGGACGACGCGGATGTGAGGACCTTGGCGACGAACTCATCCGCGGCCATCAGAGCTTCCACGCGCGTCATGTCGGGTCACCTCGTTTGTCCGGGAGCTTTTGTCCCGGGAAGTCCGGGCCGTACCGATACCTGGATGCGCCCCGCACGTTACCAGGCGGCAGTCTGCCGCAGTTGTTCGCCCCACCTGTCCCGCTTGCGACAGGAAGGTCACTCTTGACCCGCTCCGCCCTCTCCGTTGTGTGTGGAGTGCCGAACGGCGGTCGGCGTCAGCTCCAGGCGAGCAGGAGGGTGGGGTCGGTGAGCATCGCCGCGACGTCGGCGAGGACGGCGGAGCCGAGCTCGCCGTCGACCAGCCGGTGGTCGAAGGAGAGGGCCAGCTGGCCGACCGTGCGGACGGCGAGCTCGCCCTCGTGAACCCATGGCGCCGGGCGGATCGCGCCGACGGCGAGGATCGCAGCCTCGCCGGGGTTCAGGATCGGTGTGCCGATGTCGACGCCGAAGACCCCGATGTTGGTGATCGTGATCGTGCCGCCGGTCAGGTCCGCCGGCCTGGCCTGACCGTTCCTCGTCCGGGTGGTGACGTCGTCCAGCGCCCGGGCCAGGCCGGCGAGGTCGAGGCGGTCGGCGTCCGGGATGTTCGGCACGAGCAGGCCGCGCGGCGAGGCCACCGCGATGCCGAGGTTGATGGCGCCGGAGATGACGATCTCCGGATCGCCGGCGCCGCCATCGAGCCAGGTGGCGTTGATCATTGGGTGCCGGCGCGCCGCGGCCAGCAGGGCGCGAGCGACGAACAGCAGCGGCGTCACCCGCAGACCGGCGAACTCGGGCAGCGCGGCGATCCGATCGCGGACGGCCAGTGTGCGCGTCAGGTCGACGGAGACGAACTCCGTGACGTGCGGCGCGGTGAAGGCGCTGCTCACCATGGCCTTCGCCGTCGCCCGGCGCACCCCTGAGACCCGGACGCGCCAGGTCTGGCTGGCCTCGTCGAAGACCGCCCCGGCGGGAATCTGCCCGGCGGCTCGGGCCCGCTGCCCCGCGCCCGCGGCCCGCGCTGCCGCCTGCTGATCCAGGGCGTCCGGCTGACCGTCGAGGCCGGATGGCGGCCCGCCGAGCATCGGTTGGGTCGGCCACGCGTCGGCGGGCCACGTCGTGGTGGGCTCGGTGGCGGCGGGCGGGGGCTCCGGGTGGTCGAGAATGCCCGCCGCGGCCTCGACATCGTGCCGGCTGATCGTGCCGGCGGGGCCGGTGCCGGCGAGGCCGCCGAGGTCGACGCCCAGGTCGCGGGCGAGCCGGCGCACCGGTGGCTTGGCCAGGGCCTTGCCGCCATGGTGGCCGGCGCCGGGCGGCGCGGCCGCGCCGGCCCAGGTCGCCAGCGGGCCCGGCTCGCCGCCGCGTGGTCCCGTGGTGCGCGCTGCTACGGCGTGCCGGTCGACGGCGATGGGGCCGACGGCGTTGGGGTCGACGGCGTTCGAGGCGCCGGAGTGCTTCTGGTCGGCAGCGCCGGGGACCGCCGGAACGCCGCGGTGCCGGCGCCGGGTGCGTCCCGGGCCCGTGCCGGCCGCCGTGGCCCGCGGGCCGTAGCCGACCAGCACCGGCTCCCGGCCGTTGCGCGGCGCGGCCGCCGCGGTCGCCGCGGCCGCCGCGGTGGGCGCGGGAACAGCGGGTGGCGGCGCCTGGCCGGCCGGCGAGGTGGGCTCAGTGGCCGGCTGGGAGCGACCCCGCGTCGGGGCGTCCGAGCCGGCGGCCAGGTCGGCGCCGGTGTCGTCCTCGACGACGACGAGAACGGTGCCGACCGTGATGGTGTCGCCCGCCTCGCCCTGGACCGTGACCAGCCGGCCGGCGAACGGGCTCGGCAACTCGACGACAGCCTTCGCGGTCTCCACCTCGACCAGCGGCTGGTTGACCGTCACGCTCTCACCCGCGGCGACCAACCACTGGACGATCTCGGCCTCCGCGAGACCCTCGCCCAGGTCGGGGAGCCGGAACTCTCGTCGCGCCACCGTTCCTCCTGTGGTTGCGCCGCGCCCCGGCGCTCGCGCGCCGCGCTGGTGGTGCCCGCGCGTCGCGTTAGTAGGTGTAGGTGCGGTCGACGGCATCGAGGATGCGGTCGACGTCGGGAAGGTAGGTCTCCTCCAGCCGGGACGGCGGGTAGGGCGTGTCGAAGCCGGTCACCCGCAGGACCGGGGCCTCCAGCGAGTAGAAGGCCTGCTCGGTGACCCGGGCGGCCACCTCGGCGGAGACCGAGACGTTCGACGGCGCCTCGTGCACGACGACCAGTCGTCCGGTCCGCCGGACCGAGTCGACAACCGGGTCGAGGTCCAGCGGCGAGAGCGTGCGCAGGTCGATGACCTCGACCGAGCGCCCGTCCTCCGCCTCCGCGATCAGCGCGACGTCCAGGCAGGTCCGCACCATCGGCCCGTAGCCGACCAGGGTCACGTCCCGGCCCGGCCGCACGATCCTGCTGCTGAACAGCGGCGCGGGCATCCGGGCGGCGGGGATCGCCGCCTGCCCGCCCGCTTCCGTCCGCGAGGCGGCCGGCTTTCCCAGGGCCGCGAGGTCGACGGGAACTACCTCGTCCTTCTCCCAGTAGCGCCGCTTCGGCTCCAGGAACACGACCGGGTCGTCGGCCGCGACCGCCTGCTGGATCATCACCTGGGCGTCCGCCGCGTTCGAGCAGGTGACGACCTTGAGGCCGGCGGTGTGGCAGAAGTAGGCCTCGGGCGACTCGCTGTGGTGCTCGACGGCCCCGATCCCGCCCCCCACCGGAATCCGGATGGTCACCGGCATCCGCAGCAGTCCGGCCGACCGGTAGTGCAGCTTGGCCAGGTTACTGACGATCTGGTCGAACGCCGGGTAGACGAAGCCGTCGAACTGGATCTCGCAGACCGGCCGGAAGCCGCGCATCGCCAGCCCGATGGCCGTCCCGATGATCGCTGACTCGGCGAGCGGGGTGTCGATCACCCGTTCCTCGCCGAACCGGTCGCGCAGCCCGTCGGTCACCCGGAAGACGCCGCCGAGCCGCCCGACGTCCTCGCCCATGATGACGACCTTGGGATCCGCCTCCATCGCCGCGCGCAGCCCGCTGTTGAGCGCGCCGGCCATCGTCAGCGTGGGCATGATGCCTCCGGACCTGGGCTCTGCGGCGGCGCGACCGGCCGCCCACCGTTCGGGTGCTCGCTGTTCGGGCGTTCGCCGTTCGTCGGTTCGCTGGGCGGCCGCTCGCCGGTCGGCCGCGCGGCGGCGCCGGTCTCGGTGGACGACGCGGCGCCGCCGGACGCGAGGGTGCCGTCAGAGGCGGCGGCGACCGGGGCGGCGGCGGATGCCGCCGACGGCGGAGCGGACGGGCCGGCGGGCTGGGGCGCGGCCGACGAGCGCGGGTCTCGCGCCCGGGTGCCGCTTCCGTGGGGCGGGTAGCCCTCGCCCGGGTCGACCGGGTACGGATCGGTCGGGTAGAACTCGTCGGCATCGGCGCCCGCGATGGCGGCGCCCCCGAACTCGGGGCCCGCGGGGTCGGTGCCGCCCGCGAGCAGGTCGGCGAGGTCTTCGCGCTCGGCGGCCAGCTGCCGGCTCTCCTCGACCGTCACATGGTCGAACAGGGTCAGCGGCGCCGGGTCCGGCAGCTGAAGGCAGCGGCGGCGCAGATCGGCCGCGGCGTCGTCCGCCTGGGCGGCGATCGCGGCCTCGCCCGCCGCGTCGAGCGCCCCCTGGGAGCGCAGATAGGCGCCGACCCGGGCGATCGGGTCGCGCTCGGCCCACTCGGCGACCTCGGCCGCCCGGCGGTAGCGCGTCGGGTCGTCCGCGGTGGTGTGCGCGCCCATCCGATAAGTGACCGCCTCGACGAGTGTCGGCCCGGCGCCAGACCTGGCCCGCTCCAGCGCCCAGCGGGTGACCGCGAGCGTGGCGAGCACGTCGTTCCCGTCGACGCGGACCCCGGGGAAGCCGTAGCCGGCGGCCCGCTGGCAGATCGGCACCCGCGACTGCAGGGCCGTCGGCTCCGAGATCGCGTACTGGTTGTTCTGGCAGAAGAAGACGACGGGCGCGCCGAACACCGCCGCCCAGCCGAGCGCCTCGTTGACGTCGCCCTGGCTGGAGGCGCCGTCGCCGAAGTAGGTGACCGTCGCGCACCGGCCGCCGTCCCAGCTGACGCCCATCGCGTAGCCGGTGGCGTGCAGCGTCTGCGAGCCGACGACGATCGCGTACAGCGCGAAGCCGTGCGCCGCGGGATCCCAGCCGCCGTGCGAGACCCCACGGAACAGCCCGAGGATCGCGACGGGGTCGACGCCCCGGCAGTACGCGACGCCGTGCTCGCGGTAGGAGGGGAAGGCCATGTCGTCCGGCGCGAGCGCCCGGGCGGAGCCGACCTGGGCCGCCTCCTGGCCGCGCAACGGGGCCCACAGCCCGAGCTCGCCCTGGCGCTGCAGCGCGGTGGCCTCCTCATCGAGCCGGCGGACGACCACCATGTCGGTGTAGAGGTCCAGCAGGTCCGCCGTGCTCACCTGCGCCGCGTGCGCCGCGATCTGGCCGGCCCGCACCGCGTCTCCGGCCTGCACCGCGTCTCCGGCCCGCACCGCGTCCCGGGCGTGCGCCTCGGTCTCCCGCCCAGTCGCCGTCGTTACCCGGCGTCCGTCGGGCGTGAGTAGCTGTATCAGCTCCGTCACGTTGGACAACGATAGGCCGGTCACCCGTAAGGGCAAGCCAGAACCTTGTCGCAGGCCCTCTGGGCCGAAGTGCCCTTGAGCGTCGCGGCCTGGTCGCCGTCGGCATCCTTGGTCGCCCGACGGGGCTTCGCGGCGTCGTTCGTCCGCCGCGCGGTCCGGATCTCGTCGGGGGCGCCGTCCGGTGCCGCTGGAGCGGGGTCGGTACGGTGACGGCGTGACCGGATCCCAGGAAGCCTCCCTGCCCACGTCGCGGCCGCCTGCCAGGCCGCTGGTCGACGGCGGCGCGCTCGGCCGGGTCGGCGTGTGGAGCGGGCAGTTCGACTTCTCGCCGGCCGGCGTCGTGCGCGAGGCCGTGGCGGAACTCGACGAGCTGGGCTACCCGACGCTCTGGACCGGCGAGGTCAAGGGCCGCGAGGTGCTGGTGACGGCCGGGATGATGCTCGCCGCCACGTCCCGGATCACGATCGCGACCGGGATCGCGCAGATCCTGGCCCGCAACCCGCTGACGATGGCCGCCGGCCAGCTGGCGCTCGCCGAGGCGTTCCCGGGAAGGTTCCTGCTCGGCCTCGGAGTCTCGCACGCCGAGCTGATGCAGATCCGCGGGGTTCCGTACACGAAGCCGCTCGGCCAGATGTCGGCCTATCTCGACGAGATGGACCGGATGGCCAGCGAGCAGTACCGGGCGGTGCCGCCGCCCGCCTCCAGGCTGAGCGCAGGCGAGGTCGATCCGGCGGGTGCCCCGGGGCCACAGCCGCGGGTGCTCGCCGCGCTCGGGCCGAAGATGCTCGAGCTCGCCAGGGACCGCGCGGACGGGGCGCACACCTACTTCGTGCCGCCCGAGCACACCGCCGCGGCCCGCAAGACGCTCGGCTCCGGCAAGCTGCTCGTCCCCGAGCAGGCGTTCGTGCTCGACACCGACGCCGAGCGCGCCCGGGAGCTGGCCCGCCGGCACACCGGCTCCTACCTGCGGCTGCCGAACTACACCAACAACCTGCGCCGCTACGGCTACACCGACGACGACTTCGCGAACGCCGGCTCCGACCGGCTGGTCGACCTGATCGTCCCGCACGGTGGTCCGGAGGTGCTGGCTGCGCGGGTCGCCGAGCACCTCGACGCGGGCGCCGACCAGGTCGCGGTCCAGGTTCTCGACTACGACCGGCGTGGCCTGCCGCGACGCCAGTGGCGCGAACTGGCGCCCGCGCTGCTCGCCCTGTAGGTGTGGTCCGCCCGTGTCTGCGTACCGTGTGCTCTGGCTGGGGAGCCAGAAATGGGCGGGGTGGATGCGGTGCCGTTGCGCGCGTATCGAGGTGGGCCGGACAGAGTTGGCGCTAGTGCCTGGAACGCTGGTGCCCGCGGCGCCCGCGGTTGTCACACCCGCCGCGGGCGTGACGCCGGCAGCCGAAGCGCTGGTGGCCGCGGCGCGGCCGGCCGGGTGGGCCGCCGCTCGGCGGGCCATTGGAGGGGGCCGGTGGGAGCCGCGCTGGTCCTGTCGATCGCCGGCGTGACGCTGGCCGGCTGCGGCCTGCCCGCCGGCACGTCCTCGGGCGGCGCCTCCGGTGCCGCGGGCGCCGTCGCCCCGTCGACCGGCGTCGCGGCCCAGGCGACGGCGATGGCCGTGCCGCCGGACGGTGCCAGGAGGGCGCCCACCGGCGAGCCGGTGACACTGGAGTTCGGCGGTGACGTGCACTTCGCCGGCGCCGCGGCCGCCGCGCTGAACGGGTTCGGCCCGATCATCCCTACGCTTCAGTCCGCCGACCTCACCATGGTCAACCTGGAGACGGCGATCACCACCGGTGGCGACCCGGCGGACAAGGAGTACACCTTCCGCGCTCCGGCGCAGGCGTTCACGGCCCTGCGGGAGTCTGGCGTCGACGTCGTCACCATGGCGAACAACCACGGCATGGACTACGGCGAGACCGGCCTGCGCGACACGCTCGCCGCCGCGAAGGCCGCGGGCTTCCCGGTAGTCGGGATCGGCGCCGACGACACCGCCGCGTTCCAGCCCTACAAGGTCACGATCAAGGGCCAGCGAATCGCGGTCATCGGGGCGACCCGAGTGCTCGACGACCAGCTCGCCGCCGCCTGGACCGCGGGCCCGAACAAGCCGGGCCTCGCGTCCGCCAAGGATCTGACGAAGCTGCTCGCCGCGGTCCGGGCGGCCCGCGCCGTCTCGGACACCGTCGTCGTTGACCTGCACTGGGGCGTCGAGATGCGTGCCTGTCCCGGCGCGGACCAGACCGACATCGTGCCGGCCCTCGTCAACGCGGGCGCGGACATCGTCGTCGGCTCGCACGCGCACGTCCTCGAAGGCGGCGGCTGGCACTCGTCGGGCGCGTTCGTCGACTACGGCCTCGGCAACTTCGTCTTCTACGCCTCCGGCCCGGGACCCACCACCCAGAGCGGCGTCCTGCGCCTGACGGTCCAGGGCCGAGCCGTGACCCAGGCTCAGTGGCTACCGGCCCGCATCTCCGGCGGGCGGCCCATCCCGGCGTCCGGCGCCGACGCGCAGCAGATCCTCACCACCCTCGGCGGCCTGCGGCACTGCGCCGGTCTCAACGCCAACCCACCCACCTGGGGTGGCATCCCCGCCTCGGCCCGCACCGCCACGGCCCCGGCCGAGGCCGCGCCAGTGACGACGCGGGCTGCCACCCCGCCCGTTGCCGCGCCCACCCCGAGCTGACAACTCGTCTCGAGCGACCCCCGCCTTCCCCGATGTGGCGCGCTCAGCCTGGCGGCTCCAGGATCCCCAGGCCGGAACAGGGGGTTAGCGTTCGGAGGGTGGCGGTGTTCGGGTAGTCGTAGGTCTGGGTGGGGCACCAGCCGGCGGAGCGCAGGCTGGCCAGCTCGGCACTGGTGCCGGCGCGGTCGTACACGAGGACGAACAGCAGGATGCGCTTCGGGGCGGGGCCCGACCGGGCCGCGAGCGCGGCGCGGACCTGGCCGGCACCGATCCGGGTTAGGAAGACCGTCGCGCTGCCGGGGACCCGAGGCCCGATCGGGCCCTGCTTGTCCTGCGGCAGGTACGGGCCATCGTCGGCGACGTCCATGGCGTACAGCCAGCCGGAGCGGGCCAGCCGGCCGCCGACCACGACCACGTCGCCCGGGCGGTAGATCCGGCGGGCCTGCGCCGTCGCGTCACCCATCAGCGCGACGGGCCGGATCTCGTGGCGCTGCTGCCACAGCGGCGACAGCGCGCTCGCCGACGCGACCGGCGCCGCCACGAGCAGGACTGTCACGGCCATCAGCACGACGCGCGCCACCAGCCGCGGCGTTCCGCGGAACGTGTCGAACCGCCGCGCTTCGATCGGGAGGCCGGCCCCCTGCGTTGCGCGGAACGCGTCGGCGTCCGGCAGGGCGGGGCCGATGCTCGCGGCCCGCGTTCCGCCCAACGCGCCGGGCCGCCGTGCGCCGAGGCGGAGGCCGAAAGCCGACGTTCCGCGGAGCGCGCCGGCTGGCTGTGCGCCGAGCGGAGGGCCGTCGGCCTGCGTTCCGCGGAGCGCATCGGGGTGCCCGACGCCGGAATGGGTGGTGGCGGCGCGAGCGGTGGTGGCGGCCGCTCGGTGGGCGCGCCAGAGGCGGCGGGCCAGCGGGAGCCGGGCGAGGACGCTGGCCGGGCCGCCCCAGAGCGGGCCGGGGCGGACGGCACGGCGGGCCAAGCGGTCGGCGCCGGTGGCGACGATGGTGACCAGTAGCGGGACGAGGAACGTGTTCGTGCGGTTGGCGCCGAACGGCCAGTAGCGGCCCGCGCTGGCGACCAGCGCGAGCACGAGCGCGCCGAGCGCGGCACCCACGACGTAGCGGCCCTCGTCGAGGTGGGGGTCGGCGAGGCGCCGGGCGTTGCCGAGACGGTGATGTCCCTGGCGTCCGCCGCGGGCCAGCGCGACGGTGCCGGCGGCGAACGCGGCGGCCGCGGCCGGCGCGAGCAGCCAGGCGGCGAGGAGCGTGGTGTCGGTGCTGGGGTGGACGAGGTTCGGGTCGTAGCGGTCGATGCCGGTGGGAGCGCCGCCAAGGATGTGGATCGTCTCGCGGACGATGAAGCCCAGGCCGCCGAGCAGGCCGCGGCCGGCGAGGAACTGGGTGTCCCAGAACTGGCTTGCCCGCTGGCTCGACTGGTGGCCGACGAACAGCACCGTGTGCAGCCCGCAGATCAGGACCGCGGGCACTGCCGTCAGCCCGGCCCACAGTCGGTGGCGCCAGCCGACCCGCCAGCTGCCCCAGCGGTAGCCGTAGCCGGCGGAGACGACGTCGACGGCGGCCAGCGGGACGAGCAGGAACACCGCCGGCACTGAGAACAGCGCGACCAGGCCGGCCGCCGTCCGCCAGCCGAGCCGCCGGTGCCAGGGCTCGGTGCCGGGCGCCTGGATCCACAGCCAGACGATCACCAGTGAGGCGAGTGCCTCGACCGAGTACGGCTTGAGCTGGGTGCCAAGGTCGATGAGGACGCCGGACAGGCCGAGCGCGGCGGCGCCCAGGCCCGCGGCGGCGACCCCGGCGAACCTGCGGATGAAGGCGTAGCCGACGACCGGCAGCGCGACCAGCGCCACCAGTTCGGGCAGCCGCAGCGCCCAGGCGTGCCAGCCGAGGACGTCGCCGGCGGCCCTGGTGAGGGCCGCCCAGCCGAGTGCCGACGGGGTGTTCGCGTGCGCGAGCTCCGACCAGTAGTCCGACGGCGGCTCGGACAGGAAATGCGGGCGCCAGATCTCGTCGTACCAGAGCGGCCTGCTCAGCACGGTGTGGAGCACCATGAGAACGGCGACGACCGCGACGGCCAGCACGGCCGGGACCAGCAGGTCAGCGGCGGTGGTGGTTACGCTCAGTGGCCGACCTTCTGGCGAATCCGGGCCGGCGTCCACAGGTGAGAGAGGTTTATCCACAGACCTTGTCCACAGAGTGCATAGGGCTGTGGAAATCCTGCCTCAGAGTGTGGACGACTCGTCCGCCGGGGCCCGGTCCGGGCCGGTGCCGTTAGCGCTGCGTGTATGTCGACAGGAAGCGATCTATCTGGCCGATCGCGGCGGTCAGGTCGTCGACGTTCGGCAGGGTGACAATCCGGACATGGTCGGGTTTCGGCCAGTTGAAGCCGGTGCCCTGCACCAGCAGGATCTTCTCGGCCCGCAGCAGGTCGAGGACGAGCCGCTCGTCGTCCTTGATCGAGTAGACCTCCGGGTCGAGCCTGGGGAACGCGTACAGTGCGCCGCGCGGCGGGACGCAGGTTACCCCGGGGATGTCGGCCAGCAACTTCACGACGGTGTCGCGCTGCTCGCGCAGCCGGCCACCGGGCAACACCAGGCTGCCGGCGCCCTCGTCGTTCGCCAGCGCCGCGACCACCGCGTACTGGCCGGGAACGTTCGCGCACAGCCGCATGTTGGCCAGGATGTTGAGGCCCTCGATGTAGCTGGTGGCGTGCTGACGGGGGCCGGAGACGACCATCCAGCCCGCGCGGAAGCCGGCGAGCAGGTACGCCTTCGACAGGCCGTTGAAGGTCACGCAGACGACGTCCGGCGCGAGCGCGGCC
>Ga0068859_100006616_pt1 | contig 11768 bp, 8 predicted proteins | sample KBSSwiS22_FD_66585 | JGI IMG/M metagenome (GOLD analysis project Ga0068859, IMG submission 66585) | Switchgrass rhizosphere microbial communities from Kellogg Biological Station, Michigan, USA - KBS Switchgrass S2-2 | ecosystem: Host-associated > Plants > Roots > Rhizosphere > Soil ... | reverse complement strand
CACCGCTTCATGGGCTGGAGCGGCCCGATCCTGACCGACTCCGGCGGGTTCCAGGTGTTCTCGATGGAAGGCCTGCGCGACCTCGACGACGACGGCGTCACCTTCCGGTCCCACCTCGACGGCTCCCTTCGCCGGCTGACGCCCGAGTCGAGCATGGCCATTCAAGCGGCCTTGGGATCCGACGTTGCGATGGTGCTCGACGAGTGCCCGCCTCTTCCGGCCGTGTGGGACAAGATCGAGGCTGCGGTCTCGCGGACGACGCTTTGGGCGGAGCGCTGCCGTACCGCCTACCGCGGCCCCGGCGTCCCGTTCGCGATCGTGCAGGGAGGTACGGACCGGTCCTTGCGCGAGCGGAGCGCGCGGGAGCTCGTGGCGCTGGATTTTCCCGGCTACGCGATCGGAGGCGTGTCGGTCGGCGAGCCTCCCGAGTCGATCGCCGAGGTGGCGCGCTTCACGGCGGCGCTCCTTCCGGCCGGTCGACCGCGATACCTCATGGGAGTCGGCCGGCCCGAGGACTTGGTCGAGGCCGTCGCATCGGGCGTCGACCTGTTCGACTGCGTGATGCCGACCCGGAACGCGCGCAACGGGACGCTGTTCACGTCGGAAGGCCGGATCAACATCAAGCGCGAGGAGTACCGGGCGGATCCGCGCCCGCTGGACCCCGCATGCGGGTGCGAGGCCTGTCTTCGGTATTCGCGGGCGTACCTCCGGCACCTGTTCGTCGCCAACGAGATCTTAGGCGCGCGTCTGAACACGATCCACAATCTCACCTTCTATCTCGGCCTCATGAGCGCCATGCGTGAAGCGATCGGCAGGGGCGCGTTCGCCGCGTTTCGGGAGTCGTTCCTTGCGCCCCGCTAGCGATCTGGTCTTCATCGGGGACGTTCACCTCGATCGGGACGATCCCGCCCTGTCTCCATTCCTCGCGCTTCTCGAGAAGCTCGGCCGCGAAGCCGGGCGCATCGTCCTGATGGGGGACCTGTTCAATCTCTGGATCGGCGCGCCGGAGCTGGAAGAAGCGCATCACCGCGCGGTGGTCACGTGTCTGACGAAGCTGCGCTTCGCGGGGACGGAAGTCCACTACCTCGAGGGGAACCGCGACTATCGGATCGCCGCGGCGCATCGGGGCGAAGCGTTCGACGCCGTCTCGGACCTCGGTCTTCCCGAGGACTGGGGCGCCCGGTCGATCTGGGCCGCGCACGGCGACCTCGTGAACGCAAGCGACGTTCAGTACAGGTCCTGGAGGGCATTCTCGCGGTCGGCGGTCGCGTGGGCGTTGTTTTCCGCGATTCCGCGCGGCCGCCGATTCGCCATCGCGGAGTCGATCGAGCGCCGGATGCGGGCGACGAACCTCGAGATGAAACGCGAGTTTCCGGAGGCCGTCGTCCGCGCCTATGCCGCGCCCTACCTCCGTGAGGACGGGGCGGCCGTCGTCCTCGGGCACTTCCACGTCGAAAAAGAGATCGCGGCGGAGCGAGGACGGATCTTCGTGCTCCCCGAATGGAAGGGAACCCGGCGCCACCTGCGGGTCACGGCGAACGGGGACATGCGGTTCGAAAACGCCTGAGGCGGGTTACTTCATCGTGGCGTTGGCGGTCGCGTCGTCGGGCTGGCGATCTGCCTCCACCGCGGCGGTCACTTCCATTCGAATCATCGATTTCCGGTCCAGCGGGTGGAAGCGGTCCGCCGCCTCGAGAAGCGACTTGGCGGTGTTTCGCGGGAACGCGACGACCTCGACCTTGGGTCCCATCGTCTTCACGCGCTTGACGAGCGACGTGAAATCGCCGTCCCCGGACACCAGGACGACGACGTCGAGCTTCGGGGCCATGTCGAGGACGTCGAGCGCCATCTCCATGTCCCAGTCGCCCTTCATCGAGCCGTCCGCCCGCACCTTCAGCGTCTTGCGCCGGACCTCGATGGCGCGCTGCTGCAGCATCGCGATGAACCCCGACTGGTCGATCTCTTTCGACTCGACGACGTACGCCGACGCCTGGATGAGGCGGCGATCGAGCACGCACGCGGCCAGCAGGGCGTCGAAGTCGAGCTTTCCCTTCAGCTGGCGCGCCGAGTAGTACATGTTCTGGACGTCGATGAAGATCCCGACGCGCTCGGGCTCGCCCTTCTTCCGTGCAGCGGTGCGTTGGGCCTTCGGCGACGATTCCAACGCGACTTTCGCGGCTTGAACTCCCGCGTTGACCTCGTCGAGCCGGCGAGCCTGGTCCTGGATGTCCTTCTTGCGCTCCCGCCGCAACGCGGCGACTTCCCGCTGGAGCTCGAGGAGGCCGGATGCCAGCGGCGCGATCGCGTCGACGGACGGCGTGGCGGGCTGAGGAGGCGCGTCGGAGAGCTTTTCGAGGCGATGGGTGATCCGGCGCTGCTCGGTGACGAGCCTCTTGATCGACCGGTCGAGCTCGTCCAGGCCCGCATGCGCGACGGGCGCCTTGGCGGGTGACGGCGTCTCGGCCGCCGCTCCGCGGCTTTCTTCGAGCTCCCTTCTGAGACGCTCGACGAGCATGCGAGCTTCGGCCAGCTCGCCTTTGCGTTGGAGGAGGTCGCGCTTGTTGGCTTTCTCGACGTCCTTCGTCTTGGCGATCTGGCCTTCAAGGTAGCGGACCTTCTTCTGCAACTCCGCGCAGCGTTTGCGGAGTCGCTGCGCTTCCTTGGACGGCGACTCCTTTGCGCCCGAAAGCGTTGGCTCCGCCGTCTCCGAGTTTCCTGCGTCGACACGGTCGAGCAGTCCGGACAGCGCGTCTTCGACGGGAGCCTCGGGGGCCGCGGAGGCCGCGACGAACAGATACGCTCCGAGTCTGCCGTTTCCCGACTGGACCTCAGGGTCGGTCAGGCGAGAGGCTCTCACCGGTGGCGCGAGCCCGGTCCACTCCTTCGCGATCGTGCTGGTTTCCTTCCGCAGCGATCGGACGACGGCGAGCGTCGCGGCGTCGTCGCGCCCCGCCTTGTCGACGAGGTCGGCGATCAATCGAGATCTCTTCTGAGACTGAGTTCGCATCCCCGGATAGGAGAGTCCGACGGCGTTGGCGAGCCGGATCACGCGGTTTTGGTCGAGAAGGTCGCTCAAGACGCGCGTCAACCCCGCCTTGCCGAGCCGCGCGACGACCTCTCGCTCAGTCCGAGCCATGCATCATCCTTCCCGAAGCCCGCCGACCGGGAGCCTCTTCATCGTCTAAGCTATTGAGAGTAAGCTGTTTCCGAGACGAGTCCCGGCCGTCGTGGGACGCTCAGTATAGCACCGGCAGGGGAGGCCTCCGTGATCGTTGGGGTCGGGATCGACATCGTCGAGATCGCCCGGTTCTCCCAGGCTCTGGCGCGCCATGGCGGGCGTTTCGAGGCAAGGGTGTACACCGAGGCCGAGCTCGCGGCGTGTCACGACCGCGGGGACCGCGTGCTCGCCCTGGCCGCCCGGTTCGCGGCCAAGGAAGCGTGCCTCAAGGCCCTCGGAACCGGCTGGGCCGAGGGGATCGGGTTCCGGGACATCGAGGTCGTTCGAGAGGGAAATACGGCGCCGCGGCTGGTTTTTCACGGCGAGGCCGCGCGCCGGGCCGCCAAGCATGGGGTGGTCCGCTCCCACGTCAGCCTGACGCATCAGCCGGGGTCCGCCGCGGCGGTGGTCGTCCTCGAAAGCTAGGCCGAGGCAGCCACCGGGTCCTTGAGCTCGATCAACCCCTTCTCGCGCATCCGCTTGAGCGTGCGCAGCACGTCAACTTCTCGGAGAGGCGTGATCTGGATGATCGATTTGATGTCCCATGTGCCGTCGATACGGCTGAGAAGGAAGAACTCCGTTGGGGAAAGCCGCTCGGCCGTGATGGCTTCCATTCCTTTCGACAGGGCGACGATCTTCCGGGGCGGGAGGTAGTGCCGGTAGGCCTTCTCGACGAACGACGCTTCCGCCTCGGCCAGAATCCGCCGAAGGGCCTCGTCGCCGGGGTGAGCCTTGTAGGCGCGATCGAGGATCTCCAGGGCGGAATCGAACTCGCCGCGGTTCAAGAGCCGCCGTGCGAACTCCAAATCACCGTCTTCGACCGCCGACGGGGCCACGGCCGTCTCCACCGCGGTCGCCCGGACCGGCTTCTTGCCACCGAGCTTGGCCGGTTCCGGCGCGGGGGCGGCCGCGGGCTCCGGGAGCAGGTCTTCTGCGATTGGAATGGGCACGGGCGGCGGCTCCGGTCCCCGCTCCACGGGCTTCACGCCGGCGACCTCCGCGACTCCCGCCCGGTTCAGCTCGTAGAGGAACTTCGTGACGAGGTACTCCGAGCCATGCGCATGGAGGAGAATCTCGGCAACGGTACGCTCTCCGTTGATCGACTCGAAGATGCGGCGCGCCATCCGGTTGCGGAACACCTCGGCGGGAGGCTTGCGCTCGGTCCGCCGCAGCACGATCCCGGGATCGTTGAAGACGGAGCGGAACCGTTGCATCTCGTCCCAGCGCTGCGCTCCGCGCAGCAGGATGTCCTCGACGCGCATGTTGACCGCGAAGATGTTGGTGTCCGGGGACTCGCCGTCCGCGAACCGGAACTCGGCGTCGTCCCAATCGAAGAGCCCGAAGATCGTCTCTTGTGCCTTGTCCTCGAGAAGGACCCGAAGCTCGTCTTCCGTGAGCGCGCCCGAAGCGACGAGGATGCGACCGAGGTGGGCCTTCGTGCTCTCCTGCTGCGCCAGCGCGTTCCGCAGCGTCTCTTCGGAGATCTTCCCGCGCGAGACGAGGAAGTGCCCGAGCATGTCGGACGGCTCCTGCGATGCGCAGGCAATGACCCGCCCCTCGCGGACAAGGATCCGCTTCACGACCTTGTTCCTCTCGATGGACAGGGTTCCGGTCTTGCCGGCGTTACCCAGCCATTGGAGGATCTCGGTCAGGGACATCGTGGCCAGATTCCCCTGGACCGGCATGACCTCGCCCTCGCCGTAAAAGCTAGGCATTACTGGGAGTTCGGCAAGCGCCGCGGCGAACATTGCCGCAGACGATTGCGGCCCCTAGATTCCACCGTCGTGGAGCTCTACAAGGTCCCCCGCCGCGAGCTGGACGTCCGGATACTCCTGGACGACGGGAGAACGCTCGACGGGTCGCTGTTTGCGTCGAAAACCGACACGACGGGTGGTCCCGAGGACGCGCTGCACTTCCTGAACACCAACTCCGAGGATTTCGTCCCGCTGATGTGCGGGAAGGACAGCTTCCTGCTCAACAAGGCCGGGATCATCTGGGTTCAGCTGAGCGGGCAAGGCGCCCGCGAGATTGCCGCGACCCATCGCATCGGCCGGCCCGTTCCCGTGCGGCTCAGCTTGGCCGGAGGCTTGAGCGTGGTGGGGACGCTGTCGATCGTGATGCCGCCGGAGCGCAGCCGCGTCGTCGACTACATGAACGCCGTCGGACGATTCGTGCCTCTGTTCGGAGACGGCGTCACGACGCTCGTCCAGCGCGGGTTCGTCGTCTCCATACGCTCCGCCGACACCGACGGCTCCGCATAAACCGGGACATTCTGCTTTTTCCTTCAAAAACAAAACCGGGACGCTAGGGGACTGTCCCCTAGCGTCCCGGTTTTGTTTTTGAAGGAAAAAGCAGAATGTCCCGGTTTACTCGAACGCGGCGAGGCCGGTGAGCTCCTGCCCGACGATCAGGGTGTGGATGTCGTCGGTTCCTTCGTAGGTGTAGACCGCCTCGATGTTGCAGAAGTGGCGGCCGGTCTGGTATTCGTCCGCGATTCCGTTGGCCCCGAGGATCTCGCGAGCCAGGTGGGAGCATTCGCGCGCCACGCGGCAGCCGTTCATCTTCGCCATCGAGACCTGCTGCGGCGTGATCTTGCCGGCTTCCTTCAGCCGCCCGCACTGCAGATTCAGAAGCTGCGACTTCGTGATCTCCGTCGCCATCCACGTGAGCTTCCGCTGCGTCAGCTGGAAGCCGGCGACCGGCCTGCCGAACATGACCCGCTGCTTGGCGTACTGGAGGGCTTCGTCGAACACGCACATCGCAAGACCGATCACCCCCCACGCGATGCCGTAACGGGCCTGCGTCAAGCACATCAACGGCGACTTCAGGCCCTTCGACGCCGGGAGCACCGCGTCCAACGGGAGCTCGACGTCTTGAAAGATCAGCTCCGACGTGACCGACGCGCGCAGGGAGAATTTCCCGGTGTGGTCCTTCGTCGTGTAGCCGGGCGTGTCGTTCGGCACGAGGAAGCCGCGAATACCTTCATCGGTCTGCGCCCAAACGACGGAGATGTCCGCCACCGACCCGCTGGTGATCCACGCCTTCGCGCCGTTCACGATCCAGCGGTCGCCCTTTTTCACCGCTTTGGTCTTCATCGCGCCCGGATCCGACCCGTGGTCGGGCTCCGTGAGGCCGAAGCAGCCGATCGCTTTGCCGGAAGCCAGCTCGGGGAGCCAACGCTGCTTCTGTTCCTCGCTTCCGAACGCGTGAATCGGGTACATGACCAGTCCGCCCTGGACCGAGACGAACGAGCGGAGGCCGGAATCGCCGCGCTCGAGCTCTTGCATGATGAGCCCGTACGCGACGGCACCCAGCCCCGCGCACCCGTAACCCTGAATGTTGGCCCCGAGCAAACCGAGCTCCCCGATCGCCGGAATCAATGTGTTCGGAAACGTCCCTTCCCGAAAATGACGCTCGATCACCGGCAACACCTCACCGGTGACCCACTCGCGAACGGTGTTCCGGATCATCAGCTCCTCGTCGTTCAAGAGCCCGTCGAAGCCGACGTAATCCAGACCTTGGAAGGACGCCCCGAGTCCCATGCTCGCTCCTATCGATGCCGCCATGCCGGCGGCCGCTTCGCGACGAACGCGCCCAAGCCCTCGTGCGCGTCTTCCGTCGCCATCAAGTCTTCCATGTAAAGATCGTGAACGTGCGCGTGCGCTTCCTTCTCCGGGAGCGGCGACGCTTCCCGGAGCGCACGCTTCGCCTGACGCAGCGCCGAGCCCGACAGGGCCAGGAGCTTGCCCACCCACGCGCGTGCGCCCTCCGCGAACCCCTCGGCCGGAAAGACCACGTTGACCAGCCCGAGCGCGAGCGCCCGATCGGCGCTCACGCTCTCGCCGGTCAACAGCATCCCGGTCGCCGCGCCGAGCCCGATCCGGCGCGGGAGGAGAACGGTCGCGGGAGGAGCGAAGACCCCGAGCTTGATCTCGGGCTGACCGAACGTGGCGCTCGCGGACGCGACCAGCAGATCGCAGCCGAGCGCGACCTCGAGGCCGCCACCCAGGCAGGCGCCATGGACGACGGCGACGATCGGCTGCGGCACTTCGGCGAACGCCATGAACAGATCGGCCAACGCGTCCATCATCGCGGGCAGGAGACCGCCCAGATGCTCGCCGACGTCGACTCCGGCGGAAAACGTCTTGCCGGCGGCGTCGAGCCGGATGACGCGCACCGTCTCGTCCGAAGCGACGCGCCTCAGCATGGCGGCCAGCTCCCGCATCATCGCGGTCGTCAGCACGTTCACCGGAGGGCGGTCGAGCGTGATGGTCGCCAGGCCGCCGTCGATCGAAAGCGAAACGTGGCTCACGCACGCTCCAGCAGGAGGGCACCGCCCATGCCTCCGGACACGCACAACGTCGCGAGGCCGAGCCGCCCCTTTCGGCGCGCAAGCTCGTGCAGCAGCGTCACGACGATGCGCGCGCCGGAGCACCCGATGGGGTGGCCGACCGCGATCGCGCCGCCGTTGACGTTCAGCCGGTCGCGATCGAAGCCCAGCTCCCGATCGACGGCCAGCACCTGTGCGGCGAAGGCCTCGTTGAGCTCGACGAGATCGATCGCGTTCAACGCCACACCCGTGGCATCGAGCAGGTGCCGCACGGCGGGGACCGGCCCGATCCCCATGATCTCGGGGGGAACCCCGTCAACCCGCCAGCCGACGATCCGCGCGAGCGGCTGCACGCCGAGGCGCCGGGCCGCCTCCTCGGACAGCACCAGCATCGCGGCGGCGCCGTCGGTGATCCCGCTCGAGTTCCCCGCGGTCACCGTTCCATCCTTTTCGAAAACGGGAGACAGCTTCGACAAGGACGCCGCGGTCACGCCGTCCCGGGGATGCTCGTCCCGGTCGACCGTGACGACGGACTTGCCCGATCGCACCTCGACCGGGACGATCTCGTCGGCAAGGCGCCCGGCGTTGCGCGCCGCTTCGAAACGCCGTTGCGACGATGCGGCATATGCGTCTTGTTCGTCGCGCGGGATGCGGTACTTTCGAGCCAGAGTCTCCGCGGTTTCTCCCATGATCTTTCCGGACAGGGGATCGAGGAATCCGTCGCGCGACATCAAGTCGACGGCTTCCACGTTTCCCATGCGGAACCCCCAACGCGCATCCAGCGCGTAGGGGACGCGGCTCATCGACTCCATGCCGCCCGCGAGCACCACCTGTGCTTCGCCCACGATGACGGCGCGCGCGGCCGCGAGGATCGCCTGCATGCCCGACAGGCAAGCCTGATTGACCCCGTAAGCCGGCTTGTCGACCGGGATACCGGCGCGCACGGACACCTGCCGCGCGGCGTTCGGGCCGCAGCCGGCCTGCCGGGCATGCCCGAAGATCGTCTGGTCGACCGCATCGGGGGACAAGCTCGCGCGTGCGAGCGCCGCCTTCGCGGCGACGACTCCGAGGTCGACCGCGCCGAGCGGCGCGAGCGCACCCCCGAATCGGCCGATCGGTGTGCGCACGCAGGCGGCGATGACGACTTGGGGGCTCAAGAAAACTCCGGCCGGTCGTTATAGCACGCCGCACGCGGTGCTCCGCGATTGACAGTGGCGCGGGCGGAACGAACAATGCAAACGATGCTCGCCCCCCGCATCGCAGTGGTCCTGGCCGGTCTCGCCGCATTCGGGGGCGCGGCGTCGGCAGAAGCGCCGGAGATTCCCGGGCCCTCGCTGGGGGTCGCGCTCGCGGGATCGACGATCCCCGACGCGCTGACCTCGAAGGACGCCGCGCATCCCATCGCAATCAGGATCGACGCGGACTGGGGCACGGTCGAGACGTCGCCGGGCGTGTTCGATTGGGGCGCCGTCCAGTCGAGCTTGCAGACTTTGTCCGGCCGCGGGGTTCGGGTCACTCTCCGCGTGCGCGGGGATTCGCCGCTTCACCCACGGGAAGCGGCCGAACGCGGCGTCCCGGACGGCGCGTGGCTGGCCGCGTGGACGGCTCTCCTGCGAAGCGCCGTCGCCACGCTCGGGCCCTCGATCTCGGTCGTCGAGCTGGGCGAGCACCCGGAGCGCGCGTTCGACCCGGCGGCCTATGCCTTCGTTCTCAAGTCGGCGTCGCTTGCGGTCAAGGCCGAGGCCAAGGCGCATGGCCTCGAGATGCGCGTCGCTCAGGGGGCCGTGGGCTCGGACGGTCTGGCCTGGCAGACCGCGCTGTGGTCGAACGACGCCGCGCCCTACGCCGACGTCCTGCCGGTCGAATTTGCCTCCGGGGCCGATGTCGCGGCCACGATCGCCGCGTTCACCGCCGAGGCCGTCCAGCACCCTCCGGCGGCCGAGCTTCGCGCGGACATCGCCGCCGATGACGCCGACGCCTGGGCGTCGTTCCGCGGCGCCGTGTCGGCCCTGGCGTCCTCGGCGCGGACAGCCCTCGTCGGCCTTCCGGAGGACAGGGAGCAAGCCGAGCGCGTAGCGCGCGAAGTCTCCGAGCTGCAGTCACGCCTGGCCGTGGGATACCAGCCGGCGCCGCTACGCGGCTTGAGCCTTCGCAATCCGGAGGGCGGCGTGCCCGAGAGCGCCGCGATCGTCGGCAGGTTCCTTCACGCGAAGGAGTTCACGACGATCGTCGTCTACCAAGTGCCGGATCAGGCGGCGGCGACCGAGCACCAGACGCGCCTGCTCCTGGACACCGTCGACGTGAAAGACCCGGTGGTGTGGGACCTCTTGTCCGGCGCCAGCTACAAGACCGGCCCCGCGGCGGTTCCGGACGAGAAGGCCAAAGCGCTGCGGTTGCTCGTCGCCGACCATCCGATGGCCGTGGTCTGGGAGCGTGCCTCGGAGAATCAGCCCGGCCTGGACGTCGACGCGGAAGACGTCGACGTCGCGACGACCCGCGGCCTCACCGCCGAAGAGGTCATCGCGAGGAACCGGCAGGTGGAAAAAGTCCAGGACGACCGGCTCTCACGATGGATCGCCAAGGCGCGCGCCGACATTCACTTCAAGCTCGCCCAGGGGGGCGGCTCGATCGACGTCGGCATCGAGAGCACCTACTTCTGGCGTCGCGGGCAGCCGCTCGAATGGCAGCAAACCCGGTACTACGTCAACGGGAACCGGATCACCTGGAAAAAGATCCCCGAGCTCCCCTTGATTCAGCCGGAAAAGGTCGTGACGCTCCCGGTCGACCTGACGTTCGACAAGACCTACGACTACAAGCTCTCGGGCGAGGACACGATCGACGGGCGCCCCGCCTACGTCGTCGCGTTCGAGCCGTCCGCGGAGTTTGCCGGCAAGAGCCTCTACCGGGGGCGGGTGTGGATCGACAAGGAGACGTTCATCCGCCGGCGCACCTCGGTGATTCAGACGAACCTGGAGCCCCCGGTGCTCCAGAACGAAGAGACCGACACCTACGTGCCGGTGACCGGGCCCGACGGGACGACCTACATCCTCATCGGGAGGACCGACGGCCAACAGCTCTGGAGCGGAGGCGGCCGGAACTTCGTCGTGCGACGGGAGCTCGGATTCAGCGACTTCACGGTCAACCCCGACGAGGCCGCATTCGACCAGGCGCTGAAGGACGCGTACGCGAGCGAGGACCAGGTCCTGCGCGACACCGACCAGGGCTTCCGCTACCTCGAAAAAGACGAAAGCGGCGGGCGGGTCGTGCGTGAGCAGCTCCGGACCGACGCGCTGTTCGCCGCCGCGGGGTTGGTGAAGGACGACTCGATCGACACCGTCGTCCCGCTCGCCGGGGTCAACTGGTTCGACTACGACTTCCTCAAGAAGAAGATGCAGATCAACGTCTTCTTCGCCGGCGTCTACGCCTTCGTCAACATCACCGATCCGTCGGTCGGCGGAACCAAGATGGACCTCGGGGCGGAATCGTCCCTCGTCGGCTTGAAGCTCGACGACAAGTTCTACACCGCGGGGGAAGAAGACGTCGCGCAGCGCGTTCGCCGCCGGAGCCAGTACTTGACGGGGCGGCTGGGTTATCCGCTCGGCGAGTTCTTCAAGCTGGCCGCGATCGCGGACATCGCCTGGAACGCGTATGACGACAGCTCCGATGCGAAGGACGCCCTCGCGGCCGAGAACGCGGCGAACAACACCAACCTCTCGTTCGTCCTGCCGCCGAATCACCAGGTGTACTCCGGGACGCTGCAGCTCGAGTTCAATCGGAAGGGGTACTCGCTGACCGCGGCGGGGTCGTACTCGCGCCGATCCGATTGGACTCAATGGGGACTTCAGGACCCCCCGGGCACATTCCTCCCGTCGACTTTCGATCCCGATCAGAGATCGTTCACGACGTGGAAGCTGACGGCGTTCAAGGAGTGGTACCTCCCGAAGTTCCAGAAGCTCAAGGCGGAGATCGACTACCTGGACGGCCGGAGCCTCGACCGGTTCAGCCAGTACCGGTTCGGACGCTTCGGCGACGAGAGCCTCGACGGATTCGCGGGCACCGGCGTGCGGTTCGACACCGGTTACATCGGCCGCGCAGGGTGGGCGTTCAACATCCTGAACGCGGTGCGGTTCGACGCTTCCGTCGAGTTCGCGCGCGTCAAGGACACCTTGACGGACAACGTCTTTCAGAATCACACCGGCGCCGGGCTCTCCTTCAACATCG
>Ga0068859_100006615_pt1 | contig 11769 bp, 16 predicted proteins | sample KBSSwiS22_FD_66585 | JGI IMG/M metagenome (GOLD analysis project Ga0068859, IMG submission 66585) | Switchgrass rhizosphere microbial communities from Kellogg Biological Station, Michigan, USA - KBS Switchgrass S2-2 | ecosystem: Host-associated > Plants > Roots > Rhizosphere > Soil ... | reverse complement strand
GACCAGATCCTGAAATTCTACCTCGGTCAGTTCATCGTGCTGACCGGAATCGCGGGCCACGGCAAGTCAACGTTCATGCTCAATGTGCTGCTGAAATTGGCGCTGGAACGGAGCGTGAGATCGTTCCTGTACGTGCCGGAAAACGAGTCTCACCTGCACGAAAAGCTGCGCAAAATCTGGCCCGGAAACGAGAAACAATTCGAGCAGTTTTGCCGCCATCAATGCTTCGTGCAGACCGCCATTCCGCTGATGATGAAGGAGCCGCCGCACGACCTGCCGTGGGTGCTGGATCGCGCCTACGAGGCCTGCACGCGCCACAGCGTCGAGATGGTGATGATCGATCCGTGGAACGAGCTCGACCGCGCCAAGCCGAAGGACATGCTGATGACCGATTACATCGGCGAGTGCCTGATGCTGGTAAAACAGTTTTGCCGATCGGTAAACGCCATCGTGGTGATCGTCGCGCACCCCACCAAGGCGATCGTGCACACCGGGAATCGGGTGGTGAGCCTGGCTGACATCGAGGGCTCGATGAACTGGTACAACAAATGCGACAACGGCCTGATTGTTGTCCGGGAGACCGGCAACACAGCCAAAGTGATCAGCGCCAAGGTGCGCGAGATCGGCGCCGGCAAGATCGGGAGTTGCTCGTTCTTCGTCGACCCCGCCAACGGCCAGTTCACGCCGCAATACGGGAGCGATTCCGATGTCCAATAGGGCGGCCGAATATCGCATGCTGATCGATGACGTGATCGCCGGCGGATTGCTCGAGGAGGATGAAATCATCGAACTGCGCGACATGCTGGCGCGGGTGCAGCGCAAGGTGCTGGCCGACATGCCCGACCAGCCCATCATCGAGCGGGCTGCGGAATGAGAGGTAGAGTAAAACCGGTTGATCTTGTTTGCCCTAGTTGCGGCAAACGCTTCACGACCAGCCACACGACACAGATCTATTGCACCGTTGAATGCAATAAGGAGCGTTGGCACCGAATGCTGCGCGAGCGGCGAAGAGTGGCCGGTGAGAAAATCATTGAGCAAAAGTGCGTGATTTGTGACGAGGTATTCCAGATCCAAAGATGGAAACGCCACGTTCGAAAAGTCTGTTCCGATGGCTGCTCAAAGGCCCTGAAAAGAAGCAACCACTTAAGATTCGACGCCAAAAATCCAGGGTACATGAAGCGCATAAACGACCAAAGGCGTGTTCACCGCGCAGCCTATTTGGCCTTGAAAAGACTCGGAATTTCAATCGAAGGAGACCAGCAATGAATCTTCAGCTTCACGCCACCGGCAGCTCGTTTATCGCCATGGACAGCGAGCATAATCCTCGTGACATAGTGGTCGATCTTATAACGAAACATCCGAACACTGATCGAAAAGAGCTTTTCCTGCTGTTCTGCGAGGAAATCGAGATCAATCCGGAGCATCCATATCAGCGTGCGGTTGCCTGGTATTTCTTCGTCAACATATTTGGCTACATCACTGAGAGCCGGGCGCCGCATGAGCGGAGATCGAAACAGGCTGCACGCCAAGAGCGACTGGTCGAGCAATATGTGCAGCAGATTGTGCTCCTTGACTTCCCCATGATCAACGGCAAGCTGTTGGGCGATTGCACCGGCGCCGAGCTGTTCAAGATGGGCAGCAGGTATCACAAGCTAGCTGATCGCATCGGAAAGGCCAAAACGCCGCGCGAGGTGCTGACCGAGGATCAGGTCAAGAAAATCCTCGCATGACCGCGCCGATCAAGCTGCCGCCGAATCCAACCGAGCTGATCGGGACCGTCCGCACGCAGGAGGACTTGATCGAGGCGCTGCGGGCCGCCAAGGAGATGCGCAACCTGTCGTTCAAGGTGCTCGACGAGCTCGGCGGCTTCACGCAAGGCCACATGGAGCGGGTGATTGGACCGCGGCGCGAGAAGGGCATGAGCCCGTTCGTGTTCCAGATGTTGTGCTCGCTGCTCGCCGTGAAGCTGGAAATGGTGCCGGACGAGGACCAGGCCAGGCGCATGGCCGTGAAATGGGAAGGCCGCGACACCAGCAACGTTCGTCTCGAAAAGGGACGCATCAGCAAGACCCTGCTGGAACGCGCCGCACCCCATGTTTTCAAGGCCGCAGGGGAACTCGGCGGCAAGGCAAGAGCGCGCCAGCTTAGCCCTAAGCAGATGTCCGAAATTGCTCGCAAGGGTGGCCGCGCACGGCAGCGGAATCGGCGCAAGAACATGCGAGAGAGGATCAAGAAACGCAAGCTGGCGGCCCAGTGCGTTGCCCATGCGGAGGGCATTGCCACTCTCGAGCGATGAGCATTCGCCGTCCCACGCCTGAGCAAATCGCCGCCCGCAAATGGGAGATCAAGCGCCGCTATTCCACCAAGGCGAAGGTCGGCAAGCGCACCCGCTCCATGGCCGCCATCCGCCTCGCCGATCTGACCAAATGGTACAACGATGTACATGGCGCCGGCACCGAGCTCGAGCCCTCCGAACGCTCCATCGAGATCCTCCGCATCTTTGCGCACCACATGGGCGGCCTCCCGGACGCTCCCCGCCGCATCATGTCATGGCTGCTGGCCTATGCACCTTGGCTGGAACATATCGAGCGCGAGCGCCTGATCTCCCAGGTGGTGCAGTGCCCAATCAAATGGTCCGCCGACAAGCTGGCGTGGCGGATCCGACTAACCATGGATCAGCGCACCCGGCTCAAGATCACCACCATCGGCGCCATCGACTGTTCCAAGGAGCAGCGAGCCCAACTGCGCAAGCAGCGGTCAGCCGAGCGAGCCAAGCGCCACCGTGAACTCAAGCGCGTACGCACCATATAGCTATCTATATATGCTGCGTACGCATCGGGTGCGTTGCCGCCCCAGCAGCCATCACGCCTCATCCCCGTCATGAGCCTGACCGAGCACCAGCCAGACACAAATACGCCAATACCTGCCAAGCCGGCCCGCATCGCGCCCCGCATTCGTCAGGTCGTCGACCTCCTCGTAACCGGCGAATGCTCAACACAAAAAGCCGCATCCGAGCGCGTTGGACTGCATCCGGACTATGTGTGCAGGGAACTCAAGAAACCTCAGGTTCGGGTGTTAATCGAGCGCCGTGCGCGTGAAACTATCGCCAACGGCATGATGCGAGCGTCAGCCAGGCTGGTCGAATTGCTCGACGCGAGTTCGGAGCACGTCAGCCTGGACGCATCGAAGCACATGCTGGCGATCTCGGGCATCAAGCCACGTGCTGACGCGCAAGTCTCTGTGAACATTGACATAAAGGCGGGCTACGTCATCGACCTGACGGACGAGCCCAAGCGCCCACCAATGATCGATGTGACACGTGACTGACACAGGGAAACAGGCGAATCATGGAATGTGTAGCGATATCAATGGCATGATGGATGTGCGCATTCCCCTGAGTAGGGAGTGCGCGGTCATGTGCAGAGACCGGACCTGGGGTGGCCCTCGCGCTCAGGACCCGCGCCAAGGCGAGGCCGGGGGGAAAATCGCAGGCCGGAATCGTACGCTGGGGATCGCCCCTCGCGATTATCTCCTGACCCGTGTGGCTGGATTTTTTGTTGGTCTGAAACCTCGATTGGAAAACCGATGAGTAACGTCGTCGAAATCAAAACCCGACCGGCGGAAGTTATCGCGAGCGTGATCGAGCGGCTGGAGGAGGCGCTGGAAAAGGCGCGGGCCGGTGACGTCGTCACGGTGGGGATCGCGACTGTGCACCGCGACGGCAGCATCGGCTGCTCGTGGTCGGAGACGGACGATTTCGGGCGGCTGCTTGGGGCGGTCTGCCGGCTGGAATATCGGATCAACGCCAACCAGGGCATTGAATGATCGAATACGACCCGCAGACGGGGTTCCCGATCTTCCGGCCGGATGGCGCGGTGCTGCGGTCGTTCATGCGGGACCAGACGTCGCGGGTGAAGATCATCCAGGGTCCGGTGGGGTCGGGGACGTCGTCGGCATGCTGCATGCATATTTTCCAGCGGGCGCTGGCGCAGGGTCCGCAGCGGGACGGCCGGCAGCGGTTCCGGGTGCATATCCTGCGGGAGACCTATGCGAAGCTGGAGGAGACAACGATCCAGACATGGAAGGACTGGTTCCGGCCGGGGACTGGGGCGGGGGAGTTCGGGGTGTTTTACGAAACGCGGCCGTACCGGCACGAGATCCGGGTCGGGCCGCTCGAGCTCGACGTGACGTTCGTGGCGATGGAGGACATCCGGGATGCGAAGTCGTTCTTCATGTCGCTCGAGACGTCGCTGATCTGGTTCAACGAGGTGCAGTTCGCGCAGTACGAGGTCTTCTCGGAAGCTGTCGGGCGCGTGTCGCCGCCGCGGTTTCCGGCGGTGAAGGATGGCGGGTGCGCGTGGGGTGGGCTGATTGCGGACACCAACGCGCCGCCGGCGGATCACTGGCTGCCGATCATGCGCGGCGATGTTCCGCCGCCGGACTGGATGAGTGAGGAAAAGCGCAACGCGTTGAAGAAGCCGGCGAACTGGGCGTTCTTCATGCAGCCGGCGGGGTTGCTGGAGGATTTCGACGAGAAGGGGCGGCTGCTCGGCTACAAGGTCAACCCGGACGCGGAGAATTTGAAATACCTGCCGCCGGATTTCTATTGGGAAAAGATCGCGGGCAAGACCAAATCGTGGATCGACGCCAACATCATGAACCGCTCGTCGGTGGTGACGGACGGGCGGCCGGTCTATCCGCAGTTCCGCCGCGACGTGCATGTGGCGGCCAAGCCGCTCGAGGTGATTCCGGATTGCGTGGTGCAGGTCGGGCTGGATTTCGGCCGGCAGCCGGCGGCGCTGACCGGGCAGTGCCTGCGTAGCGACTGGTTCGTGCAGCACGAATTCATCGGGCGGGATATGTCGGCGGTCGAGTTTGCGCCGTTGCTCAAGAGCTTCCTGTCGGTGAAATACCCGGGCATGAAGTTCGAGTTCTGGGGCGATCCGGCCGGCCAGCACCGGGGCCAGGCGACCGACAAGACGCCGTTCGACGTGTTCCGCGAGCACGGCATGACGGTGCGGCCGGCGCCGAATCCGCAGAACCAGTACAGCGTCCGGCACGAGGCGGTGAATTTCGTGATGATGAACCGGTCGCAGAGCGGGCGGCCGTCGCGGCTGTTGGTCGATCCTTCCTGCGTCACCTTCATCACCGGGATGAGCGGCGGCTATTTCATGCGCCGGATCCGGGTGTCGGGCGAGCGCTATGCCGACGAGCCGGAGAAAAATCAGTACAGCCACATCTGCGAAGCCGGCGAGAACATGCTGCTCGGCGGCGGCGAGGGCAAGGCGGTGACGATGGGCTCGTTCGGCGACCAGAAACCGGTGCAGGCCTGGAACCGGCGCAAGACGATGCGGCGGGTGTCGTGAGGGAGGTGCCGGGATTCGGCATCGAGGCCCGGCGCTGGACGGTGGTGTTTCACCGCAAGGCCGAGAACTGGTTCTTCGGTGCGATCGCGCTGGGGCATTTCAAGCACGTCTCGGCGTTTGCCTTCATCCCAGAGCTCAGCGTCTGGATCATTTACGACGTCGGATTCCGGCGCACGCGGATTGAACTCCTGGCCGACACCGACCAAGCCAAGACCATCCTCGGAAACATCGTCAAGGGCAACTGCATGGTAACGCTGGAGGTGTCGGAAGACCGCCTGCCGCTGCTGCGCTGGGGGCTGTTCTGCACCACCGCGGTCGCGCACCTGGTCGGGCTGGGGTGCGTTGCCGTGCGGCCGGACGCGCTTTACCGCCAGATGATCAGGCGCGGTGGAGTGGTCCGGGACGATGGAAGCCGAGAAACCCAAGATCGAGGAAGACCCGAACTTTGCGGCGACGCAGGCGCAGGCGCAGCGATCGCTGATCACTAACCTGCAGAACCAGGCGCAGATCGACACCGCCAGCATCCTGGCCCGCTTCGGCACCAAGCAGGCGCTGGCCGGCGCCGGGATGCTGCCCGCTCCGGCGGCCGCCGCCAGGGAAGGGTTCTGATGGCAGCGAAGCCCAAGGCCGCCGGCGAAAGTCCGCTGCAGACCGAAGCCAAGGACCGTCTCGCCGCCGCGCGCGCCTGGAAGGCGCAGTGGGAGATGGATTTCCGCGAGTGCTATTTCTTCGCGTCCCCGCACCGCCAGCGCTTCCTGAATTCGGTCTCGGCGCCGACCATGGCGCGGATGCAGGACGCGCCGGAGCTGAACACCGACGAGGCGTTCATCCTGTGCGGCGATTTCGTCACCGAGATCGTCAACGCCTTCATGCCGGAGGCGAAGCCGTGGTGCGAACTCGGGCCCGGCGAAGGCTGCCCGCCCGAGGTCTGGAAGAAGGTCGAGGCCGACGTCCGCAATATCGAACAGACGATCTTCAACGCGATGAAGACATCGAACCTGTATCCCGAGGTGGCCAAGGCGTTCTACCCGGATTTGTCGATCGGCACGGTCGGGCTGTGGATCGATCGGCCGCATCCGTCCCACCCGATCAATAACATGGCGATCCCGCTGCGCGAACTCGACGTCAACCTCGGCCCGCGCGGCGAGATCGACGATCGGTTCGTGACCAGGTTCACCCGCAACGTGCATGTCCGCGAGCTGGTCGGGGAAGAAATCTGGAAGAAGGTCTCCGAGAACCACGCCGATCTACTGAAGGAAATCACCGACAAGCCGAAGGCGCACACCCAGGTGGTGTGGGGTTTCTGGCGCAGATGGGACGACAAGAGCGACGAGTGCTGGCAGCACGTCGTGATGATCGGCAAGACCGGCTCGGACCTCGTGCATGACGTCGAGATCAAGGGCGAGGGCTGCTGTCCGCTGTGGGTCGGCCGCTTCAACCCGACTGCGGATTCGCCGTTCGGGCTCGGCCCGTTGATCCAGGGCCTGCCGTCCTTGCGCCAGATCGACGAGATGGAAATGGCGCTCGACGAGCATTTCGACCTGTCGCTGCGTCCGCCGATCACCTATCCGTCCGACAGCTTCACCAATGTCGAGCAGGGATTGGAATCCGGTTTCGCATATCCAATCCAGCCCGGCCACGAGGGTGCGGTCAAGAAAATCTACGACGTGCCGCCGGCGCATGAGGGCGCCTACAAATACGAGGACAAGCTGCACAAGCTGCGCAAGCTGTTCTATGTCGACATGCCCGAGCAGACCGGCGACACCCCGCCGACGCTCGGCCAGTGGCTCGACGAGATGGCGCGCGCGCAGCGGCGGATCGGCACGCCCGGCCTGCCGTTCTGGCGCGACCTGTCGCAGATTTTCATCCGCTACAAATACCTCTCGGAGCAATCGGGCTCCATCGTCCCGGTCAAGGTCGACGGCAAGATGATAGCGACCCTGGCGCGCAATCCGGCGCAGGCCGCCGCCGAGCAACAGGAATTGGCGGAAGCCGCGCGCACCGCGCAGATCCTCGGCGCCATGTTCCCGGAAGAGTGGAAGATCAACATCGACGGCCGCAAGACGATCGCGAACTGGCTGGCCAAGGCCCGGGTCTCCATCATCGAGCAGCGACCGGTTGAAGAGGTCAAAAAGGCCGTCGACCAGATGGCCCAACTTGCCGGCGCGCGTCATGTCGGCGGCGTCGATGAAGGTTCGGCACCCACCGCATGACCGAAATCCGCCCCACCCAGAAAGAGATCGTGGACTCGCTCGACCGCATCGCGATGACCCCCGACGGGCACAATCTCTACATTTTTCTGCAGCGCCGGCTGATGAAAATTCCTGACCCTCAACTCCGTGGTGCGTTGCGAGCCAATCAAGGGGAACGCAGTTTCGCGTCCGAATTGATCGGCCTGATGGCCAAGGGGATTGCGGAAAGTGTCAACCGAACCAGCAGCAGCGCCGGCAGCAGCGGAGCCGAACAGCCCGTTGTCCTCCCAACCGCCGAGCCCGTCGCCGTCGCCCGCCCCCGCGGCGCCGGCCGCCGCATCACCGCCGACACCCACGTCCCCGGCTGGGACCGAGCCCCCGAAGAGTGAAGCCCCGGCGCGGCCCGAGGGCCTGCCCGATTCCTACTGGGATGCCGGGAAGAACGCGGTCAAGATCGAGGCGCTGATCCCGCGTTTCAACGAATTGTCGACCAGGGACGCGGCCGAGGCGGTGCGCAAGAATTCGCTGCCGCCGTCCGCCGATGCCTACAAGATCGAGCTGCCGAAAGACTTCCAGATGCCGCAAGGCGTCAAGTTCGAATTCGATCCGGCCGCACCCGAACTCGCCCAGGCCCGCGCGATGGCGCATGCCAAGGGCTGGACCCAGCAAGACTTCTCGGACGCGCTCGGCGTGTTCGCCGCCGCCAAGGTCGGCGAGCAGGCCCAGATCGACGCCGCGCGCTCGGCTGAAGTGGCCAAGCTCGGCGCCACCGGCCCGACCCGCGTCGACGCCGTCACGCAATGGATGGACGCGCAGGGCCTCGGCGTTCTCAAGAGCACGATGGTGACCGCCGCCCAGGTGCAGGCCTGGGAAGCGCACATCACGCGGCTGACGTCGCAGGGCACGGGGCCGTTCTCGCAGCAGCATCGCGTCGCGCCGGATACCACCGAAATCCCCGGTTACGACGGGATGAGTTTTGAACAGCGTCGGTTTGCACAGGATCAGCGCGCCGCTCGCAAAGCGGGCTGACGGAGGACATCTAAATGGTTTCGCTCACCACCACGATCACCACCCCGACCAACTTCGTCGAATACGCCAAGTCGATCGACCAGAACGATCCGACGCGGACCTTCGTCGAGAACATGGTCGACACGTCGGATGTGATGCGGGCGATCCCGATCCTTCCCGCCCAGCGCGGCAAGCGCTCCTATATGGACATCGCATCGCTGCCGACGGTTGGTTTCCGCGGCCTGAACGAGGCCGGCAACCAGGGGCTTGGAACCTTCAACCTGCGCGAGGAAGACACGTTCTTCATCGACGACTACATCTTCGCCGACCGCGCCATGATCGACCGGCTCGGCCCCGAGGGCAAGTACAAGCAGGAGAAGCTGAAGTCCACCGCTCTGGCGCAGTTCTTCTCGCAGAACGTCATCAAGTCGGACAATTCAGCGAACGTCCGCACCCCGAACGGCATCCAGGCGCGCTGCCTCGATTCCACCGCGGCCACCGGCAACCTGATCAACAACTCGGCTGCATCCGGCGGCGCCGCGCTGTCGCTCGCCAATCTTGATATCCTGTATTGGCGCGTGAACAAGCCGACGCACTGGATCATGCCGCGCGGTCTGATGCCGCAATTCGACGCCGCGGCGCGCAACAACACGCTGGTCAACCAGACCGTGGCCTATGCCGAGGACGATTTCGGCCGGCGCATCATCAAGTTCAAGGGCCTGCCGATCCTGTTCGGCTACGAGCCGGACGATTCGCCGGACCTGTTGCCGTTCAACGAGGTCGCGGCCGGCGGCGGTTCGGCGGTCACCGGCTCGATCTATTGCGTCTCGTTCCGGCCCGGCGGCTTCTACGCGATCGAGCAGACGCCGCTGTCGGTCATGCCGGAAGGTCCGACCACCGGCCAGCCGTTCGATTCCACGCACATCAAGTGGGACTACGGTTTTGCCCGTGAGCACCCGAAGGCCCTCGCGCGCCTGACATCCGTCACCAATGCAACGATCGTGGCCTGATCCGCGGCCTGAAGGAGAACTTAGATGGCCTTGACCGCTCTTGCTATCCCGTCGCAGATCACGACCTTTCCGTGCCCCTTCGACGCCTCGCTGGCCTTTTGCTCGGCGCAGTCGCTGACCGCCACCGGCTATTACAACAACCTGAATTCCGGCCAGCTCGATCTCGGCGGCGCCGCGCCGGTGTCCGCCGTCGGCCGCACCGATTTCATCTGGAACATGGACATCACGGTGGCCGACTTCACCACCACGGATGAAGTCTACAAGCTGCATCTGTTCGGCTCCCAGGACGTCGCGTTCGGCAACGGCAACGTCGAATTGCTGGCGTTCCACGATCTGGCCGCGCTCGCCGCCAACCGCCAGGTCGCGACCATCCTCGGCGCGACGCCGACCATTCCGCCGACCAACCTTGCCGGCACCATCATCCAGATCCCGTGCACCAACCTGATGCAGCGCATCTATTATCGCTACCTGCGCATGTATCTCGTCGCATCGGGAACCACGCCGATCCTGACCCTGACGTCATGGATCAGCAAGGCCGAGGTCAAGTTCTAGTCCGTCACCCGAGGTTACCTCCATGGCACTCAAGATCGATACCAACCAGTCGGCCACCGCCTTTCACATCAACGACGGCGCGGTGCTGTTTCCCTACGCGATCGACGCGCAGAACGCGATCTCCAACCATCCCGATGAATGGAGCGATCAGCCGTGGGCGCGGGAGGACGCTGACGCCGCGCGCAAGCGGCGCGCCGAGCAATACGCCCGGGACGTCGAGGATGCGAAGGCGCGCGGTGCGGCAATGCCGGCGCCGTTGCCACCGGACCCCGCGCCGCTCACCCCGGAAGATCAGGCCGCGCTCGACGAACACAACAAGGCCGTCGCTGACGCGGCCCAGCGCCTGAAAGCCTACTATGCCAAGAAGGCCGAAGAGGATGCGATTGCCCAGCAGATCGCCGCCGATGAAGCCCTCGTCGCCTCGCTGCCGCCCGCGCCCGATCCGACCATCCGCCGCCCGTTCGGCCGCAAGGGCGAACCGACTCCTGCCGAGCTCGCCGCAGCTGAAAAGAAAAGGCTCGCCGACGAGAAGGTCGTCAAGGGCAAGGCGAACGAGGACAAACTCGCCGGCAATCATCCCAAGCCCAATACCTGATCCAGGGACATCCACGCGACTGACGGGCGGCCTACGGGCCGCTCTTTTTTGTGGTGCGTTGCCGGACATGGCCAGCGGCCGCACGTTCGCGGCATCAATCCGGAGATGCCCGATGCGCCTTGTCCTCCTTTTCCTGATGCTGTCGGTCAGCGCCGCCTTCGCGCAAACCCCCGCAATGCCCTACACCTATCCGGTCTCGGTCGGCACCGGCTCCGCGCAGGCGATCGGCGTCAATGCGGCGCGCCGACGGATCGAGTTCTACAACTCCAGCGACACGGCGAAGATTGCGGTTTGCCCGACGATCAGCCGCACCGCGATACCGACCATCACATGCACCGTGAACGGGCCGGGCTCGATCACGCTACTGCCCTATCAGGGATATCGCGTCGACGGCGTCGGGCAGACCCCGCAGGTCAATTCGGCGTGGAACGCGATCGCGAGCGCGGGCGGGTCAGCCCTGACCATCTTCGAATGGGAGTGACCGGCATGCGTCGCCCGCTGCTTGCGCTCGCCGTTGCTGCGCCGCTGATATCGCCGGCCTCCGCGCAGATCACGCCGTTCCCGCCTGGCCCGACCGGCCAGTCCAACCTCGCCCTGATCGCGCCGACCCCGGCCTCTCCGACCGAAAGCTCGAACCGCATCGCCACCACGCGGTGGGTGAACGATTTCGTCGGCGCCGGCCTGCCGCTGGCCTCTGGCAAAATCTGGATCGGATCGGTCGGCAACATCGCCACGCCGCAAACGCCGTCCGGCGATCTCACGGTATCGAATGCCGGCGTGTTCACGTTCGGCACCGTCAATGCCAATGTCGGAAGCTTCGGCTCGGTCACGCAGTGCGCCAGCGTCACCGTCAACGCCAAGGGGCTGGTGACCGCGGCATCGCAGAATGTCTGCACGCCAGCAATCGCCAGTGTGACCGGGCTGGGGACTGGGGTCGCCACCGCGCTGGCGGTGAACGTCGGATCAGCCGGCGCGTTCGTCACGTTCAACGGCGCGCTGGGCACCCCAGCGTCTGGGAACCTGGCGAACACCAGCAACCTCCCAGT
>Ga0068859_100006614_pt1 | contig 11770 bp, 7 predicted proteins | sample KBSSwiS22_FD_66585 | JGI IMG/M metagenome (GOLD analysis project Ga0068859, IMG submission 66585) | Switchgrass rhizosphere microbial communities from Kellogg Biological Station, Michigan, USA - KBS Switchgrass S2-2 | ecosystem: Host-associated > Plants > Roots > Rhizosphere > Soil ... | reverse complement strand
GTTGTCTGGAGGGCAGCAGCAACGTGTCGCGCTGGCGCGCGCCCTGGTGATCCGTCCCAGTCTTCTCCTGCTGGATGAACCTCTCTCAAACCTGGATGCCAAACTTCGCGAGGACACACGCGCAATGCTGCGAACACTCCGCAGCGCGAATTCACCCACGACGGTTTACGTGACCCACGACCAGGCGGAAGCGATGGGGATGAGTGACCGAGTCGCAGTTCTCAATCAAGGGCGGATTCATCAGGTCGCCGCGCCCGAGGAAATTTACGAGCATCCGGCAACGAGATTTGTCGCTGATTTCATCGGCAGGAACAATGTGATTGATGCCACGGTGTCCGCCGTTACCGACAATTCGGCGACGGTGCGATTCAAGGATGGCAATGAAATCACCATGGATCCTGCCCACAAGGCAAACGACGTCGTGCTGACCCCAGGCTCACAGGTCGGTGTCTGCATCCGCGCCGAGTCCCTGAGGCTTGCCACTGCAAACGGAACCTTTTCAGGAACTGTAACTGACGTCGAATACGCCGGGCCCGTCCGAACCTGTCGTGTTCGCACGTCCGTTGGCGACCTCCAGGCCGAGGTTCCCAGTTCGGCGGGGCGCCTCGTGAAAGGACAGTCCGTACGACTCTCCGTTGTCGAATCCGCCCTGCATCTCGTAGGGCCACAAGGAACAGCATGAGCCGCCTGCCAAAGATTGCTGTTCTCGTCGCACTGACGCTTATCCTCTGGGGCTACATCGTCGGCCCTCTCGTGGGAACGTTTCAGCGCAGCCTCACCGGTGGAGCGCCTTTTGCAGACTACGTCCGGTTCTTTGATTTTCGTGGTGGCGTCCAGGGCGAAGCGATGTTGGGCAGCCTGATGATTTCCGTGCTCAGCGTCATCACTTCCGGAATCGTCGGCGTCTTTCTCGCCGTCATATTCCAGCGCTGGGACTTTCCTCTTCGGCGTGTCTGTCAGGTTCTTGTGCTCGTCCCGATCGCGCTTCCTCCACTGATGGGTGTGGCGGCGTTCGTGAAGCTCTATGGCCTCGGCGGAACCTTCCCCCAGCTTCTTGGCGATTTTTTCGGAACCGATCCGAACGGCTATGCGATTGAGGGACTCGCCGGAGTACTGCTCGTGCACACGCTCACGATGTATCCGTATTTCTATCTGAGTGTGTCTGCCGCCCTTGAACAGAGCGACGACTCGCTGGAGGAAGCGGCCTACGGTCTTGGAGCGACAACCTTTCAAACCTGGAACCGCGTGATCCTTCCCATGCTCACCCCCGCCATCGTATCCGGAGCCCTGCTGACGTTCATGTCCTCGATGGCGTCCTATACGGCCCCGCTGCTGTTCAACGTGGACTACGTGATGACTCGCCAGATCATGTCCGCGGATGCGAACGCGGAGATGGCATTTTCTTCAGTGGTGTCCGTGATGCTCGCTGCGATCTCCATTGTTTTCCTGATCGTCCTGCGCCAGTGGGAAAACCGGACGGTCTACCGCACACAATCCAAGGGCGGGCGGCGCAAACGCCAGCGCGTCACGAATCCCGCCATGAAGGTCGTGATCCTGACCGTCTCGCTGGTTTCGACAATCTTTCTCATTCTGCCGATTGCGATGATCTTTGTGCTCGCCTTCTCTGTCGATGGTTCCTGGCGGACTGCGGCATTACCGTCCGAATACACTACCCGGAATATCGTGAAGTTGTTTACAGACTCCATGAACTGGGCGCCGATTCAGAACAGTCTCGTGATGAGCGCCATCGCCGTGTGTGGCACCGTCCTGCTTGGCGTTTCGTGCGCCTACGTCCTGGGGCGGATGTCATTCCGGGGCAAGACAGCATTCGATATCGCGATCATGCTCCCGTGGGCCCTGCCTGGAACTGTCGTTGCCTTCAATCTCATCAAGAGCTTCAATGTTCCCTCGGTGTTCAGTTTCGGAAAAGTCCTCGTGGGCACGTACGCGATTGTGCCCCTGGCCTATTTCGTGCGCTTCTCACCGCTGGTGTTTCGGTCCACGGCCGCATCCCTTTCGCAACTCGATCCTTCGCTGGAGGAGGCGGCACGCAGCCTTGGCAGCAGTTGGTGGTACGCGTTTCGAAGGATTACGCTGCCGCTGCTTTATCCCGGCATTGCTGCCGGCGCGCTGCTGGCCTTCGTTAACGGCATCGGAGAATTCGTTGCGACGATCCTGCTCCACGTACATCCGCGGTATCGGCCGCTCTCTATCGCCATCTTCGACGAGTTTTATCGTGGAAACTTCGGAACAGCAGCGGCGTGGGGCGTCGTCCAGGTCGTACTCGTGTTGCTGGTTGTGATTCTGACGCAGCGAATTCAGCGCCACGGCGCGATCCTGAAGCTGTAGCTGCGGGCGGGTTGGCCGAAGCGCGTACAAGACAGTTGGATTCTGTTAGGCGCAGTGATTGGAGCCGGCTCCATGATTCCGGTCCACGAAGGTGCCGGTCACGGAGGCGCATTGTTCCGATCGCGCTGGGTGGGCGTCGGCGTCGGCATTGATGCCTTAATCGGCTCCAATAAGATCTCTACGAGCGCAAATCAGGCCGGACCGTTACTGTGGCGCCCCTGATCGATCGAAATGGCGGAGTCGCAGGAAGCGTGGCCTTCAAGTTCTCAAAGATTCCCGGTCTTGCGTTCGGTCCAGACGGCTACCTATAATCCGTCATCCTGCAGGATCACAGTCGGTAGCGCGATTCATGTCCAACAGTGCACGAAAGCTCGGTGGCAAGCTGCGGCTCGCCTTTGTCTCGATCGCAGTGTTCTCGATTCTGGCGATGGCCCTGTCGGCTTTGCCCATAGTCCAGGGTGCGTTTCGCGATGACCGCATCAAGCTCTTCGTAGAGAAGTCTACGCGGGAGCTTGCGGAAACGGTTTCCGGTCATCTTAGTCAGTATCAGAAGCGAGTTGACGATCTGGCAAAGACGCTGGCTCGGACGCCCAATACGCAAACCGAAGTGGTGAGTCTTCTTGACGAGGCTGCTCGAGAACCGGTTCCGGGATCACTACCATGGGGGATATTCGACGTGCTGGCCGTTGTTCGCGCCGACGGGATTGTGGAATGGGCCAACTCGACCGGCCCCCAGGGCGAATCGCTCGATGTCTCACGCATTCACGGCCACAGGATAGGCGAATTTCCGGAAGAAGAGGAAGTGGTCAACGGGGCGCTCGTGGGCCTGGGAAAAGGGGACTGGTATCGTTCGTCTATGGCGCAGGCCTCCCGGCGGGTAGCGCTTACAGGCGACATCAGCCGCCAATACAACATTGCCTTCGCTGAGGAGATACCGGGCACCAGCCGCATCCTTCTCGCGGTTGTGAACTGGGAATCGATTCAAAAAATTCTTGACGACGTTGAACCTCCGATGGCCAGTGTGGGATTTCCATCGACCTATGCCTTCATGTTCGCGAGCGACGCCAACCTGGTTATTGCCCATCACTATCGCGACCCAACCAACCGGAACAATTACGGAACACGCCTGATTGAGACGCATAATCTTCCCGACGTTGCAGCCGCGGCGCGCGAAGGGCGGCCGTCGCTGCGTTACGAGTATCCGCCCGGAACCAAGAAAGTCTCGGGATTCGGCCGTGTGACGGATCCTTTTTTTCGTTGGACCGTCGGTGTGGGAATCAATGACGCGGACGTTGTTGCGCCCATATGGGCGCTGGGTTGGCGCCTGGCGGTTATCGGAGTCGTGATTGTGCTGCTGAGCCTGGGCGTCGCCTACTATCTCTCGCACCGCATCACTCTCGATCTCCGCGAGCTTACCGCTTCGGCATTGCGACTCGCCGAAGGACGCTTTGGCGAAAAGGTTGTCGTGCGGTCGCGCGATGAGGTCGGCCAACTTGCGGGTGCGTTTAATGCGATGAGTGTAGCGCTCGCCGAACGCGACTCAATGATTCTGAAGCAGCAGGGAGAACTGCTGGACCGCGCACGCCTGGAGCAGGAACTGAGCATCGCGGGCGAGGTGCAGAAGCGACTCCTCCCCCAGTTCAGCCCGAAAATGACGACTCTCGATTACGCCGGCGTGTGTAAGCCGGCCTATGGCGTCAGCGGCGACTATTATGATTTTCTTCCTCTTGGCCCCGGGCGAATTGGACTCCTGGTCGCCGATGTTTCCGGAAAAGGAATTTCTGCCGCTCTGTTGGCCGCTTCACTTCAGGCTTGCATACGCACCCACGCGCCTGTGCTCCGGGAGCGTTGCGGGCAAGTCATGGCTAATGTGAATACGCTGATCTACGAAGCCACCGACCGGGACCGTTTCGCTACGGTATTTTATGCCGTCTATGACGACAGCTCCCGCGTCCTTCATTACGTCAACGCGGGGCACGCACCACCCATGGTGTTCCGGCCGACTTCGGCCGCGCGCGCGGTCGGGGGAACCGCCGAGCCTGCGCCGCGGCAGGATTCGTGGGTGCACCTCGACTCCGGTTCGCCTCCTGTCGGAGTCTTCGAAGCCCTGCCTGCCACGGAGCAACAGGTCCAGTTGTTTCCGGGAGACTGGCTCGTGATCTACAGCGACGGACTGAGCGAGGCGATGAATGACCGGGAAGAAGAGTTTGGCGCTGATCGATTAATGCGTACGGTCGTTGAAGCTGTCGGGGCTCCCAGCGCCGAAGCCATGTGCCAGCAGATCCTGCGGGCCGTCCAGGAACACAGCCGCGGCCGCGCGCAGTCTGACGACATCACGCTAACCGTCGCCCACGTCTGCTGAAGCTCAGTAGCTCTCCCCTTTGCGTGACACGATGCCTGCCGGGAATTCCTTCGGCATGCGTCTGGCATCAACGATGTATGATTGCCACACTTGTTCGCCATCATCGATAACGAGGAGATCCCCATGTCCACAATCAAAAGGCTCGGTGCAATCTTCGCCATAGGCGGGACCACAGTCGCCGCGATGTTCTTCACGAGCCTTGCCCAGGCCCCACAGGTACCCAACCAGCCGGTACCGATTTTCCCACCGACGCCCGCTTCGCCGATCTTTCAGAGCTATCAACCAGTCACAGCAGAACGATTGAAGAATCCCGATCCTGCCAACTGGCTGATGGTGCGCCGAAGCTATGACGGCTGGGGCTACAGCCCGCTGAATCAGATCAACACCGGCAACGTTTCCAAACTTAGACCTGTTTGGGGATTACTGACTGGTGAGGGAAGAGTCCATGAGGCGGCAGCTATCGTGAACAGTGGAGTGATGTTTGTATCGACTCCGAACAACCAGGTCATCGCTCTCGATGCGAAGACCGGAGATGTTCTCTGGAAGTATCGGAGACCACGCCCGCAGGGATCCAGGGTGGCACACGATACAAGTCGCGGCGTAGCGTTGTACGGCGACAAGGTTTACTTTGCCGCCGGCGAAGCAGTCATCGTTGCCCTCGATGCGAAAACAGGCAGCGAAGTCTGGACCGCCAAGGTTGCCGAGAACTCTTCGGGGTATTACATTTCGCTCGCGCCGCTCGTCGCCGGAGGCGTGGTGATGGTCGGCACTTCCGGTGGGGAGTTTGGAGTCCGGGGATTCGTTGCGGGTCTCGATACGGATACGGGAAAGGAATTGTGGCGGGCTTACACAATTCCAGCACCCGGAGAACCCGGCAGCGAAACGTGGCCGCAGGGTGGTGATCATTGGAAGACCGGCGGTGGCTCGATCTGGGTCACGGGAAACTATGATCCGGAAACGAACCTGGCCTTCTGGGGAACCGGGAATGGTGGCCCGTGGATGGGCGATCAGCGTCCCGGAGACAATCTTTACACCTCATCCACGGTCGCTATCGATGTCGCGACCGGCAAGATCAAGGGTCACTTTCAATACCATCCGAATGACTCGTGGGACTGGGACGAAGTCTCGCCGCCTATTCTGGTCGATTATCGACGCAATGGCCGCACCATCAAGGGCCTGATCGACGTCGCCCGCGATGGATATCTCTGGTTCCTTGAGCGCACCGACGGACCCATCAAGTTCGTCGAGGGCAAGCCATACGTTAATCAAAACGTCTTCCTCAGCCTGGATCCGAAAACCGGCAGGCCCGAAGTCGATCCGGCACGCAAGCCGGGTACAGGCAAGACCGCAGATTTCTGCCCGGGCCTTCACGGCGGGAAGAACTGGCCGCCAATTGCCTTCAGTCCTCAAACGCGCATGATTTATGTTCCCGCGAATAACAACATCTGCGGCTCTCTGACCGGCGCGCCCGTGACCTACACACCCGGCAACAACTTCACCGGCACCGGGCGTGGCACGGGTCCGGCTGCGCCTGCAATTGCGCCGGGCGCTGACCACTTCGGAGAGGTGCAGGCATGGAACGTGGATACCGGCCAGAAAGTATGGACACACAATTGGCCGAAGAGTCCGAACTGGGGCTCGATGCTTGCGACTGGCGGCGGCCTGGTGTTCACTGGCGGCACGAACGACCGGAAGATTCACGCTTTCGATGCAAAGAACGGGAAACTTCTGTGGGAGTCCCCAACACCGTCAGGAATTCTCGCGCCGCCCACATCGTTCACCGTGGACGGCAAACAGTACATCGCCGTCGTCTCCGGTTGGGGTGGCGATTCCGCCGGCATGCAGTCGTTGTTGAACAGGGGATTCCCCGGTCAGTATCCGGCAGTACCCGAAGGTGGATCCATCTGGGTTTACGCGCTGGAGTAGGCCGGAAGGATTGCGGGAATCCTAGATCGCATCGAAATCGTACGATTGTGTGTGCCGTTGCGCCGGGCGTGGTCCAGTCACCTCATGGGAATAGCGCAGCTTCCTGCCGTCAGGGCTTAGTTGAAACTGTTCCCTGACCGAGACCCGACTGGGACCAAGCGCCTGCTGAGTTTCTACAACGATCGAACCGTCCTGCGTTCGGCGAACGGATGAGGTTCTCTCTTCGGTCTGCCAGTTTTCGGGCGGCTTTGTCCGGGGACTCTCCTTTACTTCAGGAAGGTCGAGCTTCGGGTAAGGTTCCCCAGTCAGAAGTTGATCGATCACGAGCTTCAGCCACGGCAAGCGGTCATGGGGGAGCCTGTCCACCAGCGCGTGGATGGAGCCCAGGGTCCCAGCGCCGGACACCGCCGGCATAGAAGGCTCGGGCGTGATCGGACGGTCAGGAGGCGACACTCTTCTTACTGCGTCCCGAGCTGCATCGAGGTTCACACCCGCCTCAGTAAGCAACTGCTCTGCAAGGCATCCTTTTTCCCGAAGAACACCCAGCAATAGATGTTCTGTAGCAATGGAGCGATGGTTCAGCCTTCCTGCTTCTTCTTCGGAATACTTGAGAATCCGCTTGCACTCTTCAGACAGGGGGAGATCGGCGTTCGTTGAGACCTTTTCACGAGTTGTGATGCGCGCTTTAATCCTCGCCCGCATTTCATCCTGAATATCGGGTCTCTGAAGCAACTGTTGAATCAGATTGGTCTCTTCGCGCAACAGTCCCAGCAAAAAGTGCTCCGATTCGATAGTCGTGCCGCCGAGCATGCTCGTTTCGTACCGGGCAAAGAAGATGACGCGACGTGCGCGCTCCGTATAACGCTCAAACATGTTGGCCTCCGGGAATAGGGCTCCTACTTTACCACTCCAGCAGCTTCCCCGGCTGACCTCGCCGGCTGACATTCCCATCACTTTCTTGAACCAGAAACCAGCAAACGGCGTCTTACTCACAACGATCATCGTTCGTGAACCCTGGGATTCTAAAAATGAAGACTTTGCAGTCTACCGTTATTGCTGCGGGACTCGCCCTCCTGTTGGTGTTCCTGCCGTCGGGCCCGGTTTTGGCGGGTCAAACCACGTCCTCCTCCCTTCCCAAACTAAGAGGTACGATAAAGGATCCCTCAGGGGCGGCAATGTCCGCTGTCGATGTGGTGATGATCCGGGGATCCGAAGTGGTTAAGGCAACCAAGAGCGACCCTCTCGGCGTTTTTTCCTTCGACCTTCCCGCCGGACAGTACCAGCTGGCCGTGACAGCTCCCGACTTCAGAGTGCACAAACAGGATATTCGCCTTGTCCCAAACATGCCTTCGCTGACGGTGACCATGTCCCTGGAGGGAATCACCACGGCCGTGGATGTCGTCAGCAACAGCGATCGGGTTGTGGTCGATGCCGGTTTGAGCCTCGATGCGCGAGTGATCACCGCGGAGCAACTGGAGCAACTTCCTGAGGACCAGGAGTCCCTGCTGGCCTTCCTTCAGGCGCTGGCCGGCGGCGAGGGCAATGCGCAACTGCTCATCGATGGGTTCGAGGGAGGCCGCATGCCGACACGCGATCAGATCGCGCAAATCGTCATTGAGCCGAATTCCTTTAATGCCAACGGGACCGGTCCGCGCATCACCGTAGTTTCAAGACAACCTGGCGGAACGCGATGGACAGGCAACGCAAGATTTCAATACCGCGATTCCGCGCTCAACGCACGAACGCCGCACGCCATCAGCAAACCCCCAAGCCACACTTCCGTCATCACAACCAGCTACACCGGACCTGTCATCAAGGGAAAGCTGGCAATGACGTTTAATCTGTCGAAACAGCAATCCGAGTCGGGCAACAACTCGATTCGTGCGATCACTCCCAGCGGCCCGGTCAATACAGGTGTCTTCAGCCCCTCAACCTACGACAGCATCGGCTTCTCTCAAAACTGGTATCTCTCGACGAACCATACGATCTACAACAGCTTTGACTACAACAGGAGCAAGAACCTTAACCAGGGCATCGGTGGCTTCTCGCTGGAAGAACGCGCCTCCGACAGCCACGACAACGGATGGAATCTTCAAATCTCCGACAACAAGACGTTCTCTCCAAAGATGACAAACACGTTCAACTTTCGAATGAGCCGCGGCAACGCGAGAACTGCCCCGCGAACCGTCGCTCTCGGTATCAACGTCGTGGATGCTTTCTATGGCGGTGGCGCACAGAACCGCAGTGAATCCAGCAACGCTTCCTACAACCTCAATGACACGCTTCGCTGGACACCGACGCCGAAGTGGAACCTGCAGTTCAATTTGAATATGAACCGCCAGTCAAACTACAGCCTGTCGGAAAACAACTACCTCGGTACGTTCACCTTTTCGAGCCTGGAAGACTACCTCGCGGGGCGTCCCCTGACCTTTACACAGACTTCCGGCAACCCGATCGCTCGAACATCCCATATGGATGCCAACGTTTCCGTCAATGCAACGTATCGCATCTCGCAGACGATGAGTTACTCGGCCGGCGCGCAGTATGCAATTCAAACGCACCTGAAGGACTACAACAACGTCTCTCCCACTACGCAGTTTCAGATTCAGCTGAAGAAGCGACACACGATCAGCCTCGGTGCGCGAATGACCTATTCCAATTTCCCGCAGTACTATTACGAGCAGTTGATTCGTGGCGACGGCACCACGCGCCAATTCAACACGGTCATCTCGAATCCCTCTTATCCGGACCCCTTTGCCGGCGGAGCTTCGATAACGACCACAGGTGTTGGCAGTTCGCGGCAGCTACGCGATCCGCACCTGCAGGCTCCATATACTTTTAATACTCAGGTATCGCTGACCGAGAGCCTTCCGAAAAACTGGCGACTGACGGGAAGCTTTAGCGTAAGCCGCTCGGTACATCAGATCCGAAATCGCAATATCAACGCTCCATTCCCCGGAACTCCCTTGAGCCCGGCACTGACGCAGGATGAGATCAATCAACTCCGCCCCTCCTATCCCAACATCGGCAGGATTACCCGATTTGAATCCGTTGGTAATTCGTTCTCGAGGAACCTGACGTTGCTGGTTCAGGTCCCCTCGACAACGAACAAGTTTTTGAAGACACAGGTTTCGGGGACGTTTCAATACAACGTCACCTGGTCCGAGGACGACAACTCCGCCCAGAATCCTTACAATGTCAGAGCCGATTGGGCGCGCAACGACCAGCGGCACCGCGTCAACACGAGTTTTTCGATCCGTCCTCCGAAGGCCGGCTCCTTTTCTTTCACTCTGACAGCGACTTCTGGACGGGCCTACAGCATCACCACCGGCAAGGACGAAAACTTTGACCAGGCCATCAATGACAGGCCCGACGGTGTAAAGCGCAATTCTCTGCGAGGGCCTGGCAGCTACGTCGTGAACCTGAACTGGAGCAGCCCCGCGATAAATGTGCGAAAGAAGAAGGCGCCCGTGGGAGAAACCGCAAGGGGCGGAGCCGCCGTTCCCGCGGCGTCGAATCAGGATGCCTTGATTCAATCCGCGCTCAGCGCGGGTTTACCGCCGGCAATGATCCAGCAATTGCTTTCGAGCATGGCATCACAACCAGGGGCCATAGCCGGCGGCCCTGCCTCGGCGGCATCACAGCCCACCTTAACGCGGCCACAGCTGACATTCACCGTGAGTGCCAGCAATCTCCTCAACAACACGCGCGTGAATGGATATAGCGGTGTGATAACGTCCCCTCTATTTGGGAGGCCCACCAGTTATGGAGCAGGACGATCAATCACTTTGTCCCTGAGTTCCCGCTTCTGATGAAAGAGTGGAGAAGACCGATGAATCGAGTATTGACCCTTCTTGCGTTGTTATTGCTGTTGAGCGTTGCTGCCTACGCACAGGACGTGGACTTCGGCGCTTTCGGAGACCCAGGAAGCCTTCTGACACCGGTTGCTCCCGCCGCACGCGGCACCGCTCCGGCGCGGGGAGGGGCAACACCGGCTCCGCCTCCCGACCGCCTGGTCCGGCTGCGCGATGCATTGACGAAGGCAGAAGCGCCACTGACCAGGGAGCAGGAAACCGAACTCAACAAGCTGCTGGATACAGAGATTCCCGCGATGCGTCGAACGCTGCAAACCCACGGCCAGCAGCTCATGGCTGAACGCCAGGCCAACGCGCCGCCGGCAGCGGCCACACCAGCCGCGCCGCCCCCGTCGCCTCCTGCTGCGCCGTCGCCTCAGACCCCACCCGCGGCGGGCACACCCAACGCAGCGCTTCTGGCCGCAGCACTCGCAGCACGTGGCGCGACGCCCAGTTCGAGAGTCCCGGCCGAAGTCCTGGACGCCCTCGAAGTCGAAATGCGGCAGATGAACGATGCGCTTTTCGGAAAAGTCGCATCGTCACCCGCGCTCAATGCCACGCAACAATCCGTGCTCACGAAGATGGCACGAACGCAAATCCGTTCCCGCGGGGGTTTCGACGCTCTGCGCATCACACTGGAAGACGCCAATGCTCCATTGACGGAGGAGCAGGTGCCGAAGGTGAAGGCCGTGTTCGAAGAACAGAAGACAGCAAGGGCTGCCTTCGTCAAGCAATCTCAGGGAACCCCGGACCCCGCAACATTGAAGCAGCTCGAACGCGATGCGCTGACCAAAGTCGTCGGTCTTCTCGTTCCCGCACAGCGCACTGCCCTGCTCGCGCTGTTGCGTGCTCAGCAATAGCCAGGGCTTGCGACCTCAAGGGCCGAGCTATACAATCCAGCGAAATCGCGTATGAAAACACTCGCACTCATCCTACTTCTCCTGCAGCAAACCGGCGTAACGCCGATCAAAGTGCCCGAATTGCTTCCGCCGACGCGACAGGCACCACCGGTACCTCCGGCCGAATCGCCGATTCTGCGTGAGGCCATCGCGCTATACGATCAGGGCAAATACGATGAAGCTCTGGCGCGCTACGAGCAACTCCTCCAGGCCAATCCGGAAAATGTCGCTGCCATGTACGAAATGGCCCAGACACTCCAGCAGAAGAAGGAGTATCAGAAGGCGGTTGACCTTGCGGCGAAGGGTACGCAGTACTCGTCGCCGGCGCTTCCACAACTCTATGCGCTCATTGGAAATATTCTGGACGGCCTTCGCGAACC
>Ga0068859_100006613_pt1 | contig 11772 bp, 15 predicted proteins | sample KBSSwiS22_FD_66585 | JGI IMG/M metagenome (GOLD analysis project Ga0068859, IMG submission 66585) | Switchgrass rhizosphere microbial communities from Kellogg Biological Station, Michigan, USA - KBS Switchgrass S2-2 | ecosystem: Host-associated > Plants > Roots > Rhizosphere > Soil ... | reverse complement strand
GAAGCTCGCCATGAACGTGTTCAGCTGCGCTTCACTGATCAACTGCGACGGACGGTCCGTCGTGACCGTCAGCCCGAGCGCGCTCGAGATCGAGGTCATGTCGCCTTCCGTCAGGTTCTTGTCGAGCGCAAGGTTCGGCAGGTTGAACCCGGCGCCGCGAAGCGTGGCTTCTGCGGAAGCCGCATCGCCGGCCGCGAGACGCTTGGCCTGCGCGACCTCCGTGTAGAACCGGCCCACGGACACGTTTCCGGCGAAGGCTGGCGCCACCACCGCACCGACCGCAAGCACTGCGATCATTCCCAACCGATTGAATCTCCTCATCGAAGTGACCTCCCCGCTCCGGGATCTCCTGATTTGCATTATCTACGGCCGCAAAGTGCCTTACCTATACGGCCAATCAACTCACCGTCAATCATTTTTTGTGGCGTAAAACAGCTACCTTCGACCTACTTTCGCCGAATACGACACCCCGAACTCACTGCATTTCCCGTGCTCAAAGGAGTCTATACGCTGACGCCACAGTTTGGTCAAGGAAACAAACAAAAACGCCACCGCGATCGCGGTGGCGTTTCCAAAGACGAGTCCGAAGCTGGGTTGCGACGAGTCTTAGATGGGCTCCGACGTGCACTTGTGGTGGCCCTTCTTCTTGCCCTTTGCCCCGTTCACGGCGTTGGGGGTCGGGACGACGCCCGTCTTGCCCAATCCGGAGCCGATCTGGGTGCTGAAGCTCGCCATGAACGTGTTCAGCTGCGCTTCGCTGATCAGCTGCGACGGCCGGTCGGTCGTCACGGTCAGTCCGAGCGCGCTCGAGATCGACGTCATGTCGCCCTCGGTCAGGCCCTTGTCGAGCGACAGGCTGGGCAGATTGAAGCCGGCACCGCGAAGGCTGGCCTCGGCGGAGGCTCCGTCAACGGATCCGAGGTGCTTGGCCTGCGCGAGATCCTTGTAAAAACGGCCCACCGTCACATTTCCGGCGAAAGCCGGTGCCACCGCGGTGGCGACGGCAAGCAAAGCGACCAATCCGAACCGCTGGACTTTCCTCATCGAAATGACCTCCCCCTCCGGGATTTCCTTAATTTCGGCCCCCAGTATCCTAGTGTCACCCGCCCGCATCGTTTGGGTTCGAATTCTGTACGGCGTTTCCCCGAGGCCGTCAAGGGGAAGCGCCAGCGATAGCGCAAGAAAAGCCTACTGTGCGGCGCCCGGAGCCGCTCCCGCCGCCGGGGTTCGCTCTTGGATCGTCACGTGGATCGTGTGGATGTCCTTGAGGGGCTTGTGGCTCGGCCGGTCGGACGTGGCCACATTCGAGATCTTCTTCACCACATCAAGCCCGTCGACCACCTGTCCGACCACGGTGAACTGGCCGACCCATGTGGGTTGGGGCTGTAGGGTGATGACGAATTGAGATCCGTTGGCGGGGGGGGCCAACCCGGCAGGCTTCAGGAGGACCGATCCGACGACGATCGGGACGGCTGTGAGTTCCGCCGGGTAGCGCATGGGCGCCTGGCCGTTGCCCGATCCCGACGGGTCCCCACCCGCGATCAACTGGTCGCCGCGCGCCTCGTGGATCAACAACCCGTCGTAGAAGCCGGCGTTCGCCAGATCGACCACCGCCTTGACGCCCAGTGGAGCGGTCCGCTTCAGCAGGTCGATGGTGAAGGTGCCCTGCTCGGTCTCCACCTTCGCGGAGTAGTCCTTGGAGGGCTCGAATTTGGGGATGATCGTGACGACGATCTCGTCCGCGGCCAGGCCGTCCGCGGACCACTTGATCGTGTACCGGCCCTTCGAACGAAGCTGCGGATAGATCTGAGAAAGATCAACAACTGCGCCGTAAAACGCGTTCGGGGCGAGCTTGGCCGGGCGGGTGGGTTCCTGCGCATCCGGCTTTTTCGCTGCCTCGAGGGCTTTGCCCTGTGCGTCGGCGATCGTGAACGCGGTGAACAGCGGGGATTTGACGGGGTTCGTCACTTCGCCGGCGCCGCCGTTGGTGATGGCGAGGCGAACGTTCAACGGGTCCCCGATGTAGTAGAAGTTCTGGTTCAGCTCCATCGTGGCCCGCACGCTTCCGGCCGCCGGAGCCGCCACGGAGCGATGGGCGAGTGTCCCGAGCATGAGCACCAATATGACCAACGCGGTCCGACGCATGAGCTCCTCGATTCAATCAGTCTCAGGAAAACCGCGATTATAGGCGCCGCTCCCGCGGCCGGTCAAAACCTGCGGGGACGGGGTCCTGGCCCACACGGCCACCCGGATCTCGGACGCGCCGGCCTCGCGTAACGCAGCTGCGCATGCCGCGGCCGTCGCGCCGGTCGTCAAGACGTCATCGACCAAGAGTACGGTGGTACCCGGCAGCGAGCGCCGGCTCTTGATGCTCCCCATGGCCGCGGCCCACCGTGCCGACGCCCCCAGGGCCTTCGAGGCGGGAGCGGTCATGCTCCGTTTCCGCAAGGCCGCATGGACGAAGCGCAAGCCGGTCGCACGCGCCAGCTCCATGGCAAGAACACGTGCGGGATCGAAGCCTCGCCGCAGCCGGGCCCACGGTGTCGATGGTACCGAGATCACCGCGTCCACGTTCCGATCCAAACGTGAGAGCGCGACCGCCGCCGCGAGTTGTCCGGCCAACACGGTGAGGAGCTCGGGCCGATGACCGTTCTTTGCGCGCAGCAGAAAGCGGCGTGCTCGCTCGTCATAACCGACGGCGGCGACGGCTCCGTCGAAGGGGAGGGGCCGGACCGCACAGCCCAGGCAGGTCGACCCTGCGACTCGGCTCGTCCCTTCAGGAAGCGGCAGGGCACACCGGCCGCAGCGCGGCGCAGCGCCTACGCCCAGGGAGGCCCAGCACTCCATGCACGCGTTGAGAAGCTGCGTTCGGGGAAGCGAGCGCTCGCACGCGAAGCACTGCGACGGGAACAGATGGACGGCCACTTCGCCGATCCAGCGTCTCGACAGCAGTGCGAGCGATCGCCGCCGGAAGACCATGAGCGTCACGCCGTGGAGGCGGGGACCTGGAGGACGGGTGCGGGAGCTAGACCCGCGCGGTGTAGACCGGTGCCGGGGCCAAACCGAGATCGTCGAGCGAGATCTCTTCACGGAAGTCGACTTCGATCGTGTTCCACTCACCGCACTGTGGGCACCTGGGAGCCCATTCGGCGCGCGTCTGCTTGCAGGCACGGCATCGATAGTCCAGCTGGACGAGCTCCATTTCCTTGATCACTTTCCGGTACTCGATGGCGGCATCCCGGTGGTTCCGGCGCCGCTCGTGGATGCGGCCGAGGAGGTAATGGAGCGTCGGCGCGTACGACGCGCGTCCGTCGAGCGACTGGAGAATCGCGAGGGCGTCGTCGAGCATCTCGAGCCGGAAGAAGAGCTTGCCGAGGTAGAACCGGGGAAGGGTGTCCTTGCGCGCGCGGGCGACGCAGCGCTTCAACGCCTCGATTGCGGCCAGCGGCTGCTCCTGGAGGAGGAAATGCTCCTCGAGGAAGGTGAGGAAGATCGGCGAGCCCGTCGTCTCGAACCCCTGGTACCAGGCGTCGACGGCCTCGACGGGCAATCCGGCGGCCTTGAGCGCGTCCCCGAGGCGCACGTGCGCGGGAATGAAGCGGGGATCGTCCCGGATCAGCTTGCGGAGCGCGGCCGTCGCTTCCTTCGCCTTTCCAGAGGAAAGGAGGTCGCCTGCGATCTCGAGCCGGATCCCCGAGCCGAACCGCGCCTCGGCGCGATCGCGCGGGTCGGCCGGGTTCAGGCGCTTCTCCACGCGATGATGGGCGGCCAGAGCCTTCGTCCAGCTGCGCTCCTTGATGTGCAGCCAGCGGAGCTTGCGCCAGGCCGAAAGCGAGTCCCGCTTCAACCCGATGATGCGACCCAGCACGTTCCGCGCGTGCTCCAAGTCGCCCTTCGCTTCGTAGTCGTCCACGAGCGCGTAGAGCGGCCGGGGGTCGTCGTCCTTGAGGTGGTGGGCCTTGCGGTGGTATTCGATCGCGTCGTCGAACCGCTCCTGACCCCGCATGACCTCGCCGACTTTCAGCAGCGTGTTGAAGTGGCGACTGTCCCTCTCGAGCACGGCGCGGAAGTGACGCAGCGCTTCATCGTCGCGGCCCTCGAGCACTGCGGAGAGGCCGCGTCCGTATTCTTCCTCGATCTGCTCGTTCGTCCGGCTCGCCTCGCGGAGGCGCCATCCTTCCATGAGCTTCGATGCTTCGCGCGTGATCCCGGCGAGCAGCGTGATCACGACCCCTGCAACCAGAAACAGGATCAGCGTCAGGGCCATCGTCAGATCGACGCCGCCCCAGAAGTGGAATTTGTGCTCCACGAGGACGGCACGGTTGGCGACGAACAGCGTGATCATCGCGTACGCGACGCCCATTGCGACCAAGATGTAGAGGAAGGTGCGAAGCTTCATGAGCGGTCCCGGCAGAAGCTCAGGTGTGCGTCGGGAAAAGGAGGTTAGTTCAGCGGTCATCGAGCGTCAAGCGCCCGCTCACTTGTGATACGGAACACCTCGGAGGATGGTGACCGCGCGGTAGATCTGCTCGGCGAGCACGACGCGAGCAAGCTCGTGCGGGAGCGTCATCGCCGAAAGCGACAGCGTGGCGCTCACGGATTGGACGAGCTCGCGATCCAGTCCGAGCGGGCCGCCGACGACGAACGCAGCCGCAGGAGCGGACCAAGCCTCGAGCCGTCGCGCGAACACCTCGGTTTTCATGACCTGCCCCTCCGGGGACAGGGCGATCGTCCGGCACCGAGCGGGGAGCGCCTCGCGGAGCGCGGCCGCTTCGCGTTGGCGCACGTGGGCGTCACTGAATCGGCCCTCCGGCTTCACGGCGGGCACGAATCGCTCCTCGAACGTCACCCCGAAGCGCCGGATGCGCCCGGCGTACTCGTCGAACAAGGCTCCGTATCGGCCCCGGTCGGGGCGACCGACGGCGATCACGACGATCGTCACGTTGGCTCGCTGATGACGTCACGGACTAGCGAGAGACGCTGGGCCGGCGGCGTGCGGGGCGTGATCGGCCCTCCATCGTCCCCGCGAGCGCGACGCGAGGGGCGTCGCCCCAAAGCCGCTCCAGCCCGTAGAACTCTCGCTTTTCATCCACGAATACGTGGACGACGACGTCGATGAAGTCGATCAAGATCCAGTCGCCCACCCGGCGGCCTTCGACGTGCTTGGGCTTTCGCTTGGCCTCGGTGAGCATCCGCTCTTCGATCGCATCGGCGATCGCAAGCGCTTGACGCGAGGACGAGCCGTGGCAGATGACGAAGTAGTCGGTGAAGTGGCAGAGGCCGCGAAGATCGAGAACGAGGACGTCTTCGGCTTTCTTGTCGCAGGCGGCGTCGACAATCAGCTTCAGCAAGGCTCTCAGCGGGCGGCCTCCTCCGAGTAGATCCGGTGGCGCTGAATATACCGGGCCACGCGAGCGGCGACAAGATCATCGACAGCCGCGCCCGCTGTGCATCGGGCGCGAATCGCGCTCGACGACACCGCGACGCCGGGCATGTCGAGGCAGAAGACGCGGCCGCCCGAGCCCAACGGGGCGTCGGCACGGGTGGGGAGCGGTGAGACGCGCCGCGTGACGACCTCGGGCCATTCGGGTGTGGCAGTCTCCCCGGCGGTTCCCGGCCGGATGACGGCGGCAAAGTCGAACTCGGCCAGCAGGCTTTCGTACTCACGCCAGGAGTCGATCTCCGCAAGCGCGTCGGAGCCGCACAGAAATACGGTCCGGAGAGAGGGGGCCGCGCGTCGGAGCGCGCGGAGCGTGTCGATCGTGTAGTGGACCCCGGCCTGAGCGATCTCGAACGTCGAGACGCGAACCCCCGGCCGGTCCTCGACGGCCAGCTCCAGCATTTCCAGACGGTGGTATCGCGCCGCCAGCGCGCGACCCGGCTTGTGAGGAGGTTCAGCGCACGGAACCAACAGCACGCTGTCGAGCGAGAGCGCGAGCCGGGCGTGCCTTGCGAGCGCGATGTGACCTCTGTGGACCGGATCGAAGGAGCCCCCGAGGATCCCGACGGCGCTCAATCGATCGCGTCCTGATCCGGCTCCGGGTCGAGCCGGCGCACCGCGTCCGCGGCCGCGCGGAGCACGGGGACCAGCCCTTCGCCGGTCACCGCCGAGACGACGTAGAGGGGGCGGCCTCGCCGTCTTGCGTCGCGCCGGATGTCGCTCAGCACGCCTTCATCCTGAAGGGCATCCTTCTTCGTCACAACGAGGATCTGCGGCTTGGCCGCCAAGGCGGGGCTGTAGAGACCGAGCTCGCGGTCGATCGTGTCGACCGCCTGCGAGAACGAACGGCCGTGCGTGGTCGGGTCGACCAGATGCAGGATCACGCGGCATCGCTCGACGTGTCGGAGAAATCGGTCCCCCAGGCCCGAGCCGCCGTGCGCGCCCTCGATGAGTCCCGGGATGTCGGCGACGACGATGGTCCGATCGTCGTCCACGCGCGCCACGCCAAGGCTCGGGGCCAGCGTCGTGAAGGGATAATCCGCGATCTTCGGACGGGCCGCGGACACGCGTGAAAGGAAGGTCGACTTCCCCGCGTTGGGGAATCCCACCAGGCCGACGTCCGCGAGTAGCTTCAGCTCGAGGCCGAGCGTGCGTTGCTCCCCCTCTTCGCCCGGGTCGTGCCGCGTCGGCGCGCGATTGGTCGAAGTTGCGAATCGGGCGTTGCCTCGCCCCCCGCGTCCGCCGCGCGCGATCACGACGCGATCGCCGGGGTGGGACAGGTCGGCGAGGACCGCCCCCGTCGTCGCGTCCGCGATGGACGTCCCGACCGGGACGTGAACGTCGAGATCCTGACCGGAGCGGCCCGTTCGCTGAGCGCCCTCGCCGTGCCGGCCCCGGTCGGCCTTGAAGATCGACTTGTACCGGAAGGGAAGAAGGGTGTTGATCTCGGGGTCGGCGATGAGAACGACGGACCCGCCGTCCCCGCCATCACCCCCGTCGGGCCCGCCTCTGGGGACGAACTTCTCGCGACGGAACGAGACGCAGCCATTCCCGCCATCGCCTCCCATGACGGTGATGCGTGCTTCGTCTACGAACATTGTGGGCGCTCCGGAGAGCGCAAACGGTGGGCGTTTACTCGACCGGCAAGACGTTGACGAACCGGCCCATGCGGCCGCGATCCACGAACTTGACGGTCCCGCCGATGAGGGCGAAAAGGGTGTCGTCCTTGCCGCGGCCGACGTTGCGTCCTGGCTGGATGGGTGTGCCGCGCTGCCTCACGATGATCGAGCCACCGGTGACGACCTGACCGTCGAACCGCTTCACGCCGAGGCGTTGCGAGTTCGAGTCGCGACCGTTTCTGGAGCTGCCGCCCGCTTTTTTGTGAGCCATTGCCGAAACTCCCCCAAAGCCTTCAGGCCTGAATCGCCTCGATCTTCACCGCGGTGTAGTCCTGCCGGTGGCCCCCGCGACGCCGACTGGAGTTCTGACGCGGCCGGTAGCGGAAGATCAGGACTTTCTTGGCCCGATCTTGCGTTACCACCGTGCCCTTGACCGAAGCGCCGGCCACCGTGGGCGTGCCGAGATTCACGCTTTCGCCTTCGCCGACCGCCAGAACTTCATCGAAGACAACCGATGCGCCAGCTTCCGCTTCCAGCCGCTCGACGCGCACGATCTCGCCGACCTGAACGCGATGCTGCTTGCCGCCCGTCCGAATCACAGCGTACATACGGGGACTCCTCACCGTGGAAACCCCGGGACTATAGACGGGGGGTTTGCGAGTGTCAATGCCGGGGCGGGTTCAGCGCGACTTCAGGTCCATCAAGACGGCCTTGACCACCGCCTTCAGCGTCTCGAACACGCCGGTTCCGCGCGACGCCACGGCCTCGAACACCGGCTCGTTCTTGATCCGAAGCGCCTTTTCGATCTCGGGGGCCGCCACAGCGGTCGGCAGGTCGCGCTTGTTGAGCTGGAGCACGTAGGGGACCTTCTCCATCGACACGCCGTGCTCCTTGAGGTTCTCCTTGAGGTTGCGGATGGACTCGACGTTGGCGTCCATCCGCGCTTCCTGCGAGTCGGCGACGAACACCACGCCGTCCACGCCCTTCAAGATCAGCTTGCGCGAGGCGTCGTAGAACACCTGGCCGGGCACGGTATAGAGGTGGAACCGCGTTCGAAACCCGCGAATCGTCCCCAGCTCGATGGGGAGGAAATCGAAGAAGAGGGTGCGTTCGCTCTCGGTGGCCAGCGAGATCAGCTTGCCCTTGGCCGTCGCGCCGGTCTTGTCGTAGATGAACTGGATGTTCGTCGTCTTGCCGCACAGGCCCGGACCGTAATAGACGATCTTGCAGTTGATCTCACGGGCGGCGTAGTTGATGAACGTCATGACTCGGCTGGTTCCGCGCGCGGCTCAGTTGAACAGCGCGTCGATGTCGTCGTCGGTGATCTCGGCGAACGGTGCGGACGCGCCCGCCGCTGTCCCACGCTGCGATTTCGAGCGGTTGACGATGTCTTCCAGGATCGCCGCCAGCTCGCCGGTGCATTTCTTCACGCGCAGTCGGACCAGGCCCAGCGAGGACCGTTCATCGAAGATGACGACGAGAATCGCCCTCCCCGAAACGACGTTGATGTGCAGGCTGTCGTGCTCCCCCTCGTGGAACAGGGTCGAAAACTCCTTCTCGCCCAGGAGCTTCGCGAGGCCATCGGTCGCCGCGACGTTTCCGGCCGACAGCGCCGCCAGCGACGTCGGGTCGAGACCCTCGACCTTCCCCGCCACGGCGAGCTGCTGGCCGTTCTTGTCGATCAAGAACGTGACCTTGGCGTTGGCGTCCTTCCGCAGACGATCGAGGATCGACGCGAAACGCTTGTGGTCAGCTTCGTAAAGTACGAGATCGGAGACCGCCATGCCGCGAACAGACCTCCCCTTGGCTTCCCCTGGCTCAGGCGGGCCTAAATCTAGCTCCCGCGATCCTCGCCGGGCAAGCGGAACGAATCGCTCAGTAATCCCGTCTGTTTTCGAGCGCGCGCTGGATCGTGAGGTCGTCCGTGAACTCGAGATCGGCCCCCGCGGGAAGTCCCTGCGCCAGCCGCGTCGTCGCGACGCCGAGCGGCTTCAAGAGGCGGGACAGGTACACCGCGGTCGCTTCCCCCTCGACGCTCGATCCTGTGGCCAGGATGACCTCCCGAACGCCGTCACGCTGCACGCGGGTCACGAGCTCTTTCACCCGCAGATCCTCGGGGCCGACGTCCTTCAACGGAGAGAGCGCGCCGCCGAGCACGTGGTAGACGCCCCGGTATGCGTTGGTCCGCTCGAGCGCGAGGACATTCACCGGGTCCTCGACGACGCAAACCGTAAAACGCTCGCGCCGGGGATCCGCGCAAATGGGGCAGGTCTCGGACTCCGCCAGGTTGAAGCACGTGGCGCAAGGGTGGATCCGCTCCCGGAGCTCGTGGAGCGCTGCGACGAGAGCCTCGACGTCGCCCGGCTGAGCTCGCAGGAGGTGGAAGGAAAAGCGCTGCGCGGTCTTGCGGCCCACGCCGGGGAGCTTGGCGAGCTCGGCGATGAGGCGCTCGAGCGGGCCGGCGAGCGCAGTCACGACAGCGGGCCGCTCAGGACAGTCCGGGTAGCTTCAGCCCCCCGGCCAAGCCTTGAGTCTTGCTCTGCAGCTCCGCGTCCACCTTCCGGCCCGCTTCGTTGATCGCGGCGAGAATCAGGTCCTGCATCATGCCGAGATCGTCGGGGGTGACCGCCTCCGGGGTCAGCGTCAGACCGATCAGGTCCTTCTTTCCATTCATCCGCGCGGTGACGACACCGCCCCCGGACGTCGCTTCGACCTCGAGCGTGTCGATTTCGTCCTGGAGCTTCGACTGCATCTTTTGCAGGTCCTTCATCATTTTTCCGATGTTCATCCGTTCTCCTCTGGCGGGGCGGCCGCTTCGCCGCCGACGGGGCCGAGCGGGCGGACGTCCACCACGCTGGCGCCGAATTCGGTAATGAGCCGCCGGACGACCGGGTCCTTCCGGGCCCGTTCGGCCAGCTCTTGCTGTGACTCGCCCTTCGGCGCCGGCGCCGCCGTGGGCGAGGACGGCGACGAGGACGGAGAGGACGGCGGCGACGAGGACGGTGCGCCCGGTCGCGGGGCAGCCGCGTCCCTTTCGTCGGGCTCGAGCACTTTCACCACCAGGGCGCGGCCGAAGGTTTTCGTCGCGATCTGCTCGATCGATCGCACGTTGTCTCCCGCCACCAGCATGCGTCGCATCCCGGATTCCGCGGAGCCGAAGCCGATCACGAGCGCGCCGCCGTCGATCGCGATCGTCGCGGTTTTTTCAAGAAGGGCGCCGAGCATCGGCCGTGCCGCAGTCACGCCGCCGATCAGCGCAGTGCGCACGTCCGCCAGCCCCTCGGCGACCGGCGAGCGGGAATCAACCGATGCAAGGGCTTCGACCGGCGCGGCCGCAGGCTTCGGTCTCGACGGTGCCGCCGCCGGCGCGGAGGGTGCCGGGGCCTCCGGAAGCATCGCGAGGATCTGCTCGATAGGAGTCACGGCGCCGAGCCCGGCCAATCGGATCAAGGCGCCTTCGAAGAGGAATCTCGGCTGGCTCGACGACTTCAGGCCGTATTCGAGCCCCGCGAGAATCTGAAACACACGCGTCCAGTCCGGAAGCGTCAGCGCGTTTCCCGCCTCGGCGAGGACGCTGATCTCGTCCGGCGAGCGCGCGAGCGCGTCACGGCCGCCGGGCCACGCGCGCAGGAGCATCAAATCGCGCACCACCGCCACGAGCTCGCCCCAAAAATGAATGAGATCGTGGCCTTCCCCGATCAGGCCGTCGAGAGACGCCAGCAGGGCAGCGGCGTCGCGCGCGGCGATGCCCCGCACGAAATCGACGAGAACCTCGGTCCTGACGGCGCCGAGCACGGCGAGCGCGTCCGCGTCGCCGACGGTCGTCCCGCAAAACGCGAGCACGCGCTCGAGCACGGAGAGCGCGTCGCGCACCGAGCCTTCGCCCGCGCGCGCGATCATCTCGAGCGTCTTGTCCGAGATCGTGATTCCCTCGGAAGAGGCGATGCCGCGCAGATGGGTTGCGACGCTCTTGAGGGAAACCCGGTGGAACTCGAAGACCTGACAGCGCGAGAGGATCGTCGGTAGGAGCTTCTGGATCTCGGTGGTCGCCAAGATGAAGACCACCCGCGGGGGAGGCTCTTCGAGCGTCTTGAGCAGCGCGTTGAACGCGGCCTTCGACAGCATGTGGGCTTCGTCGATGATCAGGATCTTGTAGCGGTCGCGAACCGGTGCGTACGAGACGATTTCTTGCAGTTCGCGGATGTTGTCGACCCCGGTGCGTGAAGCGGCGTCGAGCTCCAGCACGTCCATCGACCGGCCTTCGGTGATCTCCTGGCACGACACGCAGCGATCGCAGGGTGTCGTCGCGGGCCCCTTCTCACAGTTGAGGCACTTGGCCAGGATCCGCGCGACCGAAGTTTTCCCTGTGCCGCGCACGCCCGCGAAGACGTACGCGTGGGCGAGCCGGTTCGACTCGATCGCGTTCTTCAACGTCCGCGCGACGTGCGCCTGGCCCACAAGCTCGTCGAGCGTCTGCGGCCGCCACTTCCTCGCTAGGACCTGATACATCCGGACCTCAAACTGATGGGGCCCAAGTTGACCTGCGGCACCTGCGACGGTCCGCGTACCGTTGCTCCCTTCCGGGCCTGGCGGGGTTGGCGGTGACGCAGTGCACAGGGCTCGGGCCCCGCAATCTCAATTGAAGTGTACTGGCGGAGAGAGAGGGATTCGAACCCTCGGTACGGTTTCCCGTACACACGCTTTCCAAGCGTG